>WNGJ01003644.1_pt1 | contig 15883 bp, 13 predicted proteins | sample 5400611 | NCBI WGS metagenome assembly WNGJ01 (sample SAMN13153375, study PRJNA577476) | soil metagenome | isolation source: 40 cm soil or saprolite under Garry oak tree replicate 1 | place: USA:California | collected 2016-06-15
GTTCTGGCCTGCGGTCGGGAATTCGTAGGTGACCTTCGACCACTCGCATTCGAGTTCTTCGGCGACCATTTGGCAGAGGCCCGTAAGCGTGCCCTGGCCCATCTCGGAACGGGCGACGCGGATCGTGACGGTCTCATCGGGATGCACCACCACCCAGGCATTGACCTCGGGGCCGGCCGCCTGCGCTTGCGCTTCGCCGGAGAACGGGATGTGAAATCCGAGCGAAAGCCCGGCAGCGGTCGATCCGACCAGGAAGGTGCGGCGATCGAGTTTCGGCATATAGTTCATCGCTGCCTCCCTCACGCGTTCGCGGCTTCGTGGATCGCGGTGCGGACCTGCTGGTAGGTGCCGCAGCGGCAAATGTTGGTGATGCTCTGATCAATGTCCGCATCGGTCGGTTTCGGCTTTTCCTTCAGCAAGGCCGTCACCGCCATGATCATGCCGCTCTGGCAGTAGCCGCACTGCGGCACGTCGTTGTTGATCCAGGCCTGCTGGACCTTGGTGAGGCTGCCATTGCTGGCGAGACCCTCGATGGTGACGATCTCCTTGCCTTCGGCGGCACTCGCCGGGAATGAGCAGGAGCGAGTCGCGACACCGTCGATATGCACTGTGCAGGCGCCGCATTGCGCGATGCCGCAGCCGTATTTGGTGCCGGTGAGGCCGATGTTCTCCCGGATCGCCCACAACAGTGGCGTGTCGGGGCCGACATCGACGTCATAGGATTTTCCATTCACGTTAAGTCGAGCCATACGCAGTCCTCCTGTATCCAGCAATATCAAACCGAATTTTCGTGCCCCAAATCGAAGCGTCGGAGTTCGCTCGTTCCACGTCACGAAATTGGCGGCACCATAGCTTGTTTCGAACGACTCCAAAATGTTCTCGCAGTCAGTCTTTAGACGCATCGTTCACAGTCACGTGACCGCGTTTGAAGAGATCAAGGCGCGCCTGCGCCAAACAGCGCGGCGGCGAATTGCGGATAAACCTCGGCCAATTGCGGTGCTACCACGTGGCGCAGCAATTGCACGGTGTCCTCGTCCGGCGGCGGCGTGACTGGGACAATTTCCGGGCCGTCGTAGTCAAAGCCGGTCTGCTCTGCGACTTCCGCAACGCTGTGTCCCGGATGGACGCTCTCCAGCCCAAACCGCCGCCGCTCGCGATCGAAACCGAACAGGCAGCGGCTGGTCACCAGCGCGATCGGCCCGCCCGGCCGGTAGACATTGGGGGCATTTCCGCCCGGCGCGCTGACGAAGGATACCCGGGGAACCAAGGTGCGTCTTGAATGCTCGGTGCGAAACAACACGACCTTGGGCACCACATAGTAGAGATACGCGGATCCGAACGAACCCGGGAAGCGCACGCTCGGTTTCTCATGGTCCCCGATGCCGACGAGGTTGACGTTGCCGGCCCCGTCGATCTCGCCGCCGGACAGAAAGAACACGTCGATGCGGCCCTGACCCGCGCAGTCGAACAGCTCGCGCCCGCCGTCGGTGAAGAAGTTGTGCCTGCGGCTTTGGAGCAGCGACACATAGGGCGTGTCGCCGCCTCGCGCCCGCGCCAGCAGCGCCGCCATGGCCGGGATCGGCGAGGCATTGCCGACCGCGATGTGACTCACGTCGCCGATCACGCGGGTGATCACATCGGCAAGGAGTTCCTCGTCGCGGATGTTGGATTGAGGAGCGCCTGCATGAAGGTCCTGCATATTAGCACCAAGGTCCGTCATTCCGGAGCGCGTGCGCAGCATGCGAGCCCGGAATCCATAACCACGGGTGGGATTGGTACCGATAGACAGGGGTTGTGGATTCCGGGCTCGCCGCTTCGCGGCGCCCCGGAATGACCCCGTTGACTTCCGTCACGCCGCGCGGCGCACATGAACGTACTCCTCGAGATACCGCGCAAACCCCTCCTCCGTCGCAGCAAGACGTGCGTATTCACGGAGATGCGCCGCGTCCGCCCCATAGTGATCGGGCAGGCCGAGCGGCCAGCAGCCGTTTTCCGCAACCGCGATCGCCTCCACGTAGAAGCCGGGCAGCGTACCGGCGGCCAGCGTCGGATCGTCGAGCAGATTGCTGTCGACGATTTTCTCCACCGTCACCACGGTCTTGGCCGCGGCGTGCGCCATGGTGGCAAACTCGCGCTGCCGGCCGATCCACACATTGCCGGCGCGGTCCGCCACGGGAGCGTGGATCAAGGCAACGTCAGGACGTATCGCCGGCAGCACCACAATGGGGTCGTCCGTACCGAACGGGTTGTCGATGACGCGCCAGTCCGGCCGATGCGCCAGCAGGTCCGAACCGATAATGCCGCGCAACGGCATGAACGGCACGCCTTTTTCGGCCGCCTGGAATGCGGCATGCAGGGCCGGGCAGGTGGCATCCCGGATGCAGATGCCGCCCGATTTCGCCGCCGCCGTGAAGCGCGGCGCAGGGCCGAGTTCGCCGAGGCTCACCGCCGATGTTTCCAGCACGGCAACGCAGCCCGCACCGACCAGGAGATCGGCCTGCACGCTCGATGTGGGCAGTGTCACGAGATGCAGATTGCGCACGCCGCGCCGGATCAACGCCCGCGTCGCCTCCATCGGTACGCCGGCGACTTCACGCGGCACCGCGAGCATGATGCCGTCATGGATGGCCGCCAGGGCGTCTTCGATCGTCTGAGCAATCACAGGCAAGGTCGGCATCCGGCGGGCGCAGGCAAGCAGGAACGCTCGTGCAAGGAGTCATCGAAGCACTATCCATATAGACTATGGATGCGTCGTTGTACCAGCGCGTTACACTGCCTGGAGCGCCGTCAGACCGGCGTCAGTCGTCAAGCAGCATTTCTTGAATTTCCTGCCGCTGCCGCACGGGCAGGGATCATTCCGGCCGACGTTCCTGTATCGGTTGACCGCGGTCCCGGCCTGCCACAGCACGGTGCTCCGATCGATGTTCTCGCGTTCCTTACGCCGGATGTCCTCCGGCCTGAAGCAATGCCACCTCGACAACTCCTCGATGGTATCACCGAACAAGCTATATTCCGGATCCCACTGCTGAAGCAGCGTGGCCGGATCAATGACTCCCTTTTGGAGATCTTCTTCGAAGTCCTTGAAGTCAAGCCAGCTGTCGCTGATGAGGCCGCGCGCGAACGCTTGCTCGACGAGGGGTTTGAGTTCGACGAGGCCAAGCAACGCAATGGCGCACTGCCAACCATGCCAGACCCAGCATTCGTCCTGCGGCTCAAGCTCGGAATAGCACGCCCGCAGAAACCGAGCTGCTTCGGCGCGCGGCAGCTCACTGCGCAGCGTCACCATCGCGATCGCTTCGAGCATGCGCGAGCGGATGTACTCCTCCGCCTCCGGGTCGAGAATCACATCATAGAGAGGCCCGGGATCGCCATCGAAAACCGCGGCCATGACCCGATGGGTGGTCTCGGTGATAGCGCCGCCAAGTATTGCATCGACATCATCGAGCGGACATCGCAGCAGCCGCGCGAGCGGCCGGTAGGCCGACTTTTCGCGCCAATCGCCGAGCAGATGAAAGATAAAGAACAGCGCATTCTTTGCGGCGCGGTCGCCATCCGGCGACACGAACTGCTCGATTGCATGTACGAAGATTGGTGCCGCGTGCGTCCGGTCCGCGCTTGCCGCACGGATCGCCTCCACGGGCAACTGCTTCTGAAAGGCCAATTGCGCGAGAAGCTGGGTGGCGTCCATTGCATTTCTCCCCGAATCACGTGCTCCCAGTTTGGGAGCCGAACCAGAGAATGCAAGTTCCAGACGTTGCGCTTGGGGATAGCCCGATAGCCCTCATTTACCCCGACACGCCGCCCAGATCTTCTCCGCCGTCGCCGGCATGTCCAAATGCGCCGCACCCGGCACGGCGTCGGCGATGGCGTTCATGATGGCGGCGAGCGCGGCGGTGGTGCCGGCCTCGCCGACGCCCTTGACGCCCAGCGGGTTGGTGGTCGCGGGCACGCCGTGCTCGGCGGCGGTCAGCGGCGGAACGTCGGCGGCGCGCGGCATCGCGTAGTCCATAAACGAGCCGGTAACGAGTTGGCCCGCCCGGTCGTAAAGGAGATGCTCCATCAGAACCTGGCCTACGCCCTGCACGATGGCGCCGTGCACCTGACCCTCGACAGCCATGTGATCGAGCACGTTGCCGCAATCATCGACCGCCGTATAGGCGACCAGCGCCGTCGCGCCGGTTTCGGGATCGATTTCGACTTCGGCGATGTGACAGCCATTCGGAAAGGTCTGCGGCGTATTGGCGGTGAGCTTGGTGTCGAGGTCCTCGACCATTTCACCCTTTTGCCTGCGATCCCTGGCGTGGGCCGCGAGATCAAACAGGCCGATGCGCCGGTCGGTGCCGGTTACGATAAATGCGCCCTCGCGATACACGATGTCGGCTTCGGCGGCTTCGAGGTCGTCGGCCGCGAGCTTCTGGCCCTTACGGATTACGGCCTCGGCGGCGCGCACGATCGCAGTGCCGACCGTGACAGTGGAGCGCGACGCCACCGTCGATGCGCTCGCAACGCCAAGGCTACTGTCGCCCTGGCGCATCACCACGCGGTCAACCGGAATGCCGAGTTGTTGTGCGGCGACGCGCGGAAATACGCTCGCGTGAGCCTGGCCGGTGGACTGGGAGCCGAGCTGAAGTTCCACCACGCCGTTGCCCGGAAACACCAGGGCCGCGCCTTCCGTCGGTACCCCGCCCGCATGCTCAAGGAAGCACGATATGCCAATGCCGCGCAGCTTCCTGCGCTTTCCCGCCTCGCGGCGGCGCTTCGGAAAATCCGAATGGGCGGCAACCGCAAATGCCTGTGCAAATACGGCCGGGAAATCGCCGCTGTCATAGGTGGCCCCCATCGGCGTGCGGTAGGGCATCGCGGACGGCGGGATGAGGTTGCGCCTGCGGATCTTTTCCGGCCCGACGCCGGTGATCCGCGCCGCTTCATCCACCAGGCGCTCGACGAGATAATTCGCTTCCGGGCGGCCGGCGCCACGGTACGGTGCGGTCGACACCGTGTTGGTGAAGGCACAACGCACCCTCACCTCGATTGCGGGAATCCGGTACATGGCCGGGAGACAGCGCGCGAAATTGTTGGTGGCGAGAAAAACGCCGACCGAGCCCACATAGGCGCCGAGATTGACGACGCAGGAGAGCCGCAGCGCCAGGAATTTTCCGTTTTCGTCGAGCGCCAGTTCGCCGTCGGCGAACATGTCGCGGGCCTGGTTGTCGGTGAGGAAGGATTCGGCCCTGCTCGCCATCCAATGAACCGGCCGCCCGAGCTGCTTGGCGGCAACCAGCAGCGCCGGATATTCCGGATAGACCGGCGTTTTCATCCCGAAGGCGCCGCCCACGTCCTCGGTCACGACGCGCAGCCTGCCCGGCGCGATGCCCATGGCGGCTGCGAGCCCATCGCGCAGCACGATCGCGCTCTGGGAGCATACCCGCATGGCGTAGCTGTCGGTCGCGGCGTCGTAGCTTGCGGTGCCGCCGCGCGGCTCCATGCTGGCGACGGCGATGCGCTGGTTGAGTTGCGAGATGCGCGCCACGCGGGGCGCCGTTGCGATGATCCCCGCAACCTCCTTCTCGTTGGCGCCGTCAGCGGATGGCGGGGACTGCCAGTCGATGGCAAGGTTTCCGGGCGCCTGCGGCCACAACAGAGGTGCGCCCGGTGCTATCGCTTCGCGCGCATCGAGGACGGGCTTGAGTTCCTCGTAGTCGACATTGACGCGCTCAGCCGCGTCCTGGGCGAGCGCCGCGGAGGTCGCCACCACCAGCGCCACCGGTTCGCCCACATGCATGACACGATCTGCGGCAAGCGCGGGGCGGGGCGGTTCGATGAGCGCTGCGCCATTGCGGCCAGCCATCGGGGGATGGCGCAGGATGGGGCCGACGCCAGCGATTTTCATGTCCGCCGCCGTGAGCACCTCTAACACGCCATCGGCGACGCGGGCAGCCGCCGCATCGATGTTGCGGATTTTGCCATGCGCATGGGTCGACCGCACGAAGCAGCCATAGACCTGGCCCGGCAGCGGCGCATCGTCGATGAATCGACCTTGGCCACGCAAGAGCTGTTCGTCTTCGACCCGCCCTGGTGGCTGGCGGCGGGCCGGGCTGTTCGCGCTCGTCATGCTGCGATATCCGTTGCGATGGAGTTTTCGTTAAGGCACGTAACAGCATAAGCGGCAGCGGAAAAGTCAATCAGCAATTACGACCCCATTGCCATGCACAAACTTAGAGCGCGTCAGGTCATCGGCGCTTCCAGCTTCGCATCACATCAAGCGGCATGCATGTGTAGGATGGGTTGAGCTCTTGCGAAACCCATCATGAGCAGTGCCACGCGGAGCGGCCGTCGATGGGTTTCGCTACGCTCAACCCATCCTACGCCAATCGGAATCTCCGTACGGGAGTGTCATGCGGCCTTGCGCATCAGGCCGGCGATCCAGCCATTTTTCCTTTGCAGGAACGCTTCGAGCCTTGCGGAGTAGTCCGGCGCGACCGCACCGATAACCGATGGGCGCTTCGCCAGCGCCGCGCGCCACGCCGCCACTTTCGGCACGGCTTCGAACAGGCCAAGGTCCACAAAGCGCTCGAAGGTGTCAAAATAGCGGAACACAGGGGCAAACACGACGTCGACGAGACTGAACCGTGCTCCCGCGAAATAGGGACCGGACGAGCGCTTCACGTCCATCTGCTTGAACTTGTCCGCGAGAACATCGCGCGTTGCGGCGAAAGTTGCCTGATCGGCTGTAGTTTCGAGCACCCAGATGTCGGCCAGGACCGAGGAGCCGAACTCCATCCAGGCGCGGTGCTTAGCCCGCTCGATCGGATCGCGCGGGTGCAGGGGAGCAGGCGTCGTCTCCTCGATGTATTCGACAATTGGGGCGGATTCGAACAGAACGTCATCGCCGACCCGCAGGAGCGGCACCTTGCCGAGCGGCGATATGGACCGGAACCATTGCGGCTTGTCGGCAAGATCGACGTCGACGCGGCGGAAATCGACGCCCTTCTCGGCGAGCGCGATTGCGGCGCGCTGAACATAGGGACAGAGATCGTAGCTGACGAGCGTGAGATCGGCCATGACAGGTGCTCCGGAATCTGAGATACATGCTGATGCATAGATATGGCATTTGCATGCATTTGCAAGTAAATCGATCGTGAAGGTGGCCCTGTATGGCGAAGCCATCCAAGTCCGTCGTTGATGCCTGGATCGCGCTCAACCGCGCCCAGCGCTACGTCTTTGAAGCCGTCGAGGCTGAATTGAAATCCGCCGGGCTGCCGGCGCTCGCCTGGTACGACGTGCTGCTTGAGTTATGGCGCGAACCCGGCGGTCGCCTCCGCCAGAGCGACCTCGAACACAAGATGCTGTTTCCCCAGTATGGGGTGTCACGGCTGGTCGACCGGCTTGAACGCGAAAAGCTGGTTCGTCGCGAACGCTGCGCGGATGATGCGCGCGCCTATTGGGTGGCAATCAGCGACAAGGGCCTTGCTCTGCGCCAGCGCATGTGGCCGACCTATGCGGCGGCGATCCAACGCCATGTAGGGGCACAGCTGTCGGAGCAGGAGGCTGCGCGGATTGCCGAAGGCGTGAGGAAATTGGTTCCGTGATCGGTAATTTGCGATCATAATTGCCGGATCAATCGGCCGAGCCCTGCACCGGGAGGGGACCCGAAAAGTCGGCAACTTTTCAGGGTCGGCAGCGAGGAGGAGCCCCATGAGCGTCGCCACCGCAAAGTTTTCCGCCATCCTGTGGAGCTTCGCGCAGTTGATGAAGCTGCAGGCGCGCCGGCATGAGAAATTCCGCCAGCGCCTGTGCGAGCGCAATCTGGTGGCGCAGATCAAGGCTCGCGACGAGGAAGTGGGGCGCTGGTTTGAAGTGCGTAGCGGCAGGGTGAGATCGCGCGCCGGATTCCACAAAGCCCCCGACATCACGCTGGCATTCAAGGACGCGGCACTCGGCGCTTCGCTCCTCACGCCGCCGATCAACTGGCTCGACCAGATCAACGCCCAAAAGGATTTCAAGCTCACGGTCGACGGCCCCGAGGACCTCACCAACTGGTGGGCTCAGACCATGATGGCGACGCTCACGGCCGGCTGGCGGTTCGGAACGCAACTCGCCGACGGCGCCATGCGCTACTGCAACATGACCAACGGCGGCCCGGTATTCGTGCACGTCAAAGACGGCAAGATCGTGCGCATGACGCCGATCGATTTCGACCAATCCGATCCACAGCCCTGGACCGTCGAGGCGCGCGGCCTCAAGCTGACGCCGCCGCGCAAGACCACGCTCGCGCCGCACGGGCAGAACGCGAAGTCGATCGTGTATTCGCCCGACCGCCTCCTCCATCCGATGAAGCGGGTCGACTTCGACCCCAACGGCAACCGCAATCCCAACAATCGCGGCAAGTCCGGCTACGTGCGGATTTCCTGGGACGAGGCGCTTTGCCTCGTCGCGTCCGAGATCAAGCGGCTAAAGAGTACCTATGGCCCCGGCGTGATGGCGGTGTCGCACGGCTCGCATCACACCTGGGGCAATATCGGTTACTATCTCTCGGCCCTGCATCGCTTCCGCAATGCGGTCGGCTATACCCAGGTGCATCACAATCCCGACAGCTGGGAGGGATGGTACTGGGGCGCGGTGCATCACTGGGGCTATACGCTGCGCGTCGGCCAGTCGGAGACCTACGGCACCGTCGAGGACTGCCTGCAGAACTGCGACATGATCGTGTTCTGGGCCGCCGATCCGGAAACGACCAGCGGTTCCTACGGGGCGCAGGAAGGCACCATCCGCCGCCAGTGGCTCAAGAACCCCAAGCTCGGCATCAAGGTTGTGCACGTCGATCCTTACTACAATGCCTCGGCACAATTCCTGCCGGGCAAGTGGCTGGCGCCGCGACCGACGACCTCGGTCGCCATGGCAATGGCGATCGCCTACGTGTGGATCAAGGAAGACCTCTACGACAAGGAGTATGTCCGCACCCACACCGTCGGTTTCGATGTGTGGAGAGATTATCTCCTCGGCGTCGAGGACGGCACGCCTAAGACTCCGGAATGGCAGGAACAGGAGACCGGCGTTGCGGCGAAAGACGTGCGCGCGCTGGCCCGCGAGTGGGGCAGGAAGCGCGTCTATCTCGCGCCCGGCGGCTGGGGCAACGGCCACGGCGGCGCCTGCCGCAATCAGACCGGCATCCAGTGGGCGCGCGTCATGGTGTGCCTCACCGCCATGCAGGGGCTCGGCAAACCCGGCGTCAACATGGGCAACCTGCAATGGGGCTGCCCGCTCGACTTCAATTTCTATTTTCCGGGCTACGCCGACGGCGGCATGTCGGGCGATCTCGAAAACACCGCGATGCCGGTCGAACTCTATCAGCGCATGCCGCAGCTGCCGACCATCTCGTCGACATTCCAGCGCATCCCGCGCATCTGGATGCCCGAAGCGATCGCCGACGGCAAGGCCGAGGGTTACGCCTGGGTCGGCAAATCGATCGAACACCAGTTTGCGAAATTTGCCTATCCGGCGCCGGGCCACGCCCCGGTAAAGATGCTCTACAAATACGGCGGCTCGATGCTGTCGACCATGAACAACACCAATCGCCACGTGCGGATGTACCAATCGGAGAATCTCGAATTCGTCGTCAACCAGTCGATTTGGTTCGAGGGCGAGGCGAAATTCGCCGACGTCGTCCTGCCGGCCTGCACCAATTTCGAGCGCGTCGATATCAGCGAATGGGCGGGGCTCGGCGGTTACGGTCACCACGGCCAGCAGCAGCTCAATCACCGGGTCATCGTATTCCAGGCGCCGGCGATCGCGCCGCTCGGGGAATCGAAATCCGACTACTGGATATTCACGGAGATCTGCAGGCGGCTTGGCCTCGCCAACTATTTCAATGAGGGCATGAACGAGATCGATTGGGTCAAGCGCCTGTTCGAGGCCTCCGACCTGCCCAAGCACATATCCTGGAAGGAGTTCATCCGCCGCGGTTACTACGTGGTGCCGGCCGAAAAGGAGAAGCTGCGCGCGCCGGTGTCCTTCCGCTGGTTCTGGGAGAACCGCAAGAAAGATGTTCCCGAGGCCCACCCGTTGCCGTCCGACTATGCGCGTGAATTCCAGCGCGGCTTGCAGACGCAGTCCGGCAAGCTCGAATTCGAGTGCAACAGTCTCAAGCGTTTCAACGATCCCGAACGGCCGCCGATCGTGAAATACGAGCCGTCATGGGAGGGACGGCATTCGGGCGCAATGTTCGAGCGCCATCCGCTGCAGCTCCTGACGCCCCACTCGAAATACTCGTTCCACACCCAGGGCGACGGCAAGGACTCGTTCCTCCTCAACATCTCCGACCACCGCGTCAACGTTAACGGCTATTACTACTGGGTGCTGCGGCTGAATGCCAAGGACGCGGCCGAGCGCGGCATCAGCAAGAACGATCTCGTGAAGGTCTTCAACGACCGCGGCGCCGTGATCTGCGCGGCGCTGCCGACCGAGCGCCTCGCTCGCGGCGTCTGCCACGGCTATGAGTCCTCCGCCGTCTATGATCCGATGGGCGAGCCGGGCAAGTCGGTCGATCGCGGCGGCTGCCTCAATCTGCTGACGCCGGAACGCACGCAGACCAGGTCCACCCATTCGCTGGCAGGCGCCAACGCGCTGGTGCAGGTCGAGTTGTGGGACGGTCGCACCGAACACATGTCGGCGGTGTTTGCCGAGATGGAGAAGGATCGGGAGGTCAAGCGCATGCTCGACGCCGCGAGCCTGGTGCCGGCGAAGTAGGGTGGGCAAAGCCAACGGGTCCGGCCTTCGGCCGGCCCGATGACAGGCTCCGCGTGCCCACCGCGGCCGAGCCCTGGTGGGCACGGTGCGCGAAGAGCGCGCCTTTGCCCACCCTACAGGCGATGCCAGTCGACCGGAATCCGCTCTAGGTCGCGAGAACTTTATGACTTGACCGCCAGCTTCTGGGCTGCGAAGTATTAAGCGCAACCCGTGGATCACAATGGCGCTGGTTCGCACAATCCTTACGATGATTATTGCTGCCTCACTCGCAGCGTTGCCGGCACGCGTGGGTGCGATTGGCTCCGTTGGTGCCTCCACTCGCATCGTTTCCGTGACGGCCGATTGCGCTTCCATGGACGACGGTGCCTGCCAATCAACGAGCGCAGCGTCCGAAGGCGCGGGCGACATGGCGCCGATGTCGGACGAATGCGATCGTCCTGGCGGTCACGGCACGATGTCTCCGGGCGCGTGTTCCGCATACTGCAACAACCTTTCGGCGCTTCCGACCATCCTTTCCATTGGGGTCAGTATTGTATTCATCTCAGCTTTCCCTCCCGCCGCTGGCCCGGTGATGGATGGAATCGGCGTTTCCCCCGAACCCCGCCCTCCCAAGCTCGTCTGAAATTGTAGGCGTTCACGGCGTCGTTGCACGCTCAATGCATCGCGTGTGCGAAGGGCACGCAGCTATTGGCGGCACGCAATCCGAGCGCCTCAAGACCCATCAATCGCATTTACTCGCATTGACGGCGACAGATGTCGCAGCATGGAGCTTGGATATGGCTGAGCAGAGCAACACAAAATCGAAAGCGCCGGTGCAAGAGAACTCGCTACACGACTATATGGAAATCGGCGCGGCGTTTGCGATTCTCGCCGGCATTCTCCTGATCCTCGATCAACTTGATTTTCTTCCGCAGCGGTTCGCGGTCTCGAATGACATGAGCTATGCGCTCGTGTTTGTGATCGGCCTTGTCGCATCGATTTCCACCTGCATCGCCGTCACTGGAGGACTTCTCGTTGCGATAGCAGCAAAATACAACGAGGCCAGCCGAAGTCTTACAGGCCTTCAACGCCTCAAGCCGCATATCTATTTTAATATCGGGCGCATTATCTCCTACACGCTTTTGGGCGGCGCCATCGGCGCCATCGGCTCCGCACTCACGTTCTCGGCCGAAATGAATGGCATTCTCACCGTCGCCGCCAGCGTGGTGATGATTTTGCTTGGCCTGCAAATGCTGCGATTGTTTCCGTCGCTGACGCGGTTCATGCCGGCCATGCCGAAGGCGCTTTCGCACCGCATCCACGACCTGGCCGAGCGTCAGACCAAGGGAGGGGCCTTCGCATTCGGCGCAGCCACCTTTTTTCTACCCTGCGGTTTCACGCAAGCGCTTCAGCTGTACGTTCTTGCAAAGGCTGATTTTGCGACCGGCGCCCTGACGATGCTCGCCTTTTCGCTCGGCACGCTTCCGGCGCTGCTGTCGCTGTCGGCGGTGTCGAGTTTTGCGACGGGCGTTTTCCAGCGACGGTTCCTGAAGCTCGCCGGTGCAGCCGTCATCACGCTCGGCATCCTGAATATTCAATACGGGCTTGAACTCACGAGCGGCGACATGCGTTCAGCGCTGCACACCGGCAACGCGCGGACGGCAGATCAAGTCGCGGCCCGATTGTCGGAAGACGGCGCCACGCAGGTCGCGTGGATGCGGATCGTCGGCTATCAGTACATCCCAAATCGATTTACGGTCACGCAAGGCGTACCGGTGCAATGGTGGATTGATGCGAGCGAGGCGGCGGGGTGCGGCCGCATTCTGATCGCGCCGAGGCTTGGGGTGCGGAGATTGCTGCCTTCGAACAGCACCACGGTCATCTCCTTCATGCCGCAGGAGACCGGTGATTACGGCTTCAACTGCGCCATGGGCATGATGACGCGCGGCTCCAAGTTCACCGTCGTCGCCAAAGGTCAGGGATAAACGCCATGGCGACCGCGACATTCGCAATTGGCGGCATGCACTGCGCCGCCTGCGCGGCGCGTAATGAGCGCACCTTGCGAAAGATTCCAGGCGTTCGCGACGCGAGCGTGAACCTGGGCACCCGCCGCGCCCGCGTGGAGTTTGACGAGGCAGCGGTTTCGGAACCTGCCCTTCGCGAAGCGATCGTCGAGAATGGGTATGAGGTATTGGGCGATGAGTGCGAAGACCAGCGCCAGCAGGTCCAAGAAGAGGTGCAGGCCGCGAGGTTGCGCGCCCTTTCGGCCATCGCGCTCGCCGCTCCGGTCGTACTGCTCGCGATGTCGGATGTTGAACTCCCTTGGACATATCTCGGACGAAACGCGAGCGTCTGGACACAGGCGATTTTCAGCAGCGCCATAATTCTCGGCCTCGGTAGAGACTTTCACCGCGGAATGCTGCTCCAGGCTCGCAACCTCGCGGCCAACATGGATACCCTGATCTCGCTCGGGACGCTGGCCGCCTTGTTCCACAGCCTGTGGGGAATGTTGGTCGCCGGCCAGCATCTCTATTTCGAGACCGGCGCCGTCATTGCCGCGCTCATTCTGCTGGGGCGATACTTCGAAGCGCGCAGCCGCGGTCAGGCCGGCGAGGCGATCGAAAAGCTGATGGAGCTGGGCGCCAAGACGGCTCGCGTTGTCCGCGACGGGCAGCAACATGAGATCGCCATCGATCAGGTGAAGGAGGGCGACCTGCTGCAGGTGCGGCCCGGCGAAAAAGTGCCGGTCGACGGCACGGTCGCGAACGGGTCATCCAGCGTAGACGAATCCATGCTCACCGGCGAAAGCATGCCTGTCGCCAAATCTACGGGCGATGCGGTCTTCGGCGGCACCATCAACATCTCCGGCGCCTTTCAGATGACGGCGACAAAGGTCGGCCAGGACACGGTGCTGGCCCAGATTGTGCGGATGGTTGCCGAGGCTCAGGGCAACAAGGCGCCGATTCAAAGGCTCGCGGACAGGGTATCCGGGATCTTCGTGCCGATCGTGCTGGCGGTGGCCGCCGCAACGGCGATCGGCTGGTACTTGGTGACGCAAGATGTCAGTCAAAGCTTCGTGCCGGCGGTTGCCGTGCTGCTCATTGCCTGTCCATGTTCGCTTGGCCTGGCGACGCCGACCGCGATCATGGTGGGCACAGGCGTCGGCGCGCGCCGCGGTATCCTCATCAAAAACGGCGAGGCGCTGGAGCGGGGGCGCAAGATTGACATCGTCGTTCTCGACAAGACAGGAACGCTGACGGAAGGCCGGCCAGCCGTCGCCGGGATTTTCGCAGCCAAGGCCGGCGTCGGTGACGACGACGTTCTTCGCGTTGCGGCGAGCCTGGAGCAGATGTCGGAGCATCCGCTAGGCCAAGCCATCGTGCGCGCGGCGAAGGACCGACACATCCTGCTCTCCGCGGTCGAGGATTTTGCCAACGTTGCCGGCAAGGGCATCCGGGGCAGGCTCGAAAATAGCGCCGTCGCTGTCGGAAACCTGCGCCTGATGACAGAGGCAGGCATTTCGGCCGAACAGTCTCTGCCGCAAATCGAGAGCTGCGAAGCTCGTGCGCAAACCGCCGTCGCGGTCGCCTGCAACGGCGAACTGATCGGGATCATCGCCGTCGCCGACACGCTGAAAAGCGATGCAGAGGCCGCAATCCGGCAACTGCGCGCGGAGGGCATCACACCGATAATGATCACTGGCGACAACAGAAGGACAGCCGAAGCGGTCGCCGGTCAGATTGGCATTGATCAGGTCTTTGCCGAAGTTCTCCCGCAGGCGAAGGCGGAGTGCGTGAAGGCTCTCCAGTCGCAAGGGCGTCGTGTCGCATTCGTCGGCGATGGGATCAATGATGCGCCGGCGCTGGCGCGGGCCGACCTCGGCATAGCCATGGGGACCGGAACCGATATTGCGATCGAGGCCGGCAATATCGTGCTCGTCAGAGGCAGTCCGCTCAAGATCATCGAAGCCCTCAAGCTGTCGCGGCTGACGTTCAAGACGATCAAGCAGAACCTGTTCTGGGCGTTCGTCTACAACATTGCAGCCATTCCGCTGGCGGCGTTCGGCCTGCTCAATCCGATGATCGCAGCGGGCGCCATGGCGATTTCGAGCGTCAGCGTCGTGGGGAATAGCCTACGGATCAGACGACAAAAGCTCGCGTGAGGAGAACCCGCGATGATGCGCGATATGATGGATGGTGCGATGGCATGGATGATGGGAGGCATGGGCCTTGTCTCGATTCTCGTCCTTCTTGTCCTCGTTCTCAGTGCTGCGGCGCTGCTGAAATACTTGTTCTCAACGAGATGATGCAATCATGTCCACGGAGGCCGCGATGCGTTGCTTTTTCCTTTGTACGGCCACTCTCGTCAGCGCGATTTGGTGCGAGTCTGCGCTTGCGCAATCTCAAAACGACCAGCGGGGCCAGCGTGCGTTTGGCCCATGTGCCCCATGTCACTCGCTCGAACCCGACCGCAACATGACCGGCCCGAGCCTCGCCAATATCTGGAACAGACGAGCAGGCAGCTTGCAAAGCTTCGAACGTTACTCCGACGCGTTGAAATCGTCGGAGATCAGATGGGATGACAAATCGCTCGACGAGTGGATAAAGGATCCGCAACGCTTCATTCCGGGTAATCACATGACGTTCCCGGGAGTGAAGGATGCGCGAGCGCGCGCCGACCTGCTTGCGTTTCTCCGCAAGGCAACCCAGCCGGGCCAGGCGCCACAGCTTGCGCAACAGCCCGGCGGCATGACGGGAATGATGGGCGGGGGCCGCGTTCCAAACCTCAAAAGACTGGATGCGGAAGACCGCGTGCAGTCGATCAGCTATTGCCGGGACACATACAAGGTCGTAACGGCGGACGGCAAGACGCATGACTTTTGGGAACGCAATCTACGCTTCAAAACGGACTCCGGCGCCGAGGGTCCGGAACGGGGAGCGCCCGCGCTCCTCGGAGCCGGCATGCTGGGTGACCGGGCCGACGTGGTCTTCGCCGATCCCAATGAGATCAGTGGGTCGATCACGGCGCGATGTTAGGCACTGCGCCGCGGGTAACAAGCGCAGGCCTCGCAAATTTGTAGCGCGATCTGCGCACGTGGCACGAAGCGGCTGTAATTTTCCTAACTCCCTGGTAGATTTGTTGTCCTCCGGGAATCGAG
>WNGJ01005701.1_pt1 | contig 15881 bp, 19 predicted proteins | sample 5400611 | NCBI WGS metagenome assembly WNGJ01 (sample SAMN13153375, study PRJNA577476) | soil metagenome | isolation source: 40 cm soil or saprolite under Garry oak tree replicate 1 | place: USA:California | collected 2016-06-15
CCCGAACACCTCCGAACCTGGGCACAGCCACCCCCGCAGCCCGGCTAACCCAGCCCCGAAGCAGACAACGGCGTGGCCCGCGAACCCGCGGCCACGCCGGCTATTGGCATACCTGCTCACGGGACTTCCGAATACTTACAGTTCGACGCCTACGCCGTACTGAATCACGACGGCGACAGGCGGGCCGCCGCCGAGGCCCTGCACAGCCAGGAATTCGGTGTCTTCCGAGAGCGAGACATTAATGGAAATCAGATCATCCGGTGTGGAAAGTATTCCTACGCCTGGCCCGCTGACCGGGAGCCGCTCAGTGTAGGCGACGCAGTCGAGTTGCCTCCACCAGTGTCCGCAGACGGACGCGACACGTATGGTGACCAGCCAAGGCAAACCACGGTCACTCATCTTGGAACGTATTTTTCCGGCCCACTCGTCCAAGTCGTACGCCTCCTCAAGCGCGCATCACCGCATGACCCCGAAAATCCGGACGCCTGAAAATCGACGGCCGATGAATCACGACACGTGCGCTCGTGATCGTCTGAACTGCATAGACTCGCAGGTGGAGGACTGGCTCTGTAAACCGGTTTGTAAACCGGACGTCCGGGGCAGTCTGAAACGACGGAGACGCAGAGGTCCATAGCGAACTTCGCGCCGCAGGTCGGTCGAGGTCGGCGCGAAGGCCGGATACCAACCGAGACAACAAAGACGCGCGTCGTATGGCTCATAACTCAGCGACGACCGGAAGGTCGGTGACAGCAGAAGTGACAGCAACGACGCCGCACAACGACTCGCCTGGGCTCACCGCCACTGCCGCCCATAGCAAGGTCATGGCTTCCCGCCAGGTAACTGCCCTGAACTGACACGGAAGAGGTCACCAGGCAGCCAGGCGTGCCACACATATGCCACACGCGACGGCGACCAGCGGTCAACCACGGTCACTCATACGCTCTCTTCGGCCGCTGAACAGGACCGGCATTCGCGCTGGTCACCCCGCGAGGCCACCTACCGATCTTCCAAGCTGGGACTCCGCATCAAAGATCACAGTGTCATTCCTCCCGCTCACCAGGCCGAGTGGTGGCCACGACGGTTCATCCTTACGCCTGCTCTTCCACGATGACTAGCCGACTTCGGTCGGTGACCTCGGCAGCGACGATGGCCTCGTCTTGGTCGAGTTGCATCACCACGGTGGCATTGACTGTGAAGTCAACACGAACACTACGACCCTGGGCCGAAGGCACAAACTCAGGCTTCCACACGACCGAAAAATCTTTCCAGCCTGCCCACTTTCCCCGCGCGCATGCCCACACGCTTTCCCCGATCCGGTATGCCTCCACCTTGTCCTGGAGGCGCCCAAACCGCAGGTCCTGCACTCCCTCAAAGGCGCCCACGAACTTAAAGGTCAAATCAGGGATGCCTTGCATAAACTCAAAGAATACCTGGCTGTCGGTCAGGGCCGCTTCAATCGCCATTCGCACTGGGGCTGCCGAGCCGATGCTGCTATCTTCGGGCCGCCGTGCATTCTCGATGCCCAACTCGCTCATCAGAGTAGGTATGTCGGGGCAGTAATGGAACAGGTCGGCGTTGTCGCCGAGGCGATCATCAAGGTCCTGAACCAATTCCGGCCGCAGCGAGCCCTCGGTGCCGAAATCGGAGCTGTTCGCGGTGACGAAGTACGTCTTCGCACCGCTGGTGCGACAGGCGTCCACGACTGTCAACCAAATCGCCACATCCCTGGCTCCGCTACCAGGATTCTCCCACGATGTCTTCGCAGGCGGGCGGCGACGGGCCTCGCGGAGCATTGCTTCCTGCCAGGCCCCGCTCGGCGTCGGATAGGTCCGGAAGATCTTCTCAAGCTGGTCCCGGCGGCTTCTCTCAGCCATCTCATCAACAGACCCGAAGGACGGCGCCTGGCCAGGCCAGGATGGAAAGAGGCGCCGCAGGCGGTCAATGGCGTCCCTAGCCTTCTTGGCGGCGACCTGGACATCGCGCCGGTAGTGAGCCAGGTACTCCTCGACCACCATCTCGGGTAGGACCAGATCATGGCCGGTCTGCTCGGCCACCTTATGCAGCATGCGCAGCAGCGCGCCGTCAGGGGTTTTGTGCAACACCTGGCCGTCAGGGGTTTTGTGCAACACCTGGTTGGTGTCAAGCGAGATCATGACACCACACTATGGTCCTCCCAGCAGCCGTTCGTGCAGCCAAGTAGTGCAGCCAACGGGCCGGACGAAAGCGGATCCTGGAGTACTGTCCCAGACACGCCCATCTGGGCTCGGCTCGACTACCACGACGATTCAGCAATCTTGCCAACGACAGGTCAGTTCACCCGCCAACGGACACCTTGATCCGGAACATACACGGAATGATCATGGCCTTGAGCATGAAGGTCTCCTCCATCGAGGCAGGTCAACCGCACAAGTTCGCTAGGTTGCGATGACGGCCTCCGGAGCCATGTACGCCCCTAGGGATGGCCCTACAACGGCCCTAGAACGCTGAGGATCATAGGGGTAAGCGCAGGACACTGAAGGTAGCCCCAAGAGCACCCAGCGGGCGTATACGCAGGTCACAGCGGCAAGGCCGCTACTCGGGCGTTCATGCTGCCGCGCCGCTTCCGCGTCCTCGGATGCTGCGCATCCTGCGGTTCGGGTCGGCTTGCCATCGGAGTACTCATGCAGGTCACCGCCCCTATCTGCTAACCGATTTGCTAACGAGACTCGTCGGGACGGGGGAGACGGGCCGAGACGCTGGCGACGGTCGCCAGGCGCACCGGCAGGTCAGCGAGACGCGCCGAGACGCCGGAGACACTGGAGACGCACGTCGTATGGCTCATAACCCAGAGGTCGCGGGTTCAAATCCCGCCCCCGCTACTAGTTTCCGCAGCTCAAGGCCCTTTCCCAGTGGGGAGAGGGCCTTTTGCGTATCGGGCGCTGTAGTAAGGCGCGTAGTAGCAACAGGGATGAGACAGCCTGGACGTGGTGGACGCTGCCGCCCGCGATCTCTGGGTGCCTGGCCCGGAGGTACCCAGGTGCCCACCGATCTCTTCGCGTTCGTGCTGGACGAGCCGGAGCTCTGGTAGCCGCGACGGGATTAAGCCAGATCCGCCGGATGTCTGCTCGTGGCAGGCGGCTACCACGAGCGCGGGTGCAGCCCTTGCTGGAGTTCAACGTCGGCGTCGCGGATACTGCAGTGCCGATGCGGGGCGCTTTGTCCGGGCGCCGGGGGCTGGGCAAGGTGACCGCCTGGATGGCGGCGGTGCCTCGACCTTGGCCGCGCTCACATGATGCGCTGATCGACAGGCGGGGATCACGTGGACATCTATGGCCCGGCCGGCCCCGCGCATGGCGGCGGACCGGCCGGGCCATGGTATGCGGTTACCCGACGGCCTTCAGGGCGTCGACCTCACCAGAGCCGTACCAGCTGTTGTGGCCCACTCCGCCCTGGCAGGTCTGCGGAGCGCCGCCGTCGACGGCCGGGAAGAAGGCGTACGCCGACGTGTCGCTCGGGCATGGAATCGGGTTGGTCGCCTGTTGCAGCGCTGCAGCGAGGGCACCGGCCGTCTTGCCAGTGGCGCTCTCCAGCAGCGCCGCGACTCCGGCGGCGTGCGGGGAGGCCATCGACGTTCCCTGCAGGTAGCAGTACGTGGCGGTGCCGTCGAACACCTTGCGCACGCAGTTGTTGATCAGGCTCGCCGGGTACGTCGACAACACCCGGCCGTTCGGAGCCGCGGCGGTTCGCTGCAGGATCGAATCGCCGCCGGGCGCCGCCACGTCGGCCGTCGAGACACCGTAGGAGGAATAGAACGACTTCTCCCGCAGGTTGCCGGTCGCAGTCACGCCGACAACCCCTGGCACCTCGACCGGAACCACCGCGCAGGCATTGGTGATGTCCCGCGTCACCGGCGTCGTGTTGTCCGGGCTAGTGGCGTCCACGGTCGGATGCGACAGGTCGTCGGCCTGGTTGCCCTCGGCCGAGACCACCAGCGTGCCCTGGGACTGGGCGAACCGGATAGCCCGCCGCTCCGCTACCCAGATCGCCCGCTGGCCCGCGTCGTTGCGGCAGTTGAACAGCCACGGGTCGGCGAAGTAGCTGTTGTTCGTGATGTTGATGTGGTGCGTGCCGGCCCACATGAACGCGCACACCACGGCCTCGGGGAAGAAGAACCCGGCGGCGGTGCCGGCCTTGATGCCGGCCAACTTCACCTTGGGCGCGACGCCGACGATACCGATGTCGTTCTTGGCGGCCGCGATCGTGCCGGCCGTGTGGGTGCCGTGCCCGTTGTCGTCCATCCACGCTGCCGGGTTGGTGTCCGGGACGCCACCGAGACAGGACGCGCTGTCCGCGAAGTCGACGTTCGGCGCCAGGTCCGGATGCGTGAAGTCCAGACCGGTGTCGATGTCACCGACGACAACGCCCGGGCTACCGCCATTGACGGCGTGCGCCTGCGGCGCGTTGATCTGGTTCATGTCCCACTGCAGGCCCGACAGGTTATCGCTACCCGGCGCGGGGATCGGCGCGTCGACGGGACCGCTGGTGGACATCACGTCGCTGACCTTCGTCGCAAACCCATCGGTGCGGGCCGCACCCGCGATGTGGCCGTTCTGCTGCACCGTCGCAGCGAAGTTCAGGTCGCTCGACCGCGCAATCACCACGCCGATCTGCGAGTAGTTGGCGACCAGCGTGCCGCCGGCGTTTCTCACGGTGCCCGCCGCGTCGGCGGATGACGCGCCGTCGCGGTACAGCACGATGTAGGTCGAGTCCGCACCTTGTGTGGCCGCCGACGCCGGCGCGGCCGTGGCTGCCGATGCCATTGCGATGACCAGCCCGACAGATCCCAGGACTGCTTTGACTCGAGTTGACCTCACGTTCATGGGCGTCCTCCCAGATTGCAATGGCGAGATGGGCGCAGCAGTCAACCGCGCCATGAGCAGACCTAAGCACTGCTGAGAAGCGGCTGGCAAGAGAGCGTGCACGTTTCGGTCCGCTACGGCCGCACGTGGGCCGACGACCGGCTTACGCGTACGCAAAACATGTGGCACGACAGGGTACCGGCGCAGCCCGATGGTGAGACGGGCTGGGCACGGAGTGAGACAGCGTGGACTCGCTGGAACTCAGGCCTGTGATCTATGGGTGCTTCGCCCGAAGGTATCGCAATTGCATCCTGGTTTCTTCCCGTTCGTGCTGGACTAGCCGGACCGCATGCGCCGCGGGAGTTAGGTCGGCTCGCCCAATGGCTCCTCGTGGCATCCGGCTACCAGGAGCGCGAGGTCCGGCCCCTGCTCGACTTCAACGACGGCGTCGCGGGATACGCAGTGCCGCTGCACTGCGTAGTCGTCCAACGCGTATTGCGCCATGGGGCAGGCTTGCTCTGGCAGCCGCGCTTGTAACCGCCGCTATGGTCGCCAGTCTCAGTATGTCGAGATACCGTCCGTGCTGCGCCGAGCGGCTGATCTGCGCGCAGGTCGCGGCGACGCCTGCCTCTAGCGAGGTGGAAGGGCGTCTCCCATGCCGTGGGTTCGATCTGTCCTCGGTTACGAATGTGACGATTGATTCACCTGCTGGCTGGCTGCTGGTCAGCGTGTCCACCGCGGGGGCGGCGGCGACGCTGCGCGTGCAGGTGTGGCGCAAGCTGCGCTCGCTCGGGGCGCTGTATCTGCAGCAGTCGGTGTGCCTGCTGCCCGCCCGCGACGACGTGGTGCGGGAGGTGCGGCGGCTGGCTGACCGGGTGCGCTGCCAGGGGGGCAGCTGCCGGCTGCTGCATGTGGGCATCGCCGACGAGGCGGAGCGGGCGCGGGTGGTCGCGGAGATGAACGCGGCCCGCGACGAGGAGTACGGCGAGGTGCTGGAGCGGTTGCCGGAGTTCTTGGCGGAGCTGGACAAGGAGCGCGCCCGGGGCCGGACGACGTATGCGAAAGTGGAGGAGTGCGAGGCGGACCTGGAGCGGTACCGGTCGTGGCTGGCCAAGATCGCTGCGCGGGATTACTTCGGCGCGGGATGCGGGGCGGCCGCGCATGCGGCGGTAACGCGGCCGCCGCGGAGCTGGCCGCGTTCGAGCGGGCGGCGCTCAGCGCGGAGGCGCCGCCCGAGCACGCCCCGCCCGCCAGCGGGCCGCGGCCGCCGGCAGCCGACGGGCCATGACCGTGGCCGCTGCCAGCCGGGGAGCCGCGGTGGCTGGCCCGCTGCGGCCCCGACCTCCCGGAGGGGCATGCAAACGGGAGCCGTGGCGGCAGGGGTGGCCGAGTCGTTCACCGAGCCGTGCAGCTGCCGCTGATCGCGGTGGCGGCGCTGCCGGCGGCGTTCGGGGAGCTGCGTGATGCGATCGCGATCGCGGCGGCGATCGCCGCCGCGGTGGCCGGGCTGGTCACCGGGGTGCAAAGGATAAGGAGATCGTATGTGGGGATCGTGGTGGTGGGACCTGCTGCTCGGGATCGCCGCCGGGTTGTTGCTGGCGTGGGCGGCGCTGATCGTGGCGCTGGTGATCGTGCGCCCGCGTGGCGGGCTGGTGCGGGAGGCGCTGCGGCTGCTGCCGGATGTGCTGCGGCTGCTGCCGCGGCTGGCCGCCGATCGCAGCCTGCCGCGGGGCGTGCGGGTACGGCTGGCGCTGCTGCTGGCGTACCTGGCATTTCCCGTTGACCTGGTGCCCGACTTCATTCCGGTGATCGGCTACGCTGACGACGCCATCATCGTTTCCGCTGTGCTGCGGTCGGTCGCGCATCACGCGGGCATCGCGGCAGTTGAACGTCATTGGCCTGGCACCCATGATGGGTTCGCTGCCCTGTGCCGCCTCACCGGGCTGACTCCGGATGAGGCATCTCGCCCGGCCGAGGAGTCGCCAGCCGGGGAGGACTGAAATTCCAGCATTCACGGCCTGTAGGCCGGGAATCGCTGAGTTAGCAGGCGCTGGGGTGTCCCCAGCGCCGTTTTGACTACCAGGTCAGTTCGATCTCGAGCTCGGTGCCATCGTCTTCGATTTCGAATTCCACTTTCAGATTGACCTGATCGGGGACGTGCGCGACAAACCGCATGGTCTCCCGCTCGATCACGACATCATTGCCTGACGCGAGCTCGTCAGCGATTGCGTGCAGCCGCGCGGCCGCCTCCTCCCGGGAGAGTGTGGTCTTGTCCTTCAACTCCATCAGTTTCACTTGAGTCTCCGATCCTTGGCGGCCGGCCCGTCCTCGCCAGATTTGACCGCGGCCCGGGCTCGCTTGGTACCCATTCTGGATCATCTGACCCCTATAAGGCCGGGCTTCTTCCCAGCTCAGCCCGGTGGCAGGACGCTCCGGGTGAGAGATTGCGAGCGCGGGAGAGGAGACCCGCCAATGTCTGTCTACGTCGGTATCGTCGCCAGGCCGCGCGAAGGGGTCCTGGCCGCGGGATCATGATCATTGGCCAGCCGTGCCAGGGGCCGCAGCCGTCGCCACACGCCGCTCCTACGGAAGTATGACCGCGCAGTCGGCCTGGCTGCTGTGCCGGGCGATCGTGGCGTGGGGTCGTGCTAGAACGCCGTGACCAGGGTGACCACAGCTGGCGTGGCCTGCAGCAGGGGTCCGATGTGGCCGGAGCCGGGGAGGATGACCAAGGCACCATTGCGCAGGTGGGCGGCGGCCCTGGTAGTGGCCGTGGTCCACATGGGATCGTCTGGGCCGGTGGTGAGCAGCGCCGGCGTCCCCGACCGGTCCAGCGCCGGGGTGAGGTCGCGGCGGCGCAGGCTGAGCCAGCGGATCGCGTCGAACATGCCGCGGCGCTCCGCGCGGCGGAAGGCGTCGGCGACGATCGCAGCTCCCTCGGGGTCCTCGGCACGGGCCTTCGGGCCAAGCAGCGCGTCGACAAGAGGGTTGACCACCGGACCCGGGGCGGCGATCCGGTACAGCACGGCGAGCAGCCAGATCTGCCGGCGGTCGGCGGCGCCGAGGGTGTGGCCCCTGGGCGCCGATCGCGAGCAGGCTGCGGCACCGATCCAGATGGGCGGCGAACCCCGATGCCGACGTGCCCGCCCTAGGCGTCGCCGAGCCAGTCGACCGGCTCCCCGATGCCGAGATGATCCAGCACGTCGGCCGCGGCGCCGGCACAGTCATCGAGCGTGAACGGGCGCCGCACGGGCGGGCTGCCGCCGTGATTCGCCCCGTCGATCAGCGCCGGCCGGCGTTCGAAGCGTGTCACAGCCGAGTGAGCGGTCAGCGGGCCGGCCGCGTCGATACACGGCACTCTAAGATCTGGCCAATCGTTGACCCATAGCGGCGGATCTGCCAGGGTATGAGCTGGCGTGATCCCGCTCCCCGCGCTCGGGCATCTGGCACCGAACATGGTGGCGCGCCCGTCGGCTCCGCGGATTCCGCGGAGCCGGCCACGAGGCATGTCTCGTTCACTTGGGGAGGAATTCATGGGCAGATCGCCGATCCGGATCGCAACCCTCACCGCGGCCGGTCTGATAGCCGCGCTAGGGGTGGTGGCAGCGCCCGCCGCGGGGGCGCACGCTGGTGGGAACCAAGAAGGGTTTACCGTTATCGCCGACCACCTCAACAACCCGCGTGGCCTCTCGCCTGCGAAGGACGAAGGGCTCTACCTCGCGGAGGCCGGAGCCGGCGGCGGCACCTGCGTCAGCGGCGGCCCGGCAGGCCAGACGTGCCTGGGACTGACCGGGTCGCTGGACCGGGTGAGCACCGACGGCGACGGCGTGCAGCGCATCGTCACCGGCCTGATCTCCGGCTCGGGGCCGGGAGGGGTCGCGGCGGAGGGCCCGGTGTCGGTGTCCCGCGGCCCGGACGGCACGTTCTTCGCCCAGTTCGGGCTGAGCTCGCACGAGGTGCCGCCGCCGGGCGCGATCCCGGCCGGTCTGCGCGGCGCGGCCCTGGCCGAGCTCGGCCACCTGTGGCTGGTGAAGCGGCACGGCCGGGCGACGGACGTGTCCGACGTCGGTGACCAGGACTGGACCTGGACCTCGACCCGGATCAACCTCGCCCCGAACGACTTCCCCGACGCCAACCCCAACGCCGTGCTCTACTCCGGCGGGCACCTTTACGTCGCGGACGCGGGCGCCAACATCCTGGTGCAGGTCAAGCGGAACGGCGCGGTGAAGGTCCTGGCCTTCTTCCCGGTCCCGGCGGGCTCGCAGAGCGACGCGGTGCCCACCTGCGTGGCGCGCGGCCCGGACGGCGCGCTGTACGTCGGTGAGCTGCTCGGCGGCTTCTACAGCCCCGGGCACGCGCGCATCTGGCGGGTCGTCCCCGGGCAGGCGCCAACGGTCTGGGCCACCGGCCTGACCACCGTGCAGGGCTGCGGGTTCGGCCGCGACGGCGCGTTCTACGCCACCGAGTTCCAGGTCGGCGGGCTGAACGAGAGCCCGCAAGGTAACCCGGCCGGCGACGTGGTACGCATCGACCGGCACGGCAACCGCACCCACCTCGGCGTCGGCAAGCTGTTCTACCCGTCCGGCTTCGCGGCCGGACCCGACGGCGCGATCTACGTCTCCAACTGCAGCATCGCCCCGGCCACCGGCCTGGGCCCGGAGCTGTGCCCCACCGGCGGCCAGGTGGTCCGCATCGGGTGAAGCCCGGCACGGCTAGGCCGTGACAGCCCGCGGCAGCCGTTTGGCACGAACGTCCTTAACGACTGCCGCGGAGCGTCACTGGCCATAAGCGGGCGATCTGTCCCGCCTGACCATGCAGCCTCGGCGCGAATACATAGTCGGCAGGGACAGGGACGGCTGGACGCATGGGCATTGGCTCACGGCCCTGGCGAGTGACGGCGCATGGCCAGAACGCGCAGCTCCTGTCCGAGAAGTCGAGTGGCAGATCGTGGCGCCGGATGGGCGTTCCAGCTGACCGGTTCCTGTTGATGGCGGCTCAGGTGTAGTAGCGCGTGTAGTAGAGACGTCATAGACAGGCAGCGCCACCCGAGACGCGGTGAGACACGGCGACGCGGAGAGCAGCGCGGATGCTGGACTAGATAGACGCGGTGAGTCTGCGTAGATGGGGGCCGGTCTACTCATAACCCAGAGGTCGCGGGTTCAAATCCTGCCCCCGCTACCAAGGCCAGAGGCCCTTTCTCGAACAGAGAAGGGGCCTTTTGCATGTGGTTTGTAAACTGATTTGTGCACGGGCACCCGCTGACACCCGCTGACACCGTGTTTTGCCTGTACGGTCCGGCCTCCCTGTAGCCGTGCGGCCACGGGTCGCCTGAGCGGGGCAGCGGCTGGCAAGCACACGTTCGCCGCAGGCAGATGCCCGTCTGCGATAAATTGCAGATGAAGTGCGATCCGTCTACTATAGGTTCATGAGCTCGCAGACCCTAGGTTTCGCAGTCCAGCCGGAGGATCGTCCGGTGCTGGATGAGCTCGTCGCCTACTTCGGCGACGGCAACAGGTCCGCTTACCTGCGGGCCACCCTTAAGGTCATGAAGTCGATCATGATCGCCGACCAGCTCAGGGAGGCGCAAGCCTACGGCCAGCAGCGCGCTGCGGAGCTCGGTATCGACCCGTCAGATGTCCCCGCACGGGTCCAGGAATTCCTCAAGGCGACTCCCCAGAGCAAACGGGGGTGAGCAGCCTCGAGCCTGTCCCGGCAGCTGTCGTCTACGACGTCAACGTCCTGGTGACAGCGGCGGCGAGCGGTAACAGCCCGTTCCGGTCCTGGCCTTCACCGCCGCCTGTCTCTGGCAACGCCTCAGCCGATTGCCTGGGCGTGATCGTTGACGCCGCCGAGTTCGCGCTCTGGCTGTCCCCGCACATCATCACCAACATCGATAGGATCCTGGCCCAGCTGTTCAAATGGGCCCAGCCGCAGATCGACGCTTACCTGCGCGCCGTCGTGATGGCGGCCGATCACAGCGGCGGCGGCATCGTGGCTGACGTGCCCAGGACAGTTCACGACTGCCCCGACCACGAAGACAACCTGATCCTCGACCTGGCCGCCGAGGTCGGGGCACTGCTCATCGTCTCCAACGACACCGATCTGCTATCGATGTCGCCGTGGCGCGGAACACCGATCATCGAGCCGGCCGCGTTCGCCGCGAAGGTAGACGCAATGCGCAGGCATGCACGCCGACGACGCAGATAGATCCTGATTTACCGAATTCCCCTTATTAGTAGATCAAGGCGGCGCCTGCGGCGCCGCTGGCCCGGCGTCAGCGGCGGGCTCTGCCTTGGGAGGCCCGCCCGCCGCACGCCGGGCCACCTGCAGGACTCGCCGATCTGCACAGCTCACTCGTTAGCCGCGCTCAGCCCCGGTGATACTGGTCTGATGACCTGTTACCAAGACCCGCGGGCGACGGAGGTGCCGCTGCCAGCTGGGCGGATGACCAGCGGGATCGTGCGACGCGGTGACCGGCTGCTGCGACCGATGGGGCCATGGTCGCCCGCAGTACACGAGTACCTGCGCCACCTGGAGGCAGCCGGGTTCGAAGGGGCACCGCGAGTGCTGGGTATTGAAGGTGACCGGGAAGTGCTGACCTTCATCGACGGCGACGTCGCGGCCGACCCGCAGTGGCAGCCCGGGCACGGCAACCGGCTTCCGCCCTACGCGAGGACTGAGCTGGCCCTGCAAGGCGCGGCCGAGCTAATACGCACGCTGCACCAGGCGACCGAAGGCTTCCGGCCATCCATTACCAGCTACCGTTTCCACCCGTATCCGCCGAAGGCCGGGGAGATCGTTTCCCACGGCGACCTCGGCCCCTGGAACACCGTCTACCGGCATGGGGTAACGGTGGCCTTCATCGACTGGGACGCCGCCCAGCCCGTAGACCCGCTGGCCGATCTCGCCTCAGCGGCTTGGACCTTCGTGCCGCTGGCCCCTGCTGAGCAGCTCGCCGAAGCAGGATTCGATCCCCTTCCTGACCTGCCTGCCCGGCTGCGCCTGTTCCTGGACGCCTACGGCCTAACCGATCGCAAGGCGATCATGGCCGCGCTCCAGAGCTGCACGCTAGACGAACCCGAACCGCTGCGCTGGTTCCAGGGCATCTCGGCAGACCTCGCTCGCGCACTCTGACGACGGCCGACATGCAAGCGGAAGGTGCAAAGGCCCCCACCAGACTGCCGCCGGACTATGATACGCCTCCGGTCCGGCATCAAGGCCCGATCTGACCGCAGGCCAACGAGCACAGGTGAAGTGCCTGGTGAACGTACACGCGAATCGGCCCTTGACACCTCCCCTCCGGTGAACAGAGCGGCAGCAGTCTGGTCGGTGGAGGGGATAGGCGGCGCACACGGACCACAGCCCGGCGTAAGGTGCCCGGCGCGGATGCGGTGCACGCGGCCCGGAACGACGGACAGGCGCCGCGTGAGGCCTCAATCGGCGTGCCCGTTACGTGCCCGATCGGCCGGTCAACGCCGGGTACATGCGGTCACTCCCGGACAGCCACATGCACGGGCTCACCTGCGCACATGCAGGCTGACCCGCTGCGCAAACCGACCTTCTAAGCTGGTGATCGTACCGTCCAGCGCTATAACGCACCCGGGGCTCCCTAATCCGGGCCCCGCAGCGGTATGGATCGCCTGGCCTGCGCGTCCGCGATGATCTCGTTGCAGAGGTCCACGCACTCAGTGCAAATTGCCACGCCGCCAGGACCGGCGATCAGCACCTCGACCTGGTCTTGTCTCTTATCGCAGAAACTGCATTTCAGGTTGTCGTCATCCATCGGCGGCCTCTGCTCATCGTTACCGGACATCACTACCAGCCCAGACACACGGACAACCCAGACTATGCCGGTAAACGGCCCGCTTGCGATGACGAGCACTAGGGCGATGATGCCGGACGTGCTCTGCGGCCGGGAGCCACGCTGGGAGCCACGGGCGCGAACAACCTTCCGAGACTTCGGACTTACTTGAACAACGAGCGGAGACGAGCCCGAGGTCACGGACTAATCTGAACTGGTCCGGACGCCCGTACGGGTATCTACGCATCAGAAGGTCGGCGTCGTCCAGCCTCCTCTAGAAATACTCACTGCGAGTAGGGTTATTCAAAACTTGAGCCGCAGGCGCGTAACCTGCGGTGATGCGAGCCAAGGGTGGGCTTCTCGAGTTCTCGCTTATTGGGCAGGAGGTGTCGGCATGGCAACGCGTAAGCCGATTAAGGGCGCCCTAGTTGGGATGGCCGGTGCAGTGGTGGCTGGAGTGATTGCCCTTCAGACCGGCGCTGCAGCCGAAGCCGTGCAGTTCGTGCAAAACGTAATTCGGCGGCTCCTCCCGAGGGACGGCAGCCCCGAGGAGGACGGGGAAGACCAGGGACAGAGCGGTCAGGAGTCCTGATCGGCGGAAGATCGTCGTGCAATTAGCCAGGCTGACGAGGAGTCAATCACGGCTACTGCGAGTCTTCGAAGTCGGTTGCTTGGCGTCCTCATCGGCCATGATCTGTCCGATTCCCAAGCTGACAATGCAGGTTGTAAAGATCGGGCTGGCGGCAGGAGGCATGCGGGTGGAATGGTGGGTCGCCTCCCCCGAACCCGCCCTTGGATTATTCACGCCAGCCGGACGGAAGGGCGGGAAAGGTGCACGAGACGGGGGAGAGGGAGCCGACGGAGCGAGATGTGATCTGCCCTGTCCGCCGAGGTCACCACGCCCGCGAGAGACAGCCCGAGACGCCAGAGACGCGCGTTGTATGGCTCATAACCCAGAGGTCGCGGGTTCAAATCCCGCCCCCGCTACCAAGGTAGAGGCCCTCTTTCGAACAGGAAGAGGGCCTCTTGCATGTGGTTTGCTAACGGATTCGCCAACAAGGCCAAGGTTCACGCCGTCTCGCCTGCGTTGCCGCCGCCCGCCCTTCAGTGGCTGATCGAGGCGCACCGCCATTCTCATCCATGGGAGCGGCCCGCAACGTCCATCCACGTCTAGTGCGGCGAGGATTACTCCGGCTGGGCGGTGTTGACGGGCGGCCCGGATACGTCGGCTTCGAGCAGCGCGCGGCATACGTCGGTGATGTCCACAATGCCGACCAGGCCGGCGTCGCCGATGACCGGCAAGTGCCTAAAACGCCCGCTCGTCATGACTTTGGCCGCGTCACGGATGCTTGTCGTGGTGTTGACGACGGTCGGGCGCACAGTCATCTGCTGATAAATCCGGACGTCGTTCGGGTTCTTTCCGTCCGCGACCGCGTGAGAGATGTCAGCCTCGGTGATGATGCCGATGGGCTGGCCGGTCTGCGCCTGCGTGACGATGAGGGCTGTCGCATCCGCGCGCTTCATCAGGTAGGCGGCCGCGGCTACGTGGTCGTTCTGGGCAACCGTCGTCACCGGTGGCCGCATGATGTCCGCGGCCGTAGCCAGGGGCGGCGCCGAATGCTGCGCTGAGGCGTCTGCCATGATCTGCTCCCTCGGAGATCCGATCACACTGTTAGGTATTCGATCACGGGCGCGTGCTCACGCCGCGTCTTGAGTGCCGCCCGTATCATCCATGACTTCAATGAGGCAAGCGAGCCGCCGATGATGAGCTCTACGAGCGTGGCATCTCACCCACCAGTCGCCGCGCGTTGGCTGATGGCCAGGCGTCTGTCATGGCTTATAGGCCGATCAGCAAGACGTAGACCGCCAGGGCCGATCCCACCAGCGCGCCGCCGTAGCAGCCGACAATGATCAGCTTGCTGAGATGCTTGAGCTGGAGTCCTTCGTAGAGCGTGTAGCGGAACCTGTGTGCCCAGTGGAAGAGCGCCAGAACACACAGGCCGAGCAGGACGATGCGGGTGAGCGGGTTGCGCATCACCGACAGCAGGTGCGCCTGGGCGGGTGCCGACGCCCAGCCCGCAGGGAACACCAGGCCGAAGAGCAGCAGCAGGATCGGAAGCAGCAGCGCCGCTGCCAGGCCGCCGGAGGTGAACAGCAACCACACCAGGGGTTCGCCTCGCCGTTTCGCCATCATCTCACCCCAGGATCAGCCAGGCCGCGAGCGCCGACAGCAGCGCCCAGCCGGCGTAGTGCGCACCAGCGATCCGGGATTGCGGCACCCGTTTGCCGCGTAGCCGGACGACCATCGCCTGTGGTGCCAGGTTGAACCAGGTGATGGCGTGGAACACGACGAAGACCAACGTGACGGCGTTCAGCGCCAGCATCCACGGGTTGCCGCTCAGGTCGACGAACCGCCGATACTCAGTGCCGCCTTGGCCGACCGCGTGGACCAGCAGCAGCAGGAACACCACGGACCAGGCAACGAAGACGCTGCTCAGCTCGCGGAGGACGAAGATGAGATAGGAGCGGCGGCCCGCCCACCAGAACACCGACATGCGAGGGCGGTACCAGCGGGGATGGAACTCGGTGTAGTTGGCGCTCATGGCGACCTCCACGGCAGCAGGAACGACCTGAGCGACTCGGCCGCCGCGGTGAGCTTGTAACGCTGGATGGCGCCGGCTGGGTCCACGCCCTTCGGGCATGCCGTCGTGCACTCTCCGACGAAGGTGCAGCCCCAGACCCCCTCGGCGGTGGACAGCACCTCCATCCGCTCGTGCGCCCCCTCATCGCGTGAGTCCAGGTTGTAGCGCTGCGCCAGGGCGATGGCCGCCGGGCCGAGGAAGCCCTCCTCGAGGCCGACGATGGGGCAGGCCGAATAGCAGAGCATGCAGTTGATGCACATGCTGTACTGCTTGTAGTCGTCCATTTCGGCCGGTGTCTGCAACAGCTCGCCGTCCGGGGCCGCGGCGTCCCCGTCGCGGATCAGCCACGGCTTGACCTGCGGCAGCTTCCGCATGAAGTCACCTATCTCGACGACGAGGTCGCGGATCACGGGGAAGTTGCGCAGCGGCTCGATGCGGATGGGGCCGGGACGGTAATCGGCGAGGAACGTGGCGCAGGTCAGCCGCGGCTCACCGTTGACGGTCATTCCGCAGCTCCCGCAGATGCCCATCCGGCAGGACCAGCGGTACGACAACGTGCCGTCGAGCTGGTCCTTGACGTGGTTCAGGCCGTCCAGGACC
>WNGJ01005271.1_pt1 | contig 15877 bp, 16 predicted proteins | sample 5400611 | NCBI WGS metagenome assembly WNGJ01 (sample SAMN13153375, study PRJNA577476) | soil metagenome | isolation source: 40 cm soil or saprolite under Garry oak tree replicate 1 | place: USA:California | collected 2016-06-15
AAACGTACGGCCGGTTGCTGGCTTCAAAGATTCGCTGCGTGAGCGTGGCTTGCCGCTTCGTCGCCAGCCACAGGAGGACGGTGAAGATGGCGTAGACCGCCGTGACAATCGCGATGACGGCCCCGTTGTGCTGGTCCAGCCAGGTCAGCCAGCCGAACGAGCCGAACCAGGACAGCCACACCGGCCAGTCCTTCATGCCGGGTCAGACTCTAGCATTCGGGACGTCACAGCGGCGCGTGGGCCACGCTCACCCTCGCGGCAGTCGCCTCGATTCGGGCTCGCCGCACCCGACCGTAGGCTACCAAAGCTGGCATTCGCCCACTGAATTACGGCCGCCGGGCGAACGCCATCTTACTGTGCGATCAGCTGCCCTCCTTGAGCGACATGTCGTAGGCCTTGATCAGCTCGTCGCTGCGCGACTTCCAGTTGAGCCTGCGGCTGGCCCCGTAGAGGTCGATCTGCTGGTAGAGAGGTACGGCCGCCTGGTCGTCCAGCCACAGCTTGTTGATGCGGTGGTACTGCTCCAGGCGCTTCTTGTCGTCCATGATCGTCTGCGCCTCGTCCACCATCCGGTCGAAGTCGGGGTTGTGGTAGTTCGAGAGCAGGTTGCCCGAGCGGAAGAGCGGCACATAGATGCCCTCGGCGTCGAGCGAGCCCTGGCCCCAGCCGATCAGCCACACCGGCCCCGCCCTGTGCACATAGACCATGTTGTTGAGGTAGTTCACGAACTCGTAGGTGCGCACGGTGACCTTGAAGCCGGCCTTGGTGAGCTGGCCGGCGACCGCCTCCAGCACTTCCTTGTCGCGCACGTAACGGCCCTGGGGGCCGTGCACGGTCAGCTCGAGCCCGCTGGGGAAGCCGGCCTCGGCCAGGAGCTTCTTGGTGCGGGCCAGGTCCTGCTTGGGCGGCTTGAGCGAGGGATCGTAGCCGAAGTGGAAGCTCGGGAGCATGGTGGCCACGCGCTGGCCCTTGCCGTCGAGCACGCCCTTGATGATCTCGTCAACGTCGATGGCCGAGGCGATGGCCTGGCGGATGCGCTTGTCGGCCGTCGGTCCCTGGTAGGAACCGACCAGCTTGTTGTCCTTGTCGTACTGGTGCGTGTAGAACATCAGCTGGATGGTGCGGATCGACGGCGCCGTCGACAGGAAGATTTTCGGGTGCTTGTCGATGATCGCCGCCAGGTGGGGCGGGATGTTCACGGCCACGTCGACCTCGCCGTTCTGGAGCGCGGCCACCCGCACCGCGTCGTCGGGGATCGGCCGGAACACCACGCTCTTGATCCGGGCCGCGCCCCGCCAGTAGCTCGGGTTGGCCTCCAGCACGATTTCCTCGTCCTTCGACCAGCGCACGAACTTGTAGGGCCCGGTGCCGATCGGGTTCTTGGAGATCTCCGCGCTCTCTTTGCCCGCGTAGGCCTTCGGCGGATACATGGCGGTCTGCGGCGCGTTCATCATCACCGCGAAGATCGGCCACGGCTTGCTCGTGTGCACCCGCACCGTGTACGGGTCGACGATCTCCACGCGGTCGATGGGCCGGAAGTTCGAGGACGCGCGCATCTTCGAGTCCTTGGCGCGCTCCAGGCTGAACTTCACGGACTCGGAGGTGAAGTCCTCGCCGTTGTGGAACTTCACGCCGCGGCGTAGCTTGACCTCCCACACCTGCGGCGACACCAGCTTGGGCAACTCGGCGGCCAGCGCGGGCACCAGCTTGAGGTTCTGGTCGCGCTCCATCAGCATCTCGAAGATGTGCCGCCCGACGACCGAGGCAGGCGTCTCCTGCTGGTTCATGATGTCGAGCGTCGTCGGATCGACGCCCTGGGCGATCACGACCTTCCCGGCCGGCGCGGCCGGCGCGGCCGGCGCGGCCACCGGCATCGCGAGCAGAACGCACAGAGCCAACCAGATCCATCGAGTCATGAAAACCTCCTCGGGCGACTTATGTCTACGGTGGACGTACTTTATGAGTCGTCGCGCGGGGAGTCAAGGTAGGCCAGGGCCTCGCCTTTGGTTCAAACAAAGACGACGGATCGAAAGGGGTGACCCCGCTTATTCCCTCTCTCCTAAGGGAAGAGGGTCAGGGTGAGGGAGTCGGGTCCAAGAGCTCGCAGAATTCCCTGACGATGCGGTGGGGACGCACGGCCGTGCCCTCGGGGAGGCCCGTGCGGTCGCGGTCCACCCAGATGCCCCGCAGGCCGAGCCGCTGCGGCGCTGCCACGTCCCACTCGATGTGATCGCCCACCATCCACGCCTCGGCGGCCGCGATCCCCAGACGCTCGAGGGCGTGGCGGTAGACGATCTCCTCGGGCTTGCCGGCGCCGAACTCGCCCTCGATCACGATCACCTCGAAGAAGCGGGCGAGATCGTAGGTCTCGATCTTCCGCCGCTGTTGGCTCTTGTCGCCGTTGGTGACGAGGGCCATGGGCACGCCGGCGGCGCATAGCCGCCCCAGCGCCTCCGTCACGCCGGGGAAGAGCCGCATGACGGCCCAGCGCCGCGCCGCGAAGTCGATCCGGTGCCGGCTGACGTCGTCCCAGAACCGGCGCCGCTCGATCCTGACGGCGTCGGCGAGGGCGACCGCATCCACGCCCGCCGTCGAGGCCAGGGCCTGGCAGGCACTCCGCCATGAGTCCTCGACACCGCCCGAGTAGTCGAGCAGGGTGTCGTCGAGATCGACGAGGAGGGCCTTCACGAGTGTTGTCCGGTTCCCGGGGGAAGCGGCGCCGCTCCCTCCACGTCTTCCGGTTTCGAGAACGGCGGCAGCTCGGGTCGGCAGACCGCGCGGAAGTTGCACCAGCGGCAGATGCGCAGGTCCTCGCTCTTCTCGAAGTTGGCCTCCTCGGCGAGGTTCCTCTCCGGGTCCTTGAGGTAGGCGCGCATCGCGCGCACGGAGAGGCGGATGTGCTCGCGCACGCGGTCCAGGCTCACCTCGTTCCAGGGATGCACGGTCACCTTGCCCGCCCCGAGGTTGACCTCGAGCAGATCCACGCGCGGGAGATCCACGCCCATGACCTCCAACGCATAGAGCGCGTAGCCGCCCAGCTGGATCGCCGCGCCCTCTCCGCCGTTGCCACCCGTCTTCCAGTCCACGAGCTGAAGGCGGTCCGCGGCGTTCCAGAAGCCGAAGTCCGGGGCAGCGAAGACGCGCGTGCCTTCGAAGGCGAAGGAGCGGATGTTCTCGATGAAGGACCAGCGGTCCGTGGGAGCCTGCTTGATCTCGGCCAGGAGGGGTAACCGGTAAAAGTTGCGCAGGCAGCGGACGACATGGTCGCGGAGGGCCTGCCACTCGGCGTCCCGGATGCGCACGGCGTACTCGTGCTCGAAGAGCCCCGTGCGCTTCGGGAACTCGTGGTAGATGCCGTCCCGGGAGCCGCGCCACTCCCCGCGCATCTGCCGCACGGTGTCCTCGATCAGCGCCGCCTCGGAGAGCGCGTAGCCGTCGCGCATGGCGAGAAGCGCGCGCTCCACTGCCTCGTGCACGAGCCGCCCCGCCCACATCTGACGGGTCCCGAGCTGCTTGAGCACGTAGAGGCGGCGCACGAGAGGATCCGCGTCGGCCTCCCAGCCGCCCCAGGCGCCGTAGTACTGGTAGAAGTAGCGCCGGCGGCAGTCCTTGAAGACATGGTCGCGAGTGCGGGACCAGGAAAAGTCGTTGACGAGGTCGGCCACGGTCCGAGTCTATCAGGTCGCCGCACGGACGGGGATGCATTGACAGACGAGCGGCCCCCACCTAGACTTCGGGCACGCGTGGCGGCGAGGGCTCGAGATCAGGGGCAGCCAGAGTTTTCCTCGAGGCGACACCATACCAGGAGGATTCACCGATGAGCGACGTGACGTTGGGAACGGAGACCACGGGGGAAAGCGAGACGACCGGCGGGATCACGCGGCGGCAGGTGCTCGTCGCGGGCGCCACCTTCGCCGGCTACGCGGTGGCCGTGGACAAGGTTCTCGCTCAGGCCATCAAGACCGACACCACCGGCATCCAGGCCGGCGACTTCGAGGTCAAGATCGGCGACTACATGATGCCGGTGTACGAGGCGCGGCCGGCCGCGGGCGGTCCCGCCCCCATCGTGGTGTGCATCTCGGAGATCTGGGGCGTCCACGAGTGGGTGCGCGACGTGACCCGCCGCTTCGCCAAGGCCGGCTACTTCGCGGTGGCCCCGGAGCTGTTCAAGCGCGAAGGGGGCGTGGCCCAGATCCCCAACATCCAGGACATCCTCAAGATCGTCCTCGCCGTGCCCCGCAAGCAGGTGCTCGGCGATATCGCGGCCGCGGTGGACTGGGCCAAGAAGCGGCCCGGGGCGCGCGCCGACCGCGCGGGCGTCACCGGCTGGTGCTGGGGCGGCTCGACCGTCTTCCAGGTCGCGGCCACCAATCCAGACATGAAGGCGGCCGTGGCCTGGTACGGCCCACCCGCGCGCCCGTACCCCGATCAGCCCGCGCCCGTCACGGGCTTCGACGTGGCCAAGGACATCAAGATCCCGCTGCTCGGGCTCTTTGGCGAAGAGGACAAGAGTCCCACCCCGGACGACGCCCGCAAGATGGGCGAATTGGTCAAGCAGCACAATCGGAACGTGGAGATCGTCGTCTATCCGGGCGCCACCCACGGCTTCTTTGCTGACTATCGCCCGTCGTTCAACGCGACGGCCGCCGCGGATGCCTGGAAGCGCTGCACCGACTGGTTCGCCAAGTCCCTCAAGGCCTGAGCCCGACGCGCTCACAGGAGAGCCGCATGCCATTCGTCAACATCCGCATCTACGAAGGTTGGGGTAAGGAGCGCAAGGACGAGATCGCCAAGCGCGTGACCGGCGCCATCACCGAGGTCACCGGCCTGCCCAAGGAGGCCGTGTGGGTGGTCATCGAGGAGGTCAAGCCCGCCGACTGGTACGCCGCGGGTAGGCCCGGCGAGCCGCTCAAGAAGTGACGCTGGAGATCCGCGACCCTCGCCTCACCGCCGTCGTGGGCACGAAGGTCGAGTTCGAGAAGATCGCGGGCGACTGCCTGTTCACCGAGGGGCCGCTCTGGCACCCGACGGGCAAGTACCTGCTATGGAGCGACATGCCCGGCGATCATCTGCGCCGCTGGTCGGTACGTGACGGCGTCACCACGTTCCGCAAGCCCTGCAACAAGTCCAACGGCCTGACCTGGGACCGTCAGGGCCGGCTTCTCGCCTGCGAGCATGCCTCGAGTCAGGTGTCACGGACGGAGCCCGACGGCCGCATCACCTCCATCGCCACGCACTACGAGGGCAAGCAGCTCAACAGCCCCAATGACATCGTGTGCGCCGCCGACGGCGGCATCTACTTCAGCGACCCGCCGTACGGCAGGGCGGACTTCTATGGAGTCAAGCGGGAGCAGGAGCTGTCGCATCAGAGCGTGTACCGCGCCGGCCAAGACCCGAAGCATCCCACGCTCCTCGTGGACGACTTCGACAGGCCCAACGGGCTGTGTTTCTCCCTCGACGGTCGCCGGCTCTTCGTCAACGACACCGCGCGCAAGCACATCCGCGTCTTCGACGTGAAGGCCGACGGCGGCCTCGCGGGAGGGCGCGTGTGGGCCGAGACCACGGGGGACGGACGCGGCGCGCCCGACGGCATGAAGCTCGACTCCGCCGGCAACGTGTATTGCTGCGGCCCCGGAGGCGTCCACGTCTTCACGCCCGAAGCCGCCTGTCTGGGCGTGATCAAGGTCCCGGAGCCCACGGCCAACTTCGCCTGGGGCGACGATGACTACCGTAGCCTCTACATCACCGCGTCCACATCCGTGTACCGGATCCGGGTACAGGTCCCGGGGTTCCCGGCCCTGTAGCCCCGCCTGACAAACCGTCAAAGGAGGCTGGTCATGGTCCGCTCACTGATTTTGCTCCTCGCCGCGCTGCTGGCGCTGCCGCTCTCGGCCGAAGCCCAGAAGCCGATCAAGGTCGGCGTGCCCTTGCCCCTCTCCGGCCCCCCTGCGCTCTTCGGCGAGCCGGCGAGCAAGGGCGCCCAGATGTACGTGGACGAGCTCAACGCCAAGGGTGGCGTGCTCGGCCGGAAGATCGAGTTGCTTATCCGGGACTCCAAGGCCGACGCCAACGAGGCGGTCCGCGTCTCACGCGAGCTCATCCTCAAGGAGAACGTGGACTTTCTCATGGGGACGCTGACCTCCGCGGAGGGCCCCGCCGTCTCCGTGGTGGCCAAGGAGAACAAGATCGTCTTCATCGCGCCGATCCCCAAGACGGACCAGCTCACGGCGGCCGACAAGCTCCACCCCTATGTCTTCCGGGTGGCCGCGAACACGACCATGGAAGGCCGGAGCGCCGCGGAGATCGTGGCCAAGTGGCCCGTGACCAAGATCGCCACCATCGCCTTCGACTACGCCTACGGCCAGGACGTGACCAAGTCCTTCGTCGAGCACATCAAGCGGATCAAGCCCGGCGTGGAGATCGTGGACCAGCAGTGGCCCAAGCTGGGCGAGCAGGACTACAACCCGTTCATCAATGCCCAGATGGCCAAGAAGCCGGACGCGGTGGTCTCCTCGATCTGGGGCGGCTTCTTCGTGACCTTCTCGAAGCAGGCCAAGGCCCTGGGCTACTTCGACGCGATCAAGTACAACTTCATCGGGCTCGGCGAGGCGGGCTCGCCCGAGACGACCAAGTCGATGGGCGCGGACTACCCGGTAGGGATCTGGGGCAACTCCTACGACGCCTTCTACTGGGAGGACAATCCGGGCCCGCACAAGGACTACACCGCGCGCCTCTCGAAGTACCTGAAGGACGAGTACCCCTCGTCGTGGGCCATCCAGGGCTACATCGGCATGGCCTTCCTGACCGAGGCGATCAAGAAGGCGGGGAGCACGGACTCGGACAAGGTCTCCAAGGCGCTCCTCGGGCTGACCATCGACACGCCCATCGGCAAGCAGACCCTTCGCGAGAAGGATCATCAGGCGAACCGCGGCCAGCTCTACGGAAAGACGGTGAAGGACCCGAAGTACAACTTCCCGATCATGAAGCCCATCACCTACATCGATCCGACCAAGTTCATGGACTAGGTCTTCTCCCCTCACCCGGCCCTCTCCCCTGAGGGGAGAGGGATCAAGAAATTCCTCTCCCCCGTCGCGGGGGAGAGGGCAGGGTGAGGGGGCCTGTCTCGATGCCCGACCTCTCCTTCGCCTTCGCGCAGTCCCTGAGCGGCCTCACCGCGGCGATGTTCCTCTTTCTCATCGCGGCCGGCCTCTCGCTCATCTTCGGCGTTCTTCGCGTGCTCAACTTCGCCCACGGCACCTTCTACATGCTGGGCGCGTACTCGGCCTATCAGATCGTTCAGTGGCTGGGCACGGGCCCCATCACCTTCTGGATAGCCGCGCTGGGGGCGGCCACGGGGGTCGCCCTCCTCGGCGGCATCGTCGAGCGCTTCCTCTTTCAGCGTCTCTACGGCAAGGAGGAGCTGTACCAGCTCCTCTTCACGTATGCCCTCGTCCTCATCTTGAGCGATGTCGCCAAGATCATCTGGGGCACGCAGCAGAAATCGGTGAGCCGCCCCCCCGGCCTCACGGGCGCCGTGAGCGTCTTCGGAGCGAGGATTCCCGACTACAACCTCTTCATCATCCTGCTCGGCCCCGCCATCGCGCTCGGGTTCTGGTACGTGCTCCAGCGCACGCGCGTCGGGCGATTCATCCGCGCGGCGGCCCTGGACCGCGAGACCCTGGGCGCCCTCGGCGTCAACGTCAAGGCGCTGTACACGGGCGTGTTCATGCTCGCCTCGTTTCTCGGCGGGCTCGGCGGCGCTCTCATCTCGCCCATGCGGGCCATCGTCCCCGGCATGGACACGGAAGTCATCGTCGAGGCCTTCGTGGTCGTGGTCATCGGAGGGCTCGGCTCCTTCTGGGGGACCTTTCTCGGCGCCCTCATCTACGGCCAGGTCCTCTCGTTCGGGATCCTGTTCTTCCCGCGCTTCTCCATCTTCTCGATCTTCGCCCTCATGGCCGCCGTCCTCATCATCCGGCCCTGGGGCCTCCTCGGGCGGCCGCTAAAATGACCGCGCGCGCTGTTCGCCCGAACGACGGGCGCCGGAGGCCCTGCGCAGGCGCCTCGGCGGCCAAATCCCAATGACGGTGTCATGAAGAGGCTGGGCTCTCGCTGGCCGGTCCTCGTGCTCATCGCCGCCTTCTTCGTGCCCGCGCTCGGCTCGCGCTACTACACCTTCCTGGCCAACGACGTGGTCATCTGGGCGCTCTTCGCCACCAGCCTCAATCTTCTCGTGGGCTATACGGGGCTCGTCTCGTTCGGCCACGCCGCCTACTTCGGCATCGGCGCGTACACCACCGGGCTTCTGATGAAGAAGATCGGCGTCCCGTTTCTCCTCGCCTTCCCCGCCGCCGGCCTCCTGGCCGGCCTCTTCGCCCTCGTCTTCGGCTTCTTCTGTGTGCGCCTGACCCGCATCTACTTCGCCATGCTCACGCTGGCCTTCGCCCAGATCGTGTGGGCGATCTGCTTCAAGTGGAACGAGGTCACGGGCGGGGAGCAGGGCATGCCGGAGATCCCCTACCCGGATTTCGGCTGGCTCGAGCGCGTGGCGACCGCGGCGCCGTTTCTCAGCTATCGCACGTCGGAGTACTTCTACTTTCTCACCTTGCTGATGGTCGCCCTCTGCCTGTGGCTCCTCCGCCGCATCGTGGGCTCGCCCTTCGGGCGCATGCTCACGACCATCCGCGAGAACCCGGAGCGCGCGGAGTTCATCGGGGTCAACGTGCGGCGCTACGAGCTGGGCGCCTTCGTCATCGCGGGCGCCTTCGCGGGCCTCGCCGGCGGCCTCTTCGGCATCTTCAACCGAGGCGTCTTCCCGGACTTCGCCTACTGGACCAAGTCCTCCGAGGTGCTGATCATGACGCTCCTGGGAGGCATGGGCACCTTCTTCGGTCCCGCCCTGGGCGCCCTCGTGCTCCTCTGGCTCAACCAGCAGATCGTCTCGTACACGCAGTACTGGCCCCTCATCCTCGGCACCATCCTCGTCGTGCTTCTCTTCGTCTTTCCCGGAGGGATCGCGGGCGCCGCCCTTGGCCTCTGGCGCAGGCTCTCGCGAAGGCCGGCGAGTGCTTGAGGTCCGCGAGCTGCGCAAGAGCTTCGACGGCTTCCAGGCCGTGGGCGGCGTGAGCTTCTCCGTGCCGCGCGGCTCCGTGAGCGCCATCATCGGGCCCAACGGCGCGGGCAAGACCACGCTCTTCAACCTCATCACGGGTCATCTCCGTCCCGACGCGGGCAGCGTCAGCTTCAAGGGCCGGGAGGTGACGGGCATCGCGCCGCACGACCTCTGCCGCCTCGGCATGGGCCGCTCCTTCCAGCGGACGAACATCTTTCCGCAGCTCACGGTGTACGAGAACGTCCAGGCCGCCTACGTGTCCCATCGCGGCCGCGGCTGGAGCCTCTTCGAGCGCGTGGAGCGCCTCTTCCGGGAGGAGGCCGAGTCCGTGCTCGCCTCCGTGGGCCTCCTCGACAAGGCGAGCGAGATCGCGGGATTCCTCTCTCACGGCAACCAGAAGCAGCTCGAGCTCGGCATCGCCCTCGCCCTCGAGCCCGAGATCCTCCTCCTCGACGAGCCCACGGCCGGCATGTCGGCCCAGGAGACGCGGGAGTCGATCCAGCTCATCGAGCGCATCGCGCGCGAGCGCGGACTCACCCTCCTCTTCACGGAGCACGACATGGAGGTGGTCTTCGCCATTTCCCAGCGCATCACCGTGCTCCACCAGGGCCGCGTCATCGCCGACGGAGCTCCCGACGAAGTCCGGCGCCATCCGGAAGTCCGGCGCGTGTATCTGGGGGAGCGTCACTGATGGCGGCCATCCTCGAGGTCCAGCAGGTCTACACCTCCTACGGCCTGTCCCAGGTGCTCTTCGGCGTCTCCCTCGAGGTGGCGGCGGGGGAATGCGTGTGCCTCGTGGGGAGAAACGGGGTCGGCAAGACCACGACCATGCGAAGCATCATGGGGCTGACGCCGGCCCGGCAGGGGCACGTGGTGTGGAAAGGGCGAGACATCACGCGTCGCGAGCCCTACGAGATCGCCGGGCTCGGCATCGGCTTCGTCCCCGAGGACCGGCGCATCTTCGCCGACCTGACCGTCTGGGAGAACCTCGACGTGGCGGCGCGCCGCCTTCGTGGCGACGGGAGGGAAAGCCAGGGCTGGACCCTCGAGCGGGTCTTCGATCTCTTTCCCAAGCTCCGCGAGCTGGTGGATCGGCAGGGCGGACACCTGTCGGGCGGCGAGCAGCAGATGCTGACGATCGCGCGCACGCTCATGGGCAATCCCGAGCTGCTGCTCCTGGACGAGCCCTCCGAAGGGCTGGCGCCGCTCGTGGTCGACCACCTCAAGGACCAGATCGGCCGCCTCGCCCGCGAGGGGCTGACCATCCTGCTCGCCGAGCAGAACGTGGACTTCTGCCTCGACCTCGCCGACCGCGTGTACGTGCTCGAGAAGGGACACATCCGCTACGAGGGCACGGCCAGGGCCTTCCGCGAGGACGAGTCAATCCGCGCCCAATACCTTGCGCTCTGATTTTCTGGTAGGGTGTGGGCCATGGCGACCTTCATCATCACGTGCCCCTGCTGCAACGGCCGGCTGACGATCGACCCAGGCCTCGAAGCGGTGGTCGCGCACGAGCCGCCACCGCGAAAGAGCTCGGGCCTGGGACTGGGCGAGGCGATCACCTCGCTCAAGGGCGAGGCGGCCAAGCGCGAGGAGCGCTTCCGGGAGCAGATGAAGGCCGAGCAGAACAAGGGCAAGGTGCTCGACGCCAAGCTCCAGCAGGCGCTCAAGAAGGCCAAAGACGACCCCAGCAAGCCCATCAATCCGATGGATCTGGATTAGTCAGGCAGGGGTTTTAAGTCAGGGGGGAACGAGCGCCGCTCCTCCCCCGACACCCCCCCCACCGGGCTGGCGTGGCCGCATATGCCTTCAGCTAATTTGACGGGCGATCTTCTCAAGCGCGTCAGCCGCTCGTTCTACCTGTCCCTCGCGGTCCTCCCGGCTCCGGTCCGGCCCATCCTGGGGTTGGCATATCTCTTTGCCCGGGCGGCCGACACCATCGCCGACTCCCGCTTGATCGGCCGGGAGCAGCGGATCACCCATCTGCTCGCCTTCCGCGACGAGCTCGACGGCCTGGCCCCGGGCCGGCTCGCCGCCATCGTCGCCGCCACCCGCGGCATCCAGTCCCTCGAGGCCGAGCGCACCCTGCTCGAGCGCCTGCCCGAGTGCTTCGCGGCTTACCAGACGCTGCCCGCGGCGGACCGCCGGCGCGTCCGCCATGTCCTCGAGACCATCATCGAGGGAATGACCGAGGACCTGAGCCGCTTTCCCGGCGAGAACGAGGACGGCCTCGCTGCCCTGGAAACGCGCCACGATCTGGACCGCTACACCTACCTCGTGGCCGGCTGCGTCGGCGAGTTCTGGACGGAGGTCCACGTCGCCCACCGGCCGAGGCTCAAGCACTGGGACCTCGAGAAGATGAAGTCGCTGGGGATCCGCTTCGGCAAGGGGCTCCAGCTCACCAACGTGCTGCGCGATATCCCGCGCGACCTTCGGCAGGGCCGCTGCTATCTGCCGAGCCGCGACCTGGCGCGGCTGGGGCTCGAGCCCAAGGACCTCCTCGAGCCCGCGGCGGGGGCGGCGCTCCGACCGCTGCTCGTCGAGCTGCTCAACCTCGCCCTCGATCACTACGAGGCCGGCTGGCAGTACACCTTTGCCATTCCCAAGCGCGAGACCCGGATGCGCCTGGCCTGCGCCTGGCCGCTCCTCATCGGTCTGCGCACGCTCGATCTCCTCGCGCAGTCGCCGAACTGGCTCGACCCCGACGTGGTCCTCAAGGTGCCGCGCTTCCGCGTCTACGGCATGATGGCGCAGTCCATGGCCACCGTCTGGTCCACCCGCATGCTTGCGAGAAAGGCGCGCCAGCTCCGCGAGCGCATCCGCCTGTGATCCCCATCTTCCAGGTGGACGCGTTCGCGGAGAGGCCCTTCGCGGGCAATCCCGCCGCCGTCGTCCTGGATGCGCGCGGACTCTCGGACCAGCAGATGCAGGCCATTGCCGCGGAGATGAACCTGGCGGGCACGGCCTTCCTGACCCCGGCCCTCGGCGGCGAGGGCGCGCAGTGGCACCTGCGCTGGTTCACGCCGACGCGGGAGGTCGCCTATTCCGGCCACACGACGGTCGCAGCCGTGCACGCTCTCCTCGAGGCGGGACGGCATCGCGGCGAGCACGTCGTGTTCGAGACCATGTCCGGCCCCCTGGGCGCCAGCGTGGTCGCGGACAAGACGCGGCGGCTGATCTGGCTCGAGCCCAGGGTGCCCACGCTTCATCCGTTCACGGGGCAGCTCGCCCACGTGCGCGAGGCCGTCGGTCTCCCTGCCGCCGCGGGCTGGGCGGCCGCCGTCACCACGCCCGATCATGACCTCGTCATCCCGGTCGCCGGGCTCGATCTTCTCCGGTCACTCAGGCCGAACATGACTGCCCTCGGAGACGCGGCCACCCACGCGGGCCTCCGCGGAGTCTGCCTCGTCTCCCGCGAGACGTTGGAGCCGGGCTCCACGACCCACAGCCGCTTCTTCGCGCCCCACTACGGCATCCCCGAAGACATCGTCACCGGCTCGGTCCACTCCTCGATCGGCCTGTGGCTGCTCGAGGCGGGGCTCCTGCGCCCCGCCGGCACCATGGTCGAATTCACCGCCGAGCAGGGCGATGGTCTCGGGCGCCCCGGACGGCTTCGCGTCGAGCTCCTGGTCCAGGACGGCGTTGTCGGTCGGGTGCGCGTCGGCGGCTCGGCGGTGACCGTGATGGCCGGCAGCATCGCGCGCCCGCCCGCGTGAGATTTCTCGGCGTCGATCTCGCGTGGAAGGACGGCAATCCCTCCGGCGTCGCCCTCCTGGCCGGGCAGCGTTTCCCTCTCCGCCTGCGCGAGATCCCTCACTCGCTCGGGCGACACGAGGATGTGCTGGGCTGGATCGCCAAGCACGTCGCCCGTCACCGGGCCTCGGTCGCGATCGACGCCCCGCTCCTGGGCCTGGGGACGGGTCGACGCGTCTGCGACAACGAGATCTCGAGCCGCTTCGGACGCTTCCACGCCTCGACCCACAGCCCGCCACGCTACCCCGGCCTCGACGCCTTCATCGCGGCCCTGCTCTCGGCCTATCCCCTTGAGTCCTTCGGCCCGGCATGGCAGCCGAGGAGCGCGCGCCCGGCCATGCGCGAGATCTATCCGAATGCGCTGCAGGTCCTGCTCTTCACGCTTGACCGCACGCCCGGGCTCACCATCGTCAAGTACAAGCAGCGTCACTTCGGCGACCGACGGCGCTGGGTGGAGCGGGGGCTTCGGCCCTTCATCGAGCGCTGCGCGACGGCGCTCGGCGGGCGCTACGTGGTCACGGGAGACACGGCCTGGCGCGCCCTCGTCGCGCTCCGCCCGAGCGCGTCCATGTCGGGCGGCGAGCTCAAGTCGATCGAAGACCGGTGGGACGCCATCCTCTGCGCGGTTGGGGCGGCGCTCGAGTTCTTCCAGAAGCCCTCGATGCGCTTCTATCCCGACGGCGCCGAGGCCTGGCGGAGCGGCTTCATCCTGGCCCCTGCGCTACCTTGTCCGCGATAGGAGAATCGCGCGGGCCTGCTCCAGGTGGCGCTGCGCGTCGGCATAGCGGCCGAGACGGCCGAGGGCAAGGGCGAGGTTCGCGTGCGCCTCCGCATAGCGTGGATCGATCTGGAGCGCAGCCTCGTAGTGTCGCGCCGCGTCCTCCCAGCGCCCCTGCTTCGCAAGGGCGATGCCCCAGTTGTTCTCCGCATGCGCAAGTCGAGGGTTGACGCGCAGGGCCTGTCGGAAGTGGCTGATCGCCTCCTCGGGCCGCCCGCGTTCGTCGAGGGCGACGCCGAGGCTCGAATGTGCGATGGCCGACGGCGCCGTCACGAGCGCGTGCGTCCATAGCGTCTCCGCATCGCGCCACACGCGAATCTGGCCGACGGTCAGCCAGGCCAGGCACCCGACAGCGGCGGCGACGACGGGGATCGACCACGCGCGGCTCCAGAGCACGCTCACGAGCCCTCCGAGGAGGAGGGCCCAGGGCAGACACGGCAGGTAGGTGTACCGGTCGGCGGCGATCTGCGGTCCGTTGTGGGCGATGCCGACCACGGGAAGCAGCATGACGATATAGGCCGCCCACGCCGCGAGGAGCCACGGCCAGCGCCGGCGCAGGAGGAGGGCGGCGATCGTGATCGCTGCGACCAGCGTCAGGCTCAAACGGTACATGGGAGATCCAGGGTCGAGATCGAGTGGGAGCTCGTACAGGGGGGAGAGGCCGGTTGGCAGGAGCGTCTTCCATAGGTAGAAGACGACGGAATACCCGGAGATGGCGAGACGCTGGGCCACGCCGAGGTCGCCGAGGCTGCTCACGCTGCCTCCCGAGCGCACCGCGACCATGGCGATGGCGGCCGCGAGCAGGCTCAGGAGCGCGAAAGGCGCCTTCTCCATCAATCGCGCCCGCCACGCTCCCGTACTCACGCGGCCCAGCGGATAAGCGTCCAGGACGAGCAGCACCACCGGCAAGCTCACCGCCATGGACTTGGATCCGAGCGAGAGGGCGAAAGCGCCGAGAGCGAGCCAGCTCCAGCGGCTCCGCCAGAGGGACTCCTCCCGCACTGCCCGCAGGTAGGCGAGAATGGCGAGAAGGAAGAAGAAGGCCGAGAGCACGTCGCGGCGCTCGGTGACCCACGCCACGGACTCGACGCGGAGCGGATGGAGCGCAAAAGCCAGCGCGGCGGCGGCGGCGCCCGCGAGGCGCGCTGTGCCCCCGACACCACTCGCCGTTTCGAGGAGCCGCATGACGAGGAGGCAGACGAGCCCGGCGTTGGCTCCGTGGATCAGGACATTGGTCAGGTGATAGCCGCGTGGATCCATGCCCCAGATGAGGTAGTCGACGGCAAACGAGAGCCACGTCACGGGAATCCAGTGGCCCTTGTGAAAGCTGGTGAGCATCCAGCCGAGCTGCGACGGTCCGAGGCCGCGCCAGGCGCGGTTCGCGACGAGATTAGACTCGTCGTCCCAGGGCAGGAAGCGGCCGTCGAGGGCGGGAAGGAAGACGAGACAGGTCAGCGCGGCGACAGCGAGGGCGACCAGCATGCCGGCGAATCGCCCCTCGGCCGCCCGCGCGATGGATCGCGCCATCCGGGACAACGGGCGGCTCAGTCCCTCACGGGCAGCGCGAGCAGCCCTGCGGGGTCCACGCGCGCGCGCCGCAGCTGGGCGCCCCAGTGCAGGTGCGGCCCCGTGGCGCGCCCCGTGCTGCCCACCGCGCCGATGGTGTCGCCCCGCTCCACGAGGGTGCCTTCGGCCACCTGCACGCGATCGAGGTGCATGTAGAGCGTGTAGAGTCCCTGGCCGTGGTCGAGGGCCACCGTGCGTCCGCCGAAGAAGAAATCCCCGATGAGTGCGACCCGGCCCCGGTTGGCGGCGACGACCGGCGTGCCCGTGGGTGCCGCATAGTCGAGACCGGAGTGAGGCGAGCGGGCCTTGCCATTGATGACCCGCCGCGCCCCGAATCCTTCCCCCGGTCCCGTCGAGGTCACGGGCCTGGTGAAGTGGCCTCGCCAGAGCCGTTCGCCCGACGACATGCCGTAGAGCGTGTTGAGCTGGGCGGCTTCCCGGTCGGCGCGTTGCTCGGTCACGCGGTCGAGGTCGACCAGGTTGCCGGGCAGCGACAGCTTCTGCACGGGAAACTTCCGAGATTTGATCTTGATCGTGCCCACGGCCTTTCTCGGATTGCCCGCGCCGTCCACCCAGCCCACGCGCCATGTCGCCGACCCCGTCGGCGCGGCGAGGTCCACCCCGATCAAGGCCGCGTAGCCGTCGGCATACGGAAAGAAGATCAGGGG
>WNGJ01006867.1_pt1 | contig 15876 bp, 15 predicted proteins | sample 5400611 | NCBI WGS metagenome assembly WNGJ01 (sample SAMN13153375, study PRJNA577476) | soil metagenome | isolation source: 40 cm soil or saprolite under Garry oak tree replicate 1 | place: USA:California | collected 2016-06-15
CCTCTACCTTATGAGGTTGAAGATTATAGCCCTCGTGACTGGATACGCCTTTTAGGTAGGCCAGGATTAACAGGCACATGGCAAGTTTTTGGACGCAGCAATGTACCGTTTGAGCAAATGGTGGAAATGGATATCGAGTATCTTGGTCAGCAATCTATTTTGCAAGATGTCAAACTCATTGCTCTGACTGTTCCTGTAATGTTGGGGGGTCGTGGAGGTGTATAAGAACCTCTGTTTAGAATGCTTTTAGAAAGAATATTCGTTGTTATAAACGTTTTGTCTTTTGACCTGAAACTAGCATTACTATCGAACTTACCTGGAGGCGAATCATAGAATATTGATAATATTCTGTCTTCCTGATAACTCTGTCAGTCTTAGCTTGGAAGGTGCTACTGCATCGTTCATATTTTTCGATACGTTGAATGAGCAGTTGCATTCTAGCTGGGTCGATTAGAACGGGGAAAATAGCGTGGCCAGTGAATTCCCTGAGTGACTCGATAACTGAAGTATTTTGCCGATCTGTAATGGCTACTGTCAATATCCCTGGCGCAGATCCCACTACAATACATTGAAACCGCTTCATAATTTTCAACGGTAAAGTCCTGCGGTAGCGCATCGGCACACGTCGTAATACAAACAATTGAGGAATTAGGCTACCTCGTACATTATCTGCAATATCCTTCATAGTTCCCATAGTACATATGATTTCTCCCTTGGATCATCTACTTACGATTTAGTATGTAAGTTTTTGTTATCAATATAGCGAAGTGGTCAACCTCGTGAGTCTGTTTGATTGAGAGGCCTGTCCCTTTTGTACAGTGTACAAATCCAAAGTGCAGATTAGATAGTGACTCAGACGAAAAAACGGTGTAAGTAGACCCTGGAGTGTGATGAAGTCTTAACTTATTTTAATCAGCGGAGATCGATGTGAGAAGTGATGCAAAATTTCGAACTCTGAGTCTCCTATGTGATTAAGATAATAAAGATGAGAAATAATCAGATGCAAGATAATATTTCTATGCTATATGCATATGGCACGCAAAGTGCGTACTACCTCCTTAGCACTAAACTTCTCATCTTCAGAGGAGTGTCGTATCAAGGTATAGCCAACACCTGGAACAGTAAGGATGTAGGTTGGTTTACCAGGATCAGGTTCGATCTTCTGACGTAAATGGCGGATATGCGCTTTGATTAAACTAGTATCTCCATCGTTACCAAATCCCCAGATATGCGAAACGATCTGATTTGCTGTACATACGTTGTTCGCATTGATAGCCAACAAATGCAGGAGTTTACTTTCTGTAGGTGTCATGCGAGCAATTTTTCCATCGATAATGACTTCGTTATGAAGTGAGTCGACACAAATGGGACCAACAGTGATAATGGAAGACGGTCGTTGTGTAAGAGTAGAACGCCCTCTTCTACTCAAAGCGTGTATTCGAGCTATTAGTTGCGAAGGAAAGAAAGGTTTTCGTAAATAATCATCGGCTCCAGATTCTAAACAGCGTACCTCATCTTGCACATCCTTGCCATCAGTCATTACTAATACAAGAGCATCATGCTTATGTCTTAGATCCAGACACATTTCTAATGCATCCACGTCCTTGATTGCAGTATCGAGCAAAACAAGATCTGGCTCTTGTTCTTCCCACTCGATTTTTGCTCGATCTCCTGTATAAGCTCGATAGACTTCGTATCCCAACGTTTTTAACCAGCTCATCAACATTTCTACCAAATCACGATCAGGATCAACAATCAGTAACTTCATATTGCTCCCTCTCCTTCTAAATACTCTATATTCCTCAGAATTTGGGTAAATACAACCGCTATCATCGCAGCATTCAGTCTGTCGATTTTCAATTTCTTAAATGTGATAGTCAATACCGTAGTTTTATCAGGATACAAAACCACCTAAACGACATTAATTCTTCTCAAACAAGATATCTGAAAATATCTAAGTACGATTCTAAGGGTAGATGCTGCTGATATTCTGCCACAAAATACTATAGCTTATAGCGGCATTATTTTCAATCTAACCAACATAATTGTAGCATAATCGGGAAAATGGTACAATCTGCTAAAATCTATGAGCTTGAGAAGGAAATTTGCTATGGATACGTTGCTGTCCTTTGGTAATACTCTCGTTATTCTCAACCCTGCTGCAAATCGCTGCAAAATGGACCAACATCGTGCAATAGTGCGAGACCGCGCGGAACGTGAACAAGCCATGTATGTTGAAACCACAAAGCGGGGAGAGGCAAAAGAGTTGGCAATGATTGCTGCCAAAGAAGGTCGTCCGGTGATTATTGTCGGTGGAGATGGATCTGTCCACGAGGCTGTCAATGGTATCCTGATATCGGGAAGGCGCGTTCCACTGGGTATTGTTGGCGCTGGTTCTGGCAATGACTTCGCATGGAATACACTTAAATTACCTCGAGATCCTATTCATGCAATTGAGAGGGCATTTAATGGGCAACTCATCGAAGTTGATGCAGGTGTTGTCAACGGTCGCTATTTTGCTAACTCATTCAGTGTGGGTCTGGATGCTGATATTGCTGTCGCGGCAGATCGCATGAAGAATATTCCGTTTATGAGTGGTGCGCGGCTTTACTATGCTACATCTATAAAACAATTACTATTGGGCTACCGCAATTGCCCCTGGCTTTCTTTTCAGTTGGATGGTAATGAGGAATCAGCCGAAAACATACAAGAGAAACGCTTTGTTTTGATCGCTGTAACAAATGGTCCAACATATGGTGCGGGCTTTCGGATTAATCCGAAAGCCGACCCTACTGATGGATTATTTGATATCTGCACGATTGATTATGCCCCACTGCTACGGGCATTGAAACTGTTGCCAGTCGTCAAGAAAGGTGAACATATGGGGCTGCCGGAAGTCACATTTTATTTGGCTAAATCAATTGCTATCAAAAGTCGGAATTCTGTAAATGTACAGATGGATGGCGAAACCGCCAACTCAAAAAGCTACTCTGCGAAGAACCTGCCTGCTGCACTGTTGGTGCGTGTCTAAATTTATAAGGAAAGATTAGGGAGTTGGGAAGCTATTTTGTTGCCCGGTAAGCTGATGGACAGAGCCTCGCCAGTGAGCATTGCTCGCAGAGTGGTTTGCGTGCCTGACAAATAGCCCTTCCATGAAAAATCATCAAGTGTGAAAGATCAAGCCAATCTTCACGTGGCGTCAAGCGCATCAAGTCTTGTTCAACTTTTACCGGGTCTTCATCTGTCGTCCAGCCAAAACGGCGTGCAAGCCGACCAATATGCGTATCAACGACGAATCCCTCCACAATGCCAAATGCGTTACCCAGTACAACATTTGCGGTCTTGCGAGCAACGCCGGGAAGCGTGAGCAAATCAGCCATTGTACGAGGTACTTCTCCATCGTAGTAAGTAATGATGCGTTGACATGCCGCACGTATATTTTTTGCCTTGTTTCGGTAAAAGCCAGTTGATCGAATATCCTGTTCTAGCTCCTCCTGGCTAACTGCCGCATAATCTTCAACACTGCGATATTTTTGGAAAAGATCACGAGTGACAACATTGACACGTTCATCTGTGCATTGTGCTGAAAGCTGGGTAGCAACCAGTAATTCAAGTGGATTTGAGAAATTGAGAGAACATTTCGCATCTGGGTAAAGGCGCCGCAACTCTGCGGTAATTTCCCGAATTTGCTCAGGTGAACCTTGCTTAGGGCCGGTATAAGTTCCTTGGGACTGTGATAAAAGTTCCATGTCAAATTTTTCTTATCTTTTACTACTATAAATGTGGGGTTAGAGTCCTCACGTTCTAAGCCTTCTCACGTTGCTTTTGCAAAATGTCGCGTAGATGTTCGTGGCGCGACAATTGGTAAAGAGCTTTTTTCTCGTATTTGGGCTGCTCGTTCATGTTGCACAATCTCATGGACAAGTTGCCGATCACTTAATCGCCAACCTCTGGTATGAGCGTACTCGGCAAATTGCATTACCCGGGTATAACCCTCAAGGTATTCTCGTTCTGTATCTTCTTTTGTAGGCAGTTGCTGCATGATATTTTTCTCACTTGAATCTTAATCAGCAATACATCTTCTAGTGCGGTCTCTAATGAAATCATGTCAAAAAAACTCAAAGGTGTCAACGCTTTCTCCATCTCTACCAGAAGTTGACATACCATCAGATGACGTTCTCAAAGACCATTCAATTGCTTTACATCTGCAAATGCATTGTATCAGTGTTTTAACCTTGAACACAAGTCGTTGCTAGTGGATTTCAATTTATTCAAGGGAATCAGCTCCGATAGTTTCAGAGATAAAGGCTTCGATTGACTCGGAAGAAAACGCTGCAATACGAGTAGGATTTAAGTCTTCTAACTCTGGAGTTGACAAGCCGTTGATTTGATCTGCTACACAACGACCTATTGCTGGAGCAAGTGCAAATCCATGACCAGAAAAGCCAATCGCAATAGTCAATCCATTTAAACCTGATATTTGGCCAATGAAAGGAATGTCATCAATACTTTGCGCTTCCATTCCACACCAGGAGCGGGCGATTTGTTGACCTCCCACAATTGGAAGTAGTTCCATTGCTGTTGCCCAGTTGCCTTGGATGCTTGTTGAGCGCATAATATACGAGCGTCGATCAGGTGTGGGGTCACCAAGCCACCCTCCTCCCAGAAGAAATGCACCGTTTGCAAGCTGCTTAAGCGAAAGAACACGGCTAACAGAGCTTATCACAGGCTCTAGCCGATAGCTTTGCAAAGGAGTTGAGAGGATCATCTGCAAAGCCCGAGTTCGTATTGGAAGACGTAAACCAACAGTCGTTGCTAATTCATCACTCCATGCGCCTGCTGCCAGAATGACATGTTCCGCTTTTATTTCGCCGCGCTCTGTTTTTGCTCCTACGATATGATCATTGTGAACTAAGAGACTCGAAGTGTAGATACCGGTCCGATAGGTTGCTCCGTGGTGTTGGGCAGCTTTAGCAAAAGCGAGGGTTGTGAGAACCGGGTCTGCCTGTCCATCATCAGGACTGTAACTTCCAGCCTCAACTCGATGAGTGAGTCCTGGTACAATAGAAAGCGCCTCATGACGATCTACAAATTGTACATCAGCGAAACCCATTTCATGTTGTTTATCAACGAATTTGGAAAGTTGATTGGCCTCGATGTCGCTCTCCGCAAGTAGTAGGTTCCCCCCTCGGCGATAGTGCAAATCTGCTTCGAGTTCCAGTTCTAATGTCTTCCAGCGTTGGATAGCATCTATAGCTAACTTTGCTTCAGCATGATGGCGTCCTTGCCGCCGTACTCCACCAGCGCTAGCCCAGGAAGCTGCAGGTGAGTTAGCTATCTGTGACCTATCTATGACAAGCACCTGCGTCCCTGCTTTGACAGGTGGTATGCAATCGAATTCCCAATTACTCCTCCGCCAATTATGAGAATATCAATGTTTGCTGCACTCATACTACTCCCTTTTAACGGCAGGTGGAATTGATCATGTCAATTTTCGGCTGGTGTGTCGAACTTGGTTGCTTTGTTGGACCGCATTCTGAAACAATGAGAATGGACCACTATGGTTGCCAGGCATATAACCCCGTAAGTGGGTGCCGCTTTCTTCATAACTTTCGTGTTCGATTGTCCCGTATTGGTGGAACAAAGCTACGAGTTCACCACGGTTATAAGGAATAAGCACATCTAGCGCGACAAATTGTAAGAGTAGGTTTTCACTGATGCAGCAAAGCAGCTCATCAATCCCGTATCCTTTCAATGCTGAGACTCGTACCATGGATAATGCAGTCGCTGTACCTGGCAATTGCAAGGAAAAATCAGGTGACAAGACATCTACTTTATTTAAGGCCAACATCATAGGACGACCATCGGCACCAATCTCTTCTAACACTTCTTCCACAGCAGCGACCTGACGCTGTATGGTAGAGCTTGATGCATCTACGACATGTATTATGAGGTCAGCCTCCGCGACCTCTTCAAGCGTGGCGCGGAAGGCAGCTACCAGCGTAGTGGGTAGGCGCTGTACAAATCCTACTGTGTCGGTTAGCAATATCTCTTGCCCTCCCTCAAAACGCACTCGTTTTGTCATTGGATCGAGTGTTGCAAAAAGTTTGTCTTCGGCTACACTTTTCACACTAGCGAGTCGATTTAATAGCGTAGATTTGCCAGCATTCGTATAACCGACAAGCGCCACTACTGGTGCACCCACATTTTTACGTCTTGAACGGTGTAGCTGTCGATGGGTACGCACATGTTCTAGTTCTTCCTCGAGCTGATCTTTTTGGCGACGAAGGAGCCGCCGGTCTACCTCAATCTGTTTCTCACCTTCGCCTCGCTGTTGTACACTACCTTTCTGACGCGATAGATGTGACCACTGTCTCGCGAGCCGTGGTAAGTCATACTCAATCTGTGCTAGTTCAACCTGTAGACGTCCTTCTTTTGTGTGTGCGCGTTGACCAAAAATGATTAATATCAACGCCGTACGATCGAACACCTGAGCTTCTAGCATGTTTTCCAACTTGCTGTGTTGCCTGGGAGTTAATTCGAGATCAACAATGATGCCGTCACAATCATGAAACTTTACCAGATCTGCAATTTCCTGTAATTTTCCGGAACCAAGTAAAGTTCCGGGATGTGGACGAGCTAGATGTTGTATGACACGATCAATACAAGTTACACCTGCGGTCATTGCCAGTCGTTCTAGTTCGTCCAGGGATTCTTCTACAGGCCAATCGTTGCCAGGTAGGTCGATACCTACAAGAATAGCACGCTTTGGTGCGTTTGAAAGCAAGGTTCCTGATTGATTTTCTTCACCTGCAGAGTGAATCGGGTTTTCATACATATTAAACTCCTGAAAAAGGTAATGATGATTTTCGCAAATATGCAAGGAAAAGAAGGTGGTATGAATGAATGATGAGTTGGTAGAAGTTATAGTTGTAGATTTAAAAGCCTACGGTCATCAACAGCAATTAAACCTTCTTGCATCGTACGATAATGCAAAACAGCATTCATGTTTTGATACAAGCAGTATCATACATAATTTGATGTGTTTCGCAATCAAGGTGAGGGTTTAGATGAAGGTTTTCACTGGTCTCTCCTGTAGGTTATTGTGTATAGGTTACATGAGGACTGTACAAAAGTCAAGGGCTGAAATTTGCTCGTTCTGATCTCAGTACGTAATGATATAATCTGCTTACCACTTACTAAGATGTGTGTTTTTCGATCAATATTTAACCTACAAATTGTATCCACTCTAACTGGCAGATTTTCAAAGGAGACTCATTTAATGCTCCAATCGCACGATTTAAGCTACTGTCGTCGTTATTTCCCATCTCTTGAGCTCGAAGTTAACGGTAAGCAAGCTATCTATTTCGACAATCCCGGCGGTACGCAGGTCGCACAACAGGTTATAGATGCGATGGTAACTTACTTCCGCGAGGCCAATGCCAATTCTCATGGAGTCTTTCTAACCAGTAATCGTACCGATCAAATTCTTGCTGATGCACGCAGCTCAATGGCCGACTTTTTACATGCGGCTAGCCCAAATGAAATTGTATTCGGTCCAAATATGACCACCCTGACTTTTGCTTTTAGTCGTGCAATTGGTAAAACTCTTCAGCCTGGGGACGAGATCGTTGTAACTATCCTGGATCATGACGCAAACGTAGCACCCTGGCTTGCTTTACAGGAGCGGGGAGTGATCATTCGCACAGTTGATGTACACCTTGAAAATGTGACGCTTGATATGGAAGATATGCGCTCAAAGATTACCAACCGTACCAGGGTTGTAGCAGTTGGATATGCATCTAATGCGGTGGGTACCATTAATGATGTAGCAACTATCATTCGTTGGGCGCACGAAGTAGGCGCATTAGCCTGGATTGATGCTGTACAGCTTGCTCCTCATAGCCCCATCGATGTACAGGCGCTCGATGCCGATTTTCTCGTATGCTCATCGTATAAGTTCTTTGGACCACATTTAGGCATCCTCTATGGAAAAGCTGAGCATTTAGAGAAATTTCCGGCTTACAAGGTTCGTCCTGCGAGCGATAATATTCCAGATCGCTGGGAAACAGGAACACAGAATCATGAGGGTTTAGCTGGATTGGTGGGCGTAATTGATTACCTGGCGATGATTGGTCGCGAACAGAGTAATCGGTATAGTGAAATGTTCAGCTCGAAATCGGAAAAAGGTTCGTATCATGCCAGACAACTTGACTTGAAAATCGCCCTGCAAGCTATAATGGATTATGAACGGGGACTGTCGGCACAATTGCTGGCAGGTCTAAGTGAGCTCAAAGGTCTCCAGGTCTATGGAATCACCGATCCACAGCAACTTGCCTGGAGAGTACCTACTATTGCTTGCAATATTGAGGGACATACGCCTCGTGAACTTGCTGAACGCCTGGCTTCTCAAGGTATTTTTGCCTGGGATGGTAATTACTACGCAATTGGGATCATGGAACGTTTAGAACTCGAGGCAAAGGGAGGGGCGCTTCGGCTTGGCATGGCGCACTATAACACGTTCAATGAAATTGATCGCGTTCTTGAGTGTTTAGAGCAAGTGAAATAGCCACAAGATACTACTCTACTCGTTGCGAGTAGTGATCGTAAATGCACCCCAAACGCCGCTTAAAACCTGGCCGTGGACAGAGACGCTTTTACCTTGCTCAATTGGTTTTTCAGTCATCAGGCCCAGCGCGATTAGTAGACCATTGATTTTAACTGGTACTTCGGTATAAACTCCAACCTCATGTCCGTCAACGTAAAAGCGCACTTCATCCTTTGCTCTGTGATAATTAATGCGATAACGATGCTGTTGCCCAGGTGAGGTTGTCAGAGATAGTTCGTTAAAGTCGCAGAAGTATTTTGGCTTCACTGCATTTTCAGTATCTGCTGACTCTGGCACTCCTGGGAAAGGCAGTAGAGCATAGACACTTGTGATGACGTCATTACAAGCAAAAAAGTCGAGTGCAACGCCTGTACTGAAATCGAGTAGGTTGACAGAAACAAAGCCATCATATAAATCGCGTGGTTCCGTACCTGAGCAAAGAGCCTTCATATCCCATTCAAAAGAAATTTCACCTTTTTCTGGTATCTCAAACCTCCTGGTAGAAAAAAACATATTCTTGGCATTGTCGAGTATTTGTACCTGGTCGTTGGCGCGACTCAGTTTTGCAGTTGCACGCATGCGTTCTCCCTCAACCACGATAACTGCATTTGGTTCTCTATATCGCCAGAACGTACCATCGGGTAGCGGAAAACCGCCATATTCCCAGGAGCGATTAACACCAGTAATAATACTATGAAATCCTGCGTATGTTGCAGTTTCTTCTTGCTGTTTATTTGCGATAGTGGCGGCTTGTGTCTTATCCATTTTGGTTCTCCATTCCTATGGTCTACTGTCATTAGTATTGTAACAAATATTAGTAATCTCATCTAGTAGCAAGAAGCATTCATGATAGAGTAATCGATGTCTTCGAATACCTGTTATAATACGTGTTGAAAACGTTTGTGGGAATGAGAGCAGACAGTAGTAAATGAGAGCAAATAGCTCTACTTTCTTCATGAAATTAAATCGCTATGCCAAACACCAGGGAATTAATTGCAGTACTGCGCTGCGGTAATTTTATGATGGGGCGATAAGGCTATCAAGCATCAACGAGAACGAATATTGCGCTGGAGGAACCACCATCACAAACTCAAGAGCGGGTGGCGATCTGTGTACGCCTGTCTTCTGCGGAGTATCGAGAGAACCTGGACCGACAAGCAGTGCGATTCACGCAGTATCGTATGACGCGTGGCTATCAAGTTGCGGAGGCTCGTCGAGGAAATTGCCTCCGGCGTCACTGAGAGTCGTCCGAAATTGTTGTCTCTGCTTCGAGATCGTTTCATTACGCTTCTGGTCGTTGTGGGCGAAGATCGGTTGGCACGTTACACGATCTAGCCAGCATCGTCACTAGTATCTGCGCACTGCTCTAAGGGCGAGCCAAACGCAAAACAGAGCGCGTCGTGGATGTATTGAAACAGGAGCACGAGGATGCAACTGGTTGAGCAGCATATCATTGCGAAGAGCGATCCGCGCTATGTGGCTATCGATGCCGCTGCTTTTGCTGCCAAAAACCTCTACAACCAAGCGACGTACCAGATTCGGCAAGTCTACATCCATGAATGCTACAGAGCCCTGCCGCGCAAGGTCTCCAACTCCATCTTGATCCAGATCGACAAGAACTGGAAGGCCTTTTTCGCCAGTTTGGAGGAGTGGCGCGTGCATCCTGAGAAATTTCTGGGTCGTCCCAATTTACCCAGGTACAAGCACAAAGAACACGGACGCTCTCTCTTGATCTATGATATCCAGGCCATTGGCAAACGAGCCTACAAAAAGGCCGGGATGATCGTGCCGTCTGGTCTCGGGATTGAGATCAAGACGAAAGTGGCCTGGGAAGCGATTGATCAGGTACGCATAGTCCCCCGGCGAGACTATTACGTGGTGGAGGTGGTCTATCGCAAAGCAGAGCAGCAGGCAAAAGTCAACCCGAAGTTGGTGGCAGCTCTTGACCCGGGGGTGAATACGCTCGCAGCCATCACGTCCAACAAGCCTGGGTTTCTCCCTCGTTTGGTTAGTGGGAAACCGATCAAAAGCCGTAATCAGTACTACAACAAACAACGGGAGCATCAGCAGAAGAACCTCGCCCCACAGAAGCGTTTTACCTCTCGCCAGCTCGATCACATCACGACGAAGCGCAATCGCCGTATTCAGCACTATTTACACACGGCAAGCCGTCGGATTATTGATCTGCTGGTCGAAGAGGGAATCGGGACGCTCTGTATCGGCAAAAATCCGCTGTGGAAACAAGAAGTAGACATGGGGAAGAAGAACAACCAGGAGTTTGTCCAAATGCCCCATGCCCGCTTTATCGAGATGTTGCGATACAAGGGGGCTCTTGTGGGTATCCAGGTGATTGTCCACGAAGAAAGCTACACTTCAAAAGCCAGTTTTCTGGATCTAGACCCCATTCCGACCTACGATCCCAAACAAACCACTCCGCCTCGTTTCAGCGGGAAACGGATTGCTCGCAGTTGGTATCGAGCGGGAAACAAGCAAGTGATTCATGCGGATGTGAACGGCAGTTACAACATCCTGAGAAAAGTAGCTCCGACAGCCTTTGGCCTAGGAGTAGCGGGCGCGGCAGTTCGCCCCAGACGGCTTGCCGTCTAAATGGGAGTGATGGCGTATTTGCTCTCATTTTCTGATACTGTTGCTCTTGGACACATGAGACAGTTATAATGGACGTAATCAATATCACTAGTCCCAACCTTTTAGATCTGAGAGGAATAAGAATGTGGCTACTAATAATCAGAATAAATCACAAGAAGAACCAACAAAACAGAGTTTAATTCAGCGAATGCTTCAGAGTGTAACTCGTAAAAGTAAACCGCCGCAAAATTTACGAGACCTTGGTATCAGTACACTTTTGAGTTTACCCGCAAATATTGGTTTAATACGCAGTTTCATGAAAGCTCTGAATTGGAATGAGGCACAGGGTGAGGTTCTGGAAGGGCTTAAGAACACGGTTGTAATAATAGGTCTGCCTAATACTGGTAAGAGTACTCTCTTTAATTACTTGAAAGGCCAGCAACTCTCTCCGGTTTCACCTGATGCTGGTACAACTCGTACGTTGGTGCGAACCGATTTTGGCCCTTTCACCTTAATTGACACCCCTGGACATTTGCCAGAACTTATGGAAAGCGGCATGGATCTGGCAAGTGTAATTGTGTTTCTCATCGATGGCACAAAGGGTTTGCAAGCTAAAGATCGCGAGCTGTACGAAACTGTCAAAAAAATGAGCAAGCCTACACTCCTGGTCGTAAACAAAGTCGATGCTTTGCCTGGAGAAGAATCGGGCGATAAGATAGCGAACGAAGTGGCGGTGAGCCTTGGTGTAGCAGGGGTTATCCCTGTCTCCGGTCGTACAGGTTTGAATGTTGCTGAGGAACTCATACCGGCTATGATTGAAGCAAGTCCCGAAGCAGCTTTAGTCATTGGACGAGAGTTGCCGGCATATCGGCGTAAAGCCGCTCAGCGTATTATCCGTAACGCGACACTGCTTAGCCTGGCAGCAGGATTGGAACCATTCCCATTAGTAGATATACCTATTCTGCTTGGAAACCAAATTCGACTCGTATTTCGCCTGGCTGCGTTGTATGGGGAACCGGTTGACTCAGCGAATACCACCCGGCATCTTCGTGAACTCATTGCGGTGATGGCTGGAGGATTGGGACTCCGGTATCTCGCAGAACAAGCAGCGAAGGTGGTCCCCTTTGGTGGTGATTTCATTTCTGGAGCGATTGCTGGTGCTGGTACATGGGCAATGGGCCAGGTTGTGCTGGAATATTATGAGAGTGGGAAAAATATCAGCCCTCAGCGTTTGCGGATGATGTATAGTAATTTTTATCATCGCTACCGCAGGCAACAATCTTCGCAAGAGTGGAGTCAATATGTCCTCGATAGCCAGAACCCCCCTTTGGAATTAGAGGCACCAGGGTAATAATTGTAACTTCCAGTATGGTGTAACTAGAGGTCATCTATGCCGTTTCCATATGAAAAATATGAGACGTTGGCAGAACCGCTCTCTGTCTATTTTCCGGAGGGTCAGGATTCTCAGGTTCACTCGATAATTGATTCTATCGATCAGGCTAGCCAATTGTTGATGAAATTGTTTGGGCGACCAATGCCAAAGATGGAGCTTATGCTGGTTGCGCCAGCAGATTGGCATGTTACACCTCACGACGATCCAGAAGAACCAAACAATGCACTACCGTATTGGACCACTGTAACACAGCCGCCTTCTCTTGTTATACCCTCACAACTTGATCCAATCATAGGTATACCGACACGGGAAAAGCTAGCTTATCTACTGTATGCCGTTCTAACACAAGCCTTTCTAGAGGATGACCCACGACCGTGGCCCGAAGAAAGCCCTCTTTGGGCTGATGAATGGCAGATACAATTTGCGGCACTCTGGCTTATGCGACAGATACACGGACAATCGGGGATTGTCTTGAAAGATCTTCATGAGCAATATGCGGAAATTTTCGAACCGGAATTGGATGGTAAAACACCTGTAACTGTACGTGGTTTCGACTGGTATGATGATACTTCAGCAGAAGACTATCTGATCTTCAATCTTTTACTCGAGCGGTTCGCTGCTGACTTGCAAGTAAAATATAGTCCAGAAATATTGCCGCGTTTCCTTGATCATTATCGCAACGATTATAGTGTGTTGCTTAGTGACGATGTAACAGATATGCTTGCAAATATACTGGGTTCAGGTGGAGCACAGTGGCTAGAAGATCTCATTTATTTTTAAGGTCGAGATGGTCTAGCTTGATCTTAAGGAATTAGCTATGTCTTTTTTGCCTCTTCTCTTTTTTATTTTACCATTAGGGCTGGATACCCTCGGCGTTTCAATCAGCCTTGGTATCAAGAGTCAGCGGGATGAAATTGCCGTACGAGAGGGAAAAGGTCTACAATTCCCTGCATGGTTGAATTCTGCTGTTCTGTTCTCCCTGGCGGAAACACTTATGCCCTTAGTTGGTCTTGCAATTGGTTATACTACTTCATTGTTTATAAGCAATATTATGCATATTGTTGGTCCGCTAATCCTAATTGGTGTTGGACTATGGGAATTATTGGAAGAGGGCCAGGAGTATATCCACAAGAAGAAAAAGTCAAGGCTCCAAACTTCTCAATCTAATGCGCCTGCCAAAGAACAGTTTCAGTGGAGACGCCAAATTCTCCTTGCTTTCAGCATCAGTCTTGATGAGCTAGCGATCGGTTTTTCTTTAGGATCAATCACCGTTAGTCATTTAAGTGGAGCAACTGTTCATCCTTTCGTGTTATGTATTTTAATTGGTATTCAAGGGTTCTTGATGACATTGATTGGGATCGCTCTCGGTAGAACGTTACGTACTCGATCGAGAACCTTAAAGGAGTGGACTGAATTTCTGAGCGCATTTCTGCTGATTGGATTGGGAATCTGGTTATTGGTGATCTGATAGGAGGTCAAATGTTTAATCGAGTAGCAATCGTTGGGCTGGGGCTCATTGGTGAGTCAATTGGCCTGGCATTACATAATGCAAAAGCAGTACAGCAGATCATGGGCTATGATCTTAATGAAGGTGTAACTGATCATGCTCGTAAAATAGGAGCCATTGATCAAGCCTGTCATGTGTTGGCTGATGCAGTACATGGAGCTGAATTAGTCATTTTAGCTACGCCTATTGGCCCAATTCGTTCTCTTTTACAAAATATTGCTACTGTTGCCTCACCAGGAACGGTACTTACCGATGTTGCCAGCACAAAGGCGCAGATAATTAGCTGGGCGGAGGAGTATCTACCTACTTCAGTGTTTTTTGTAGGAGGTCATCCCATCGTTAGGAAAGATATGTACGACATTGGAACTGCGAAGGCTGCACTTTTCAAGAATTGCGTCTATTGCCTCACTCCTACAAAACGGACATCCTCTATAGGACTTAATAAAGTAACTCAACTTATAGCAATACTTGAGGCTCGAGTGCGTTTTTTGGAACCTGCCGAACACGATGGGCTGATTGCTGGTGTAAGTCACCTACCATTTGTAGTATCCGCAATACTTATGAATACAATAGCTGAAAATCCAGTTTGGGGAGATGCCGCAATGTTGGCAGAAAAAAGTATTGACGATATGACCCGCCTGGCAAGCAGCAGTCCTGAAGTCTCTCGCGATATTTGTCTGACGAATAGTGAGGCCTTATCTCGCTGGCTCGGTGAATATATAAGAGAGTTGAGCATATTTCGCGATCAATTGATTACACACGATAACAGAATGATCCAGACTTTTAGCAGATCTCAGCAGTTACGTAATCAATGGCAAACAGCTCAGGATATCGACGAGTAAACCCGTATAAAGAAATGAATTGGAATAAATTATGTTTATTTCCTTGTTTGGCGACCACGTGCTAATAAGAAACCGATGAGTATCCCGATGCCGATACTAATCGTGAGCGTGCGTCCGCGTTTCCTTGTTTCTGTCAAGTCACGATTTGGAACTTCATAAATACCCTTTGCCCGATAGGATTCGTCGAGCAACTGGATGGGATGTACTACTTCTAACTCATAACCTCTTTGTTGCGCTCCTAACGCAATTTGCATCATACAGCCAGGGTTACCTGTAGCGACCACATGTGAACCTGTTGCAATGATATTGTTCATTTTACGCTCTAAAAGTTCTGATGCCATTCCCTGGTTTGTGATATTGTAAATACCTGCACTTCCACAACACCAGTCGGATTCCTTCAGGTTGACCATAGTCAATCCTGGAATAGCATTCAGTAATTCGCGAGGTTGTTGTTTGACCTTTTGCCCGTGGAATAGATGACAGGCATCGTGGTAGGTTACTGTGCGATTTAACAGACCCATCTCGCGATTCCACTCAATGCTTACCAGAAACTCACTGATATCTTTCACTTTTGAACTAAATGCGATAGCACGTGAAGCATATGCAGGATCATCACGTAAGAGATGTCCATATTCTTTGAGGTTAGAACCGCAGCCCGCCAAGTTAATGATAATTGCATCACAATTATATGGCTCAAATACATCGATATTATGACGGGCAAGTTGCCTTCCACGTTTTGCTTCACCTGCGTGAACATGCAAAGCTCCACAACACTGTTGTCTGGGAGGTGTTATGACTTCACAACCGTTTGCAGTCAATACGCGGATTGTTGCCTCGTTAATATCGCGGTAGATCTGATCCATAATGCAGCCACTAACAAACCCTATACGATAACGTTTTTTCGTTAATGCAGGAGTAACCTCCGGCAATAACTGAGGTA
>WNGJ01018781.1_pt1 | contig 15875 bp, 12 predicted proteins | sample 5400611 | NCBI WGS metagenome assembly WNGJ01 (sample SAMN13153375, study PRJNA577476) | soil metagenome | isolation source: 40 cm soil or saprolite under Garry oak tree replicate 1 | place: USA:California | collected 2016-06-15
GATGTGCCGGTGGCGCTGTCCGCCGCGGCGGACAGCGCCACCGCGACCCGCGCGGGTGCTCGCACCGGCGCCGACGCGCTCGACCTGCTGGAACTGGCCGCGTCGAGGCTGGTCTCCGGCCTCGACGCGGCTGACTGGCAGCCCGCCCGGGTCCCGCCGATCGTCAAGGAGGTACTCGGCGACTCGCCGCGCGACGTGGCCGCCGTGCTGGAGTTCGCCGCGACCGAGGTCGTGCCGCGGCTGGCCCGGACGACCGACGAGCTGACCAACGTGCTCCGCGCGCTCGACGGCCGCTACGTGCCGGCCGGCCCGTCGGGCTCCCCCACCCGCGGCCTGGTCAACGTCCTGCCGACCGGGCGGAACTTCTACTCCGTCGACCCGAAGGCGATCCCGTCCCGCAACGCCTGGGCGGTCGGAGCGGCGCTCGCCGAGTCGCTGCTCGCCCGGCACGTCACCGACACCGGCGGCTATCCCCGCTCGGTTGGCCTGACCGTGTGGGGCACGTCCGCGATGCGGACCCAGGGCGACGACATCGCCGAGGTGCTCGCGCTGATCGGCTGCCGGCCAGTCTGGGACGACGCGTCGCGGCGGGTCACCGGGTTCGAGGTCGTGCCGCTCGCCGACCTGGCCCGGCCGCGGATCGACGTCACGGTCCGGATCTCCGGGTTCTTCCGCGACGCGTTCCCGCACGTGATCGCGCTGCTCGACGACGCGATCCGGGCGGTCGCTGACCTGGACGAGCCGGTCGGGGACAACTACGTGCGGGCGCACGCCGAGGCGGACACGCGCTCGCACGGCGACCGGCGGCGGGCGACCACCCGCATCTTCGGCTCCAAGCCCGGCGCGTACGGCGCGGGCCTGCTGCCGCTGATCGACGCGCGGAACTGGCGCACCGACGCCGACCTGGCCGAGGTCTACGCGGTGTGGGGCGGGTACGCGTACGGCCGCGGGCTGGACGGGCGGCAGGCGCGCGCCGACATGGAGGCGAGCTTCCGCCGGATCACGGTCGCGGCGAAGAACACCGACACCCGCGAGCACGACATCGCCGACTCCGACGACTACTTCCAGTTCCACGGCGGCATGGTCGCCATGGTGCGGCACCTGACCGGCCAGTCCCCCGCCGCCTACGTCGGCGACTCGGCGCTGCCCGACCTGGTGCGTACCCGCACGCTCACGGAGGAGACCAGGCGGGTGTTCCGCGCCCGCGTGGTCAACCCGCGCTGGATCGCCGCGATGAGCAGGCACGGGTACAAGGGCGCCTTCGAGCTGGCGGCGACCGTGGACTACCTGTTCGGCTACGACGCGACGGCCGGCGTGGTGGAGGACTGGATGTACGAGCAACTGGCCGCCTCGTACGTGTTCGACCAGGAGGTCAGCGACTTCATGCGGCGGTCCAACCCGTGGGCGCTGCGCGGCGTCGCCGAGCGACTGCTCGAAGCCGCCGAGCGCGGCCTGTGGGCGCGGCCGGACGCGCGGACGCTGGACCGGCTGCGGGCCGCCTACCTGGAGCTGGAAGGCGAACTGGAGGACAACGAACCGTGACGGGCAAGGGATATCCTTTCAGCGCCATCGTCGGCATGGACGAGCTGCGGCTGGCGCTCGTGCTCAACGCCGTCTCGCCGGCCATCGGCGGCGTGCTCGTGCGCGGGGAGAAGGGGACGGCCAAGTCCACGATGGTCCGCGCGCTCGCCGCGGTCCTGCCGGACGTCGAGGTGGTCGCCGGCTGCCGGTTCTCCTGCGACCCCGCATCCCCCGACCCGCACTGCCCGGACGGCCCGCACGAGCCGGGCGCGGGGACGCAGGCCAGGCCAGCCAAGCTGGTCGAGCTGCCGGTCGGGGCCAGCGAGGACCGGCTGGTCGGCGCGCTCGACATCGAGCGGGCGCTCACCGAGGGGGTCAAGGCCTACGAGCCGGGCCTGCTGGCCGCGGCGCACCGGGGCGTGCTCTACGTCGACGAGGTTAACCTGCTCCACGACCACCTGGTGGACCTGCTGCTCGACGCTGCCGCGCTGGGCACCTGCTACGTGGAGCGCGAGGGCGTGTCGGTGCGGCACGCCGCCAGGTTCCTGCTGGTCGGGACCATGAACCCGGAAGAGGGCGAGCTGCGGCCGCAGCTACTCGACCGGTTCGGGCTGACCGTGCAGGCCGCCGCGCCCAGGGACCTGGGCGAGCGGGCCGAGGTGGTGCGGCGGCGGATGGCCTGCGACGCCGACCCGGCCGGTTTCGCCGGGCGCTGGCGGGCGGCCGAGGACGAGCTGGCACGGCGGATCCGAGCCGCCAGGGAGCTGCTGCCGCGGGTGGTCCTGGCGGACGCGGTGCTGCGCCAGGTCGCGTCGGTGTGCGCGGCGTTCGAGGTGGACGGACTGCGGGCGGACCTGGTGACGGCCCGCGCCGCGGTCGCGCACGCCGCGTGGCAGGGACGGGTCCAGGTGACCGCCGACGACGTGCGGACGGCGGCCATGCTCGCGCTGCCGCACCGGCGCAGGCGGCAGCCGTTCGACGCGCCCGACCTGGACGAGGACCAGCTCGAGGAGGCGCTGGCCGACGGGGCGGCCGGCGTGGCGGCCGACACGGCCAGCCAGACCGACACGGCCAGCCAGGCCGGCCCCGCCGGCCCCGGGGACGGCGACCGGCCCGAGCGCGGGCCGGACGACCGCGGGCCGGACGACCGCGGGCCGGGCGACCGCGGGCCGGGCGGCGGCACCCCCGCGCCGGGCGAACCACCCCCAGCCGCCTCGCACGCTGGCGAGCCGCGCGAGGCAAGCGGCCACGACGACGGTGCGGATGACCGCGCCGTCACACGGCGGGCACCGGCCGAGGCCGCGGCCCCCGGAGCCGTGTTCCGCGTCCGGAGGCTGGAAATCCCCGGGGTCGGTGCCGGCGCGGCGGGACGACGGTCGCGGGCCAGGACCGACGCGGGACGGGTTACCGGGGCGCTGGTGCCGCGCGGGCGCCTGGCGAGACTGCACCTGGCCGCGACCGTCGCCGCGGCGGCGCCGCATCAGGTCGCGCGCGGGCGCCGAGCCCCCGAGCCGCTCCGGGTGCGCCGCGCTGACCTGCGCGAGGCGCGGCTGGAGGGACGGGAGAGCAACCTGGTGCTGTTCGTGGTCGACGCGAGCGGGTCGATGGCGGCGCGGGCCAGGATGGGCGCCGTCAAGGGCGCGGTGCTGTCGCTGCTGCTCGACGCCTATCAGCGCAGGGACAAGGTCGGCATGATCACCTTCCGCGGGTCGGCGGCGAAGCTGCTGCTGCCGCCCACGTCGTCGGTCGAGGCCGCGGCGGGCCGGCTGGCGGCGCTGCCGACCGGCGGGCGGACGCCGCTGGCGGCCGGCCTGCTGCGGGCGCACGAGGTGCTGCGCACCGAACGGCTGCGCGACCCCCGGCGCCGGCCGCTGCTCGTCCTGGTCACCGACGGCCGGGCGACAGGAGCTCCGCCCGGGCAGGCCGTTCGGCCAGGCGCGGCCGTCTCGCCGGTGGCCGCCGCGCACCGGGCGGCCGCCCTGCTGGCGGCGGCCGGGGTCGCCAGCGTGGTCGTGGACTGCGAGTCTGGCCCGGTCCGGCTGGACCTGGCTGCCGCCATCGCGCAAACGCTGGCCGGCCCGGTGCTGAGGCTCGACGAACTCGCCGCCGGCCCGCTGGCCGACTCGGTCCGCGCACTCAGGGAGGTCGCGTAGTGCCGCAGGGAAAGCCGTCCGTCGTCCCCGACGACGGGCTCACCACCAGGCAGCGACGGCAGCGGGCGCTGGTCGTCGTGCACACCGGGGAGATGAAGGGCAAGTCCACGGCCGCGTTCGGGCTCGCGCTGCGGGCCTGGAACCAGGGCTGGCCCATCGCGGTGTACCAGTTCGTCAAGAGCGCGAAGTGGAAGACGGGCGAGGAGACCGCGCTGCGCGCGCTCGGCCGCGTGCACGCCGAAACCGGCGAGGGCGGGCCGGTCACCTGGCACAAGATGGGCGAGGGCTGGTCATGGATCGCCCGGGCTGGCACCGCAGACGACCACGCCGCGAACGCCGCGGAGGGCTGGCAGCAGGTCAAGCGGGACCTCGCCGCACAGGCCCATCGCTTCTACGTGCTCGACGAGTTCACCTACCCGATCAAGTGGGGCTGGGTCGATGTGGCGGACGTGGTCGCGACCCTGCGGGACCGGCCCGGCCAGCAGCACGTGGTCATCACCGGCCGCGACGCCGACCCGCGCCTGGTCGAGGCCGCCGACCTGGTGACCCAGATGACCAAGATCAAGCACCCGATGGACGCGGGCCAGAAGGGCCAGAAGGGCATCGAGTGGTAACCGTTCCGCGCCTGGTGATCGCCGCGCCCGCGTCCGGCCACGGCAAGACCACCGTGGCCACCGGGCTGATGGCCGCGCTCGCGGCCCGCGGCCTGGCGGTGTCCGGGCACAAGGTCGGCCCCGACTACATCGACCCCGGCTACCATGCGCTGGCGACCGGGCGTCCTGGCCGCAACCTCGACCCCGTGCTGTGCGGCGAGGAGCTGATCGGGCCGCTGTTCGCGCACGGCGCGGCGGGTGCCGGCATCGCGGTGGTAGAGGGCGTGATGGGCCTGTTCGACGGGCGCGGGTCGGGGCCGGCCGGCTCCACCGCGCACGTCGCGGGCCTGCTCGGCGCGCCGGTGGTGCTGGTCGTGGACGCCTCGGCGCAGGGCCGGTCGGTCGCCGCGCTGGTCTCTGGTTTCGCCGGCTACGACCCGGGAGTAAAGCTGCGCGGGGTGATCCTGAACCGGGTCGGTTCGGCCCGCCACGAGGAGATCCTGCGGGACGCCCTGGCCGGGATCGGCATGCCGGTCCTTGGCGTGCTGGGCCGTGACGACGCCGTCGCCGCGCCGTCGCGGCACCTCGGGCTGGTCCCGGCGGCGGAGCGGGAGGGTCCCGCACGGCAGGCCGTCGCGCGGCTGGCCACGCTGGTCGCCAAGTCCGTTGACCTGGACGCCGTGGTCGCCCTGGCGGCTTCGGCGCGCCCGCTCGCGACGGTGCCCTGGTCGCCGCACGACGCGGTGCTCTCAGCCGACCCGGCCGCTCCCCGCGTGATCACCGACGCGACTTCGCGGACCGGCCGCCCGCCGGTCGTGGCCCTCGCCGGCGGCGCGGCGTTCAGTTTCTGCTACGCGGAGACCGCCGAACTGCTCACCGCGGCCGGCGCCGAGGTGGTCACCGTCGACCCGCTGCGCGACGAGGCACTTCCGGCCGGCACCGCCGCGCTCGTGCTCGGCGGCGGGTTCCCCGAGCTGCACGCCGGCGAACTGTCCGCCAATGCCGGGCTCCGCGCGGGCGTCGCGCGGCTGGCGCGCTCCGGCGCGCCGGTGGCCGCCGAGTGCGCCGGCCTGCTGTACCTGACCCGGGAGCTGGACGGCATGCCCATGTGCGCGGTGATCGACGCCTCGGCCGAGATGACCGGCACGCTTACGCTCGGCTACCGTGACGCGACCGCGGCCGCCGAGTCGGTTCTCGTCGCGGCCGGCACGCCCGTCCGCGGTCACGAGTTCCACCGCACGACGGTGTCACCCGCGCACTCCCCAACCCCGGCCTGGACGTTCGCCGGGCGCCGCGAAGGCTTCGTGCACCACGGGGTGCACGCTTCGTACCTGCACCTGCACTGGGCGGGTTATCCCGAGCCCGCCAGGCGGCTGGTCACCGCGGCGTCGGCCTGGGCGGGATCATGAGCGCGCCGCGAGCGGAAGACGCCGCGACGCTGGTCGGGGTCGGGGTCGGGCCGGGTGACCCGGAGCTGGTCACGGTCAAGGCGGTCCGGGTGCTGAGCGAGGCCGACGTGGTGCTGGTCCCGGTCACCGACACCGGCGAGCGGGGCCGGGCCGAGGCCACGGTGCTCGCGCACGTCCGCCACGACCGTGTCCGCCGGGTCGTGTTCGCCCTGGAAGCGGGCGCGGAGCGGGCCAGCAGGGAGGCGGCCTGGGACGGCGCGGCGGACACGGTCGCGGCCGCGTTCGGTTCCGGCGCGAGGGTCGTCGCGTTCGCCACGATCGGGGATCCCAACGTGTACTCGACGTTCACCTACCTCGCGGCGACCGTCAGGGAGCGGGTGCCCGGCCTGACCGTCGCCACGGTCCCCGGCATCACCGCGATGCAGGACCTCGCCGCCCGGAGCGGAACCGTGCTGTGCGAGGGCCGGGAGACGCTCGCGCTGCTGCCGCTGACCGCCGGCCTGGAATGCTTCGCGACGGCGCTGGCGACGTTCGACACGGTGGTCGGGTACAAGAGCGGCCGGCACCTGCCGGAGGTCATCGCCGCGGTCCGCGACGCCGGCCGTCTCGGCGAGGCCGTGCACGGCGCCGCGCTCGGGCTGCCCGGCGAGGACATCCGGCTCGCCGCCGACGTCACCGGGCCGGCCCCGTACCTGTCGACACTGCTCGTCCCCGGGCGCCGGGCGTACCGCGGAGGCAAGCTGTGACGGGACCCAAGGTCTGGTTCGTGGGCGCGGGCCCGGGTGCCGCCGACCTGCTGACCCTGCGCGCGGCGGCGGTCATCGCGACCGCCGACGTCGTGGTCTGGGCCGCCAGCCTGGTCCATCCCGACGTGCTCGGGCACGCCAGGCCGGACGCCGAGCTCGTCGACTCGGCGAAACTGCCGCTGGAAGGCCAGCGCGCGCTCTACCAGCGCGCGCTGGCGCAGCGCCTGGTCGTGGCCAGGATCCACTCCGGCGACCCGGCCCTGTGGGGCGCCGTGCAGGAGCAGCGCGAGCTGTGCGACGAACTCGGCCTGCCGCACGAGACCGTTCCCGGCGTGAGCGCCTACTCGGCCGCCGCCGCCATCATCGGCCGGGAACTCACCGTCCCCGAGGTCGCCCAGTCGGTGATCCTCACCCGGCTGGGCGGCGGCAAGACCCCGATGCCGCCCGGCGAGGAGGTCGCCGACCTGGCCCGCCACGGTACGACGATGGCGGTGTTCCTGTCGGCGGCTCGGTCCGGGCAGCTCCAGGCCGAGCTGCTGGCCGGCGGCTACCCGCCCGACACCCCGGTTGTGGTCGCCTACCAGGCGACCTGGCCGGACGAGCTCGTGGTCGAGTGCACGGTCGGCACGCTGGCCGGCACGGTCCGGGCGCGCAAGCTGTGGAAGCACACCCTGTTCCTGGTCGGCCCGGCGCTCGCCGCGCGGGGCACCCGGTCGCACCTCTACCACCCTGGCCACTTCCACGGCTACCGGCGCGCCGAGCGCGGCGCGCGCACCGTGCTGCGGGACGCGGACGGCGCGGCGACCCGAGGGAGCGGCTCATGACCGGCCAGCCAACCCCGGACGAGCCGGTACTGCACGAGCCCGACCTGCCGCGCACGGCCAAGGTCCGGCCCCGCGCGCTGCGCACCGGCTGGACCACGGGCACCTGCGCGTCGGCCGCCGCGAAGGCGGCGGCGACGGCCCTGCGCGACCAGGCGCCGCAGGCCAGCGTGGAGGTCGCGCTGCCGAGCGGCCGGAGGTGGCGCGAGGAACCCGGCGTGGTGCTCGAGGCCGGCGAAGGCGTCGGCACCGTCACCAAGCCGGGGCTGGGCATCGACGTGGGCGAGCCCGCGATCACCGCCACTCCGCGGGCGATGATCGTCCAGGCCGTGGGCGAGGTCGCCGACCTGGCCGCGCGCGGCATGCGGGTGGTCATCTCCGTGCCGGGCGGCGAGCGGATGGCGCGCAAGACCACCAACGCCAGGCTCGGCATACTCGGCGGCATCTCGATCCTCGGCACGACCGGCATCGTGCGACCGTTCTCCACCGCGTCCTGGCGCGCCAGCGTGGAGCAGGCGGTCTCGGTGCTGGCCGCCCAGGGCGAGCGCACGGTCGTGCTCTGCACCGGCGGGCGCACGGAAAGAGGAGCCATGGCGCTGCTGCCCGACCTGCCCGAGGTCTGCTTCGTCGAGGTCGGCGACTTCACCGGGGCCGCGCTGCGGCGGGCACTGCAGGTGAACGTGGAACGGGTCGTCTTCGTCGGCATGGCAGGCAAGCTGGCCAAGCTCGCCGCGGGCATCCTCATGACCCACTACACCCGGTCCAAGGTGGACCTCGGACTGCTCGCGGACGTCACCAGGACCGCGGGCGGCGCGGCCCCGGTCGCGGCGGAGGTCCAGGCGGCTAACACCGGCCGCCACGCCTACGAGATCTGGCAGCGCGAGGGGCTGCTGCGGCCGGCCGGCGACGAGCTGTGCCGCCGGGTCCGCGCCGTGCTGCTGCGCGCCGGCCAGGGGCGGCTGACGGCCGACGTGGCGATGGTCGACTTCAGCGGCGCGCGGGTGGTCGCGGCGAGCCGGGCCGAGTGGGTGACCGCGGCATGATCACGGTCATCGGCCTGGACGGCTCGCCGCTTCCCGCGCGCGCGGCGGACGCGCTCGCCCGCGCCTCGCTCGTGGTCGGGGGACGCCGCCACCTCGCGGCGGTCGCGACAGCCGGCGGCGCCAGGACCGTCGTGCTCGGCGAGCTGCGCCCGGCCCTGGACGCGCTCGCGGGCCACGACGGTGACGCCGTCGTCCTCGCCTCGGGCGACCCCGGCTTCTTCGGCATCCTCCGCGCGCTGCGCGCCAGGGGCCTGGCCGCCGTGGTGCTCCCGGGGGTCTCCTCGGTCGCGCAGGCCTTCGCCCGCGCCGGGCTCGCGTGGGACGATGCCGTCGTGGTCAGCGCGCACGGCCGCGACCTGCGCCGGGCGGTGAACGTGTGCCGGGCGTACCCCAAGGTCGCGGTGCTGACCGGGCCGGGAGCCGGTCCCGCCGAGTTCGGCGCGGCGCTAGCCGGCTGGCATCGCCGCCTCCTGGTCTGCGAGTGCCTGGGCGAACCCGGCGAGCGGCTCACCGAGTGCGGGCCGCAGCATGCCGCGTCGCACGACTGGACCGACCCGAACGTGCTCCTGGTCCTGACGCCCGCCGAGACCGAGCCGCCCGCCGAGACCGAGCCGCCCGCCGAGACCGAGCCGCCCGCCGGCAACGGCCGGCCGGACGACGGTCCTGGCTGGATGTGGCCGCGCCCGGCGGCGCGGGGCTGGGCACTGGCCGAGGACCAGTTCGACTCCCGCGACGCCGTGATCACCAAGGCCGAGGTACGGGCGCTTGCCCTGGCCCGGCTGGCCCCCGGCCCCGGCACGCTCGTCTGGGACGTCGGCGCGGGCACCGGGTCGGTCGGCATCGAGTGCGCCGGGTTCGGCGCCGCGGTCATCGCCGTCGAGCGGGACGACCGGCGTTGCGCGCTGATCCGCGGCAATGCCGCCCGGCACCACGCGGACGTCCGCGTCGTCGCCGGCGAGGCTCCCGGCGCGCTGGCCGGCCTGCCGGACCCGGACGCGGTCTTCGTCGGCGGCGGCGGTCCCGCCGTCGTCGCCGCCGTTGCGCGGCGGAACCCGGGACGCATCGTCGTCGCGGTCGCGGCCGTCGAGCGCACCGGGCAGGCGCACGCGGCACTGGTCGCGGCCGGGTACACGGTGGACGGCAGCCTGGTCCAGGCCGCCCGGCTGGCTCCGCTGCCCGGCAACGCGCACCGCCTGGCGGCGACCAACCCGGTGTTCGTGCTGTGGGCAACCGCGCCGGAGACCGCCGGCCCGGGGGCGGCCCGGTGATCGGCCTGGTGGCGGTCACCACGGCCGGCCGGACCTCCGCCGCCCGGCTCGATGCGGCCTGGCCGGGCCGAACCCGCCGCTACGACGGGCCCGCCAAGCAGGTGCTCCCCCGCGCGTGGGCCGAGTGCGACGACATCGTCTGCTTCCTGGCCGTCGGCGCGACCACCCGCATCATCGCGCCGCTGCTGAAGAGCAAGTGGACCGACCCGGCGGTGGTCTGCGTGGACGAGTCCGCCCGGCATGCGGTGGCGCTGGTCGGCGGGCACGCCGCCGGCGCCAACGAGCTGGCCGCGCGGGTGGCCGGCGTGCTCGGCGCGGAACCGGTGGTGACCACGGCAACGGACGTGACCGGCCTGCCCGGCCTGGACACGCTCGGCTGGCCGGCCGAGGGCGCGATCGCCGCGGTCAGCCGCGCCCTTCTTGACAAGACGCCGACAATTCTCGAAACGGACGTCACGTGGCCGATCCCCGCACTGCCGGTGACCGCCGGCGGCGCGGCCGAGCACCGGATCGTGATCACGGACCGGATCGTTCCGGCCAACGACCGGACCGTCGTGCTGCGCCCGCCTTCCCTGGTCGTCGGGGTGGGCGCGAGCCGGGGCGTGAGCGAGGAAGAGGTGCTCGGGCTGATCGCCGAGGCGCTGGTGAGCGCCGGACTGTCGGCCGCGTCGGTGACGGCGCTCGCCACCGTCGAGGCGAAGGCAGCAGAAGAGGGGATCGTGGCGGCCGCCAGGCGCCGAAGCTGGCCGGTGATCACGCACCCCGCCGACCGGCTCGCGTCGGTGCCGGTGCCCAACCCCAGCGACGCCGTGCTGGCCGCGGTCGGCACCCCGAGCGTGGCCGAGGCCGCGGCCCTGGCCAGCGCGGACGAGCTCGTTGCGGAAAAAAGAAAGTCCGCCATGGCCACGGTCGCGATCGCGCGCCGGCGCCCGCGCGGGCGGCTGGCGCTGGTCGGGCTCGGCCCGGGCTCGCGAGACCTGCTGACCCCGCGGGCCGTCGCCGAACTGCGGCGCTCCTCGGTCGTCGTCGGCCTGCACGCGTACGTGGACCAGGTCGCCGACCTGCTGCGGCCGGGCACCCGGGTACTGGCTAGCGAGCTCGGGCAGGAGGAGGCCAGGGCGCGGACGGCGGTCGAGCAGGCACGCAGCGGACACGCGGTGGCGCTGGTCGGGTCGGGGGACGCGGGCGTGTACGCGATGGCCAGCCCGGCGCTCAGCCTCGCGGGAGACGACATCGACGTGGTCGCGGTGCCCGGCATCACCGCGGGCCTGGCGTCCGCCGCGCTGGTGGGGGCGCCGCTCGGGCACGACCACGCGGTGATCTCGCTGTCCGACCTGCACACGCCGTGGGAGGTCATCGAACGCCGGGTCCGGGCCGCCGCGGAGGGCGACTTCGTCGTCGTCTTCTACAACCCGCGCAGCCGCGGCCGGGACTGGCAGCTCGGCGCGGCGCTGGAGATACTCGGCCGGCACCGGGCCGGTGACACTCCGGTTGCCGTCGTCCGGGACGCGTACCGGTCCGGCGAGCGGGCGACCGTCACCACGCTCGCCGACCTGGACCCGGCCGCCGTGGACATGCGCTGCGTCGTCATCGTCGGGGCGGCGAGCACCCGCACGATCGCGGGCCGCATGGTGACGCCGAGGGGCTACGGGTGGCTGCTGCACCGGCTGCGGCGAGTGCGTAGAAGTCTGCCCGGTCGACGCCATCGGCTTCGCCGGTCCTTGCGCCGGCCCGACCCCGATGACCGGAAGGCGGGACAGTGTCCAGCTTGAACACTGACGTGAGCGGCGGCAGCATCGCGATCGGACGGTGGACGCGGGCCGAGCGGCTCCGGCTGTCGGCGATCGTCGGGGTCATCGCCGTGCTGCACGTGCTGGGCTGGACGATGTACTTCTACTACACCCACCACCTCGCGGCGGCCACCTCGTTCGCGGGCGCCGGGACGCTGGCCTACGCGCTCGGAGTGCGGCACGCCTTCGACGCCGACCACATCGCGGCGATCGACGACTCCACCCGGCTGATGCTCGCCCGCGGCCGCCGCCCGGTGGGCGTGGGGTTCTTCTTCGCGATGGGCCACTCCTCGGTCGTTCTGGCCCTGGCGTTCGTCGTCGTCACCGCGGCCGGCGCGACCACGGGCAGCGTCGCCGCGTTCCGCTCCTACGGCGGGGTCGCCGCCGCCCTCACCGCGATGACGTTCCTGCTGCTGGTGGCCGCGCTGAACGGGATGGTCCTGGCCGGGCTGGTCAGGCTGTGGCGGCAGATGACCGGCGGCACCCTGGACCAGGCCGAGCTCGAGCTCCAGCTGCTCAACCGCGGCCTGATGAACCGGATACTCGGCCAGCGCGCCCGCGGGCTGATCCGCTCGTCGTGGCACATGTACCCGGTGGGGCTGCTGTTCGGCCTCGGGCTGGAGACGGCGTCGGAGGTGACGCTGCTCAGCCTCTCGGCGAGCACGGCCGCCTCAGGCGCGCTGCCCGCCGTGGCCGCCCTCACCCTGCCCGTGCTGTTCGCGGCCGGCATGAGCGCGTTCGACACCTGCGACAGCGTGCTGATGGCGCGCGCCTACTCCTGGGCGTTCTCGCACCCGGCCCGCCGGCTGTACTACAGCGTGGCCACGACCGGGATGACCGTGGTGATCGCGTTCTTCGTCGGCACGGTGTACCTCGCCGGGCTGCTAGTGCGCGAGCTGCACGTCGGCGGGCCGATAACCGCCTACGCCGGGATCGGCGACCATTTCGAGCTGCTCGGCTACTTCATCGTCGGGGTCTTCGTGGCGGCCTGGGCGGGCGCGGCGCTGACCTGGCGGCTCGCCGGCTTCGACCGCCGGTACGGGAAGGAGCCGGGGTGAGGCGCGCAGTCCATCCGATCGAGGAACGGTCGTACGCGATCCTGCGCACGCGGGCGGACACGTCGGCGCTGCCGCCGTGGACGCGGGCGGTGGTGGAACGGGTCATCCACGCCAGCGCGGACCCGGCCTACCTCGGCGACCTGGTCTGCGCCGAGGAGCCGCTGACCGCGGCGGCGGCCGCGCTGCGGGACGGTGCTCCGGTGGTCGCGGACTCGGCGATGGTCGCCGCTGGCATCACGGTCAGGAACACCGTCTGCCGGGTCGGCGACGCCCGCGCCCGCGACCTGGCGGAGCGGGTCCAGATCACCCGGTCCGCGGCGGGGATCCGGGTCGCGTTCGGGGAGGTCGGTCCCGGCGCGGTCTGGGTGATCGGGACCGCGCCCACCGCGCTGGCCGAGCTTGTCGTGCTCGACGCCGCCCCGGCGCTGGTCATCGGGCTGCCGGTCGGTTTCGTCGGGGCGGTCGAGTCGAAGGCGGCGCTGCGGGCCAGCGGGCTGCCGTCGGTCAGCAACCGCGGCGAGAAGGGCGGGGCGGCCGTGGCGGCCGCCGCGCTCAACGCGCTGCTCTACCGGGAGGACTCATGACCACACCGGGCCCGCCGCTGCTGCTCGTCGGGCACGGCACGCGCAGCGCGGCCGGGGTCGCCGAGTTCGGGCGGCTCATCGGGCGGGTGCGCGAACGCGGCCGGGACCAGATGGCCCGCGTGGACGGGGGGTTCATCGAGCTGTCCGCGCCGTCGCTCGCGGACGTGGTCGCCGCGATGGCGGCGGCCGCGCCCAGCCCGGCGTGGGAGGTGGTGGCCGTCCCGCTGGTCCTGACGGCGGCCGGGCACGGCAAGGGCGACATCCCGGCGGCGCTGGCGCGGGAACGGATCCGCCATCCCGGGCTCTCCTGCCGCTACGGCCGGCCGCTCGGCCCGCACCCGGCGCTGCAGACCGTGCTCGCGGCCCGCATCGACGCCGCGCTGGCCGAGGCCCCGCGGGCCGGCACGCACGTAGTCCTGGTCGGACGGGGGTCCACCGATCCGGACGCCAACGCCGAGGTGGCGAAGGTGGCGCGGCTGCTGTGGGAGGGCCGCGGCTACGACGGGGCGGAGTTCGGGTTCGTCTCACTCGCCGAGCCGTCCGTTCCCGCCGTGCTCGAGCGGACCCGCAGGCTGGGCGGCGGCCGCGTCGTGGTGGCGCCGTACTTCCTGTTTCCCGGCGTGCTGCCCGACCGGATCGTGACCCAGTCGCGGGAGTTCGCGGCGGCGCACCAGGAACTCGACCTGCGGACCGCCGGGGTGCTCGGCGACTGCGACGAACTCGCCGACCTGGTGCTTGAGCGGTACGCCGAGGCGCTGACCGGCGACATCCGGATGAACTGCGACACCTGCGCCTACCGGGTGGCCCTGCCCGGTTTCGCCGACAAGGTCGGCCGGCCGCAGACGCCGCACTTCCACCCCGGCGACGTCCCCGGTCACGCGCCTGCCGGTCACGCACCTGCCGGTCATGTGCGTGCCGGCCTGACCGAGTTCACGATCTCACCCTACGAGGTTCATCCATGACACCCGCCGACCACGCCATGGCCCAGCCGGACATCGACGCGTTCTACCGCCTCGCCGCGGCACGCCGGGACATACGCAACGGCTTCCTGCCCGACCCGGTCGGCGACGACGTGCTGACCCGCGTCCTGGCCGCCGCCCACCATGCGCCCAGCGTGGGACTGAGCCAGCCGTGGGACTTCCTCATCGTGCGGGACCGTGCGGTCCGGGAACGGGTGCACGCCATGGCCCGCAGGCAGCGGGAGGCGTTCGCCGGGTCGCTGCCGAGATCACGGGCGCTGGCGTTCCGCGACCTCAAGATCGAGGCGATCCTGGACACCCCGGTGAACGTCGTGGTGACCTGTGACCCCACCCGCGGCGGCCGGCACGTACTCGGCCGGCACGCGCAACCGCAGGTCGCGGAGTACTCAAGCGTGTGCGCAGTGCAGAACCTCTGGCTCGCGGCCCGCGCCGAGGGGCTGGGGGCGGGCTGGGTGAGCTTCTTCGACGAGCGGGAACTCGCCCGCACGCTGCAACTTCCGTCCCACGTCGAGGTCGTCGCCTACCTGTGCGTCGGGCATGTCACCGAGTTCCCGGCCGCACCCGAGCTCGCGCTGTCCGGCTGGGCCCGCCAGCGGCCGCTTGCCTGGGCCGTCCACGAAGGAACCTGGGGCAGGCGCGGCCTGCCGGGCGCCGAGCCGGCCAGCCTGCTGGCCGACACGCTGGCCGCGATCCGGCCGCCCGACGCCGACGCGATGGCCGCGGCCAGGGAGCGGCAGGAGCGGCTCACCAAGCCGAGCGGCTCGCTGGGGGAACTCGAGGCTCTGTCGGTGAAGCTGGCCGGGATCAGCGGCGACTGCCCCGCGCCGCTGCCCGAGCCCGCCGCCGTCGCGGTGTTCGCCGCCGACCACGGGGTGCACGCGCAGGGGGTCACCCCGTGGCCACAGGAGGTCACCACCCAGATGGTCGCGAACTTCCTGGCCGGCGGCGCGGTCGTCAACGCGATCGCGGCCCAAGCGGGCGCCGAGGTGTGCGTGATCGACGTCGGGGTCGCGGCGGACCTGCCCGCGGCGCCCGGGCTGCTGCCGCGCAAGGTCCGGCCGGGCACGGCGGACATGACGGCCGCGACCTGGTGTCGGCCGGTAACCGGTGCCTGCTGACCGGCGACATGGGCATCGCCAACACCACCGCGTCGGCGGCCCTCGTCTCGGTGTTCACGGCCGCCGACCCGCACGATGTCACGGGGCGGGGCACCGGGATCGACGACGACATGTGGGCGCGGAAGGTCGAGGTGGTGCGCCGCGCGCTAGCGACGCACCGGCCCGATGCCGACGATCCGCTCGGGGCGCTGGCGGCCGTCGGAGGCCTCGAGCACGCCGCGCTCGCGGGCTTCATGCTCGGCGGCGCCGCGCTGCGAGTCCCGGTGATCCTGGACGGCGTGATCGCATGCGCCGCCGCGCTCGCGGCCGTCGCGACGGCACCGGACACGGCGCACTACCTGGTCGCTGGGCATAGGTCGACCGAACCGGGCGCGCACCGGGCGCTGACCTCCCTCGGGCTGCGGCCGCTGATCGACCTGGGCCTGCGTCTCGGCGAAGGGTCGGGGGCCGCCCTGGCGCTTCCGATCGTGCAGTCGGCCGCCCGCGTGCTCGCCGATGTCGCCACCTTCGACAGCGCGGGCGTGTCCGGGGCGAAGGAACCAGGGTGAGCGGCACGGGCGGCACGGGCGGCACGGGCGGGCAAGCGGGGCCCGATGGGTTGATCTACCCGCTCGGCTTGCGGGTCGAAGGCCGGCGGGCGCTCGTGGTCGGGGGCGGCGCGGTCGTCAACGCGATCGCGGCCCAAGCGGGCGCCGAGGTGTGCGTGATCGACGTCGGGGTCGCGGCGGACCTGCCCGCGGCGCCCGGGCTGCTGCCGCGCAAGGTCCGGCCGGGCACGGCGGACATGACGG
>WNGJ01003651.1_pt1 | contig 15871 bp, 14 predicted proteins | sample 5400611 | NCBI WGS metagenome assembly WNGJ01 (sample SAMN13153375, study PRJNA577476) | soil metagenome | isolation source: 40 cm soil or saprolite under Garry oak tree replicate 1 | place: USA:California | collected 2016-06-15
CAGCAGGAACCGGAGCGGACTCGCCTGCGCGCGCTTGCTGATCCGCTCGAGGAGTCCCCTGGCCGTTCCGAAGAACACGAACCCGTTCAGGCGGGGGATCTGGACGCGGTCGCCGGGGGGTCGGTCGACGTTGCTGCGGAACGCCGCCCCGAACGGTACCTCTCGCACGAGGTCGATCCGACCGTAGTTGACCGCGAACAGGACGACCGCGAGAAGCAGCCCCACCTCGAGTCCGGTCACGATGCCCTTCGTGGCGATCGTCAGCACGATCGCGGGGACGATGAGGTACTCCCCCAGCGGTAACGAGCGGCGCATGTCGACCAGCCATGCCACGAGGAGGGACAACCCGACGAAGACCAGCACGCCCCCGACGATCATCCGGGGGATCAATCCCACGATCGAGGCACCGAAGGCCACCGTCGCGAGCGGGACGAGGGCGGCCACGAGGCCGGCCCCCCTCCCATCGACATCCATCTGCTTGGCGAGCGCAGTCAGGCTGAGCGCGTGGTATCCGGGGATCCCCCCGAACAGACCGGTGACGATGTTCAGCAACCCCACGTCGCGGAGCTCTCGGTTCGAGTCCAGGTCCTTGTTGAGGAGCAGCTCGGCGCCGCCCACGTTGAACAGGCACCCGATGACCGCGACGAACACCGCCGTCGCCATCCCGGGGACCTCGTGGAACACCGCCGACCAGTCGGTGCCCGAGCTGGTCAGCGCACGGTACGTCCATGGCTGCCAGAGCCGTGCCGCGCGGAACGGCCCGAGCAGCCAGAGTCCCTCGCGCGCGTCCTGGATCGACGTCCCCGTGACGAGCAGGCCGATCGCGAAGGCCACGAGCCCGATGACGAGGACGGCGGGGATCACGAGTGCCCGCCTCACGATCCGGGTCGCGACCAGCAGAACGACACCGAACGCGAAGGCCGGAAGCCAACGGACCAGCTCGAACCGGTCCACGAACTGGCCGATCGTTCCCAGTTGTGGATCCGTGCTCGCCGCTACCGCGATGCCTCCCTTCATGAGGAGCCATCCGGTGCCCGCCAGGAAGCCGCCGACCACCGGATACGGGATGAACCGCGCGAGGTTGCCCAGCCGGAACGTCCCGATCACGAGGAACGTCAACGCGGTCAACAGCGTCACGATCATGGTCGCCGCGACGACGGTCAGGAACGCCTGGTCGACGCCACCGAACGTGTGCAATGCGGCGCTCGATGCCACGATCGCAAGCACGGGTACCGCCGCGTCCTGCACGCTTCCCACCACACCGCGGACACCCGCCCTCCAGGCGAGGATCGCCAGGGTCAGCGAGGCCGCGACGAGGTAGATGCCGATCCCGGACGGGCGGGCGTCCTCGAGGAAGCCGCTGAAAACGAGCACCGCGAACGAGATCGCGAGAACCACCTCGACGACGCCGATGACGGCGCCCGCCGAGACGGTCACGATCACCCGCTTGCGCAGCCCCTCAGACACCGGTCCCCTCTCCATGCCGTGACGTGTGCGGGCCTGCGGACCGCAACCCTATGTGCCGACGCCAGGATGCGCCAGGGGCAAGCCTCGGGTCAGCGCTCCGGAGCGAAGCGGGTTCGGATCGATCTCGACGAGGTCGTAGCCGGCACCGAGAACCGCACGCTCGACGCCCCCGCGAGCCGGTCCGCATGCGCGCGCGAGTTCCGGCTCGGCGATCTCGACCCGGGCGGTCGCCCCCAAGTGCCGCACCCGGAGATCCCGGAAGCCGAGATCCTTCAAGGCGTGCTCCGCGCGGTCGACCTGCGCCAGGACGGTCCGGTCGACCGGGGTGCCGAACGGGAGCCTCGAAGCGAGGCACGGCATCGCGGGCTTCTCCGCACTCGGGATCCGGAGCTCCATCGCCGCGCGCCGGATGTCGGACTTGCCGAAGCCGGCTTCGACGAGCGGATGGCGGACACCGTGCTCGGCCGCCGCGCGGAGCCCCGGGCGCCAATCGCCGAGATCGTCCACGTTCGCGCCGGAGAACACCGCATCGAAGCCGCGCGCGGCGGCCAGGGCAGCCAACCGGTCGTACAACTCGGTCTTGCAGTGATAGCAGCGGTCGGGCCCGTTCCGCCGATACTCCTCGCGGGCGAGTTCATCCGTCCGGATCTCCTCATGGGCGATGCCGATCGTCCGCGCGACCCGCCGAGCTCCATCGAGCTCGCCGGTGGCGAGCGCCGGCGAGACGGCGGTCATCGCCAACGAGCGCTCGCCGAGGACGCGAGCGGCGGCAGCGGCGACCAAGGACGAGTCGACGCCGCCCGAGAACGCGACGATGGCGCTCCCGGTGTTCGCGAGGCACCGTTCGAGGTCATCGAGCGTTGGGATCGAGGCTCCCTCCTTCGAAACCGCGTGCCGCTGCGAGCGCATCAGCCCATACCTGCTTCACGGGACGGCCGGTCAGCGCGGCGACCGAGGCGCAGTCATCGTGCTCGGGGACCGCGTTGACCACGCGGCCGTCGAGCACGCCGAGCTTCACCCGGACGAGATGTCCGTCGACCTCGACCTCACGGAAGGCACGATCGAGCTCGTACCGCCGGGCGTGGGAGACGCGGACGCCGAGCGTCGTCGTGTGCGTGAGCAGCGCGCGAGCGACGGCCTGTTCGGCCACGGGTCTCGCCACCGCGGTGATCTCCACGCCGGGTCGGCCCTTCTTCATCTGCACGGGAGCGGTCCACACGTCCAACGCGCCAGCTGCCCGGCAGGCGTCCACCACATCGGGGACGAGCTCCGGGAGGAGATCGTCGAGGGTCGTCGCGAGGAGCGCCACGTCCGTGTGCGCGAGAGGCGCGTGCTCGGTCCCGAGAACGATGCGAAGGAGGTTCGGGCGCAGCCGAAGATCGCGGCTTCCCGCGCCGTAGCCCACCGCGTCGAGGCGCATCGCCGGCAGCTCCCCGAACGACGTCGCCACCGTCGCGACGATCGCCGCGCCGGTGGGCGTCACGAGTTCCGACTCCGCGTCGACCCCCGTCAGGAGGGCTCCCCCGAGCAACGCGAGGACGGCGGGGCCCGGGCCGGGGATCGTGCCGTGCCGGGTGCCGATCAAGCCGCGCGCGTAGGGGATCGGGGAGCACACCACACGCTCGACCCCGAGCGCATCGAGCAACGCGAAGGCGCCGACGATGTCGATGAGCGTGTCGCTCCCCCCGGCCTCGTGCACGACGAGGTCGTCACTCGTCACCCTGTGGATCGTGGATTCGGCGCGGATGAGCCGGTCGAGCGCGTCGAGCGCGGCCTCGGCGACGTGCGGCGCGAGATCCGCCCGGGCGACGGCCTCGATCAGCGCGCCGGCGCGACGTTCGGCGGGAGCGACGTCCTCGATGACCTCGACGTGAGTCGCGGCGATCCCGTGGCGCTCCGTGCGCGAGACCTCGACCTTCACGTCGCCGAGCCCGAGGGCACGAACGGCGTCATGCAGGACGTCGTGCGACGCCCCCGCGTCGAGGAGCGCGGCGAGAAGCATGTCGCCGGCGAGACCGCCGACGCAGTCCAGGTACGCGATCGTCGTCATCGGGCCGCTCGACGTGCGATCCGCGCCGCAACCGTGCCGGCGCCGAGTCCGTCATCGATCCCCACGACCGCGAGGCCGTCGGCGCACGAGGAGAGCATCGCGTGTAGCGCCGTCTCGCCATGACGAGCCGATCCATAGCCCACGCTGGTGGGCACACCGATCACCGGGCATGCAGCGAGCCCACCGATCACGCTCGCGAGCGCACCGTCCATCCCCGCGACGACGACCACGACGTCGGCGTCGCGCAGATCCGGTAGGACCGCGGCGAGACGGTGTAAGCCGGCGACCCCGACGTCCTCCTGCACCGTGACCTCCGTGCCGAGGAGTTCGGCCCGGATCCGCGTCTCGTGCACGATCGGGCCGTCCGACGTTCCGGCCGAGATGATCAGGACCCTCCCCCGCTTCTCGAGCGGGGTTCGCTCGACCCAGACCGCGCGAGCAAGCTCGTGTTCGATGGCGTCGGGCAGGACCTCCGTCACGGCTCGCCGCATCTCGTCGTCGGCTCGCGTCACCAGAACGCTCGACGCGCCGGCGTCCGCAAGCGCGAGCGCGATCCCCGCCACCTGCTCCGGCGTCTTCCCCTGGCCGAGGATGGCCTCGGACGCTCCCTGCCGGAGCTCTCGGTGGGTGTCGACGCGAGCGTAGGAGAGATCACGGAAGGGCATGGAAGCCAGTTCGTCGGCGGCGGCCGAGGGCGACAGTTCCCGGTCGGCAACGGCGGTGAAGAGCGCCTCGAGGCGGCGACGCGAGGTCACGCGGCGAGTCTATGCCGGAACCCGAGAACGAATGCCGCCGCGCTCCAAGCGGGCTCCGGCCAAGAGCAACACGCCGGCAAGGCCGGCGACCACGACTCCCGACACGAGGAGCGGCAGGCGACCGCTGGACCCCCATGCGAGACCCGCCCATACCCCCGCAATCAACGCGGCACCCCCGGCGAGCCCTTGATAGAAGCCGAGGCCGCTTCCCACCCGTTCCTCGGGCAGGAGGTCGGCAACCCACGCCTTGCCCACGCCGTCGGTCAACGCCGTGTAGCCGCCGTAGAGGGGCAGGAGGAACCAAACCCACCCGGCGGAGGTGACGACGCCGAGGCCGATATACGCGGCCGCGAAGATCCCCATCCCCGTCGCGAAGACGATCCGCCGCGGCACACGGTCAGAGATGACGCCCGCCGGGTAGCTGAGGATCGCGTAGCTCACGTTGTACAGCGCGTAGGCCAGGATGATGTCGACGAAGCTCAAGCCGAGGGCCTTCGCTCTGAGGATCAGCAGGGCGTCGGAGAAGTTGGCGAGGCCGAACAACGTCAGGAAGACCACCACTCTCCAGTACCGGCGCGGCAGGGGGCCTCGAAGCTGCCGAGCGCTTCGGTGAACGGGAGAAGTGACCGGCTCCCGAACGAGGCCGATCAACGCGACGCTTGCCGCCGCGGGAACGAACGCCACGAAGAACAGGGGCCGGATCCGGTGGTCGAGAGCCTCATAGAGGGCGAGCCCTGCCAGGGGGCCGACCACCGCTCCGGCCGTGTCCAGCGCCCTATTGAATCCGAACGCCCGACCACGATGCTCGGGAGCGGTATCAGCGGCGATCAGCGCGTCTCGCGGCGACGTCCGCAGCCCCTTGCCGAACCGATCGGCGAATCGAGCCACCAGCACGAGCGGCCACCCGGTGGCGAAGCCGATCACCAGCTTGGATAGCGAGGAGACCCCGTAGCCGGTAGCCACCAGGGGGCGCCTGCGCCGGATGTCCGCGAGACGTCCGGAGACCGCCTTCATCACCGATGCCGTGCCCTCCGCCACGCCCTCGATCAAACCGACGACCGAAGGAGGTGCCCCGAGCACCCCGGTCAGGAACAACGGGAGCACCGGGTACAGCATCTCCGAGGCGGCATCCTGGAAGAAGCTCACCCACGACAGCACGACGACGTTTCGGGAGAGTCCGGTGAAGGGTCCCGTGCGATCGTCGGGTGGGCGGCTCCCCGTGCCCATCGCCAGATGGTCCCACAGCCGAACCGGCCTCACGCGCCGGCCGAGCCGTGAGCGATACTCGCGGATCGACAGCGGCGGACGGCCGTTAGGACGAAAGGAGATCGCCCCGATGCGGCTCGAGAACAAGGTGGCGCTCATCACCGGTGGCGGTTCGGGTGTCGGAGCCGCGGTTGCTCGCCTGTTCGCTCACGAAGGGGCGAAGGTGGTCGTCACCGGTCGACGTCGGGAACCGATCGAAGCAGTGGCGGCCGAGATCGCGGGCGTGTCGGTGGCCGGGGACACCAGCGACCCGGCCCACGCGAGTGAGGCGGTGGCCGCCGCCGTCTCGGCCTTCGGAGGTCTGGATGTGGTCGTGGCGAGCGCCGGGATGGGCATCGAAGGATCCGTCGGTGACATGGACGACGAGCACTGGCGACGGACGCTGGACGTGAACCTGACCGGTCCGATGATGATCACGCGCGCGGCCCTGCCCGCCATGCTCGAGCGCGGCGGCGGCTCGGTGGTGCTGGTGTCAAGCACCAACGCGATGGCTGCGGCTCCCCTTTCCGCCGCCTACGACGCCTCGAAAGCTGCGTTGAACGCCTTGGCGCGCGCGATCGCCGTCGACTACGGCCCGCAGGGGATCCGCGCGAACGCGCTCTGCCCGGGATGGATCATCACACCGATGGGCGACGAGTCTATGGATGAATTGGGCGCCGCCAAGGGCATCGGTCGGGAGGAGGCATACGACCTGGCCACCGCAGACGTGCCCTTGCAACGAGCAGGGACCGCCGAAGAGATGGCGTATTGCTGCCTGTTCCTCGCCTCGGGCGAATCGTCGATCGTGAACGGCACAACGCTCGTCGCCGACGGGGGCGGGCTGGCGGTCGAACTGACGAGCAGGATGTTCGCCACGCGATCCATGTGAGTGCTTTCTTCGTCACGGGATGCCTCCCTCAAATCGGATGTGTTCGGAAGCTACACCCGGGCCGAGGGACCCGTTCAATGATCGCGTTTCGTCAGTAGACGTGTCATTGCACTGGTCGCCGATGCGATCGAACTCACGCTGGAACAGATCAGATGGTTGAACGACCGGCCACCGTGCGCGGCTCCAGGACGACGACCGCCGTCTCTCTCGCGCGTCGTGCAGCGTAGCCGTCGAGCTTCTCGTCCAGTTCGCGCCAGCGCTGCCATAGCTGTTCACGCTCGAGGCCGACCGCAGCCCTGCCGAGCACCTCACGCCGAGTCCCACCGGCCAGCTCGACGACCGCCTCCCGATGGGCCTGAAGGTTCAGCCACCAGGCTGGCTCGGCCGCACCCCAGCCGTTCATGGCCATCGTGATCAGGTTGGGCCCTTCCTCGTAATAGCCGACGATCACGCTCCGCGGCTCGCCGCTGCGTCGGCCTTTCGTGGTGAGCCGCAATGCCCCCCACTTTCCCGGGCGGGGAGGCCACAGGCCCTTGCGCCCCCCGGTTGCCCGGAACATCCACCGGTGCACGTGCCAGGCGGTCACGACGAACCACCGCGGTGGCAGGCGCACTTTGCCTCCCGTCATACCTGATCCCTCCCCAAGGAACGGCCTCACCATAGCTTCCGCCATGAGTCGAACGCGCGTCTGCGACCTACCACCGCGGACCGATCGCGGCGAAGAGCGCGATGCACAAGACCGCCCGCGCGGATCTCGTGTGCCGTTCAGCGGTCCCCAGGACGGTTCCGCCGAACAACACGCCGTCGGGCGCGAGCGCGGCGGCCACGTTCCGGATCGCGACCGCCTTCTTCGACTGCGGCCGGCGCAGACAGTGGAGCACGTAACTGATCGCTGCCGAGTCGAACGGACCGCCCACCGGCAGCGGCTTCATCACGTCGGCCTCGACTGCGGTCGGATGCATCGCCGCAAGCCGGCGGGAGGTGCGAGCGAGCACGTTCGGGTTCGGGTCAAGCAGGGTCACCTGCGTCCCCGCCGGCGGCTCGGCTTTCTCGAGGAAGTACCCTGTGCCCGGGCCAACGTCGAGGTGTCGGCGTCCCCGATGCTGGCGATAGCGTTCGACCACCGGCGGCGTGGGACAGTGCCACACCGCTCGCGCCATGAACCCAAGCACCCATGGGTCGTAGATCGCCAGGAGGAACGGTGTGTACCCCGACTGGCCCTGTACGCAGGATCGTCGCGATGCATCGTCCCGTCGGGAGGCTACTTCAGGGAGCCAGCTCGGGGCTTGCTGGCTCGGGTCGCTTGCCGTGTTCCTCGGGGCGGGGCGAAGATGCGCCCGTGGACGTTCCGGAGACGCGCACGCCAAGACCGCGGACCTGGATCCACAGGGCTGCGGGACGGCTCGCCCGGATAGGCGTGGGTCCGGAGGACGTCGAGGAGCTCCGCGAGAAGAAGAAGCTGCTCGTGCTGCTCGCGGTCCTTATCCTGCCCGTCTCCGTCGTGTGGGGCAGCGTCTACCTCGCCTTCGGCTCGCCGGTCGGGATCGTTCCGTACATCTACTTCGCCATCTCGATCGGGTCGTTGGTGCTTTTCGCGCGAACCCGAAACTTCCGGCTTCTCCTCGTCATTCAGCTTCTCGACATCCTCCTCACCACCACGGCCGGGCAGATGCTGGTGGGCGGGTTCCTTCCGTCCGGAGGGGTCGGGCTGTGGGGCGTCCTGGCTCCGCTCGGAGCCCTCGTTTTCCTTGACGTGCGACAGGCCATCCGCTGGTTCGTCGCTTTCGTCTTCGTGTTCCTGCTCCTTGGCATCGCGGGCGAGGTCCTGTTTCCCGATGCGGACCTCCCGATCTGGTTCACCAGCACGATGCTGGCGTTGAACGTCATCGGTACCGGCTCGATCGTCTTCACGCTCCTCGCAACGTTCGCCAACCAACGCAACGCGGCGCTGGCGGCGCTCCGGGTGGAGCAGCAGAAGTCTGAATCGCTTCTGACGAACATCCTGCCGAGCTCGATCGCCGAGCGCCTGAAGGCCGCCAACGAGCCCATCGCCGACCACTTCGCCTCGGCCTCCATCCTCTTCGCCGACGTCGTGGACTTCACTCCGCTCGCGCAGCGCTTGCCGCCGGCCGAGGTCGTCGGCATCCTCGACCAGCTCTTCTCCCGCTTCGATGCGCTCGTCGAGCGCCACGGACTCGAGAAGATCAAGACGATCGGCGATTGCTACATGGCCGCCGCGGGCGTACCGGATCCGCTCCCCGATCACGCGCGGAAGACCGCGCTCTTAGCGCTCGACATGCGAGACACCGTTGCGACCTCAGCGCTGGCCGGGCAGTCGGGTGTCGAGTTGAGGATCGGCATCAATTCCGGGCCGGTCGTAGCGGGAGTGATCGGCACGAAACGCTTCCTCTACGATCTCTGGGGCGACGCTGTGAACACGGCGAGTCGGATGGAGTCCCAGAGTACGCCCGGCGAGATCCAGATCACGCGCGCGACGTACGAGCTGCTCAAGGATGAGTTCGTCTGCAGGCGACGGGGAACGATCCTGGTCAAGGGCAAGGGCGAGATGGAGACCTGGTACCTCGTGGGGTCGCGATCGGACCGCAGGCGAACGGAGAGAGGCATCGAGTCGGAGGCGGCGGCCGCCCGCCGCCAGGATCGGACCTGAACAGGGCTCCTGGAGCCGCCGGCGCCCGGGTAGTGCCCACAGCAGGTCGGCGCCACTCTTCTTAGCTCTTCTTAGGGGGAGTACCCCCGGCGCCCGGCCGAAGCGGTCAGGCTTGGGGCCTTTTGCTCGGCCTAAGCGTCTGGCTTGCGCGCCTGCAGTTCGGCGATCTGAGCACGAGCCGCCGCGACGAGCTCCTCGTTCGTGTTCGCGTGGCCGCCGAGCCCCCAGCCGCCGTCGGGCGCCTCGGTCAGGAGGACCCAGGTCCGGTCGGCGAGCGAGGAATCGCCGGCCGCCTCAACGACGAAAGCCATGAGTCGGCTGACGACCGCGAGTTGCTTGTCGCGATCGAGGGCGCCGGCGTTCGTGAGGACCTGGACACGCACGTAGGTGCTGTCCCCGTCGACGTTCGAGAGGCCCGACGAGGGCAGTTCGTGAACGAAGGCTGCCGTGTTCTTGCGGAACATCGGGATGTCGGGCACCTGCTCGATCGTCATCAATTCGGTAGCCAGCTTCTGAGCCAGCGCATGCTGGTCACTGAACGTGCCGGCGGCCGCATAGACATCGATCATGGGCATGGGTCACGCTTCCCTTCTCTAGCGATCATATCCGCGCACTTCGTCAAGTGCGGGGTCGATAGGGGCTGGTGCGGCACTTGACCCTCGATCCGAGCCGCTGACTTCCAGCTACGGGGAGCACCCGGGCCAACGCGGGCTTAGGAGATGCGGCTCGCGAGCTGCGTGCGTGACCTCACATCGAGCTTGCGGAACGCCTTGCGGAGGTGGTACTCGACCGTGCTCGGGCTGATGAACAGCTGAGCGGCGATCTCTCGGTTCGTGTGCCCTTGGGCTGCGAGTCGGGCAACTTGCGCCTCCTGCGGGGTGAGCTGGTCGACGGTGTCCACCGTCCGCTTGCGGGCGTGCTCCCCCGTCGCTCGGAGCTCGATCCGGGCCCGCTCGGCGAACGCCTCCATCCCGCAGCTGGAGAAGTGGTCGTACGCGACCCGCAACGCTTCGCGGGCGTCCAGACGGCGGCGCTCACGCCGCAACCATTCGCCGTAGAGCAGATGGGCACGGGCGAGGTCGACCCGGAGGCGGGTCGGCTCGAGACGGTCGATCGCCTCGCGGTAGAGCTTCTCGGCCTCATCCCCGTGCGCGAGGAGAGCGCGGGAACGGGCTTCGACACCGAGCGCCCACGGCGTGCCGCTCGCGCGCGTCGATCCGGCCAAGATCTCGACAGCCTCTTCGGCTCGCTCGGTTCGATCGTTCCGGCTGGCCGCCTCGATCAACTCGATCAACGCGAAGTTGGAGAACCACAGCTCGTGTGGATCCTCGCTCGCCTGCTCGGCTGCCGCCAAGGCATCGTCGTATCGCGCCAGACCGTTGCGGAGGAGGGCGGTCGCCCACAGCGAGACCGTGAGTCCCATCCCCTCGCCGTCCCGCCGGAACTCCTCGGTCCTCGTCGCGACGGATCGGGTGAGCTCGTCCTCGCGACCGCGGAACGCTGCGACCGTGAGCTCTCCGTACGGCGGGACGATGCGACCGTCGGTCGCCTCGGCGAGCGCGTTCGCTTCCTCGACGAGCGAGGCGGCCCCCGCGACGTCGCCGCCGAAGAGGAACACGCCGACACGGGTGCTGAGGGCGAACGGAAGCTCGGCGAGCGCGCCCGCCTCGCGTGCGGCCCTGATCTGGCGCATCGTCAGTGAGTCCCACGCCTCGTAATCCCAGATGAAGCCCGCGGCTCGCCCCGCCAGCCACCCCCGCCAGCGCTGAACCTGATCGGTTCCGGTGTCTTCGTTCGCGAAGGCCCGCAACGCCTCTCGCAGAGCTGGCGTTCCGGTCGTCGGACCTTCGGTGATCATCCTGGCCAAACCCTCGAGGAGCAGATCCGCCGGGGCTGGTGGCGTCGCGGGCTCGGGCAGGGCTCTCGCCGCGACCGCGACCTCGCGGGCACCACATGGACCCGCTAAACGACCCGCGAACAAGGCGGCAGAGAGCGCGTCGAGGTAGATCTCTCGCGCCCGTCGAGCGTCCAACGGCTCGAAGTCCTTGGCGGCGGCGAGCAGCAGCCCCGGCGTCTCGTTCCCACGTTCCGCAGCGAACGAGATGCGCGCCCGAAGGAGATCCAGCTCCGCTCGCTGAACACCGTCCAGCGGTCCCGCCTCCGCGTTCGCAGCCAGCGTGAGTGCCTCGTCGAACGCGCCCGCCTCGTGTTTCGCCTGGGCCGCCGCGAGGGCGCGGGCGACCCGACGAGCCGGGTCGAGCGTCAACACCGACGAGCGCTCCAAGAAGGCGGCGGCCGCGGCGAATCCGCCGCGTGCCTGCGCTCGCGCCGCCGAATGCTCGAGCTCCACGGCGACGTCCTCGTCGGGCATCGACGTGGCCTGCGCGCGGTGCCAGGCGCGTCGATCGGGATCGACGTCCGGATCGGTGGCTTCGGCGAGGGCGGCATGCGCCTCGCTCCGGCCATCGGCGGTGGCTGCCCGGTACACAGCCGAGCGCGCCAACGGATGACGGAAAACGACACCGGCGTTCAGGTCGAGCAAGCCGTCCGATTCCAGCGTTTGCGCCGCCGACTCGGGGATCTCGAGCCGCTCCGCCGCGCGAGAGACAAGCGCGAGATCGCCCGTCGGATCTGCCGCGGCGAGGAGCAACAGGCGCCGACCATCAGGCGCGACGCTCGCGAGTCGTTGGGCGAAGTGTTCCTGGATCCGAGCGGACAGCGAGATCGCTGCGGGCAACCCGAACCCACCGGCGAGCTGCGTCGGCGTCATGCCGCGCGGCAGCTCCAGAAGCGCGAGCGGATTCCCGCGGGTCTCCACGATGATGCGGTCGAACACTTGCTCATCAACGCGAGCCGGTAGGACAGACTCCAGCAGGACTCGGGACTCACGCCGTCCCAAGGGACCGAGGTTGATCTCGGGGAAGCCGGCAAGTGGGTTGCCTCGCTCGCGGGCCGCGAACAGCAGCGCGATCTTCTCCGCGAGCAACCGGCGCGCGAGGAACGCCAGCGCACGAGCCGACGCATCGTCCAACCACTGCGCGTCGTCGACCACGCAGAGCAACGGGCGCGCCTCGGCCGCCTCCGACAACAGACCGAGGACGGCAAGCCCGACGAGGAACGGATCGGGCGCCGGTCCGACGCTGCGTCCGAACGCGACGGCGAGCGCGTTGCGCTGGGGATCGGGCAAGCGATCGGCCAGCCCGATGATCGGTGAACACAACTGCTGGAGCGCGGCGTACGGGAGCTCCATCTCCCCTTCGACCCCGGCGGCGCGGACGACCCGGAAGTCCCGTCCGTTCTCCACCGCGAACTCCAGCAAGGCGGTCTTGCCCACGCCGGCCTCCCCGTGTACAACCAAGACGCCACCGTGCCCGGCACGCACGCCCTCCAGCAGGCGCTCGAGTACCTCGCGCTCTCGATCACGGCCGAGTAGCCGCGGTTCGACTTGCCTCGTGACCATCACAGGCACGATAGCCGCGCCTTTCCCTTCCGTCGCGGCGACCGAACGGTCGGACGACGCTGGGGCTCGGACTGCGGCTTTCCAGGATTCGATCACCCCTCCGGCGAGCGACGATCGCCCAACGCACGGCCGACCCGGCCGACGAGAAGGAGGGGAAGCGGCATGAGCCAGACGCTCACGATCGACCAGCGGATCGAGGTCCCTCGGAGGTTCATGGCAGAGGTCTTCAACGGGCACGACCCGGAGCGGGCGCGGGACTTCTTCACCGCGGATGCCCTCTGGCACGGTCCGTCCATAGCAGAGGTCGCTGGCGTGGACAGCATCGTTGGACTGCTCGGCGCCTTCATCGGCGCGCTGTCGAACATCAGGGCCGAAGAGCAAGACGTCATCGCGAGCGGCGACCTCGTCGCGCTGCGACTCGTCGTCACCGCCACCCAGGCCGGCGACATGCTCGGCATCCCGGCGAGCGGGCGCGACGTCCGGTGGGACGCGGTCGACATCTACCGGGTTACCGACGACGGCAAGATCAGCGAGCAGTGGGCGTTCGAAGACATGGCGGCGATCGGCAGCCAGCTCGGCGCCTTCTCCCTCCCCTGGGCGAACTGACCACGTCGAACGAAGGAGTGTCGATGAGCACCTCAGACACGACGACCTCGGCAACGCCCGGACCGGCCGACGCTCTGCCCGATTACGCGCCGGTGCCGAAGTCGTCGTTCGGCCCTGCCGTCAACGAGCAGGGGTACCACGTCGGGCGCGTGGAGCGGAACCTCTACTGGGTTACCGATGGCGTCTATCAGGCCGCGTTCCTGACCACGACGGACGGCGTCGTCCTCTTCGACGCACCGCCGAGCATCGGGCACAACCTCCAGCGCGCGATCGACGAGATCGCACAAGCCAACGGCGTGAGCAACAAGGTGACCTACCTGGTCCACACCCACCACCACGCGGACCACGGGGGCGCATCCTCGCTCTTCGGCAAGGACGTCGTGCGGATCGGGCACGAGGAGACCCGGCGGCTCTTGCTCCGGGACGACGACCCGGGCCGACCGGCACCGGAGGAGACGTTCGCCGAGCGCCGGACCCTGGAGATCGGCGGCGAGCGGATCGAGCTCGCGTGGCACGGCGCCAACCACACGCCGGACAACAGCGTCATCCACTTCCCCGAGCACGACGCGCTGATGATGGTCGACATCGTGAACGTCGGCTGGGTGCCCGTGTACGTCGTCAACCTGTCCGACGACATCCCTGGCTACCTGGGGATGCCGGCCACAGCGTTGACCTACCCGTGGAAAACCCTCATCAGTGGCCACCTGGGCCGGCTCGGCACGCGCGAGGACGTCATCCTGCACCAGGAGTACATGGCGGACCTCGAGGCCAGCGCCAGGATCGCCCTCGACACCGTCGATCCGACGCCGTATTTCCAGAAGTACGGCGGGAACGTCTGGGCCGCCGTCAAGAGCTACCTCCGCGCGGTCGGCGACGCGACGGCAGCCCCCGTCATCGAGAAGTACACAGGCGTGCTGGCAGCCGCGGACGTGTTCACCCCCGACGTTGCGTTCTGGCTCATGGAGTCGATCCGGCTCAACCGCGGTTACGGCTTGCAGGTGCACCCATGAGCGCCGACGAGACCGCCGCAACCAAGGGGGATCCTCGGTGAGCCTCGAGCAGCGAACGACCCTCGATGCGATCCTGCGGCAGGGAGCCTTCCCCGCCGACAGTGACGTCGACGAACAGCGGCGACTCCTCAAGGAGTTGCTGTCGGCGCAGCCGCTGCCTGCCGACGTGACCGTGACCGCGGGCACGCTCGGCGGCGTCGCGACCGCCGAGATCACCGTCGACGGGATCGAACCTCGTCATGGCGAGACTGGGCTCGAGAAGTTGCGGTGCCGGGTGTGGAACAGATCGTCCCCACCGAACCGTTACTCGAGGGATGAGTAGGAAGATCGCCAGCGCGGATCCCGAGGCACGGGAGTTCCTCCGGAATGCCGATCCCGTCCTCGCGAAGATCATCGAGGCGCGGCCGGACTTCCGTCCGCGGGCGTGGATGGACGAACTCCCTCCGCTCGATGCCTTCGGGACGCTGATCTTCCAGGTCGCCGGCCAGCAGCTCTCGGTGCGGGCCACCCGGACGATCCTGTCGCGACTCGAGCAGCGCTTCGACGCTCGGCTGCCGACGGCGGCCGAAGTGCTCGAAGCGGATCCTCAGGTGCTCCGCGACGTGGGCCTCTCGTTCCGCAAGGGCGCGACGTTACGAGCGCTCGCGGAACGGTTCGTCGATGGACGGCTGAGTGACGACGCCTTCTCGCCCATGACGGACGACGAGGTCGAGGCAACCCTTACCGAAGTCCCGGGGATCGGGCCGTGGACGGCGCACGGTTTCTTGCTCGTGGCGCTCGCTCGGCCGGACGTGTTCCTCTCGGGCGACATCGCGCTCCGCCGCGCGATCCAGAAGGCATACGGGTTCGATCACGTGCCGACGGAGGGTGAGATGACGCAACTGGCGGAGCGCTGGCGACCGTATCGGAGCCTCGCAGTCAGCTACCTGTTCGCCTCCGAATACGACGGGCAACCGTGACCGACTCAGCGTTCTGATGGCTGCACTCAAGCCACCCTTGCCCAGTTCTTCCGCAGGCCCCGGCTTGACCACCCTCCCGCGGGTAGCTACGGTCTTGATAGATTCGGCAGGCTGCATCGCACCTCGCCCCTGAGGGTCGCGATCCGGCTTCAGCGAGGCTCCTGGGTCGCGGTCACGAGCGATAGCCTCTTCTGTGCGAGCGACATGCGGCTGGGGGGAGAAGTCTGGCGTGACGGAAGCCTGAGGCGGTTGTCAGAGGCGAGCGCGGCTTGATATTCGCCACCACGGGCTGCGTGATCGAATGTCGCGTGGCTCCGGGGGAGGAGGCGATGACGCAAGGGTCGAAGCTCAAGCGCTCCCGGCTGGTCAGGAGACCGGCGGGTGCCGCCGCGGTGTTTGTCCTACTCTTGCTTCCGCTCTCGCCCCCGGCGTGGGCCAACTCGAGCAACCTGCTCCCGAACGGCAGCTTCCAGTCGGGGACGAGCGGCTGGACGACGTCGAATGCAGCCTTGACGATCGCCAGCGACGGCGGCGTCGCCGGCTACGCTGGAACCACGTCGCAGCCTCAGTCTTCCGCGGTCGGGTTATGGCATCTCGACGAACTCTCCGGCACGACTGCCTATGACAGCAGCGGACACGGGCACAACGGTGCGATCAGTGGCCCCGTCACGCTCGGGGTCCCGGGCGAGCTCAACACCGCCTACAGCTTCGTCCCCAAGAGCACCGTCATCGTCCCAGATGCTCCCGATCTCGAACCGGGGA
>WNGJ01003921.1_pt1 | contig 15869 bp, 12 predicted proteins | sample 5400611 | NCBI WGS metagenome assembly WNGJ01 (sample SAMN13153375, study PRJNA577476) | soil metagenome | isolation source: 40 cm soil or saprolite under Garry oak tree replicate 1 | place: USA:California | collected 2016-06-15
TACTCAAAATTTGAGTATGCCGACTTGGGAATAGAGGTTGAGGGAACGATTCGTAAAACCGATTCCGGCTACTGCTTCAGCGAAATCGTGATCCGGCCGAACCTGACTATTTCCACGGAGGAGGAGCAGACGCGTGCGCTCCGCTTATTGCAGAAAACTAAATCAGTTTGTCTGGTATCCCGCGCGCTATCGGTCGAACAGAAATTTGAACCGCGGGTGCAGGTGGTGGGTGAATCGCGAGTGGAGTTTAGCCAGACTTTGCCAGTGGGCGGATAACAACTGTACCATCAGCCTAGCTACGCCTGGTGCAATAAACGGTTTGTGTGACGATTACAAACCTAAATTCGGCTAATCGAGTCAATCCGTCTCAATATGTTTCGCTGTGGATAATGAAGGGTGGCATTGAGGTCACCATCCGGCCAATTCGTGCGGAAGATGAACCGTTGATGGTCAAATTCCACGAGACGCTTTCTGACCGAACGGTGTACTTGCGCTACTTCACCTTCCTAAGCCTTGCCAGGCGCACTGCACACGACAGATTGGTTCGCGTTTGCTTTAGCGATTACGAACGCGAGATGGTGCTTGTGGCGCAGTACAGAGATCCGCAAACCGGTGAGCTGCACATCTTGGGTGTGGGAAGGCTCAGTAAACTCGCTGTTCCCATGGCCTTGCCCGAGCAGGCTTCCTGTGATTCCAGTCACACTGCCCGGTGATCCCGATTCCCGACACCTACTTCCGAGGAAAGCATACTTGTCACAGACGCAGAGCCGAGCGGGCAGCTCGAAATGCCTCCTGGGAAGGGATGTTGATGAAACGCAAATTCAAGACCATAGACGCCAATGAAGCGGTGGCATATGTCGCTTACCGCCTGAATGAAGTGATTGCGATCTATCCCATCACTCCATCTTCTGCGATGGGCGAGTGGGCCGACCAGTGGGCGTCGGAAAGCGTGCCCAATATTTGGGGAACAGTGCCTCAGGTCGTCGAGATGCAAAGTGAGGGCGGCGCGGCCGGGGCTGTGCACGGAGCGCTTCAGACTGGATCTCTGGCCACCACGTTCACTGCATCACAGGGCCTTTTGTTGATGATCCCCAACATGAACAAGATCGCCGGCGAGCTTACGCCCACAGCTTTTCATGTGTCGGCTCGGACGGTCGCAACCCATGCGCTTTCAATTTTTGGTGACCACTCGGATGTGATGTTTTGCAGAACTACGGGATTCGCGATGCTGTGCTCAAACTCCGTCCAGGAAGCCATGGACATGGCTCTGATCGCGCATGCGGCCGCTCTCGAATCCCGTATTCCTTTTCTTCATTTCTTCGACGGGTTCCGCACGTCGCACGAAGTCAACAAGATCGAAATGCTTACCGAAGACGACCTGCGTGCCCTGATCGACATGGAGCGCATCTTCGAACACCGGCAGCGTGCTCTGTCTCCCGATCATCCTGTACTGCGTGGCACGGCTCAAAATCCGGATGTTTATTTTCAGGCGCGTGAGGCGAGCAATCCGTACTACGCGGCTTGCCCGCACAAAGTCCAGGAGGTGATGGACAAGTTCTCGCAGGTCGCCGGACGCTCGTATCACCTGTTCGACTATGTGGGTGCGCCGGACGCGGAGCGCGTCATTGTCATGATGGGATCAGGCGCAGAGGTTGCGCATGAGACTGTGGATTATCTGAATCGCTGCGGAGAGAAAGTTGGACTCCTGAAGGTCCGGCTCTATCGTCCATTCTCGATAAAGCACTTTCTCGAAGCACTTCCGGTGACGGTAAAAAAGATTGCGGTCCTTGATCGGACTAAAGAGTCCGGTTCCGCAGGCGAGCCGCTCTATCTGGACGTTGTGAATGGGATCTATGAAGGGCGGAATCAATCCGAGGAGCATATGGATGGACGATCGTATGGCGCGTCCAGCCGGGCGGGGACGCCCGGCGCTCCATTCGTCGTTGGCGGGCGATATGGCCTGTCTTCGAAAGAATTTACGCCTGCTATGGTGAAGGCCGTCTATGACAACCTAGCGAGTGGCAACCCGAGGAATCATTTCACGATCGGGATCAATGATGACTTGAGCCACACGAGTCTCGACTACGATCCTGAATTCTCCATCGAGCCGGAGACGGTGGTTCGCGCGATGTTCTATGGGTTGGGCGCGGACGGGACTGTGGGCGCCAACAAAAATTCCATTAAGATCATCGGCGAGAACACCGAAAACTATGCGCAAGGATACTTCGTGTACGATTCCAAGAAGTCAGGCGCAATGACGGTTTCACATCTGCGCTTTGGCCCGCAGCCGATCCACTCAAGCTATCTGATTTCAAAAGCCAACTTCGTCGCCTGTCATCAGTGGATTTTCCTCGAGCGCTACGACATGCTCAGGGCCCTAGTTCCGGGCGGAGTGTTCCTGCTCAACAGCCCGTTCGGACCAGATGAAGTTTGGGACCACTTGCCGCTTGAATTTCAGTCGCAGCTAATCGCCGAGAAAGCCAAGTTCTATGTAATCGATGCGTATGGGGTAGCCCGCGAGACCGGTATGGGATCGCGCGTGAACACCATCATGCAAGTCTGTTTCTTTGCTATCTCGAAAGTTCTGCCTCGCGACGAAGCGATCGAAGCCATCCGCCAATCCATTCGCGACACCTACGGGAAGAAGGGCGAAGAGGTCGTGCAGAAGAACCTGCAGGCGGTGGAGGAAACGCTGGCGCACCTTTTTGAAGTTCGGGTGCCCGAGGAGACGACGAGTCAAGTGCAAATGCCAGCGCCGTTCTCTCCAGAGGCGCCCAAGTATGAGCGCGAGGTGCTCGGCGCCATCTATGCCGGCCACGGCGATGATCTTCCCGTGAGCGCTTTTCCCTGCGATGGGACGTTTCCCACGGCAACTGCTAGATGGGAAAAGCGCAACCTCGCGCTCGAAATTCCGGTATGGGACACCAAGACCTGCATTCAGTGCGGCAAGTGCGCCTTGGTCTGCCCGCATGCAGTCATTCGAATCAAGGTGTTTGACTCCCGTGAACTGGGAAATGCGCCGGCGACCTTTAAGGTTACAGAAGCGCGCGACAAGGAATGGCAGGGCATGAAATACGCCATTCAGGTATCGCCGGAAGACTGCACGGGATGCGGCATTTGCGTGGACATTTGCCCGGCTAAGAACAAGAGCGAGACACGGCTAAAAGCCATCAACATGGAACCACAACCTCCGCTGCGCGCGCCAGAAAGCGAAAACTGGAGGTTCTTTCTGAAAATTCCGGAACTCGACCGACGAAAGATCAAGCTCACCACCATCCGGCAGCAGCAGGTACAAGAGCCTTTATTTGAATTTTCCGGCGCATGCTCCGGCTGCGGCGAGACGCCGTATCTGAAGCTGCTTTCGCAGCTCTTCGGCGATCGCGCGGTGATCGCCAATGCTACCGGATGTTCTTCGATCTATGGCGGCAACTTGCCGACAACTCCCTGGGCCAAGAATGCCCACGGGCGCGGGCCGGCATGGTCGAACTCGCTGTTTGAGGACAACGCTGAATTCGGATTGGGGTTCCGCATTTCTATTGATAAGCAGGCAGAATTTGCGCGCCAGCTCGTGCAGCGGATGGCTCCGCAGATGGGTGAGGATTTCGCTGCCGCCTTGCTGACCGCGCCGCACAAGGACGAAGGGGACATTTATGCCCAGCGCACACGAGTGGGCTTGCTGAAAGAACTGTTGCAGCAAATGGACTCGCCAGATGCCAAGCAGCTTCTCTCGGTCGCCGACATGCTCGTCAAAAAAAGTGTATGGATTGTGGGCGGCGACGGCTGGGCGTACGACATTGGCTACGGTGGCCTCGATCACGTGCTGGCTAGTGGACTCAACGTGAACCTGCTGGTGCTTGATACCGAGGTTTACTCCAATACAGGAGGGCAAGCGTCCAAGTCCACCCCACGGGCCGCCGTAGCCAAATTTGCTGCGGGAGGAAAACCTGCTCCCAAGAAAGACCTCGGACTCATGGCCATGAGTTACGGGAATGTTTATGTGGCCAGCGTCGCCATGGGCGCGAAGGACGAGCACACACTCAAAGCTTTCCTCGAAGCAGAGGCCTATGACGGCCCCAGTCTGATCATCGCCTATTCACATTGCATTGCTCATGGCATCAACATGACCACGGCGATGTCGGATCAGAAGATCGCAGTGGATTCTGGCCAATGGCTGCTCTATCGCTACAACCCGGAGCGCACGCTCGTCGGCGAGAACCCGCTGTCCTTGGATTCCAGAACGCCTACGCGGAAAGTGAAAGAGTTTCTGCAACAGCAGACTCGTTTCAAGATGCTGACCAAGAGCAAACCTGAAGATGCAAAACATTTGTGGAGTCTGGCGCAGCACGATGCAGAGATACGTTTTGGCCTCTATGAGTATCTTGCATCTCGCAAAATCGAACAGCCGCCGATCTCTGAAGGAGATCCTGAGGCAAAGCCGGGACGAGCGGCAACGTTATCACGATAAAGTTTGAGCATTTGATTGACTAGCATGAAAGGGAACTCCATTTCGATGTGGCTGCTTCGATTCGTCCGCCAGCAGCCTCTTTATCTGATGATAGCCGCGGGAGCCGCCGGAATTATCTGGGCGATTACAGGGCAGGCGCCTTCCCTGACCGTGACGCTAATCTACTCTTTCCTGTGCGGCAACTTCACCGTGCTCGTCCTGGAAAACGCGCATGTCCCCTGCTCCTGGCGCAAGGCTTCTTGGTCTTGGCTGATCTACCTCATTCTCCTGCTTGTCACTACTCCTATGGCTGTGAAAGCCGCCACACTCGTTGTATTCATTTTCGTCCCGACGGCGTTGGTCCCCCCGGCGCCGCGCACTTCCTTCGGGGATTTTCTTCTGACCGCATGGAAATTTCCGGCTGTCGCCAATTTGATCTTCGGCGGCGCATGTCTTTCTTACTTGACGACCAGATGCCGCCTGGAAGACCGGAACCGTCAACTACAGCAGGTTATCAATTCTGAAGCGTGCGAGAGGGAACACGACGCCGCAGAGCTCAAGCAAGCTCGTGAAATACAAGAGGGGTTATTGCCCAAAGAGCTCCCACAATTGACGGAGTTTGAGGTAACTGGAGCGTGGGAGCCGGCGCAGGTCGTGGGCGGTGACTACTACGACGTCATCAGGCTCGGCAAAGACAAGCTGGCGATTTGCATTGCCGACGTCGTCGGAAAAGGCGTCTCAGCCGCGCTATTGATGGCCAATGTGCAGGCCTCGGTGCGGGCGTTTGCCGCTGAAACGGCTTCCCCAGCATACGTGTGCAGCCGGATCAATTCCGTGCTCTGCGCAAACATTGCTTCTGGAAAATTTGTGACGCTCTTTTATGGCGTGCTCGACGCGAGCAGCCGAATTCTGCAATACACAAACGCGGGGCATCTTCGCCCGATCCTGATCGGCAGCGACGGAAAGGTGAAGCACCTCGAAAACGGCGGTGCGCTGCTGGGTGTCTTGCCTGATTGGAAGTATGAAAACTCAACTGTCGAGCTAGGCCCTGGCGACATTTTGCTGCTCTTCACGGACGGGATCACGGAAGCTATGGACCTCGACGGCGAAGAGTTCGGCGAGGAGCGGCTGATTCAGGCCGCGAGAAATCCAGTTGAGCAATCCATAGAAGACCTGCAAGCGCACTTGCTGAGCAGCGTAAAGGAATTCTGCAATTTTCGGATGCGGGACGATGCCACTTTGATCCTCCTAGCAGCTTGTCGCGTCGGCCCTGAACAAAGAAAACCAGTGCTGATTAATTTTCAGAATCAGGCGACGAAACTAGCCGGAGTAACACCATGATTGACCTCGGCACCACCTATCTTGGTATGCATTTGCGCACGCCGCTTGTGGCTTCTGCTTCACCTCTCTCACAAGAGCTCGATGGCATACGTCATCTGGAAGATGCGGGCGCGTCGGCTGTCGTGTTGTATTCATTATTCGAAGAGCAGTTGAAGCAAGAAGCCTCGGAACTTGAATACCATCTTTCGGCGGGCACCGAGAGTTTCGCAGAGTCTCTCACTTACTTTCCTCAGCCCAGCGAATTCCGCACCGGCCCGGAAGCTTATCTGAACCACGTCCGGAAAGCTAAGGAAGCAGTCGATATTCCTATCATTGCGAGCCTAAATGGTGCGACTCTTGGTGGTTGGACTGAACATGCCAAGCAGATCGAGCAGGCCGGGGCTGATGCCATTGAGTGCAATATCTATTTCATTCCGACCAATGCGGACGTCCCCGGCTTTGAGGTAGAGCAGACCTATATTGACGTCCTTCGGGCGATCAAGATCGCGGTTCACATTCCAGTAGCGGTCAAGCTCAGTCCGTTTTTCAGCAACATGGCCAATATGGCAAAGCGTTTGGATCAGACCGGAGCAGACGCCCTGGTTCTTTTCAACCGCTTTTATCAGCCGGATATAGACCTTGAAGAATTGGAATTGAGGCCAAATATTCTGCTGAGCACGCCGCAGGCTCTGCGTCTGCCGCTTACGTGGATCGGGATTTTATACGGTCGAATAAAGGCGAATCTGGCCGCCACCAGCGGGATTCACCGCGCTGAGGACGTCATCAAGCTGGTTATGGCAGGCGCCGATGTAACCATGCTCTGTTCTGCACTGCTGCGGAACGGGATCAATCATTTGCGCCACGTGGAACGCGGTGTGATCGAGTGGATGGAGAGTCATGAATATGCCTCGGTGCGCCAGATGAAAGGCTGCATGAGCCAGATCCTCTGTCCTGACCCGAGTGCCTTTGAGCGGGCCCAGTACATGCGTGCGGTGAAAGATTTCGGGTATGTACGAAGTACCTCGGCCCGGCCTTTGGAACGATGAAGAACTATCCCCTAAATCTGGACGTCCAGCGGTCGCTGGTGAAATCTGGATTTTAGCGTAGTTATCATTGACATTACCTCGCGATGAAGAGTGCCATTCGGCTCGCTCCATTCCAATTGAGTGCGCTACATCTCGCGAGACCCGATATGCGCTGGAGATGAACTTGAAGACCTCTCGCGGAGCCAGTATCCGAGCAACGACCGACTCGCCGGCGATGAAGAGCACGCCAAAAATGCCCTTGTTGTGCCGGGCTAACCAGTTCGGCAGGTAGATATCGAAGTTGTCGGCCCGGTCAGCGGTGAAATGCTGGGCTTAAGTCGGACAGTGGAGATTTGCCCCGATTTAAGGCCAGCACAACGCACGCCAGTAGAATCAGCCCGGTCAGAATCGCAGCCCAACCTCATCTCGGCGAACCGACGGAGCTAGGCGCAACAATCGCCAAAGCAAGCGCGATGAAAAGAGAATCCTGAAAGTCACTTTGGTCACGCAGGGATTTGCATAAGCTCTGCTCTCAACCGCTGAGTGAGCAGCACGATGCGGCAGCTGCGGTCATGGCGTCTGACGTGACCGAAATCACATTCATGCGTGACCCTTGACACGGTGGGATGGTGGTGCGTGGAGCCAGAATCCTTCCACTTATTTTGAATTCATTACAGGAGAAATCATGACACGGTTCCTACTGACGATCGTAAGCTTTGCCGCCTTTGTCGGCGCCGCTCATGCAGGCACAATCACCGGAAAAGTCTCAGGACGCGCCGCGGACTCGGTCGTATACGTGGATGCAATCCCGGCCAAAACCATTCCCGGATCGGCCAAGCACCCAGTCATGGACCAAAAAAACTTGTCCTTCCAGCCTCACATCCTCGTGGTGCAGCAAGGCACAACGGTTGACTTCCTCAATAGCGACAGCGTGTCGCACAACGTGTTCTGGACCGCCATTGGCGGTAATAAGAAGCTCGGGCATAACCTCGGCACCTGGCCGCAAGGGCAGACGCGTTCCTTCAAATTCGACAATCCCGGAATCGTACCGGTGCTATGCAACGTACATCCTGAAATGTCCGGCTTCATTGTCGTCTCGCCGACGCCGTACTTCGCTCAAACCGACAGCGCAGGAAATTACAAGATTGAAAATGTCCCTGACGGCAGTTACACGATCACAGCCTGGCATGAGGGCGTGAAACCCGTTTCCCAGAAGGTCACCGTCTCCGGCAATGCACAGGCAGACGTTACGCTGGGCAAGTAGGGCCATATTCGGTGTGCACTTCTACATCTGGCAGAGAAATTGGCAGCACTTTGAGCGCGATTGAGCCATTGAATTTGAAGATGGGCTTTGGAGAGTAACTCTAGTACTTTTCAGGAGTCATTATGAGAACGCTATTGTTAAGTTTGAGTGCACTCTTTATGGGATTTATCGTCGTTCCACAAGCTACGGCTGTTCCTAGTTATGCACGTCAAACAGGGCTGGCGTGCAGCGGCTGTCACTACACTCCACCAGAACTGAACCGCGCCGGACGCATGTTCAAGCTGATGGGCTACGCTGATAAGAAAAATAAAGACGAGGTCACCGCGCCCGAGGACAAGAAGCACGCTGGCCTGGGTTTGCTGGCTACGTTGCCTCTCTCCGCGTGGTTTGAAACATCCTTTACAAACACAAAAGCTCCGCAACCGAACACCCAGAATGGCAACTTCGAATTTCCCCAGGATATCTCGCTATTCCTTTCTGGCGCATGGTCTACTCACATTGGTAGCTTTCTCCAAGTGACTTACAGTACTCAAGATGACCACTTCAGTATGGACAACACCGACATACGCTACGCGAACAAGAGGCAACTCGCGGGCAAAGAGTTGGTGTACGGTTTGACGTTAAACAACAACCCAACCGTAGAGGACCTTTGGAATACCACCCCAGCCTGGGGCTTCCCCTTCATCGCCAGCGACGTAGCACCGACCCCCACTGCTGCCCCTATTATCCAAGGTGGTCTGGCGGAAGATGTGGCAGGATTGGGAGCCTACGCAATGTGGGACCAGCATTTGTACCTTGCCGGCAGTATCTACCGTTCCGGTCACATTGGCACGCCTCAACCCTCGACCGGGCAGGACTTCTCATTCAACATTCGGGGTATTGCGCCGTATTGGCGGGCCGCATGGCAGGAAAACGGTGTTAAAAACAGCTTTGAGATCGGCGCGTACGGGATACATGTGAAATCAACACCGGGGGCAATCACCGGATTGGAAGATAGCTACACAGATACCGCCGCAGATTTTCAGTTTGACCGCACGCTCGGCAAAGACGTGTTTTCGCTTCGCGGCACGTACGTTCGAGAAAATTCAGCCCTGTCGGCAAGTCTTGTTGCCGGTGCAGCAGATCGGATCAGACACCATCTGGATGCGTTCAACGCGAACGCTGAATATCATTTCGGCAATCGCTATTCGACGGCTTTCGGCTGGTTTACGACTAGTGGAACCAGCGATCCTGTTTTGTACGCCCAAGCTGTGGTTAGCGGCAGCGCGAATGGCAGCCCGAGAAGTTCGGGGTATATTTTGAACTTCTCCGTCTGGCCAATACAAAACCTGGATCTAGCGGTGCAATATACTGGCTATACTCGTTTCAACGGCGCAGGCACCAACTATGACGCTGCGGGGCGTAATGCGAACGACAACAACACAGTCTATTTACTCGCACGGTTTGTCTTCTAGGCGATAGCAGCCGACTCGCAGTCGGGCTGCCGTATACGAGAATGGTTAACCTCAGAAAAGGTCGGGGTTGTTGAAATGCGTGGCCCGGTATTCGGAGTCCTGCTTTTTACCTTATTAGCCTTCGGGCAGACTCCCGCAACCGGGCCAAGCTGGCTGGAGCACGTGCATCGCAACATGGGCGAGACGAGTATGGGGCGAAGCTCAGCGCAATTAGGACCTTCACCTTCGCAAAATACTTCTCCGGTTCAAGTGGGCCCACTTGCGCCGACCGTCACTCTCAAGGGAGCCGATTTGTACCGGCTTAAATGCCAAGCCTGCCACGGAACGTTGGGAGAGGGAGCTCCACCAGAAATCAACTCCATCATAAATCCCGTTCGCGCCACTTCTGCGACGGTTATCCTAGCGCGAATGAAGAACAACGGGGCAGATATGAGCCGTAAGGATGCGATGGCACTGGCGACCCAATCGGAAGCCGCTTTGTTGGAGCGCCTTCGCAAAGGTGGCACAAATATGCCCAACCCTGGCCTAAGTGAGGTGGAGATCCGCGTTCTGATGCCCTACTTGAAGCTACTTGCTGGACTACCCGCGAAACAGATAAGCATGCGGGAACCAACCGTGCGAGTCGGGGAACACCTCGTAAAATCTACATGTCACATTTGCCATGCTGCTGTCGGACCGAACCCCACGCCAGAACAAATCGGTGCTGGAGTAATTCCACCATTGAGCACGTTAACGTCGCGGACAGGCTTGGAACAATTTGTACGCAAGGTTAACCATGGGGCATCGGTTGTAACAGGGGGATTGTCCCTTCCGTCCCGGGGCAGAATGCCGGTGTTTTACTACATTTCCGAGACTGAAGCAGCCGCTGGATACGTTTACCTGCTCGCATATCCTCCACAGTTCGAAGACGCGAATCGGATTTCGAATACACCGACACACGGCAAGCGTTAGTTCATTAGGATGTTTGAGTGAGGGGCGCTCAGAACGCTGAAAGATGGAAGCTGCTGGACTGCATCGCGAACCAACACAATAATTGCTTCGCGTGTAACAGATCGCGGACATCCGACCGGGCTGGCGCGGGCGCCTTCTAATGCGGAACGTTCGTCCTCATAAGGAGTTCCCTGGATGGTTTGTGGAACTCAGTGCCCGGTACATGCGGGCCTTGAAAAGCTGGCAGTACGTACCACTCCATAGGCCGGGTTCCAAGTTCCTAAAAGAGGCTGTATCAAAACTCCAGTGGCGGGCACTGACCGTCAGCGCCTGCAACGCAGTCGGTCCACCGTACCGGCCTTTCATGTCGTGGGATCGATCGACGGACGCGTGGACTACATTAGAAGCCACTACGGCGTTTATCGCGACTAACGTTCGGCATCAGCGGCGGCGCGAAGCGCCGTCATCTGCATGCCGTTGTTACGCCGCTCCTGATTCAAGCGATGACACGCTGCGCACGAGCACGATCTTGCCTGTCACGCCTCCCTTGCCGAGCATCTCATGCGCGTGTCTTGCCTCGGCAAGAGGAAATCGCCGCGCGATTAGCGGCTTGATCTTTTGCTGTCGAAGGAGTTCAAACAGGGCGATCAAATCCTGTCGAAACAATGCCGGTTTCAGCCGTTTGAGCCACTGGATGCTGTAGGGGACCACCCGTTTCCGGCCCGGGAGAAGCCAGCCGCCAGCAATGTACAGCCCGAAAATCGGGATTCCACGAGAGGGATGACGACGACCTGAACGACCTGAAGCCAATCGTCCCCCACGTAGCGAGGAAGTAAGGCCATAGGCCACCAACCTCCCACCAGGACGGAGAGCCTTGCGGGAACGCCAGATGTGGGTACCACCGATGCCGTCAAGGACGACGTCTACACCCTCTCTCGTGAGGCGGTGAATTTCTTTCACGAAGTCCTGATGCTGGTAATCAATTGGGATACCGCCCAGGTCGGAAACGGCCGACGCCCCTCGCGATGAACAGGTACCGTACATCTCCAGCCCGGCGAGGCGCCCAAGCTGCAATAGCGCCGAGCCGACCCCGCCTGCCGCGCCGTGGATCAGCACGCGCTGGCCCGATCTGACCTTAGCGGAACGATGCAGCATCTGGTACGCCGTGACGTAGTTCAGGACGAGGCTGACAGCCTCGGCGGCGTCCAACCCAGATGGCACCGGAACCAGTTCACGTTGCGGCAGGCAGACGAACTCGGCATAGGCACCGCTGATCGGCAGCGCGGCAACTATCTGGCCTGGTTCGATTCCGGAGATACCGGCGCCGAGCCGATCCACCACGCCAATCAGATCCCACCCTGGCGTGAAGGGCAGCCGGGGCGTCTCGGGATGAACGCCCTCGCGCATCAGCAGGTCGGGCAAGGAAACACCTGCGGCCAGCACTCTCACCCGCACTTCACCATCCTTTGGCTCGGGGCACTCTTCTTCAACCACCCGAAGTGCATCGGGCCCGCCGTAGTGAGTGACGATGATGCGCGTGTGTCTCACGGACCTGTTCCTCCCTTGGCGGGCGCTCGAGCTTGTGCGGCGTGACTAGTATTAGAGTAGACCGCGCTGCCTCGTCGCAACCAACGACCCCGGTGAAGGCGCTGATACTAGCCCACAAGCCGAGCGTTTCCAATCGTTCCGTTCGGAGGCGATCGACCGCCGAAGCGGCAGATGGCTGTCACCGCCCGTTACTGCGCCCAACGGAACGCGTCTATGCCGCCATTATGCGGGTTTTGTTACGCGCTCTAAAGAAAGGGCCGGAAGGCCCCTTTTTACGGCGCTCTGTCACTACATCCCACATCACGGGGCGTAGGTTTCGGCGCTGATGAGTTCATGTGTCTGCTCCACGTCCTAGCCACTGGATCATAAAGCTCGGCGCTGCTCTAGGGAGCAGCCCTACGATGCACGATGTGCAGTTGGCCCGAATGGCGAGTCATTAGTCTTCCGGCTCGCAGCCGCGAGGGCCCTAGCACTGCCAATCAGAGAAAACATGCGGCTTCGACCTTGGTCATTGTGATTCTGGTCACACCCGCCTGTGGCCCCGATCATGGCCCAATTTTCGATGAAAGCTGATATTAGGTTCAGTCCAACGATAGGAGACTGCCATGATGATGCTTTATCGTCTAGTCCGCCTGATTGAACCTAACTCCCAAGCCCTGGCCGCGTGCCTGCTCGATCGAGTCCAGAGCTCCGAAGCAACGCCCGATTACAAAAGCGTACCGCCTGAGGAGTTGAAAGAGCGCGTTTACGAAATTTATCGCCATCTGGGCGACTGGCTAATCACCAAGGATGAATTCGACCTCGAGCAGCGATATTTGAAAATCGGCGCACGGCGCGCTCAGCAGAAGGTTCCTTTCAGCCAGGTGGCTTGGGCGATCACTTTGACCAAGGACAATCTTTGGGAATTCCTAAAAAAGGAATCGGTACCGGACCGGCCTGTCGAGGTATTTGGCGAACTCGAGATGCTGCAGATGCTGGATCACTTCTTTGATCGGGCGATTTACTATGCAGCAGTCGGCTATGAGCGGGTGGTTGCAGAGCACGCGATCGCACACGAGCACGCGGCAGGAGGCCGATAGAAAGCAGAACAAACCATGGCTTGGGAAACTGAGTACACGAAGAGGCTGCAAACAGCGGACGAGGCACTGAGGTGCGTCAAGTCCGGAACGCGGGTCTACATTCAGCCAGGCTGCGCGGAGCCTGAGACCCTAGTCGAAGCGCTGATCCGCCGTGCTCCCGAAGTGCACGATGTAGAAATTGTCCACATGATGACGATGGGGGCAGCCCCTTACGTCGCACCGAATATGGCCGGGCATTTCAGGCACAATGCCGTATTCATCGGCCCCAATGTCCGGGATGCCATCAATGACGGCAGGGCCGACTATACGCCGATTTATTTGAGCGAGATTGAGGAACTATTTGAGAGCGGCGAAATGCCCATTGATGTGGCCCTGATCGAAGTCTCTCCGCCTGATTCGCACGGTTTTTGCAGTTTTGGCGTTGGCGTGGATACCACGCTGACGGCTGCCAGGTGTGCCCGCTACGTGGTCGCGCAGGTCAACAACTATATGCCCAGAACTTATGGCGATAGTTTCATTCATGTGAGTGACATAGATGCGGTGGTGGAATCGTCACGGCCGCTATGCGAACTCAAGAGGCCAGTAATCACTGACATGCATGTAGCGATAGCGCGCAATGTGGCGGGCCTGATCGAGGATGGGGCAGTGTTGCAGACCGGGATTGGGGGGATTCCCGACGCAGTTCTCCCCTTTCTCATGGACCGCAAGGATCTGGGCGTTCACAGCGAGCTGGTATCTGATGGAGTAATCCCGCTGATCGAAGCTGGCGTGATCACCGGCGCGCGCAAGAACTACAAGCCGCGCAAGGTCATTGTTGGATTCGCGCTGGGGACAAGAAAGATGTTCGAGTTCGTGGATAACAATCCGATATTCGAGTTCCACCCAACCGCATACACCAATGATCCGGGATTGATTGCCCGCAATGACAACATGGTGGCAATAAACTCCGCGTTGCAAGTTGATCTCACCGGCCAAGTATGTTCCGACTCGATCGGGAATCAGTTCTACAGCGGCATCGGCGGGCAGGTGGACTTTCTCCGAGGTGCTTCGCGGTCCAAAGGAGGAAAGCCGATCATCGCGATTTCCTCCACCGCAAAGGACGGCACGATTTCGCGGATCGTCCCCATGCTCAGCCCCGGCGCGGGTGTAGTCACGTCCCGAGGATTGGTTCGCTATGTGGTCACCGAGCATGGCGTGGCATACCTGCATGGCAAGTCAATCCGGGAAAGGGCCCAAGCACTCATCGAGATAGCGCACCCGAAATTCAGGGATGAGCTTTACGAATATTGTGAAAAAACAAAATGGCTGCAGCGGCCGGCTTCGCGGCCGGGTGATGTCTGCCTTCCTACGAAAGATACGTTTTCGAAAATCTGAGTGTCTAACGACCAAGGGCAGTGGGGTTGCATGACCAAACAGAGTGATAACCAGCTTGTCATTTGCGAGAGGCTTAGAGAACTCGGATACGGCAGCCAACGGCACGTAAGGCTGTATGGCGAACAGTTCCATCTGATTTCGGATCCTATTCCTGACGGCGATGGGTTTGCTGTTGAAGGAATCGCTCATAGCTCCGGGAGATCGAGATATATCCGGATTCCGTTAACGATAATACATACGCTGAGGCAGGAACTTACATTCCCTACGCAACCCGATATTGCAGCTTGATGGCCGTCCTTGCAGTGCGCGGAAAGGCTTCCCCCGGGAACTGACGACGGCTATCAACACACCTTTCGAGCTCGAAATCATCACTATAGAAAGATTCGTGGGGTTAGGACAAAGAGCGGTATTTAACCTTTAGAGAAGCACCAGTGGCCGCATCATGTCGTGTTCCTCGTGTTCCAGAATGTGGCAATGCCAGACGTATTCATTGCCACCAGTACGCGGGCTCGCAGGCACGGCGAATGGCACTGTCGGGAGCTTGAACGGCATGATCACCGTTGTCACTTCGCCGGGGTTCATCCTGACAGTATCTTTCCAGCCCGCTTCATTTGGGTCCGGCGGCCGGGCCGGTCCAGTGTGTGCGGGTGTGCCGTTATAGTTCGAAACTTTGAACGGCTGCCGCGAGATGATCTGGACATTTACTAGGTGGAAATGAATCGGGTGCGTGTCTCCTGTAAGGTTTGCGATTTGCCATACCTCGATGTCGCCGTTGACCGGAGTCTCTGTCGCGGAATCCATGTAGGCCCTGCCGAACCCGTGGCCCCGGTTCGTTGCTCCACGACCGTATCGCCTTGGTTGAAGTCGTCTTTCCATGCGCGATCGGTAATGAAAGTGACTTCGGATTCCGAGAATCTGCGTTCCGAGAATCTGCGTTCCGAGAAATAGCGTTCGAAATCTCGCCACCAAGGCCACCAAGAGTGCGAAATTCGGCCCTCGCGCGACGCTGTTGAATCTAGCTTGCTACCTTGGCTTCAGCCTGGAACGCGAAGGCGTAGTCAGTCACAAATTGATCCAAGGTTAGCGGCTTACGTCCGGTGAGCCGCTCGACGTCGTTCGTCACGCGACTGGCTTTGCCTTCTCGATAGAGTCGCTGCAGGTCGAGTAATGCATCCGCCGACCATTCCGGCACCCCCGCCGCCAGTTGGGCATTCTTGAATTCTGCCGGCGGCAGGTCTATGTACCTTATTTTGTGTCCCACAACCCGGGAAATCTTTTCGGCGATTTGCGAGTTGGTGAGGGCTTCACCACCGGTCAATGCGTAGGATTTACCTTCGTGCCCCGTCGCAGCAAGAATTATTACCGCGACCGCGGCAATATCCCGGATGTCAATTACGCTGACCGCACCATCTCCCTGGCAGCCGTAGAACG
>WNGJ01021519.1_pt1 | contig 15867 bp, 17 predicted proteins | sample 5400611 | NCBI WGS metagenome assembly WNGJ01 (sample SAMN13153375, study PRJNA577476) | soil metagenome | isolation source: 40 cm soil or saprolite under Garry oak tree replicate 1 | place: USA:California | collected 2016-06-15
TTCATACCATGCGATGAAGTGGCGCAGATCGCTCAGGTAATTGCGAATGGATGCGGGCGTGAGATCTTCTCGCTCGCGCAACCAGTGCTCGTACAAAGCGAGTGCCTCGTGCCCTGCGTGCGAGAGTGGTGGATGTGCCGTCCGCTTCATTTACCGCCTTGTCTTCTAACTCGTGCCAACAACCTTAGCAGAAATGTGTGATGCGGGATAGCGGGAACGTTAGCAGAAAAAAGTCCTACCAAATTGCCTCTTTTCTTTCTGCATTGCTATAGTAGCAGAAATCAATGGTTGTGTCTAGCTGATAGAGCCATGTGTTGGAACACGGAGATCCATGACGGCAATTGAACGAACGGCATATCCTCGCTTCAAGCGGGTCTTGACGGCCAAGAATCTGGAAGAGGTCTATTCACGTAGACATCAAATGCTTGTTGCAATAAGGGGCAGACTACCTGGCGCTTACTGGCGCGGCTCAAAAGAGGCCCGAAGAGCGCCTCTGCTTCGTGAGGTCGATTTGCCCATATATCGCGCGCGAAAGAAGAGTCGGCCTGCGGATCAAAACGTTCTGCAACTGCCAGGCTTGCAGCAGCGGGATCAGTGGGCATAGGAATACCACAAGCTTGAGCTATATAAGCGATCTCGGTTGCTATCTTGCCCCACTGCTGGCGAGCATGTTCGTCTTCACAGATTTTCCCAATGGGCTGGTGCATCTCGGCATTGATAATGGCGAAAGGCACCAGGAAGAGTTGTTTCATCCACATCCGACGCTCGATATCATCTACCAGGGCGGCTTCAACACCGGCGGCTTCCAATGAATCCACCAGGGGAGTTAGCGCTAGCCGGTGTGTTATGGGAAGAAATAATTGCGCTATACCTGGCCTCAAATCTATTACAGCGGGTGAGACGATGTGTGCGCCAACGTAGAGCACACCCATAACGGCTTGCTCCGGTCCAATTGCGCTGCATAGAGTATCGTACGCGGCAAATCCGTTTTGCACGGCAATGACGAGTGTTTCTGGCGCAATGCGTGATGCTATCTCCTCTATTAATGCGGGTATGTCGTAAGATTTGGTGGTGAGGAATAGGATAGGAGCGAACTGCTGAACGTCATCGAGCGCTGAACAGTTAACCGGAAAATAAATGGATCGTTTCTCGTCTGAGATAATTGTCAAACCAATCTCGCGTAGCTGTCGCAGCGCAGCGCCGCGAGAGATAATACGGGGACGTATGCCTCCTCGATAGAGTGAGGATGCCAGGAAACCTCCTGCTCCTCCTACACCTATCACATCGACTTCTGAATCCATAACTGCCTCCTCATTAGCGGTATGTCGTTAGTTAGTCATATTGTGCTACGCTGTCGCTCTATCGTAATCAGGTCGCTGAGTACTCCATAGGCCGTTTGTGTTACGCCAGGTTCATGTTCCACGAGAGTAATGGTGCCCATCGCTTCGGTTTCGAGCGAGATCACACCTGTGGTGCCTCTGCCCAGGTACAAAATGTCATCTGAGCTGACGCGACGTGGTCGCACTTCGGCAAAGAGTACGCCGTGTTTGCGATGCGCTTGACTGACCAGGCGGAAAGGTGAACCTGCCAGCGCTGCTGCGCAAATTTCATCCAGGGTGAGGTCGCGAATGCCCTCGTGTTCGACCATTTGGGGAGTGAGTTGGCCCTCAAGAAGCGTGTTTGCCAGGATGGTTGTTTTCATCACAGCATCCCAACCATCTAAATCGTACCAGGGATCAGCTTCCGCCACACCGATTTGCTGCGCTTTGCGAATGGCCGCATCACGCGAGTGTCCCTGCTCGATCATATTCAAGACCAGGGTGCTGGTTGAGTTCAGTATAGCCTGGAATGATTGTATGCCAACTGCAGGGAGGGTAAATTCTGCCAGGTTGATCAAAGGGAGTCCATCCATTACACTCGATTCGAAACGAAACTGCACGTCATGACGGCGTGCCAGTGCCTGAAGCTCTACTTGCGCATAAGCTACCGGTCCTTTATTCGCTGTGATAACATCCATACCTGCTGCGAGAGCTTTGCGAATATGCCTGAGTGCCGGTTGACCATCCTGAGGATTGAGTGTAGTAAGCTCGATGAATAGCGATGCGCCCGCGCTTTTTCCCGCTTGAATGAACGCTTCGAAGTTTTCCACACAGGTTCCTGCGCTGCTGAGCCAGCGTAGCGGATCCTGTTCGCGCGCAAGCAAGTCGGCATTTTTGCCATCAGGATAAATATAAAGGCCACGGCTACGTGAGCCAATCCCAGTGATCACCGGGCGTATGCCTAGTTCGCGGCCCAACCATTCGCTCCGGGATGCTAACAGTGGGAGGAACGCCCGAGCGACGTGTCCATAACCCAGCAGAAGTATGCGGAGCGGCGGGAGTAAGGCAGAGAGAGACGTTTCGCTCATAATTACATACCTGCGTCACAACGGCGTAGTGCTGGTCACTACTGCTACCGAACGGATGCTTGGCTTTCGTCAGAACAATGAGAACAACGATCAACAAAACTACAATCAAGACAACAGCCATGAAAAGAAGTATTTTACGTGTCTCGCTGGAAGCAATGCCCTTCGCGGGTTTCGTATTTGACGCGACAGGTGGCGCTTGTGTGGACTGCGGGCCGCGCACGGGGGCAGGAGCTGAAGTCTGCATGAACGTTTTTGGTGGAACCTGCGAGGGTTTAGCTGATACACTCCTGTCCTGCTCAGAAGGTTTTGATTGAACGCTTACCAGATTTTGCGCAGCGGTTGGAGGCAGTGAAGCTGGTGATACTGTGGGCGCCTGCTTTGGGCCACCTGCTGGATCAGGAATTGATACCGGTAACTTTGGCTTGACAACCAGTGTTGGTTCTGCCGGTGTACCGGGTATCGCTCTATTGTTTCTCTGTGAGGGATTGACTGTGTTGGGGGTAGTGAAAGTAGGTGTTATTGACGCTGACGGAGGAGTTGTTGCCGTAGTATTCTCAGGTACATTTGCGAGCGAACTACCACACTGAGGGCAAAATGTAGCCTGTCGACGTACTTCAGCATTACATTGGGGGCAACGAACAGTTGTTGCTGCTGAAGGCTGCGCTGGCGGCGCAGAAGATGTCGCTGATGTATCTCGCGATGCCTGGTCTGTAGTTGCTTGCGCATTTTGCATAGCCTCAAAGAGCAGCGGCAAATCGGGCTCTGTTCTGTGGGGGTCCACAGGGCGTGGAGATCCCGTTGTGGGTGGTTGTGTTGATGAAGGTAATGCCGCCAGCACCAATTTGAGGTCGTTGCTCATATCTGCAACGGATTGGTACCGATCCTTTGGCTTCATCGCCATCGCTTGCTTGATGATTGCATTGAGACGCTCGAGTAGTTTGGGCGGGAGTGTACCTAACTGTGCCAAGTGCCTGGAGTGGCGTGGCACAGGTTTCGCCGGCTTTGTAACACCTAGCCGGAATTGCCGGGCAGCGCCAGGCTCTGCGCTCGTTTCTGGGGGGTTATGTGCGAGCTGCTCCTGTAACGATGGCGAGTCTGGTAGACCCTGTTGCATTGACTGATTGCGGGTTGATACGCTAGGAGGCTCATGAGTCGTAAGCGCAAAATAGAGCGTTCCACCCAGGGCATAGACATCTGAACGCGTGTCTGTACCGCTTCCCCCTGGATATTGCTCTAAAGGGGCATAGCCGGGTGTACCTTGATGCCGGATGAAAAATAGCGTGCGCGCTCCATCGGCCGCAGCTTTTGCATTACCCAGGTCAACTAATATCGCCGTTCCACCGGGTGTAATGCGTATGTTGTCCGGTTTGATGTCGCGATGGATAACAGGTGGGTTCTGACTATGCAGGAAGGTAACAGCGTCGCAGATCGAAATGATCCAGGTCATGATACGTGCTAGCGGTACTACTTCATTGCGCTGGCGCAGTACACGGATAAAGTCGGTTAAATCACTGCCTTCTATATAACCCAATACTATATAGTAGCGTCCCCGCTCGTCAAATGCATCCTGGAAAGCCGGCAGGTTTGGATGGTGCAACTGACTGAGGACGCGTGCTTCATGCTCGAGCTGTGCTTTTCCGCTGGCTCCTGCCACCAGATATTCTTTAATCGCGTACTGCTGATTCGTCTGGAGATCAACCGCTACATACACATGTCCGAAGCCGCCGCTGCCCAGAGCACGCTCAATACGGTAACGCCCGTGCAATACTATACCCGGCGGAAGCGTTTCCATTACCATCAAGGGTGTCTCCTTTTTTGTTCTTACGAACATTGTACCGGCAACCGGGCGACTTAGAAAATGAACTGCGTCACATCTGGCAATGTTTACATGCCTTCGAAGGCATTATACACCAGAAGCGGTGAGACTGTCATGTACTATGCTGGTAGGAGCAGGTCTATTCACTCTTTGAATGAGGCCGGATTTGTGAAGTCGCGGGAGATACTCGAGCCTGGGAAAGGAAAGCCCAGTTATTCTGCTTGCAGACACGCAGGTACATAAATGTTTCTGTTTGTTGCACGCCCTGTACTTTGTAAAGCTTTTCGGTCAAAAAACTCAGAAGGTGATCATTATCGCGACAAACCACTTCTGCTAGCAGGTCGAAGCTGCCCGCGCAGATAATGAGGTAGATGACTTCTTCGAAAGCCGAAATCTCATTTGCTACTTCAAAGAGGCGATCACCCGAAACACGGATTCCAATCATGCTGGCATGTGAAAAGCCTAATTTCACCGGGTTCGTGATTGCCACTATCTGCATGACTCGCGCATTGATCAGATTGGCGATCCGTTGACGCACACTTGCTTCCGAGATGCCGAGTTCGGCAGCCAGCTTAGTAAAAGGGCGTCGACCATCCAACTGCAGCGCTTCGATAATGCGCTGGTCCATCTCATCTATCGCATTTTTGCTGTTGTTTTGATCCATAGTTGGATTATAGTATCATCTCGAGGCAATGTATGCAATAAGTTGTTGCGGCTTTTTTCTCATATAATCAACAATAAGTCCTGGTATCTGAGGAGGTCTCAACACTTTTTCCAGAAAGGATACTATGTATGCCAACCAACCATACTGGCCTTGTCTTCGATGAACGGTACCTGGGTCACGATACCGGCATGCAAACAACCGTTGTAATGCGCCATGGTTCGTTTCAGTTAGGGCCTGAACCGCATCCCTCATCGGCGTATATCACCCAGCGTATGAAGCAGTTTCTCGATGGCTCGGGCTTAACGGCGCAGATGCAATTCATCCCTGCGCGCGCCGCGACCGAAGACGAGTTCGCCGCGTATCACACTCGCGAGTATATAGCTGGAGTGCGGGCGCACGTTGAGGGAGGTCCAACGAAAGGAGACTGGGGTGAAATAGAGATGGATACCCCTTTAAGTCGAGGCTCGTTTGATGCAGCACGATTTGCGGTAGGTGGAGCAATGAATGCAGTGCATGCGGTAATGGAGGGCGAAGTGCGGAATGCCTATGCGCTCTTACGTCCCCCTGGTCACCACGCTCTTAGCAATCGAGCGATGGGGATGTACACCATGGTAATGGCACCCAGGACGCCTTCTACGCTGACCCTGGCGTGCTATTTGTCTCATTGCATCAACAAAACTGGTATCCTAAACTCTCTGGAGAATTGGAGCAGGTGGGATCGGGCGCTGGCGCTGGCTGCACCGTCAACATTCCTCTTCCGGCCGGTACTGGAGATAGGGGATATCGCGCAGCATTCGAACAACTTGTCGTCCCGATTGGATTACAGTATCGTCCACAGTTGGTGATCATCTCGGCTGGCCAGGACGCAAATTGGATGGACCCGCTTGCCCAGATGATGGTCACGCAGGCTGGATTCCGCAAAATGTCCGAGCTAATACTCGGGCTTGCGGAAGAGGCCTGTGAAGGACGGCTGGTGATGTTGCAGGAGGGAGGCTACAGTTCAGCCTATGTGCCTTATTGCACCGTTGCTGCTGTAGAGCCTCTGTTGGGCGTTGATCTGGGCATTGTCGATCTGAACGCTGGCACTGCAGAAGTTGAACGCAGCGAGACCATTTTTACGCAGGAGACGCAGGATGCGCTGGAGGCTGCGAGGCGGTGGCATAAGAACTGGTGGAAGATGTAATTCGATTTCTTATAGCCTTGATCTACTGAAAAGCAAAGATGATCATGTTGTAGCTTCCATAGCTATGGTATCATAGGATACGCAGGCTGTAGCAGTTCACAGCATCTCATTATCAGCAAGCCGTTGTTTATTTGAGTTATTTTGTAGGGAGAGGAGTATGAGTGACGAAATCAGCGAGCCAATGCGCACGGAGCTGTTCGCTGCCTCATTGCGTGCCGACAAAGCGGATATCAGGACATTTCTAGATGCCCTGGCTGTCAAGCTGGAAGGATCACTACCTGATTATACCAGGGTATCGCGGCAAGGTGGTATCTTTTCACGCGAGCGTCCTGTGAAAGAGATTGCGGTGTCTCTGGGTGAATATCACTATCGAATTGGCAGGGAGCGGCCAGAGTCATTGGTAGCAGTGCGCGCACATGTAGTGCGAGGTATCGTACTCAAAACTGAACAGATAGCGGTGGATCAGTGGATTGAGGAACTTTCGGAGGCGTTGGCCCAGCTAGCTGGGCGAAGCGCACAGGCTCGCGCTGCACTTGAGCGGTTTCTACTGTGATACGTTGTCGTTCAAAACTCATGCGTAAATTCCTTGACCTGCTGTCAGTCTGCACAACGACAAGCTGGAGTATGCATATGAGAAAAGAAGAAGGAGTAGCTTTATGTCTAGCCAAATCTCCCCGCAGGGGAGTGATCTGCCAGTACATGCGCGCGAACGGCTGAGTAGTATGCGCGGTGATGCCACGCACCGGGGACTTTTCACCAGTGATTTAAGCGTGAATGAGTTTCTGCTGGTACGCGAGGCAGGTTTTGACGCGGTCGGCCTGGTTGTAGGAAGTTCGATCTATCATATCGGGTTTCAATTTTCGAGTTGGAGACAGAACATGGAAGTGAATGTCCTGACTCAGGCGATGTATCATGCCCGCGGATTGGCCATGACCCGTATGGAAGAGGAGGCCAATGCACTCGGCGCTGATGGTATCGTAGGTGTGCGATTGGAGATTACACGTTACGAATGGGGCGAGTCAATGGCTGAGTTTGTTGCTATCGGGACTGCTATACGTTCGCGCAGTGGCCAACCATATCGCAATGCTCTTGGCAGGCCGTTCACCTCGGATCTTTCCGGCCAGGATTTCTGGACATTACTGCGGGCCGGTTATAGACCTGTGGGCATGGTAATGGGAAACTGCGTGTATCATGTTGCTCACCAAGGTCTAGGCCAGGTGTTGCGGCAGGCTGGCCAAAACGTCGAAATGGCCAACTATACCCAGGCTGTCTATGATGCGCGCGAGTTGGCTATGGAGCGCATGCAAGCGGAAGCTGCCAATCTGAGTGCGCAAGGCATCGTCGGCGCGCAGATTATTGAGCGTAGCCACGGCTGGGGTTCGCACGTCATCGAGTTCTTCGCTGTTGGTACCGCTATGATGCCTATTGCGGCCGATCATCAAATACCATCGCCTGCACTAACGCTCTCACTCAATAGCTAAAGCAGTACATACTTGCCATTTTTCAAAAACAGCTCATCATCAACCCACACTTCACCTTGCTGGCGCAGGTCGCATATCATATCCCAGTGCAGCGCGGATACGTTAAGCCCGCCGGACTCTGGGTAGCTGCGACCCAGAGCAAGGTGGATTGTGCCGCCAATTTTCTCGTCGTAGAGTATGTTGCGGGTCGCTTCGCGTATACCATCATTCATACCAAAGGCAAATTCGCCGATGCGTCGCGCTCCCTCGTCAATATCGAGCATGCTGAGCAAATAATCTTCACTTGAAGCGGCGTGCGCTTCGACTACTCGCCCCTCTTCAAAACGCAGCCGGATGTCATCTACGGCGTGTCCATCGTAGCTAGTAGGTAGTGTAAAACGTATGGTTCCCTGGGCGCTGCCTTCAATGGGACCGCAGTAGATCTCCCCATCAGGAAGGTTGATATGTCCATCGCATGTCAGAAAAGGGCGGCTTTCTATCGAAAGTTTCAAGTCGGTATCTGCTCCCAGGATATGTACTTCTCTGCGTCCTTTTAACCATGCGATCAGTATTTTTTGCTGTGCAGCCAATGCATGCCAGTGCGCCACGGGATCTGATTTGTTGAGCATACAGGCATTGCACACAAATTCCCAATAGTCTGCCAAAGACATATTTGCATTTTGCGCATACGCATGCGTTGGATATTGTGTATAGCACCAGCGCATCAGCCCTTGTGCTGCCCGTTGCGACCAGAGCGTATCGACAGCATCATAGGCTTTGCGTAGCTTTGCGGCACGTAGTGGGTCAACCCTCGAGAGGCGCCGTGTGTTTGTTTCGGCATCGACATAGAGCAGACAATCATATCGTTCGGTGATGAGCTGCGTGACGGGTGAAACAAAGTTCAGTTGATCCTCATTGGCCTCTTTTAAGTAGATTTCGCGTGCTTCTTCCATGTCAATGTTGAGTTCGGGATGCCCTCCCGCACGCAGGGTTTCGCGGTAGACCTCGCGTAAGAGTGGCATTGCTTCAGTACCTCCCTGAATGGCGACCAGGTTGCCAGGTTGCACATTTAAAGAATAGCGAACCAGGACTTGTGCCATGCGGCTCAGCCGACCATCAATAAAGGCCATCGTGATATACTCCTTACCTGTGTACAAAACTGCTGGGTTTTTGTTCTCATGCGGTGTTTGATATGCTATACTTTACATCATCAGCGGTGCAATGTATAAGGATCATGCGTATGGCGGAAAATGAAAGTACTCCAGGTGATAAAAACATCATTGAGGACGAACCTGCGCTTGGTGACAACAAGCCTGTCAAGAGCAAAGACCTGACAGGCGCAACCAGTTTCCCAGACAAGGCAAGTGTGAGTTCACTGGATCAAGCGAACAGCCCGCCGGTGGAGGCTCAACCTGCTGCGGGTAGCACTAAGCCCCCAACTCGTCGACGGCGTGTCAGGAGTATCGTACTTTACCCGGTCTTTTTATTGATTGGTATCGTTCTGGGATCGCCAAATATCACCGTGCATGCCGATGCATCTATCATTACCCCTCTTCTGCAAAACAGCGTCCAGCAGATAGCTTTGCCAGCGAATGGGAGCCTTAGTAATGTGCAGGTTCAATTTACTAATGGGACGCAGATGACCATTACTGGAAACTACCAGGTATCTTTATTAGGCGTGCCGGTGACACAACCTTTTACACTTACCGCCCAGTTGTTAGTGGTTAATTGCCAGGTACAAGTACATATCCTGCAGGCCGATTTCTCTAATATTTCCGTAACGGGGCTTGTATCCTTGTTTGAGGATAAGATAAATCAAAAATTGACACAATTGATTCCTCAAAATAGCTTGCCTGGTAATATTGAGTTGTGTTTGGTCAATGTTGCGACTGACCCACAAGGTATAACTGCAACGTTTTCTGTGGTTACCCCTTCTTCTCCAACCCCTACCTCAAATGTGAGCAAACCAACTCTGCTCTTTTCATAGGAAGCAACCTATGGCATATAATGGAAAGAGACTGGTTCTCTGACACGAGAAAAATGATTCACCGGAGAGATGCTTCAAAGAAAAGGTAGAGCTAAAATGGGCGATTACCATCACGACGTGCGTTTCGGTGCGAACGTTGATCCAACCGCGAACGATCCGAGCTGGCCACTACGGCTGACCCATGCGATTGAGAAAGAATCTTTCTTCTCTGCCTCAGAGGACATCTTTGCGTATTATGCCCGAAGGCGGAGGACAACGACCCCACGCGCTTTCTCTCCTATCTAATTGCCGCCCTGCAAACCCTGGATGTCCAGATCGGCACGACCGCGCTCGCGCTGTTGCGCACGCCGCAGCCGCCATCGCCAGAGACCGTGCTGGCTCTGCTGGCGAATGACCTCGTGGAACGCGGTGGAGGCGATGTTGTCCTCGTGCTGGACGACTATCACGTCATCTCCACCGGCCCCGTTCAGCGCGGGATGACCTTCTTGCTGGAGCACCTGCCGCCGCGGCTGCACCTCACTCTGGCCACTCGCGCGGACCCACCACTGCCACTGGCACGACTGCGGGCACAGGGACAGCTCTGTGAGGTGCGTACCGCTGATTTACGCTTTGACACAGAGGAGGTCAGCACGTTTCTGCAGGAAGTGATGGGGCTGCACCTGGAGGCTTCGGCCATTGCGACCCTGGAGCAGCGCACGGAAGGCTGGATTGCTGGTCTGCAACTGGCCGCGCTCTCGCTGCAGGGCAGAGCCGATGTCACTGCATTTCTGGCTGCATTCACCGGCAGCCATCGCTATATACTCGACTATCTGAGTGAAGAGGTGCTCGCGCGACAATCCGAGCCGGTGCAGCAGTTTCTGCTGCACACCTGTATCTTGGAACGCCTCTGCGGATCACTCTGCGATGCGGTGAGAGAGCAGGAGGGGAGCCAGGCCATGCTAGAGGGACTCGAGCGGGCGAACCTGTTTGTGGTGGCCCTGGATGACGAACGGCGCTGGTACCGCTACCACCACTTGTTTGCCCAGGCACTGCGTAGCCATCTGCAGCAAGCAGAACCTACCTTGATGCCCGAACTGCATCGGCGTGCCAGCGCCTGGTACGAGCGGCACGATCTGCCTGCCGAAGCGGTGCAGCATGCACTGGCAGCTCCTGATTTCGAACGTGCTGCCCGCTTGATCGAACCGATTGCGCTCCCCGTGGCCTACCAGGGTCAGCTCTCCACGGTGCTCGGATGGATGAATGCCCTCCCTGAGGCACTGGTGCGCACACGCCCTCTCCTGCGCATCTACCACGCCTCATTGCTCCTCTTCACCAATCAATTGGAGGAGTCCGAGGCTCTCCTGCAGGAGGCGGAAGAGAGTCTCCAGAAGGAGGTATCGGCTTCGCAGGTGCAGCTCATCAGGGGCTGGGTGCCCGCTCTGCGGGGGAGCATCGTCCTTTTCTCCGGCGATATTCCGCAAGGGATCTCGCTGGAACAGCAGGCGCTCGAGTTGTTGCCGGAAGCGGAAGTGATCCCTCGTGCGGGCGCCCTGGCGATCACGATCCGCGCCTACCTGCTGAGTGGGGATGTGACCTCTGATACCGAACACGAGGTCGCGGCAGTGGTGGCATCCATAAGCGCCTCAGGCAACCTATTTTCAACCGTGAGTAGCATGTCCCTGCTAGCGCGGCTGTATGTCCTGCAGGGCAGGCTCCGGCATGCCGCTGCTACCTACACTCAGGTCGTGCAGGTGATCCCACGACCGGAGGTGCTGCAAACCGCCTTCAGCAGCCTCATCTACTATTTTGGCCTGGGCGACCTGCTGCGCGAGTGCAACGATCTGGAGGCGGCTGAACGGCACCTGGCGCAAGGCATGGCGCTGATTAATGAGACAGTGACGCTTGATCCTTTTGTGGCAGTGCTCGGCTACACCGCCCTGGCTCGCCTGCAGCAGGCGCGTGGCAATTCACGTGAAGCCCTTGCGACCCTGGACGCCCTGGAGCGCCTGGCCGAGAGGCGGCACTTCCCTCCGCACCTGGGAACCCAGGAGGCCGCAGTACGGGCACAACTCGAACTGGCGCAGGGCAACCTGGTGTCGGCCATCCACTGGGCGGACACGAGTGCTCTGTCCGCCGAGGATGACGACCTGCGCTATCCTCACGAGGGCGCGTACCTGGCCCTGGTGCGCGTGCGCATCGCGCAGGGGCGCGACGATCCGGCAAGTCCTTTCCTCCAGGATGTGCTGCACTTGCTGGATCGGTTGCTCCAGGAGGCCCACGCCAAAGCACGAATGAGTAGCGTGCTGGAAATCCTCATGCTGCGTGCGCTGGCTCTGGAGGCACAAGGGGATCGGACGAGCGCCCTCTCCACCCTGGAACGAGCGCTCGTGCTCGCCGCACCAGAGGGCTACATCTGTCTCTTGGTCGACGAGGGCGTACCGATGCTGGCCTTGCTGCGCCACGCCTCAAGGCGCGGTAACGTACCGGGGTACGTCGCCACCCTACTGGCAGCTTTCGGTGAGCAGTACACCGCGGATCTTCCTCTCCCCTCTCCACGTTCGAGTGTGCTTCTGGAACCGCTGACCGAGCGCGAGCGCGACGTGCTGGAGCTGCTGCTTGAAGGGGCCTCCAACCGCGAGATCGCCCGCCGCCTCGTCGTGAGTGTGAACACGGTGAAGCGGCACGTCTACAACCTCTGTGGCAAGCTGGGGGTGCAGAGCCGCACGCAAGCTATCGCTCGTGCCAGGGATCTCAACCTTGTGTAGCCGCCTCTCTCGCTTGCCAAATCGGATTTGCTTCTGATTGGAAGAGAGCATTGGCAGAGGAACGCGAGGAGTTGGATAGGCCCGGTGTTCTGATATCTAGTCATGTTCAGAATGCTCTGCTGGTCTCCCGACAACACTACGTCGTATCTTGCCAGCCCCTCGAATCTCGTGATCAGTCATCTTTGCGCTGCCAGAGCTGTGCACCAAGGATGAAGTAGTCAATGAGAGCCAGGGGTACGAAGTACGCCGTTATCACGGATAGCGGAGGTATAGCGAGGGCGACCATGCTGGCCGGATCGTTGATGCGGGCTATCAAGGCCAAGGGGATGGCAACGACGAAGTCGAGGATGCCGGCCGCCATCCAAGCGATGAGGAGACCCCGCTGCTTCGCGGTCCGCGTTGGGGTCAAGTAGTGCGCCGCGAAGAGAGCCGAGAAACCGACTGCGGCGTCGAGCAAACCGGCCCATAAGGCGAACGTACCGTTGAGTTTGCCTACCGCGTACGCAGCAAGAAAGGCGATGCCACCCACACGGATCGCCTGAAAGGAGACGAGCGTTCTGGTGTCGAAGGCCAAGGCCCAGGCGCGGACGCGGGGCGAAACGGCAAACGTGACACTGAAGATGATCAGCGGCGTCACAGTAAAGAGGCTGATGAACCGCGAATATTCGGAAAAGAAACCTGACAATCCCAGTGCGGCGTTCACAGCAAACCAGACGTTGCCTCAATTCCGACCAGTATTCCCTGAGTACACCTCGTCATCGGCAAGCGGAGCCTGACGCCAGTCATCATCAGTCATGCCCTGATTGATGTCCTCATCGAACCCTGGCTTCTATTGAGTTTCTTCCTATGAAGAAGGAGAGGACCGAGCGACGTTGTTGTTCCAAAAAACACATGTCACTTTACAGCTTTTCCCAAGTGTTATTCGCACCTTCAGCAACGGCCTAATGCCTCCGAGGTAATCAACAGGATGATCAGCAAAATGATCAGTCCTGCTCTTCTCTCACGTAGCCCACGCCAGCTATACTTGGCTTGTAAATCGTTTGATTCGGTGGTGGCAAATGTTTACAAGGATCTGACGGAGTGGCGGCACTGCCTTGCTCTTTCAGCAACCGTGGAAAGAGCGAAGCTGGCCGATTCAAAGCCTTTCACTTTGGGAAGACATACCGTGATGTACGCCAGATAATTATCAAAAATGTACCTCATCAAGTGAAACAATTTACATCCGAAGGAGAAATAACCCATGACAGATCAAAACGAAGCGCAGCCTGCGCACGCCACTTTACACGCTGGTCATACTGGTGTGGTTGTCTCCCAACTGCTTGACGAGGATTGGACGCCAACGGCTGATCCATCCTCGAATGCGTTGACCGAGGCCATCGACGGGGTGCTGCATCTGACCGCTGACCTGGCGCGGCGCCTGATTGGCGCACATCAGGCCGCCGCTGCTCTGGTTATCGAGGGCGACTGGACACGTATGCGCAAGTACTTTTCGCTCTCGCCGCGCTATGCCGCCTGGTACGACTATCGGACACCTGCGGTAGGCTTTGGGATCCACGCTGTTGTGGTGAAGCAGAATGTGCCGATCAGGCTAACCCAGGCCGAACTGGAGCGGCATCCTCCTATGCGCGGCTGGCTGTGCCTCTGCTTGGCCAGGATGGGCGCAACTATGGTCTGTTGCAGCTCTCGGATAAGTACGATGATCAGGACTTTACCGAGGAGGACGAGACGCAGTTGACTCGCCTCGCACAATTGACCGCGAAGACGCTCGATGCCATCCATCGGATGCACAGTGAGTAGGCTCCTGTCGACTGCTTTCATCCGCTCTCTCGCTTCTTGGGCCAGTTGCCATGTGCGATGGCATTACCGACTATGCGGGCATGCCAGCCTGGCTCATTGTCCCCCACCTGCAGGAGCACTTGTTGTAGAAACGTAGGATTGGGGTACGTTTCATTTTTTGCAAAGATGAATTGATAAGGAGAACGACTATGAGTACGACACGAACGATTGCTCTGATCGGCGTCCCATCGAGTGCAGGAGCTCATTGGCCCGGACAAGAGAAAGCTCCACAGTACTTGCGTCGTGCAGGGTTAGTGGAACGCTTGGAGGCCTCAGGAGCTCCTGTTATCGATCACGGGGATCTGCCAGTGGTTCGGTTTTGGCCTGATCGGGCGCACCCGAAGCAGCAGAACCTAGCCCATGTGGTCAACATCGCCACACGGGTGGCTGACCAGGTCGAGGCAGCTCTGCAACGACAAGAAATGCCCCTGGTGATTGGCGGCGATTGCACGATCGCATTGGGAGCCATCGCTGGCTTCCTACGCCATCGCGTTGACCTGGGTCTGATGTACTTCGATGGGCACATCGATCTGAATACTCCGGCTACCAGCATGTCAGGCATCCGCGATTCGATGGGCATAGCACACATGATTGGAGAGGTGGGAGTGACGGAAGCACTCAGTCACATTGGACCCCGTTTTCCACTGCTGTCCGAGGACAAGATTGTCGCGTTCGGTTACAATCCACGCGAGATGAACGAGGTGGAACATGAGGTGCTCGCACGGCACCCTATGCTCACCTTCCCGCTCGCCCGTGTGCAAGGCAGAGCCAAGGATGCGGCCACAGAAGCGCTGATGCAGTTAGAAGGGCGTGCGGAGCGGTTAATGGTTCATTTTGACGTGGATGTGATCGACTTTGTTGATTTCCCCATCGCTGACGTGCCACAGATCAATGCAGGCCTCACCTTCCAAGACGCTATAGTGTGTCTTGAAGTATTCGTCTCCAGCCCGAAGTTCGCCGGTCTCACCATTGCCGAAATCAATCCCGACCATGCGGATGAGGAGGGTACCTTGGCAACGACCTTTGTTGACAACCTGGTGAACGTTTTGACAGCAAAGTAGGGTATTCAATGGACAGGCGAATACGAATACAGGAATATTCCATCGTGATACAGGCCGTGACCAACACGGCCAGCGTTGGGCTGCCTGTCCAATGTGTGGTGACAGTTGCATGCGGGGGAGAGGTTGCCATCGCTCCCTCAGCGCTTAAGTGCGTGCTTGTGATGCCGCTGTCTCCTCAGGTGTTTCGGTCCTTTGTGGCAAAAGGATTCCTCGCAGCCAGGCGAGGAGGACGATCACGAGCCCAAGAGAAATGAGTACGGGTCGACGATACCATGCACCCAGGTGCGTGAGGACTGTTCCAAGGAGACGCACTACTACCACCGGAGGGGTCATATAGGCACGAAGGTATCTCCCAAAGGCCGATTGCTTGTATGCCTCCAGGTCAACCCATTTGATGATCAGGGTGGAGACGATGATGGGTGGCACCAACAGGACAACCAATCCTGCAAGCAGTTTTCGTTTCCAGAATAGGTAGAGAGAAAGCACTTCCGCACTGCTATCTGTGCAGAGTTTGAGCGGGTGAATCTGATGATAGAGTCTTTTTTCTTGAGGGGTCATAGGGTTCCTCCTGCCCACGAATTGCGCAACGAGATTGTTGCAGAGCTCAATCTGATCTGAAGAGCGAAAGTTGCTCAAAACCGGACGCCCAGCCCGCGAGAGATGGCAGAAACAGGAGGACAGAGAGGAAACAAGGCGGAAGAGAGCAAGG
>WNGJ01010914.1_pt1 | contig 15866 bp, 14 predicted proteins | sample 5400611 | NCBI WGS metagenome assembly WNGJ01 (sample SAMN13153375, study PRJNA577476) | soil metagenome | isolation source: 40 cm soil or saprolite under Garry oak tree replicate 1 | place: USA:California | collected 2016-06-15
CTGGTCCTCCTCGTGCGAGTCGTGCAGCACCGCGTCCAGGTGCAGCTCGTCCACCTTGGCGATGGCGCAGATGTCCCCGGGCACCGCCTCGGTGATCTCGGTGGACTCCTTGCCCAGGAGGCGGAACAGGTGCGCGATCTTGATCGGCTTGCGCGCGTCGCCGACGAACAGCTGGCTGCCCGGGCGCACGGTGCCCTGGTGCACGCGCAGCACGCCGAGCTTGCCGACGTAAGGGTCGATGCTCACCTTGAACACGTGCGCGATCACGTGCTTCGCAGGATCCGGCGTCACCGGCACGCGCGCGGCGCTCTCTCCGGCGCCCTTGAGGAAGGGCGGCGGATTGCCTTCGGCGGGATTGGGCATGAGCCGCTCGAACACCTGCAGCATCTCCGGGATTCCCGCCCCGCTCTCGGCGGAAGCGAAACACACCGGCACCAGATGCCCCTCGCGCAGCGCCTGCTCGAAAGGGTCGTGCAGCTGCTCGGGGGAGAGCTCCTCGCCCTGCTCGAGATACAGCGCCATGAGCTTCTCATCGAGTTCGACGACCTGATCGATGATCTGCGTATGCGCCGCTTCGACCGAGGAGAAATCCGCCGCGCGGCCGTGGGGTTGAAAGAAGCAGTCCACCACGGCGTCGCCGCCGCCCGCGGGCAGATTCAACGGCAGGCACTCGCGGCCGCAGGCCTCGCGCAGCTGCTGCAGCACGTCGCTGCAGTGGGCGTCGCGGCTGTCGATCTTGTTGACGATGATGATCCGGCACAGCTCGCGCTCGCGCGCGAATTCCATGAGGCGCTGCGTGAGCGTGTCGATGCCATTCACGGCGCTGACGACGACGGCCACCGCCTCCACCGCCTCGAGCACCGACAGTGCCTTGCCGAGAAAGTCCGCATAGCCCGGCGTGTCGATGAGGTTGATGTGGATGCCGTTGACGTCCAAGCTGCAGATCGCGGTATCGAGCGAATGCTGCAGGCGCCTCTCCTGCGGGTCGAAATCCGACACCGTGGTGCCGCGCGCCAGGCTCCCGCGAGCGCGGATCGCGCCCGCCTGCAGCAGCAGCGTCTCCAGGAGCGAGGTCTTGCCCGCGCCGGCCTGTCCGACCAGCGCGATGTTACGGATGCCCGACGTCGTGTACCCCATGGCGGATGCTCCCCGGCTAGATGGACCGGCGCCACACGAGCATCACCGGTAGCGCAAAAGCCTACTCCGGAGGGCCTGCCTGCGGCTACTCGCGGGGGGTACCATGCAAGGCTACGCGCCCATGAGGCCTGAGCCGGCCGGGGTGAACGAGGTTCAGATGAGCGACTCCCCGCCCGATGAGGCGCGCAAGCGCCGCGATTGGCTGAAGATTCAGCGCCAGCTCGATGAGGCGCTGGACGCCAGTTTTCCGGCGAGCGATCCGGTCTCCATCGTGACCTCGCACGCGGAAGAGGACTGGGGCACGGAGCCGGCAGTACCCGATCCGCCCGCCGCCAAGCCGTCCCGCAATCCCTGAAGGATCAGAGAGCGCCGCGACTCACGGCGCGGTGAGTTCGAGGGCGGAGCCTGCCTGATTGACCGTGGTCAGCACGATCGGCCGGCGCCATACGCGCTGCAGGTAATCGAGCACCTTGCGGCTACGCTCCAGGTCAAGACCGCGGCCGTCGACGGTGCTGTCGTGCGTGAGCTCGAGCGTGCCGTCGTTACGCACGTGCGAGGCGGACACGATCGGTGCGCCGAAGTTGTACTTGGGCGCGAGCACCGACTCGTGCAGCTCCGTCAGGTCATGCTCCAGCACCTTGATCTGGCCGTCGCTGCGCGCGTTGTAGCGGAACAGGCCCAGCTCGTCGGCGAGCTCGCGGGTGAGATGATTGCGCACGAAGCTGAAGTCGTCGTCCTGCTGCATGATGGCGCGCGCCGCGGGCAGACCGTTCCTCTCGACGATCTTCTCCCACATCGCAAACCCCAGGTGGTAGGGGTTGAGGCTGAGCGCGACCTTGTCTTCGGCGGCGATCGGCCGCACCACGTCCGAGTGACACTTGATGGCGTCCAGGTAGGCCTGTTGAGGTATGAAGTCCGCCTCGCGCAGCAGCCGCGCGTGCCAGTAGGAAGCCCAGCCCTCGTTCATGATCTGGCTGGCGAACACCGGGTAGAAATAGAAGGACTCTTCGCGCACCGCGAGAAAGATGTCGCGCTCCCAGCTCTCCATCTCGGGGGCGTAGTTGGCGACGAACCACAGCAGGTCGCGCTCCGGATGCGGAGGGAGCGGTGCGCGCTTCTTCACCTCGATGGCGCTGCCGCCGGCGAGCGGCTCGAGCGCCGCGAAGCGCTTGCGGAACTGGTCGTCGGTCAGCACCTTCGGATCCACGAGGAACTCCGGGTAGCGCTCGCGCCGCAGCGGCTGGTCGATGTCGACGTGCTGCTCGAGGGCCAGCGCGGCATCGAGCGCGGCCTCGACGCGTTGCGCACCGTGAGCCTCGATGGCCTGTTGGATCTGGCGCGCGTGATTGGCGGCGTGCTCGACGATGTGCTCGCTCACCTGCTCCTGGCAGCGGCGGAACAGCAGGTTGTTGCGCGCGAAATCCGCATGCCCGAGCACGTGCGCGGTCACCAGGATGTTTTCCGCGAGCCCGTTGCTCTCGGCGAGGTAGGCATGGCCCGGGTTGCCGGGGAACACCACCTCGAAGAGCCGCGAGTGCCCCATGTGGCGCTGGATCAACTGATAGATATAGCGCACCCCGAACGACCAGTGCGGCATGCGCACCGGCAGACCGTAGACTGCGATCTCCATCATGAAGCTGTCGGGAACGGCCTCGAAATCGACGCGGTAGAACTCGAGGCCGGAGCGGGCGGCCAGCTCCTCGATGCGCCGAACGTAGCTCTGCCAGCCCTCGCTCATGGGCTCTCGGGCGCCTGGGCTTCGGCGGTGAAGAAATGCCGCACCGCACCCCAGACGTCCTCGAAGTCGTTGAGCGCGTAACTGCCGGCGGCACAGCCGGCCGCCTGCAGCTCCGCGAACAGCTTGCCGGTTTCGGTGGCCAGCTGGCGCGACAGCCCGGAAGACACTTCCACGTAGCCGGTGAAACACGCATCCGCGGCGATGGCGGTGAGCGCGCTGCGCGCATCGGCGGCATCGCTCACGGAGTTGTCGCCGTCGGAGGCGTAGAACAGATAGATGTTGCAGCGTCCGGGGTTGTAGCGGGCGTCGATGATCTCGCGCACCTTGGCGAGCCCGGTGGAGGCCACGGTGCCGCCGGTGCCGCTCACCTGGAAGAAGTCCGGCTCGTTGAATTCCCACGCCTCGGTGGTGTGCGCCACGAACAGCGTCTCGAGCGAGCGGTATTCGCGCCGCAGCCCCTGCACGACCCAGAAGAAGAAGGTCTTGGCGAGCTTGCGATCGCGGTCGGACATGCTGCCCGACACGTCCAGCATGAAGAACACCACCGCGTGCAGCGCCGGCTGACGGCGCCGGGCGAGCTGGCGGAAGCGCAGATCCTCGTCGATGAAGGTCTGCGTGGCCCCGGGCGCCGCGCGCCGCTTCACCAGCTCCTTGAACGAGCGGCGCCGGTCGAGGCGCGAGCGTGCGCCATGGCGGTCCCAGCCCTCGCGGATCCAGTCGGTCTCCTCGGACGGCCCCACGCGCGCCTTGAGGTTGGGCAGCTTCATCGCCTCCCACAGCCAGTCGACGATGTCGTCGATCTTGAACTCGAGCAGCAGCTGCACCTCGCCCTCGTCGCGCCCGCCGGGTCCCTTTTCACCCTGCCCCGGCTCGCGCCCGGGAGCGGAAAACACGTCTCCCGGCTTGGCCTTGCCCTGCCCCGCCCCCTGCTGTTCCTCCGGGCGCCGCAGGCGGAAGTGATAGTGCTCGAGCATGCGCACCGGCACGCGCACCGTGCGGGCGCCGCCGTTGATGACGTCGCCCCCGGCTATGATCTCGGGGAGATTGGCGCGCACCGCCTCGCGGACCTTCTCGTCGTGGCGCAGCCAGTCGCGCGCGCCGCGCGAAAACAGCTCGTACCACTTCGCGGCGCCGGAGAGCTCACCGCGATTGCCGCCGTCTTCGTCCATGTCCTACTGGTACACCTTTTCGGGCAGCGCCGCTACTCCTGGGCGAGGAGCGTGGTGACGTAGCTGAGCGCCTCCTTGGCGCTGTGCTCGTCGTAGCCGTATTCGCTGACCAGGCGCTGCTGCACCACGGAGATCTTCTGGCGCGCGTCATCGTCCGGGCGCGCGGTGGAGGTCACCAGTCGCAGCACGTCGCGGCGCTCCTCGAACAGGTACTGCTCGATGGCCTCGCGCATGCGGGCGTGACTGGCGAGCTTGAACTTCTCGCGCGCCTTGAAGGCCACCATGGCCTTGCGCACCACTTCCTGGCGGAACGACATCTTGCCCGAGTCCGACACCTTGATCTTCTCCTCGACCGAGCGCAGGAAGCGCTCGTCCGCGGGGCGGGTCTCGCCGGTGATCGGATCGGTGACCTGGCGGTGATCGAGCGAGGCCTCGACCTCATCGAGATACTTCTCCAGCAGCTGCTGCGCCTCTTCCTCGAACGAGGCGAACATGGCGCGGTGCACGTCTTCCTTCACCCAGCGGTTGTAGAATTCCTTGCGGGCCGTCACCAGGTGATCGATCCAGGCCTTCTTCTGCTTCGCGTCCATGCGCGCATCGCTCTCGATGCTGTCCTTCAGGGCGAGCAACAGCTCCATGCTGGTGAGACTGTGGGTGTTGCCGCGGGTGATGGCGTTGGAGATCGCATTCACCACGAAGCGCGGGCTCACCCCGGTCATGCCTTCCTCGGGCGTCTCGGCGTGCATGCGCGTCGCTTCGGTCTCCGGGATCCCCTCGACCGCTTCGCCGGCATACAGCCGCAGCTTCTTGGGCGGATCCAGTCCCTCGCGCTCCGACTTGGCGAGGCGCGTCAGGATGCCGAACACCGCCGCGAGATTGAGCACGTGCGGGTCGAGGTGCACATTGCGGAACGCCGGCGCACCCGACACCAGCTTCTGGTAGATGCGCGACTCGTCGCGGTAGGAGAGCGCGTAGGGGATCTTTATGATCACCATGCGATCGAGCAGCGCCTCGTTCTCCTTCTCCTGCAGGAACTTGTGGAACTCCGCGAGGTTGGTATGCGCCAGGATGGTCTCGTCGAGGTGAATCAGCGGGAAGCGCGATACCTTGACGTTCTTCTCCTGCGTCAGGGTGAGCAGCAGGTACAGGAACTCGCGCTTCACCTTGAGAATCTCGATCATCTCCAGCACGCCGCGGCTCGCGGCGTACACCGCGCCCGACCACGACCAGGCGCGCGGGTCGCCCTCGTCGCCGATCTGCGCGACCTTGGCGAGATCCACCGAGCCGACCAGGTCCGCGATGTCGGCGGTGGTGGGATCGTGCGGCGCATAGGTGCCGATGCCGATGCGCGAAGCTTCGTTCAAGAAGACGCGCTCGACCGGGACCCGCACGAAGTCGCCCTCGAACTCGCGCTCGACGAAATCGCGCGCCCACGGCGACAGCTCACCACTGATGTTCACGCCGTAGCGGTCGCGAAACTCGGCGCGCAGGCTCGTGGGGATGAGGTTCAGGGGGTTCTCGCGCAGCGGCGAGCCGCGGATGGCGTACAGCGCGCCCTCGTCGGTGCGGCTGTATTCCTCGAGCCCCCGCTTCAGCAGTATCGCGAGCGTCGACTTGCCGCCCGAGGGTGGGCCGAGCATCAGCAGCAACCGCCGGCCGACATCGGATCCGGCGGCCGCGGCCTTGAAGTAGTCGACGACCCGCGACAGCGGCTCATCGATACCGAACAGCTCGCGCTTGAACAGTTCGCGCGCGCGCACGTTCTCGGAAGCGTCGGGCTGCGCGGCGCGCCCATGCCAGCGCAGCATGTCCCAGACGTATTCATGACTGGTGCGAGCGAGCGCCACCGCATGGCCGGGCAGGATGTTGCTCAGGAACTCGCCGAACGTGCCTTCCCAGCGCTGCGCGCGGTGCAGCTTGCTGAAGGAGCTCAGGGTATCGATGAAGTCGGCGGTGGTGCCGTGGGAATTCTGGTCAGCAGCGAGCGGTCCCATCATCCTGCCCTCCCGTTGAGCGCATCGGTCCGGAACCCGATGCCGCCGATGCCGGCGATGTCGGCGACACCGGCGATGCCGACGTGATCATTAAGCTAGTCCCAACGCCTCGCACAATGAGTGATGGCCTTCAGATCCTGAGGTACCTGTTACGTTAAGACGGTCACAGCGACGGATTGTTTCACCGCCCGCCGCGCCTGCGCCACCGCCACCCCGAGTGCGCCGCCGCCGGCGGCGGCGGGCAGATAACTATTGCCATGCGCGCCGCGCGCGCACCGCGGCGGTGCACGCCCTGGGCGCGCGAGGTCGGCGCCCGAAGAGCCGCGGCCACTGTTCGTTCGATGCGCGGGCGCTGGAGGCTTGCCGGTCGCCGCCACCTCGCTCAAAGGATGGAGCTCGGACGATCAGTCGAACGTCTTTGTTTGGAGACACCTCACGTGCCCAGCGCACCAACGACTGCCTCCCGCAGTCCCGAAACCGCGACCCGCGCTCCCGGCAGCGCACCCCAGGATTCCCGGCCGGCGGTGGACGTCACCGCTCTCACCACTCGCGATGATTTTCTCCTCGAGCTGGGCCAGGCCCTGAGCGGTCAGGCCGCCGTGCGGCCGGTCGATTCCCTCGACGAGGCCCTGCAGAGCATGGCGCGCGGCAGACGCGGCCAGGTGCTGGCGATCGACGCACGCGAGGTCGCCGATGTGCGCGCCGCCGTCGATGCCGCGCACGCGCAGGTGCCGCACGCGGTAGTGCTGGTATTCGCGGAAGGACCGGCGCAGAAGGAGCTGGGCGCCGCGCTCGAGGGCGCCCGGGTGTTCGCGGTGCTGCCCGCCTCGATCAAGCCGCGCAAGACCCAGGCGGTGCTCGCGCGCGCCATGGGTGAGGCGCTGGCGAGCGAGGCCGCGCCAACACCCCGCGCCGGCCTCGCTGCGCAAGCGGACCTGAGCATCGGCGCCTTCCGGAGCCGGCCGCCGCAGACGTCCGATGAGGAGCACACCGGCAGACCCCGGGCGGTGCTCATCGGGGCCGCACTGGCCGCGGCGGGCCTCGCGGCGGGCGCGTTCTGGTTTTTCATGCACGACAGCGGTGGGCCGCTGAAACCGGCCACCCGACCCCCGGTCGCAAGCGTATCGGTGTCACCCGCAGTAGACGGCCCCGCCGACAACGCGCTCGCCCCGGCGGCGCCCGCCGCCGAGCTCCTCCCGGAGGGCAAGGTGGACGAGCTGCTCGAGAAGGCACGCCTGGCCATGCACGAGCGGCGCTTTGCGGAGCCGGCCGGCGACAACGCGCTGTCGTATTACCGCTCCGCCGCGGCCGCGGACGCCGCCAACGGGGAGGCGCGCGACGGGCTGCAGCGCGTGGCCGGGGTCCTGGCCACACGCTTCGAGGAGGCACTGAGCGGCAACCGTCTCGACGAAGCCGTGCTCACGCTCGCGAATTTCAAGGCCGCCTCGTCCGCCGACGCGCGTATCGCGGCCTTCGAGCAGCGGCTGTACTCGGCCGAAATGTCGCGGGCGCTCGCCGACGGCAACGTCGATCGCGCCGCCGCCGTGGTGCGCCAGGCGCAACAATCCGGCGGCATGGCCGCCGATCAGCTGGCCCGCTGGCGCACCGACATCGCCCGGCGCCAGGACGACCTCAAGCTGCAGCATCTCGCGGCTCTGGTGGAGGAGCGTATTCGCGACGGCAAGCTCACCGAGGCGGACGACAGCGCCCGCAGCTACATGCAGCAACTGCAGTCCAGCGCACCGGCCCACGCCGCCACGCAGCGCGCCGTTCACGCCCTGACCGCGGCCTATCTGAGGAAGGCGCGCGAAGCGGCGCTGGCGAAAAACAGCGCCGATGAGGAGCGCTGGCTCACCGAGGCGCGCGGCCTCGGCATGAAGCCCACCGACGTCACGGCGTTCCAGCGCGAAGTAGGCGGCGCGCGGCAGAAGGCCGCCCAGGCCGACGTGGATCGGACGCTGCAGCTGACGCGTGCGGCGCTGCGTGACGGGCGGCTGACGGATCCGGCGCAGGACAGCGCCGGCTGGTACCTCGGGCAGCTGCAGTCGAGCGATCCGGGCAATGCTGCCCTGGCGGATGCGAGCCGTGAGCTCTCGGGCAAGCTCCTGGAGCGCGCCCGGGCCACGGTGCTCGCCGGCAAGTCCGGCGACGCCGATCTCGCGCAGGCGAAGCGCTGGGGTGCGGATCCGAAGGACCTGCTCGCGGTGCAGCAGCTCGCCGCTGCGAAGACCAGGGAGGGGGCCGACCCCGCCACGCTCGCCTCGCGTCTGACGCGTCTGCGGGGCTCGCCACCGGATTACCCCAAGACGGCGCTGGCGCAGCACCTCACCGGCAGCGTGGTTCTCGAGTACACGGTTGATACCGACGGCGGGACGCGCGATATCCACGTAGTGGAAGCCACGCCCCCCGGAGTGTTCGACCAGTCGGCCCTCAATGCCGTGAAGCACTGGCATTACGCGCCGCCGCGGCTCGACGGCGCCGCTGTCGAGGTACCGGTCAGGACCCGGATGCGCTTCGAGCTGCCCAAGTAGACAGGAGACTTCAGGAATGATGCTCGCAGGCACAGAACGCCGCCGCCGCCAACTGGTGATCGCAGGCCTGGGCACGGCGCTCACCCTGGTGATGGGCGCGGTGCTCATCATGGGATTCCGGCTCGCCACGCACATGCGTGCCGACATCGGCTCGCTGCAGACGGCGAGCACCGCGCAGACCTATCCGGAAGAGATCTCCCACCAGCTGAACTCGCTCCGCGATCGGCTCGAGGTACGCGCTTACTCAGGCCAGGCGCTGGCCGACCTGCAGGGAACGGTCAAGCGCTTCGAGCAGAAGCTGAACGAGCTCAGCGTCTCGGGTGAAGCCGACGCGCCACAGCTGCACCGGGCGCTGCAGCTGTGGCATCAGTACGCTCCGGTGCTCGATCCGGTCCTCTACTTCAACGGCCAGCCTTACGTGGATTCGGACAGCGCCGGGAGCTCCCTGTCGCGCGAGGGACGCCAGCACTACGCCGAGGTCAAGCGGGCGCAGCTGTTCGCGAGCGACGGCGCCGGGCCGCTGCAGGCGCAGCTCGCGGCCCTCGCCGCGACGCTGCAGCGCACCTGCTCGGACGCGGCGGCGCGGCTGCGCACGCTGCTGCTGGCCGGGGTGCTCGCGGCGCTGGCGCTGGCGGGGGCGGCCGGCTACTTCCGGCTCACGCGCTCGAGCCATGAGCGCGCCGCGCGCGAGGCCCAGGAGCAGACGCGCGACATTCTCCAGACGGTGCGTGAGGGTTTCTTCCTGCTGGATGCCGACTACCGGATCGGCTCGGTCTGGTCGGAGGCGCTGACACGCATGTTCAGCCGCCAGGACTTCGCCGGCCTGTCGTTCGAGGCGCTGCTGAAGGACCTGGTGGCGCCGGCGACGCTCGCCACCGCCACCAAGTACATCAAGCTCCTGTGGGGCGATCGCGCCCACGAGAACCTGATGAAGAGCATCAACCCGCTGGGGCAGCTCGAGATCACCGTCGACAACGGGCACGGCGGCAAGGAGACCCGCTACCTGCAGTTCGACTTCCACCGCGTCATGGGACCGGAGGGCGTCAAGCAGGTGCTGTGCGCCGTCGGGGACATCACCTCCAGCGTGCTGCTCGCCCGCGAGCTGCAGGACTCGCAGGAGAACGCCAACGCGCAGGTCGACATGATGCTGAGCATGCTGCACGTCGAGCCGATGCAGCTGCTGTCGTTCCTGGACACCGCCGAAACCAGCCTGGAGCTCGTCAACACCATCCTCAAGGAGCCGGCGCGCACCGACGCCGAGTTCCGCAGGAAGCTCGGCGGACTGTTCCGCGAGCTGCACGGCATCAAGGGCGAGGCCTCGGCGCTCAACCTCAAGAGCATCGCCAGCCGCGTGCACGCGCTCGAGGACATGGTGGCGGACTGCAAAAAGAAGCCCGAGCTCACGGGCAACGACTTCCTGCCGCTGGTCCTGAGGCTCGATGATCTGCTGGCGCACCTGCGTAGCGTGCGCGAGATGGCCGCGCGTCTCACGGCGCTCCCCGCCCCCGCGGCGGCTGCCGGAGCCCCGAGCGGCTCCGCCGCCCTGCGGACGCAGTCCCCCCGGCCGGTGGAGGATCTGTCGCCCGCGCTGCAGGCGATGGCCGCGCGGCTGGCCGAGGATCACGCCAAGCACTTCAGGCTGACGGTGGCGGGACTGAGCGAGGTGCCGCCGTCGTATGCCGCGACCATCAAGGACTGCCTCATCCAGATGCTGCGTAACGCGGCCGTGCACGGCATCGAGCCGCCCGAGGTGCGCCGGGCGCACACCAAGCAGGATGTCGGCGTCGTGAGCGTGCACTTCCGCAAGGTCGGCGAGGGCTACGAGCTGCTGTTCGAGGACGACGGCGCGGGCATCGGCACCGAGGCGCTCAAGGCCGCCGCGGTGCGCAGGCGGCTGATCAGCGAAGAGGAGGCCCGCGGCATGGACACGCGCGCCGCCATGGCCCTGATCTTTCGCCCGGGTTTCACCACCCAGGAGGACGTGTCCATGGATGCCGGCCGGGGGGTCGGCATGGACATGGTGGCGCGCAGCGTGTACGCGCTCGGGGGCAGGCTCGGCGTGAGCACCCACCCCGGCCGCTTCACCCGCTTCAAGATCCTGTTGCCGGCCGCCCAGACGGTCAGCAGCGCGGTCGCCTGAGGCGCTGCAGGCGAGGTCCATGCTCAACGGCAATCCAACAGCGGTGAACGGCAACGGTAAACGCTGCTTCAAGCTGCTGATCGTCGACGACTCGAACATCATGCGCCGGCGCATCGAGCGCCTGCAGCAGTTCGAGGACCTGCAGCTGGTGGGTACCGCCGGCAACGGGCTCGAGGCCCTGGAGCTGTTCAAGAGAACCGACCCGGACGTGGTGACCATGGATCTCACCATGCCGCGCATGGACGGTATCGAGTGCATCGGCCAGCTCGTCGCCCTGAAGCCCGCGGTGCGGATCCTGGTCATTTCGGCGCTGGCGGACAAGGCGACGGCGGTGGAGGCGATGGAGCGGGGCGCGAACGGCTTCCTCGAGAAGCCCTTCACCGACCGGCAACTGAACGAAGCCATCGCGGATCTGATGCGCTAGGCCACGGGAAGCATCCCCATGCTGCACGAACAGGAGCTCAAGACCTTCGTCGAGGGGACGACGAACTTCTTCGAGGTCACCGCGCAGCAGCCGGCCTCGATCGGCTCGCCGTACCTGATGGAAGGCTCACCCGCGGTGCACGAGTACACCGGGGTCATCAACATCTCCGGCAAGCGCGAGGGGGTCGTGTACTTCACCGCCTCCAAGGCCATGCTTACCGTGCTGCTGATGAAGATGCAGGAGAACGACTTCAGCCACGAGACCATGCGCGATCTGGTCGGCGAGGTCGCCAACACGATCTCCGGCAACGCGCGCCGCGACTTCGGCCGCGAGTTCGTGATCTCGGTGCCGAGCGTGCTGTCGGGCGAGAAGCCGCACATCCCGCAGAAGCCGGGGATGCGCTCCTTCATCATCCCGATCAACTGGCGCAGCCACTCCGCCAAACTGATCGTCGCGCTCACCTGAGGGCTGCGCCGCCGCGCGCGGCGCGCCGCCCCGCAAACGCGGGGGAACTGTGACGGCTGCACTGTTACCGCCGGCGACTTTCGAGCGTGATGGCTCCGATGCAAGCAAGCGCGTTGGCCATCATCACCATGCGGCGCGAACTCGCGGCCCGCTACGCCCGCATGACCCGACTGTGGCTCGCGGCCCACAATGCCTACCGTCGCCTGCACGCCGCCCCGGTCACGAATCTCACTGCGCTGCGCGATGCCGCCCGGCGCCTCGAGCAGCTCGAGCGCGGACGCGCGGCGCTACGCTCGGATCTGAAGGCGCTCGCGGACTGAAGACCTGAGGCGCTCAGCGCCGTCCGCCCAATACCCGCGCCGGCAGCAGGATCAGCGCCCGCAGCAGCGCGAACACCCCCTCGACAGTGAGTCCCACCAGCCTGAAGGGCAGACTCAGCAGCCACACGAGCGGGTAGAGCAGCAGCGCCAGCAGGGCGAGCGGCCAGCACAGCACGAGCAGCAGCAGCCACAGGAGAAATCCGATCATTGACGATCCTTTTGCGGCGCGCCTAGAGTCGCTGCGACTCATTGTATGTCGGGGTGTGAATTGAGGGACCGCCGTTGATCGCACGCTTCCAACCGCCCCCCGCGCTGCATCCGCGCGACCGCGTGGCGGTCATCGCCCCGGCGAGTGCCTTCGACCGCCCCTCCTTCGAGACAGGCCTCGCCCTCATCGGGGCCCGCTACCGCGCCGAGTACGGTCCGGGCGTATTCGAGCGGCACCGCTACCTGGCGGGCGACGACGCGCGGCGTTTGAGCGAGCTCACCGCCGCGCTGGCCGATCCGGACATCCGGGGGGTGTTCTGCGCCCGCGGCGGCTACGGCGCGATGCGTCTGCTGGCGCAGCTGGCGCACCGTCGCCCCCCCGACCCGCCGAAGCTGCTGGTCGGCTTTTCCGATATCACGGCCCTGCACCTGTGGCTGCAGGGCCTGGGGCGCATCAGCGTTCATGGACCGGTGCTCACCCAGCTGGGACGCCTGCCCCCCGGAACGCGCGAGCGCCTGTTCTCGGTGCTCGAATCCACTGACCCGGCGCCCGCGCTGAAGGGCACGCTCACCTACGTCGGCGGAGTGGCCGAGGGGCCGCTGCTGGGCGGCAACCTGTCGGTCGTCACACGACTGCTCGGCACGCCGTTCATGCCCTCGCTCGATGGCGCCATCCTGCTGCTGGAGGACCAGGGCGAGCGTCCCTACCGTCTCGACCGCATGTGGATGCACCTGCAGCTCGCCGGGGTATTCGAGCGTGTGCGCGGCATCGTGCTCGGCTCGTTCACGGCTTGCGAGGAAAAGGACGCGCCTTACAGCAGCGCCGAGGTGTTGCGCGGGCTGGCGCTCGCGACCGGCCTGCCCTGCGCCGCCGGCTTTCCCATCGGCCACGGCGAGGTCAACGAGCCCGTGCCGCTCGGCGCGCGCGTGCGCCTCGACGCCGACGCGTGCAGCCTCGGCTTTCTGGAAGCGGCGGTCGCGCACTAGTCAGACGATCCGCCCTCGCCCATCATTCAGGAGCGGGTGTCGCCGCCCGTGACGATGTGGCCATCCTTCACCGGGATTCGTTTGCCGGGATCACGGTCCATGTGCACGTGATGCTCCTTGCCGTCGAGCCTGTACACCACCTCGTAGCCGGCCGGCACCTCGCTGCGGTCGTACACGGTGGTGCACTGTTGCTCGGTCGTGGTGTAGGTATCCCCCTGCTGCACCTTCTGTTGAATCTTGTTGCCGGCATAGCCGCCCGCCGCCGCTCCGGCTACGGTCGCGAGGGCTTTACCGCTGCCCCCGCCAACCTCGTGGCCCAGCAGGCCCCCCACCACGGCACCGACACCCGTGCCCACCAGGCGATCGCGGTCCTTCACCGGCTTGGTCCGGGTCACCTGCACCTCGTGGCACTCCTGTCTGGGAGTGCTGATCGTCCTGTGCCGGGCCGTCACGCTGACCACCTCGGCGCCGCGCGAGGCGCTGACGACGCGATAGCCGCCGACCGCGCCGGCGGCCGTCACGACGATGGCACCGATCACGAACCCGGTTACGGTTGACTTGTTCATAACGGCTTCCTCCACGAGAACCGCCGCAGCGCATAGTAGAGATAGCGCGGCGATATTCAATGAGACGTTCCGCGGCCTGGAAAGATTCACCCAGCTGTCGTCACTTGGCGACGTTTGTGCGTCCCTGCGGGACGGGCGGCAGGGAAAGCCACCGTGAGCCTCTAGTCCAGACGCCGGACCTGCAGCGCCGAGAATGCCCCGCCCTCGTCGCGCTCGATGTGAAACTCGATCGGGCGGCAGCAGACTTCGCAATCTTCCACGTAGGCTGGTTCATCCGCGGTCAGATCGACGCGCGTCTCCAGGCGCTCGCCACAATACGGGCAGCGCACCGCCACGAACTCCTCAGGCGCCACGCGCGCCTGTCCGGTGTCCGGCTCCCAGACCGGCTCGAGGCCGTAGAGCCGATCGACGCTGTGCGCGTCGAGGCGCGTGATCCGCCGCTGCAGGCGCTCGAGTTCGGTGGCCTTGCGTCGCTTCATCGGCTTGGCTCGCTTCATCATTTGCGCCGGGGTGCGGCGAACTGCGATGCTGCACTTAACCGGACCAGCGAGGATACGACAATATGCCGATCGCCCGTGCCGGCGGAGTGCTGCTGTGTGCCGCCGCCGCCACGACTCTGGCCGGGTGCGCGGGGAGCAGACTGTCGCCGGATGCGCCGGCGGGCGTCACCCTGGCCGGCGCATGGAAGCTGAATCGCACCGCCAGCGACGACCCGCAGAAAGTGCTGGAGCGGATGCGCGCCGAGGCCTTCACGCGCCTCGCTCGACGGGTGAGCGCCGGACCGCACCCGGACGTGCGCGGCGGCCCGCGCAGCTCGCAATCCGACGATCAGCCGCTCGAGGAAGAGTCCGCCCCGCCGCGCGCCGCGCGCGGCGCCCCTCGCCCCGATCCGCTGCTGCGATCGCCCATGGCTCATGTCCTGCTCACCAGCCTCGCGCGCGGCGAGTTCCTCGCCGTACGACAGGGGCCGGGGAAATTCGCCCTCGACTACGGCAACACGCAGCGCAGCTTCACACCCGGCGCGCGCAGTGTGGTATCGGCTGAGAGCGGGGTGGCGGACCAGACCTCCGGCTGGAAGGGCCGGGAGTACGTCATCAACGTGAAGGCGCAGCTGGGTCCGGACGTGACCGAGCGCTACGGCCTGTCGGCGGACGGCAGGCACCTGGTGGCGAAGCTGCACATCGCGACCGAGGAGCTGTCCGCCGTGGATCTCACCCGCGTGTATGACCCGACCAATGAAACCGCGCCCCGGCCACTGCCCACCAGCGACTGAGCTCCCGCGCCGCGGGCGCCGTCCCGCCGGCCGCGAATCCGGCCCGGGGCTGTGCACCGCAGCGGGATGCGCGTTGCTGTTGGCGGGCGCCGCGGCGCTGCGCGCCCAGCCATCCACCGGCGCTGCGGCCGCGAGCACGCCGGGCCCGGAGACGGAAATCGTGGTCGAGGGCCGGCACGAGGGCCCGCGCATGTGGAGAGTGCGCGAGGGCGATCACGTGCTGTGGATCCTGGGCACGATCTCCCCGCTGCCGAAGAAAATGGTCTGGCAGCCCGATGCCGTGCAGGAGGTCCTGCGGCACACGCAGGAGGTGGTCCCCGCCTGGCCCGCCTACGGCATCGGCGCGAACCCCTTCACCGCGCTGCGCGTGTACATCGAGTGGCGACGCCTGCAGAAGCCCCCGGATCACATGCCCCTGCGCCAGGCCCTGCCGCCGCCGCTGTATGCGCGGGTGGCCGCGCTCAAGGCGCGCTTCGACCCCAACGACGGCAAGCTCGAGCAGATGCGCCCGATGCTCGCCGCGCGCCAGTTGCTCGCCCGGGTATTCGACGCCTCTGGCCTGGCGCTGCACAACGAGGTGCAGCAGACGGTGCTCGGGCTCGCCCGGGCGCAGGGCGTGCGCGTGCACCAGAACAGGCTGAAGATCGACGATCCGGTCAACGTGCTGAAGGATGTCGAGGCAACGCCCCTGTCGAGCGAGGTCGCATGCCTCGACGCCGTGGTAACGCTGCTGGAGACGGACCTGGGTCCCATGCAGGCCCGGGCGCGCGCCTGGGCGCTCGGAGACGTCGACACCCTGCGCCGGCTCCCGCACGCGGACGACCGTACCGCCTGCGTCGCGGCGGTCTCCGCCTCTGAGCGGGTGCGCAACCTCATCACGCGCGCGCAGGATGACTGGCTGATCGCGGTGCAGGA
>WNGJ01003656.1_pt1 | contig 15865 bp, 14 predicted proteins | sample 5400611 | NCBI WGS metagenome assembly WNGJ01 (sample SAMN13153375, study PRJNA577476) | soil metagenome | isolation source: 40 cm soil or saprolite under Garry oak tree replicate 1 | place: USA:California | collected 2016-06-15
CTCGCCGGTAAACAGCGTCTCGATTGCCGTGCGGCGCGACACCACGAGTCCGTGGGTGGCCGGCCGCGCGCAGGCGGCAAGCGCTGCATCGAGCGGGACCGCACGACACAATGTCTCGATCAGGTCCGGAAACTGCGCCGAGGGGACCCGGTGGGTGGCGACGCCCGCAGCCACGGCATCCGCGGCATCGAGCCGCTCGCCGGTGAGCGCGCAATAGATGCCGAAGGCTGCCGGCAGGCGCGGCAAGAAGAAGGTCGCCCCGACGTCGGGAAAGAAGCCGATGCTGACCTCGGGCATGGCGAACATGAACTTGTCGCCGGCGACGCGATGAGAGCCGTGGACCGAAATGCCGACGCCGCCGCCCATGACGATGCCGTCGATGAGCGACACATAGGGCTTGCGATAGCCTTTGATGCGGGCGTTGAGCGCGTATTCCTCGCGAAAATAGCCGAGCGCTTCCTCGTAGCGTCCGGCGCGCCCGAGATCGTAGAGTGCGCGCAGATCCCCGCCCACGGAGAAGGCGCGAGTATCGTTCGAGGTGACGAGCACGCGCGCGATGTCGGGATCGGTCTCCCATTCCACGAGCTGCCGCGTCAGCGTGCGCACCATCGCGAGCGACACCGCGTTGAGCGCCTGCGGCCGATTGAGCGTGACGCGACCCGCTACGCCGCGCCGCTCGAACAGGATATCGCCCGACGTCACGTGCTTGCCGCCCACAGATAGACCAGCGTGGCCGAAACCCCGAGTGCGCTGCGGCCGGCGTGGAGCCTGCCCCAGGCCTCGATCAGACCGCGGGTCTCGGCGTTGGCGGCGTCGAGCGGCGTCGCCGCGATGCGCTTGTTGACCGGCAGGATCGCCAGCAACGTATAGGGCCAATTGGCGAAGATCAGCGCTGCGCCGGCAAGCGAGCGCCAGTCGCGCGTGAGCCAAAACGCCAACAGCCCGAACAGCGCCGACGCCAGCGCAAGGCTGGCCTGCATGGCGAAACCGCGCGCGTAGCTTGGTTGCCACTGGGCGAGCAGCGCTTTGTTGTCGAGAGTGAGCCGCGCCGGCTGTTCCGCAACGTTGACGTAGATCGCAGCGCCGGTGAACGCCGCGGCGGTCGCGAGCGCCAGTTCCTCCGCCATGAAGCTTTCGAGCGCCATGCAAATGCTAGGGGCGCGACGGCCACACGCCGGCGGTCTCCAATTCGTGCATCGCTCGATCGGTGAACTCGGCGCGCGGTGCGTCGCCGCCGATCACGAACATCAGGATCGAATCCTGGTTGGGGTCGCCCTCGGTGATATTCTCGAAGCGGCGGATCATGCCCGGCGGGAACGAAACGACGTCGAGCGGATCGAGATCGACGTGTTCGACCTCGCCGTTCTCGTTTTCCCAGCTCGCACGCCATCTGCCGGTCATCGGGATGAAGGTCTCGTTGGTATCGTGATTGTGCATCATCGGGCCGCAACCAGGTTTGGCCCGGCAATAGCCGAGATTGAATCCCTCGCTGATCTTGATGGCCGCGAGCCGTGCCGCGTCGTCGCCGACCGGCGAGGTCACCGCGCCGCCTTCGCCTTTGGGCGGCTGGAATCCAATGACGTTGTAGAGCGTGCGCTCGCAACCCGGCATCTTGCTGTCGGGCAGTCCGCCGTCAAACCCTTTGAGGTCTTTGAAACGGGCGACGCGCTTTATCATCTCGGCCCGGGACAATGCGATCCTCGGCAGCGTTTCCATGAGATTCCTCCATGCGTTAGCACGATTGCTTCAACCGTCGCTTGCGGCCGTCAATTGCCCAGCAGGTCCCGACTGACGATGAGCCGCATCACCTCGTTGGTGCCTTCGAGAATCTGGTGGACGCGCAGATCGCGCAAGACCCGCTCGATCGGATGGTCGCGCAGATAGCCGTAGCCCCCGTGGAGTTGCAGGCAGCCGTTGACCACGTCGAAGCAGGTATCGGTGGCCAGCCGCTTGGCCATGGCCGCGAGCCGCGTGGCGGCGCCCTCGCGCCGATCGAGCGCCGCGGCCGCTCGGTAGAGCATCAGGCGCGACGCCTCGAGCTCGGTTGCATAGTCTGCGACGCGAAACCCGAGCGCCTGGAAATCCGCGAGGCGGGTGCCAAACTGCTTGCGCTCCTTCATATAGGCGATAGTGCGCTCGAGGCAGAACTGCGCACCGCCGAGCGAGCACGCCGCGATATTGAGGCGCCCGCCATCGAGCCCGCTCATGGCGATCTTGAAGCCCTCTCCTTCGGCGCCGACGCGGTTCGCAACCGGGACGCGGCACGCTTGGAAGATCACCATGGCGGTCGGCTGCGAATGCCAGCCGAGTTTTTTCTCCTGCGCGCCGAAGGTGAGCCCGGGGGTGCCGTTCTCGACCAAGAAGCAAGAGATGCCGTGCGGACCCCCTTCTCCCGTGCGCGCCATCACGAGGTAGACGTCGGAGCGGCCACCGCCCGAAATGAACGCCTTGGTGCCATCGAGCACGTAATGATCGTGCCGGCGCTGCGCGCGGGTTTTCAGGCTCGCGGCATCCGAGCCGGAGTCCGGCTCGGTCAGGCAATAGCTGCCGAACTTGGCCATGCTGCAGAGATCGGGAAGAAAGCGTTGCCGCAACTCGCTCGAACCGTAAGCATCGATCATCCACGCGACCATGTTGTGGATCGAGAGATAGGCGGCAGTCGAGGGACAGCCCTGCGCCAGCTCCTCGAAGATCAGGACGGCATCGAGGCGCGAGAGCGCGGAGCCGCCGACGTCGGCAGCCACGTAGATCCCGCCGAGGCCCAACGCCGCGGCCTCCCGCAGCGTGTCGACTGGGAAAATCTCGTCTTCGTCCCACTGCCGTGCAAACGGCATCATCGCCGCGCGCGCGAAGGCGCGGGCAGTCTCTTTGATCGCTCGTTGTTCCTCGGTGAGATCGAAGTCCATGACCGCGACCGATAACGGCAGCCCGTTCGACCGTCAATCGATCACCGGGCCATCGAGGACAGCAACACCATTGCCGATCGGCCAACAACGCCGGCCGCAATCACGATCGGGCGTGACGGGATCATCCGAACATCCACGAGCTCGGATTCGCAATCGGTTTGTTGTCATTGAGCGCCAGCACGCCTTTGACGTTGCGCACGAGCGACCAGACGAACCACAAGAACAACACGGCGATCCCAACGACGGCCGTGGTGAGGACTATTCCGATTGCAATATACAAGAGCCCGATCCAGAACGTGCGAATTTGAAACCGGTAATGCGTGTTCAGAAGCGGATCGGCGGATGGCAGCTGGATATGCGCAATGATGACCCCGATGAGGGCGGTTATCCCGGTGAAATAGGAGACGAAATACAGGATGTAGATAATCAGCGCGATCTGCCTGCCGGAAACGGATTGCTGCGACGCATCGGGTCCTGGAGCCGACATGGGGAGCCTCGCCAAGGATGAGCGGCCCATCGTGGCACGGTAAGCGATGCAACGGCAACCCGAAGCCGCCGTTCGCCGTCGTATGCCTTCGCAGTTTCCGTCATGGCGGTCGCCGAACCCGTAAGCGCGACGCAAGAGACTCCGAGCACAGTCCGGAATTATACTGGCGAGGCCACACCGCGATCGGGGGTCGAGATCACCACAGCATCAGCAAGACTTCCCGCAGTTGCGCCCGCATGGACGCGATGGGGCCAACTCGTCCTCGGCATCACCTGCATGGTGATGATCGCCAACCTGCAATACGGCTGGACGCTGTTCATCGATCCGATCGAGCAGAAATACCACTGGGGCCGGGCGGCCATTCAGGTCGCCTTCACGATCTTCATCGTGACTGAAACGTGGCTGCAGCCCCTCGGAGGGTACTTGATCGATCGTTTCGGCCCGCGGGTCATGGTGTGCATCGGCGGCGCGCTGGTCGCGATCGCCTGGGCCATCAATTCCGTGGCCGACTCGCTCGCTCTATTCTACCTCGCCGCGATCATCACCGGGCTCGGCGCCAGTCCGATCTTCGGCGCCACCGTCGGCAACGCGCTGAAATGGTTCCCCGACAGGCGCGGCCTTGCCGCCGGCCTCACGTCCGCCGGCTTCGGCGCGGGCGCAGCGCTCACCGTTGTGCCTCTCGCCGCCATGATCCAATCCCGCGGTTATGAGGTCGCCTATCTGTGGTTCGGGCTCGGCCAGGGCGTCGTGGTCATGGCGGTCGCACTGCTGTTGCGTGCCCCCAAGCCGGCCGAGATCGTGGCGTCGGGACCGGCCCTCGTGCAGCAGGGCACTCGCGACTACCCGCCCGCGGCGCTGCTGAAGTCCCCGCCGTTCTGGCTGATGTACGCGATGTTCGTCATGGTGGGAAGCAGCGGACTGATGGCGACGGCGCAACTCGCTCCCGTGGCCAAGGATTTCGCGATCGACACCGTGCCGGTATCGATGCTCGGACTCACCATGCCGGCACTGAGCTTTGCGTTGTCCATCGGGCTCGTGCTCAACGGCTTGTCGCGACCGCTCTTCGGCTGGCTGTCCGATCGGATCGGACGTGAGAACGCGATGTTCATCGCTTTCTCGTTGGAAGGCATCGGCATCTATGCGCTGCTTTTATTCGCCAGCAGCCCGACCGCGTTCGTGTTGCTGTCAGGAGTGGTCTACCTTGCCTGGGGCCAGATCTTCGCGCTGTTCCCTGCAACCTGCACCGACATCTATGGCAGGAAGTTCGCGACCGCCAACTACGGGATGCTCTATACGGCCAAGGGAACGGCCGCTCTTTTGGTCCCGATGGCCAACGTGCTGACCGCGGCGACCGGAAGCTGGACGGCCGTATTCGTGGTGGCATCGGCGCTCAATCTGATTGCGGCCACACTGGCTTTGGTTGCGCTAAAGCCGGCGCGGCGGCATGCGATGGCGAAAGAACGTCTCATGCCGCCAGAGCCGGACACCCTGAGCAAGTTCGAGCGCGTCTAACGATTGACCATGTCCGCCACCGCGGCCGCGATCGCCTTTGGCGTTTGATAGACCTCTTGCATGATCTTCTGCACCGCGTCGCCGGAAACCGGATTGATCTCGAGCTTCATTTTTTCGGCTTCAGCGAGGAACCCCGGGTCCTTCATGGTATCCATGAACGCCTTGCGCAGAGCGGCCGTCCGGTCCGCAGCAATGCCGGGGGGCGCGAGAAAGGGGCGTCCCATCGGCTGACGGGCAAACACCAGCTTGAAGATCTGCCGCTCCTCGCCGGTCTTGGCAAAATCCATGATCAGCGGAACGTTGGGAAGATCGCCATGCTTGTTCAAGGACAGCTGCACCAAGACGTTGATCTTCTTTTCATCGAACCAGTGTTTGTGGGTTGCGATCACGCTCGACCATGACCAGCCGCAGCGCCCCATCACCTCGCCGCGCTCCATGGCCAAGTCGATGTCATTGCCACCGGGATAGCCGGCGATGATCTTGAACTTGGTGTGAATGGTGGCATTGAGAACCTTGGGAAATTGATCGGTGTCGGCGGCTGGGCCCGTTCCGCCGACTGTCAACTCCTTCTGCATGACTTGTTCGAGCGTGGCGATGCCGGTCGTGTGCCAGGCGACGCACACGCTGACTTCGTCGTTCATGCTGCCGATCCAGTTGAACTTGTCCGCGTCGAACTGGGCCTTCGTCGAGCCGAGCAAAGGATCGAAAGCAGTACCGCGCCCGATTGTACCGAATGCGGTCCCGTCCCTGGCTGCAACGTTATAGAGCCAGTTGGCGAGGACGAGGCTGCCGGCGCCCGGCATATTCTTCGGCACGATGGTGGGATTACCGGGAATGAAGCGCGTCATATGGCGGGCGAGCGCGCGAGCGTAGACGTCATATCCCCCGCCGGCGCTGTAGCCGATGTAAAGATCGATCGTCTTGCCCTTGTAAAAGTCCGCCGGACTTTGCGCGTGACCGAGCGAGATCGGACAGAGTGCGAGGATCGCCGCGATGCGGACCAGTCCCGGGATACGCATGTCGTCCCTCCCACTGCCGCTGCCACTGCCGCAGTCGCAGATCTCATCGCCCCGCTCGCTCACGCGCAAAGTCGGGCGGACGAGCCAGACCGCGCCGGGGCGACGCTCGGTCGCACAGCCACGGCAGCGATCTTACCGGGCAACCCGGCCTTTGCTATAGACACAATGAAGACGCGAGCGGGTGAGCACAATGTCGATGAGGCGACGCAGTATTCTTGCCGCGCTGTTCGCGGCCTGTTGTTGCCTAGTTGCGGTCGGCCCCGCAGCTTCGCTGAATTATCCCAACCGCGTGATCAAGATGATCGTGCCGTTTCCACCAGGCGGCCCGATCGACACCATGGCCCGACTCGTTGCACACGAATTGTCGACCAGGCTCGCCCAGGAGGTGGTGGTCGAAAATCGGCCGGGCGCGGGTTCGACGCTCGGCTCGAAAGCTGCCGCCTCCGCCGAGGCGGACGGCTACACGCTGCTGTTCGGATCGTCCGGCTCGCTCGCCGTCGCGCCCGCGCTTTACGCGAAGCTCGACATCGACCCACTCAAGTTGTTCGCTCCGGTTGCTTCGGTCTCGCTGCTGCCGCACGTCTTCGTGGTGGCGCCATCCATGCCGGCGAAATCCGTGGAGGAGTTCGTCGCGTACGCCAAGGCCAATCCGGGCAAGCTTAATTACGGCGCCGGGCTCGGCACACCGCCGCATCTCCTGAGCACGCTGCTCAAAGTCAAGGCCGGCATCGACGTCACTTACATTCCGTACAAGGGCTCGGCTGCCTCCATCACCGATCTCTTGGCCGGACAGACGCATTTCACCATTGATGGGCTGCTCGGACTCTACCCCCTCGTCAAGGAGGGTAAAGTGCGAGCGCTTGGCATTGCGCGCGCCGAACGATGGCCGGCATTGCCGGCGGTGCCCACCCTCGTTGAAAGCGGATTTCCCGATTTCACGCACGATGCCTGGACCGGCGTGGTCGCGCCGGCCGGCACGCCGCGCGATGTGGTCGACATCCTCAATCGCGCCATCAATGACGGCCTGCAATCGGCCGAGATGAAAGCGAACTTGATCCGCTTCAGCGCCATCGCGAAGCCCGGCACGCCGCAGGATTTCGCCGCTTTCATGCAAAGCGAGCTGCCGAAGTGGGCGGCTCTCGTCAAACTCGCGGGCGCAACGGCGGAGTGATACTCGAGCGCCACGGCAGCCCCGCTGGCGTGTGTGTCGCGGACCGGCTAAAAGAGCCGTCTTCACCCGGAGCGCCACAATGGCCATCAAATACGGCCGTCCCATCGAAGCCCGTCTCGCCCCCGTCGAGGCCAAGATCAAGCGCACACCCGGTCTCGATCTCGCCAAGCGCCCGCGCCGCAACCGCAAGGCGGAGTGGGCGCGGCGCCTCGTGCGCGAGCACACATTGACCGCGCATGATCTGATTTGGCCGTTGTTCCTTACCGAAGGATCGAAGACGCGCGTGCCGGTCGACTCGATGCCGGGCGTCGAGCGTCTCTCGGTCGACGAGGCCGTGCGAGAGGCCGAGCGCGCCGCCGAGCTTGCCATTCCCTGTCTCGCGCTCTTTCCCTATACCGACCCGAAGCGCCGTGACCAGGACGGAAGCGAGGCGCTCAATCCGGACAATTTGGTGTGTCGTGCCATCAGGGCCATCAAGCAAACTGTGCCGGAGGTCGGGGTACTCTGCGACGTCGCTCTCGATCCCTACACCAGCCACGGCCATGACGGCCTGCTGCGCGACGGCGTCATACTCAACGACGAGACCGTGGAGGTCCTGGTGCAGCAGGCGCTGGTCGAGGCCGAGGCCGGCTGCGACATCATCGCGCCTTCCGACATGATGGACGGGCGCGTCGCGGCCATCCGCGCCGGCCTCGATCGCGCCGGCTTCGCCGACGTGTCGATCATGGCTTATGCGGCCAAATACGCCTCGGCCTTCTACGGCCCGTTCCGCGACGCGGTTGGCTCGGCGGCGACGCTGATCGGCGACAAGCGCACTTATCAGATGGATCCGGCCAACAGCGACGAGGCGCTGCGCGAAGTCGAGCTCGACATCTCCGAGGGCGCCGACATGGTCATGGTCAAGCCGGGCATGCCCTATCTCGATATCCTGCGCCGGGTGAAGGACGCCTTCGGTGTGCCGACCTTCGCCTATCAGGTGTCGGGCGAATATTCGATGATCATGGCGGCCGCGCAGAACGGCTGGCTCGACGGCGAGAAGGCGATGATGGAGAGCCTGATCGCCTTCAAGCGCGCGGGCGCCTGCGGCGTGCTCAGCTACTTCGCGCCGCGGGTTGCCGAGGCGTTGAAAGGCGCAAGCTAGCGCTTTCACTCAAGCACGCGAGCCGCAGGCCACCCATCGCGTCGCCATCACTCCCGCGCGGCGATAACCACCAACTTGAGGCGTCATGTGGATGACGCGCCGCGATGGCTGGCCGCGACGCCGCGCGTTCGGTATGGTGGATCGACTGGGGTCTGCGACCGCGGGGCGCCGCGTCGCCGAATGGGAGGAAATGAGCATGTCGAATGAATCTATTCTCGTCATTTTGTTGGTCGGCCTGATCGCGGGATGGCTTGCCGGACAGATCGTCAAAGGCACCGGCTACGGCCTCGTCGCGGACATCTGCATCGGAATCATCGGCGCTCTCATCGGCAGTTGGTTGTTGCCCCAGTTGGGCATCCACCTCGGCGCCGGCATCGTGTCGTCGATCATCGTGGCCACCATCGGTGCCATTATTCTCCTGGTCATTCTGCGGCTCGTTAACCGCGGCGGCCGATGGTGACTCCTCGTTTCGGCTAGCCCGCTCGCTTGCCCTGCGAACCGCCGATCTCGCCGATCGACCGGCGCAAGCGGGCGATCAGTTCCCGGCTGCGAGTGAGGTGGGGTTCCTCGGCGGCGAGAATCGCCGCGAACCCCCGCTTCTTGAGCGCCAACACGTCGATCCGATCCGTTTTGGGATCGATCCCCGCCGCGTCGCATACGATGTCGATGAGCCGGTCAAGCGCATGCAGGCGGCCGAGGAGATAATCGTTTTCGCGATAGGCGCGCGACAAGAACGCGGCGAAATGACCGAACCCGATGCCTTTCAAGCTCTCGATACCGTCGAATCCGCGAAGCGCGTGGGCATCCTGCGGACTGATACGGTCGATCAGAATCTCGTTGAGCTCGCTGAGCTCGCGCGTACGCGTCATCGGGAACGTCAGCACGTCCCAGAATGGAAAGCCGAGATAGTTGACCAACACCTCGCGTCGTGCATCCGCATGCCACTCGGTCGGATCGAGTGACGCCAATAGATCGTCGAGCTCGCGGGTGCTCGCATTGAGATCGATTTCGGCGGCCAATCGTTCGATCAGGCGATCGATCTGGTCGACATGCTGCGCCACGAACCTCGCCGCGAAGGCTTCGAGATGCTTGACCTCCGCGGCCGAGGGCGCGGCGGGGAATGTGTCCGCCACCAGGTCGCGGACCTCGCGGCTATAAAAGTCAGCATTCTCGCGGCGCCGCAACGCATCGAGGCGGACATAGAACTCGCGCTTGAGCCGATCGACCACCAGCGGATCGAGACCGACGAAACGATCCTGACCGATGAGCTGATAAAGCCGGTTCTGTCCCTTGATCAGGAAGTGCAGGCGCCGCTCGCGGTACTTCACGTCGAAGGCCAACAGGTATTTTACCCACGCCGGAAGATGGTCCGCGGTCTGGGTCTCGAATTCGAGCGCCTCGCTGTCGGCCCGCTCGTAGACGATGCCTTTGCGTAGCGCCCAGGCGTCGATGATTTCGGCCACTACGCGCGACAACGGCGATTGTGCCGGCACGCCCCGCAGCTTCACGATCAGCTCCGCGCCGAAGGCACGCACGGACGCGAGCTTGAGCCGCACATAGGACTGGTAGGCAAAGCCCGCGTCGCGCGCGACGTGGGAATTGACCTGTTCGCGCCAGGCCCGCAGGTCGTCCGTCGAGATCGGCCGATCGAATGTGCTGGTCACCACCTTGGATACCAACTGACTGACCTGGGGGCGCGCACTGTCCACGATCGCCCGCAGCCGCCGCACCTGGTCGTTGAATTCGGTGACGTGGGTGAGCTCATCGGTCACCGGCTGCGAACTTGGGATATCCGACAGCGCGCCGCGCAATGCGGCAAAAAAGCCGGGCATTCTGTGCTGGCGCGGCAGCGCCGCATGCGCCGGATGCGGATCGATGTAAACCAGGCGGCGATCCACTTCGCGAAACGCCGGCCGGCCGTAGATCGCCGAAATCGCTTGCTGGAATGGCCTGTTGTTGAGCACCGAGCCGTCGAGAAACGAGGCCGTGGTCGGATCGATGCCAGCGCGCAAGTGGTTTGGAAAAGACTTGGCGATGAATTCCGCGCGCCGGGGCCAGCCTGCTTTCCTTTCCATCACGACCTCGTCCATTTCCACGATGCGGGCCGGCGGGAAGGCGCCCGGGAACGACGAGGTCGCGCGCGCGGCGAAGGCGAGAGCCGGTGCATTGTCGAGGCCGAAGTCGCTCTCGACGTCGCCGTTCGAGTGCCGACGGTAGGCAAAGTGCAGTATGTGGTGGTGGTCGCGCTCATGGATGAGCGGCGGATCGTGAATCTGTACGAGCTGCTGATAACCGTAATAGTCGGTCAACGCGACGAACAGGTCGAGCGATTGGCCGGAGGGGAGCAGCGAGGCGTGGGGGCTCTTCGCCGCGCCCATGGATGTCACCGCGTCGTACATCAGGCCGGCCATCACGCGCCCGTCGAGCGGTGGCTTGAACCAGCGCGAGCGTACGAACAAGGAAAGCTTCCGGCGCACATCCATGTCCGTGACCGCGCGGAAACTGCCGGTCCTGGCAACCGCCCAGAGGAACGGCTTGAGGAACCACTTGCTCCAGGCCCCGGCGCGCGCGTCGGGCGCAAGCAGGATCGCTACATCGGCATTCTCGAGCCAGAGGTCGCGCAATGCATCCATCGGCAGGTCGTGGCTCACGGCGCGCGCGAGCATGGTACCGTTGATACCGCCCGCGGATGCGCCGGCGATGATATCGACGATCGCGCGCAACTCGACGGTGCGGCCGATCTCGCGCAGCAGATCGAAATAGACCTCCTCGGTGTCGTACTCGGGATCGTTGCGATCGATGCGGTCGAAGAACGATGCTTTCGCCCGCCGGGAGCGGTCCGCGACCGCATGCAGCGCGCTCGAGGCGCGCACCAGCTTGAGGATTTCCTTGGTGATGCCGTGCATGTAGATGGCGAGCGAAATACCGCCGAAGCAAACGAGCGCTATGCGGAGTTCCTTCTCGCGCAAGACCTAACACCCTCGGTGCGGGCGATTCGCCCGCTCGCTCGAATCATGCAGGGAGAAAGCAGCAACCAAAAGCATTTCGTGCCGCTCACTCCATCATGGTCGCGGTATCGATCCACACCGGCTGGAAGCCGTCATCCGTGAGGACCTTGAAGATGTGCTCTCCATGCGCCCGGTCGCGCGTTTCCACCGTGACGTCGAGCTTGGCGCCCTTGGCCGGCACGTCGAGGAAGAGCCGGCGGTGCTCCACGCCAAGAATGTTGGCGCCGAGTTGGCCGAGCCGGGTGGCGATCTGGCCGAGCACTCCCGGCTGGTCGGGGATGGTCAACCGGAAGGAGACGATGCGGCTTTCACGCTCGAGCTCGCGCACCATCACGGAGGCGAGAATGCGCGCGTCGATATTGCCGCCGCACAGGATCAGCCCGATCTTGCGGCCGCGGAATTTTTCCGGCTCGACTAGCATGGCGGCAAGCCCGGCGGCACCCGCGCCTTCAGCCATGGTTTTCTGCAAGGTGAGGTAGGCATTGACCGCGCGCTCGAGATGCGCCTCGTCGACCAAGATGATCTCGGACACGAGCTGGCGCACGATCGGCAGCGCCAATACCCCCACATTCTTCACCGCGATGCCTTCGGCCAGCGTCGCGCCGCCAAGCGCACGGTTTTCGCCGTGCAGGGCATTCCAGAACGATGGGTAGAGCGCAGCCTCCGCCCCGACGATCTCGATTGCGGGCTTGCGCGCGCGGGCGGCGATCGCGGTGCCGGCAATAAGCCCGCCGCCGCCGATGGGGACCACCAGCGCATCGAGGTCGGGCGCGTCCTCCAGCATCTCCAGTGCGATGGTGCCTTGGCCCGCGATCACCAACGGGTCGTCATAGGGATGGACGAAGGTCAGGCCGCGCTCGCGGCCAATGGTTTCGGCGCGAAGCTGCGCCTCCGCTACCGTCTCGCCCTCGAGCACCACCTCGGCGCCGTGCGCCTGCGTCGCCTCCACCTTCACGAATGGCGTCGTCACCGGCATGACGATGGTGGCCGGAATGCCCAACCGGGCCGCGTGATAGGCGATCGCCTGCGCGTGGTTGCCCGCCGACATGGCGATGACGCCGCGCCCGCGCTCGGATGCGCTCAGCGATGCAAGCTTGTTGAGGGCGCCGCGATCCTTGAACGAGTTGGTAACCTGGAGATTTTCGTATTTGACGTAGACCTCGGCGGCGGTCAGCGCCGAGAGCTTGGGCGCCGGAAGCATCGGCGTGCGCAACACCTGACCCGCGATGGTACGCCGCGCTGCCTCGATGTCGGCAACAGTGATGCTCATGCCTCACCTCGTTCCCGCCGCCGACGCGGCCCGCTTGGCACCAGCGTGTGGCGCATCAGCGGTCCACCCCGGGCGCCCGTCGCATCCCGGACACAAGGCCAAGCTTCAGCTTCATCTTCAGCTCGCAAATGGCGTGCCTCCGGTGCAAAGACCATCTATGCTGCATCCGCAGGGTGGAGTCGGAGCATAGCAAGGATAGACAGCGAGGACATTTGGTCATGACCGAAGGCGGACCGAGAAAGATAGGGGTGTCGATCGAGGTCAAGCCCCACGCTTACGACCCGATCGCCAATTCGGAACTGTTCGAGGGCGTGCTGGCGCGCCGCTGTATCGCGTTCGTCATTGACGTCGTCATCATCGCCATTCCGGTGCTCTTTGCTGCGGTTTTCATCTTCATCTTCGGTCTTGTCACGCTCGGACTCGGCTGGGTGCTGTACTGGCTGCTGTCACCCGCGGGGGTGATCTGGGCGATCTGCTACTACGGCCTGACTTTCGGCAGCCCGGCATCGGCGACCATCGGGATGCGCGCAATGGATATCGAAATGCGCACCTGGTACGGGGCGCCCGCCTATTTCGTGCTGGGCGCGGTGCATGCGATCGCTTATTGGTTCACGGTTTCGTTCCTGACGCCGCTGATTCTTCTGGTGGCCCTCTTCAACGACCGCCGCCGGCTCCTGCACGACATGCTGGTCGGCACGATCGTCATCAACAACCGCCTTCGCGCCGACGCGTTGCGCCGCGCGCCCCGCTAAGTACAAGGGATTTGACGAAACGCGTTGCGCGCGCGATCTTAGAGACGTCGGCAAACCGAATGGTGCCGGTTCGAGACCGCCGTGACCCAGCACTCACGCAACACGCCGCAGTTCTATCTCACCGCGCCCTCGCCCTGCCCTTATTTGCCGGGCCAGGAGGAGCGCAAGGTGTTCACGCATCTCGTCGGCGAGCGGGCCGCCGAGCTCAACGATCTGCTGACCCACGGTGGCTTCCGCCGCAGCCAGTCGATCGCCTATCGGCCGGCCTGCGAGAACTGCCGCGCCTGCATCTCGGTCAGGGTCGTGGCGCAAGATTTTAGGCCGACGCGGAGCATGCGGCGAATTCTCGACCGTAACCGCGATCTCGTGGGCGAAATGCGCGCCTCGGTGCCGACCTCCGAGCAATATTCGGTGTTCCGCTCCTATCTCGACGCGCGCCACCGCGACGGCGGGATGGCGGATATGACGGTGCTCGATTACGCCATCATGGTAGAGGACAGCCATGTCGAAACCCGTGTGGTCGAATACCGGCGCCGCGGTCCCGATACCGCCATCAACGCGCGCGGCCGCGGAGAACTGCTCGCGGTCGCGCTCACCGACGTGCTCAGCGACGGCCTCTCCATGGTCTACTCGTTCTTCGACTCCGACCAGGCGTCGCGCTCGCTCGGCACCTTCATGATTCTCGACCACATCGCGCGCGCGCGCACGATTCGACTTCCGTACGTCTACCTCGGCTATTGGGTCGAGGGCTCGCGCAAAATGGACTACAAGGGCCGTTTCCTGCCGCAGGAGCGGCTCACGCCCGACGGCTGGAAGCGGGTGGAACGCTAGAACCGCTCCGTCCTGCGACGATGCAGCATCGAGCCGTCGTTTAGCCCCAGACCTGATCCGCGATCAGCTTTACGTTGAGCGCGATGATGATGGCCGCCACGAGGGCCGCCAGCGCCGTGAACCACCGCGGCGAAGCCAGCGCTTTCATCTTCCTGCGGTCAGCAGTGAACATGACCAACGGCACGACGGAGAACGGCAAAGCCAGGCCCAGCACCACTTGGCTGAGGATCAAGAGTTTTGCCGTCCCGGCCTCGCCGTACCAGATCGTGACGATGGCGGCCGGGACGATGGCGAGCGCCCGGGTCGTGAGCCGCCGCGCCCAGGCCGGCAATCGGATGTCGATGAAGCCCTCCATCACGATTTGACCGGACAACGTGGCGGTCACGGTCGAATTCATGCCGCAACACAAAAGCGCGATCCCGAACAGCGTGGGCGCGATGGCGGAGCCGAGGAGCGGCGCCAAGAACGCGTGCGCCTGGTCGAGTTCGGCGACGTCGGTCTTGCCCGCCTTGTTGAAGGTGGCGGCCGCCAGGATGAGGATCGAGGCGTTGATGAGCAGCGCAAACATCAACGCGATCGTGGAATCGAACGTGGCGAGCTTGATCGCCTCGCGTCTGTCTTCGACCGTATCGCCGAACCGGCGGGTTTGCACCACGCCGGAATGCAGATAGAGGTTATGCGGCATCACCGTCGCTCCGATGATACCGATGGCGAGATAAAGCATTTCGGGATTGGTCACGATTTCGGTCGTGGGCGCGAAACCGAGGATCACCCTGCGCCAGTCGGGATCGGCGAGTACAATTTGAACCGCAAAACAGGCGGCGATAACGCCGAGCAAGGCCACGACGAAGGATTCGATCCAGCGGAAGCCGAGACGCTGCATTGCCAGAATGAGGAACACATCGAGCGCGGTGATGACGACACCGATTTCCAGCGGTATCTTGAACAAGAGATTGAGGCCGATGGCGGTGCCGATCACTTCGGCGAGGTCGGTCGCGCAGATGGCGATCTCCGCCAGCACCCACAGCGGCAACGCCACCGCGCGGGGGAATGCGTCGCGGCAGGCTTGCGCCAGATCGCGGCCGGCGCCGATGCCCAGCCGCGCGCACAGCGCCTGCAGCAGAATCGCCATGAGGTTCGAAAGCAGCGCGATGGTGAGCAGCGCGTAACCGAACTTCGAACCGCCGGCGAGCGAGGTCGCCCAATTTCCCGGATCCATGTAGCCGACGGCGACGAGATAGCCCGGCCCGAGAAAGGCGATGAGCTTCCTCCACAGCGGCCCCTTGGGTCGCGTGGCGATCGTGCCGAAGACGTCGGAGAGCGAGGGCGTGCTGCGGCTGCGCCGCCAGCCGGTTTCGGGATAATCGCCCGAGGGGGATGATCCCTCCTCCGGCACGGACGAGACAGCCATGCTGACAATCCTTCGCCACCTCCATAGCCTTGTTGCAAATAATTTGCAATTGCATTGGAGCGGGCGGCGGGCCGTGCGGTGCTCCGAAAATACTATCATGCTGAAGCACTTAGGGGCAGAATGGGAACATTCGCTGCCCCGGCGCGATTGAGGGCCGGGGTGCCTCACGCCATGCCCTGTTCGACTGTTCCTCCCACCTCGACACGCGTGCGCGTCGGACTGTGCGCGCTCGCCGCGCTGGCGCTGAGCGCGCAAGGAGCTGTCGCCGCCGAAGGCGCCAGGACGGGCGCCTCCGAGGTCATCTTTCTCGTGCAACTCGTTGCGTTGAGGCTGGTCGGCCGCCTGCTGGGTGAGCTC
>WNGJ01003657.1_pt1 | contig 15865 bp, 10 predicted proteins | sample 5400611 | NCBI WGS metagenome assembly WNGJ01 (sample SAMN13153375, study PRJNA577476) | soil metagenome | isolation source: 40 cm soil or saprolite under Garry oak tree replicate 1 | place: USA:California | collected 2016-06-15
CGTGATGTAAGTACCATCCGGGAACACTACCTGGGAGGCGGGATCGGATGGAATGTATTCCAACCCATATTCGGCCAGTGGCAACTCCTGATTGCGCCAGATGGGGCTTTCCATGAAGATGGAGTGGGTAGTTGAGCAGGTATCATGTAAGAAGCCGGGGAGAGTTAGCTCCTCGGTCATAGTATTGCCGCCGATCTCAGGCCGGGCTTCGAGAACCAGGCACGAGAGCCCTGCTCTCCCAAGGTAGGCGGCTGTGATCAGACTGTTATGGCCCGCTCCAGCAATCACTATGTCAAATTGGTCTGACATCTACGCCTCCTTTGATGTGGAATCGATTATGACTGTGCTCAACAGTTGAACTAGCGAACCGGGTCCAACTGACCCGAGGTGGGCTCCGCTCAGCAGAACCAGGATTCGGTCAGGTGAGGTAACACCTTGCGTGTCCCATAACCTTTGACCGCGCAAGAGACACACATATCCTGACCGTTGATGGCGAGGGCTGATGCCTTAATGTGGAAAAAGGTCTCGATTGGATCTGCCTGCACGCTTTGAGCTTGCTCCACCAGTACGGATACCCTGCGCTGAAGTTCGTCCATACGCCGGTCGGGATGCGTCCAGCAGTACGTATAAGCGGCGGCATCTAGTTCTCCTGACCATTCGTGAGCACCTGGCGTGTCAAGCAGAGCCGAACCAGGGGGGATCAGTAAGCGAATCGAGAAATGCACAGGGTCAACATGCTCGACCAGCCGGCGCTCTTCAAAAAAGGTCAGCATCGCGATATAGCTCTCAAGCGTTTCCCAAGGAGAGAATGGCAGTAACGACGGGCGCAAAGGAATAGCTAGCTGTTGCATCAAGTCGAATACCTCTGCCACCTGTGCACTCGTATGGCCTTTGTTCAGGTGACGAAGCACATCATCATTGATTGACTCCACAGCCGAGACTATGAAGGCGCACCCCAGGTCGCGGAGTTCAGGCAGCAGGTGCTGATGCTGCAAAAGGTGCTCAATTTTGATGGTTGCATCGAAGGTGATGGAGGGGAACTCAGCATGCAAAGCGCGAGTAATACGCATGGCATGGGTAGGCCCATTGAAGAAATCGGGGTCGCCAAATGTGATATGGCGCACACCCTGCGCTACTTGTGTGCGGATGTCTGCCAACACAATGTCGACTGGTACAGCGAAGAAAAGTCCATGGTAGATGGGCGTGATTGGGCAATGCAGGCAGGTATGCTTGCAACCGCGGGTCGTTTCAGTATACCCTGCCAGCAACCGTTCGCCATTCACCTCAAGTCGAGCATAACGAGACGGGGATGGGAGTTGATGGCGCTCAGGTACCACGAACGGAGTCCGCTGAATCCAGGGAGTGCTGCTCTGTTCACGTGTGCTGACACCTGGAATAGGCGCAGTTTGGCCACTTTCCAGGGTGGCGATTAGCCTGAGCAGCGGGATTTCATATTCGCCGCCGATGACCGAATCAACGGTTTCTTGCAAGAGGTAATTTTCATTGAGCGAGGCGTAGAGCCCATAAAAGCAGATGTGCGCCGCAGGATTGAGCGAACGCACACGTTGTGCAACTAGCTGTCCTAGACGGAGGGCTGTATGCATGGGTACAGAAACGCCAACAAATCGCGCTCGAGTTATGCTTTCATCTGTCAGCGCCTCAACAGCGGTATCTACTGACACGGGGGAATATCCTGCCTGCTGTAGCATGGTGTGTAGCGAAGCAAGATGAAATGGTTGGTGGCCCAGTTCATAACATGAAATGAGCAGAATGGCGCCGTTGGATCTCATTTCTTACGAGAAGGCCCACCACCACCTTTGGCACTCGGTCCGGCCCCTACGCCCACCTCTTCCGGTACCCAGCCCTCGGGGGGCTTCGCATCTTCGCCGAAGAAGAACTCCTCCATCTGCTCGCGCAAAATTTTGCGTGCTTCTGGATCCGCCATATTCAGCCCATAGTGGTTAATGATGAGCGTACTTTGGGCAGGCCACATATCCCAGGCCTGTTGCGAGACTTTCTCATAGATGCGTTGCCCCAATTGGCCGGGGAAGGGTGGCTTCTCTAACCCTGGAAGCTCGCGACCTAGTTTGACACACATTACCATTCGTGGCATGTTGAAAACTCCTGGTCAATGTTACAATGTACACTAATAAAGAATACTACAAGATAGAACGTCACATGTCAAACACTGCACGAATTGTACGTCCGCCGTGTGTCTTATTTCTGGGCATGCAGGGCAATTTTTCGCATCCACCGATGCGTGCATTACTTGAAGCTGGTATTGAGGTATGCGCAGTCGTCATTCCGGCTGAGCAGAACCCTATGCAAAACCAACCGGCTATCAGGCAGCGAGAGCGTGCACAGACCTCTCGCGTGGTGCTACCTGTGTTACAATCCTCATCGCATACCTCTATCCTGCAACTGGCATGGGATCGACAGATACCAGTGTGGGAAGTAGATCGACTGTCCGACCCAGAAACTATTGAGGTGTTAACCGCATACCAACCCGATGTCATTTGCGTTGCGTGTTTCTCAAAGCGTATACCGCGTGCGGTCTTAGATATTGCGCATCTTGGATGCCTCAACGTGCACCCGTCGTTACTGCCAGCCAATCGCGGGCCAGAGCCGTTATTCTGGACCTTTCGCGAGGGTAATCAACGAACAGGCGTCACTATTCATTTGATGGATGAGGGTATGGACACAGGGCCAATTGTGGCGCAGGAAGCTCTGGAGATTCCAGATGGTATCGGCTACACTCAATTGGAAGCCCAGTGCGCCGAGCTTGGCGGGAAGCTGCTGGCACGCGGCACCTGGGATCTCTATAATGGAGTTGCAGTGCCAGTGGCGCAAGATGAAAACAGAAGCAGTTATCATAGTTTTCCCGCTGACGATGATTTTGTTGTGCCAGTGGCAGAATGGAGCGCCCGCCACGTTTACAACTTCATATGTGGGGTAGCATTATGGGGACCACCGATTATTTTGCGTGTGGGCAACAACTCACTTCCCGTTAAGAAGGCTATTTCCTATAGCCATGGGGATATAGCCCTAGTTCATAATGGTAGTGATGCGGATAGACAGCCTGGAGAAGAGCTCTGGGTGCAGTGCAAGCAGGGGAGCGTGCTAGTAAAGTGAGGCTTGTGGGGGAAAGACATATGATGTTGCCAATCTCATTATCCGGGTGGCAGAGTCGGCGAAGTAGCACTACCGCTTAGTACACAAAGTCATTGATGTGAGGCTCAAGCTGTTCATGATTCTGCTGCGTGATCTCCGTTTCAAAGATTTTGTGTACTCAGAGACTCTCCTACCTTTTTGCGTACTGTCTCTACACTCGTCCCAAGATCTCCCAGCAGATCTGCAATGATTCCCTTTTCCTCGCGCAGCAAACCAAGCAGCAGATGCTCGCTCCTGATAGGAGCGCCCCGACCGTCTCTCTGCTCGGCCTCATCGACAGCCAACAGCAAGTATGCTCTGCACAGCGCACTCTGCACAAGCACTACCGGTGCGGTCTTCACTCCCTGCCCTTGCCTCTTCTCCACGACTGCTTGCACTCTGGCAAAATCTATTCCCAGATCCCCCAGCACCTTGCTCACGGGTCCATCATGCCTGAAGGTTAAAGATGCCAGCCCTACCAGCAAATGCTCTGGCCCAACCCTCTGGCCAAGATTCCGCGCTGTAAGCCGCGCATCCTCCAGCACGCGCCGAGCTTCTAGCGTGAATGGATAGACAGCCAGAAGCGTCTTATCCAACTCCCGACTCCCTAAGTCTTTCTCTATTGAGGCAATGGAAGCATTGGAAGCAGAGATCCTTTCCTCACTGCTTGCATCCGTCACCGCTGCTGCCTCTTGTTCGGACATACCCGCCTTCTCACTCAGCGCACGCCGTAGTGCTGTCCGCAGGGTGTCCAGGTCCACGCCCAGGTTTTTCAGCAGACCCGCCTCGATCCCTTGATCGTCACGCCCACGCACCAGAACCAGCAGCAGATGCCCCGTGCCAATGGAGGGGTGATGGAGCCGCCGTGCTTCGTCTGAGGCCAGCTCGATGACATGCTTCAACTTCGGTTGCAGTTTGATGTCACCCTGCGCGTCGCCAGGGGCAGTCCTCCGCTCGATGTCCTCGCGCATCTCGGAGAGGCTGACCCCCATCTCAGCCAGCAACTTTGCAGCCACGCCTGAGCCTTCGCCGACCAACCCCAACAACAGATGATGCCCACCAATGTAGTGATCCTGGAGCCGACGTGCCTCTTCGTGCGCCAGGCTCCATGCCTTCCTGGCAGGCTTCGTGAACCTTTGGGAATACTCCTGATTGGTTATCGGCAGAGCCGTCACGTGCTCCAGAAACATGAGCGTCTGAATATCCTTGAGGGGTGGCACCCCCAACCCTTGCAGGATCTTCACCGCAGTACTCTCCGGCACACGAAGCACCCCCCGCAACAAATCCTCGGTGTCGAGAGAGAAGAAAGGGGAACGCTCTCCACTGGCCGTGTTGGCGGGTGGTCTCTGTTCGAACACGATCTGCACGGCACGCCCTTCACTGTGCTCTTCAACTGCCTTATGGACCTGCTCTAATGTTATGCCCAGCGACGTCAGGTGTTCTGGCATCTCCACATCTTGCAGGATCTTCATTGCAGCATTCTCCGGCAGAGCAATCGACGCTAGCCAAGGCTTCCCGCCGGTGGAGGGATAAGAAGAAAACCGGCGCTCGGCTTCTTTCCTGGCTATCTCAATGGCCGTGTTCGCATGTGGTGAAAGCATGATCTCTCCCTGCACCATGCTATTGCCACGCCCTTTCGCCTCTTCAACCGCCTTGCGTACCTGCTCGAGCGTCACGCCCAGCGACTCCAGGACGCTGGCAGCAACGCTCTCTCCTTCGCGAAGCAAACCCAGCAGGAGATGTTCAGTGCCGAGGGCGTTGTGCTGGAAGTGCCGGGCTTCTTCCCCAGCCAAGTTCAACACCTTCCTGGCCTGCTCAGTGAACGTGTCGAAACGATCGCTGTTAATCATAGCAGTTTTCTCACCTTTCACCAGAAGAGAGCTAATGCAAAGGAAGGCCACTGATGCCTTTTCTTTTCTATCTTCGCGCAAATCTGGCTATCGCTCCCCTACATAATGATTTTTTACAAAACCATCCGGATAGTGATCAATGCACCGAGGCCGATCAATCGGCGCTGGGCGCGATAAATCGGCCCCTACTGATGCAGATTAACAAATTAATCTGCATTAGTAGGGCAAGACCTGGCCTATCGCATCAGTCCCGGCAGCAGGAAGTAATAAAGAAGGCTGACGAGGATGAGATATCCTAGCAGAACCAGCGTCCACCCCATATTATGGCGAATAACCTGGCCCTCGTTGCGCACGTACTTGGAAGTTGAGACACCAACGCTGGCCGTCTGGGGGGCGACCGGCTTGCCGACCTCGGCTCCGACCGAGCCCAACGAGGGCAGCAACAGAACAGGGAAGCCGAGCAATCTACCTACCTGTACCTGCACTAGGCCAAACAAACTATTGGCGGAGGTATTGCTGCCTGAAAGCGCAACGCCGATCCATCCCAGAATGGGGGCAAGCAGGATGAAAGCGGGTCCGATCTTCGAAAAGCCGTAAGCCAGTGACGAGGCCATGCCAGAGTAATTGAAGACGAAGGCTAGGCCAAAGATGAAGAAGCCGACCAGCAGCGCTCCCCACATCTGGCGGAAGGTGTCCCGAAACACCTGTCCCAGCACCGCGCCTCCAGGGCGGATAAACGCCAGCATCACCAGCCAGGAGGTCAGAATGGCGGTTCCAGCAATGAAGGGCGTGAAGGAGAAGGCGACGGAAGTGACCTTGTGGCTAATGGAAGAGATGGCCTTTACCTGGACGCTGCCCAGAGTGATCTTCGGCAACTGCGACCAAGGGCCGGTCCACAGCACAACCACCACTATCAGGATCAGGAATGGCAGCAAGGCCGCCAGGACGGAATGCCGGGAGGGGGCGCTTCCGATGCGAGAGGCGCTCTCCGCCCTCTGCTCTTCTTCGCTCAAGGCTATACCGCCATAGCCCAGCACGGTCTTTGGATGCCAGACCTTCAGCAGCAGGAGGATCGCACCAAATGAGACCAGCGCACCGACAATGTCGGGAAGATAGGGGCCCAGGAATTGCGAGACAGGCAGCTGACCCAGAATGAAGGACAATGACCCCACCACCGCCAGCGGCCAGCCTTCGCGAAAGCCCTTGCGGCCAGTTACTAGATAGATCAGAATCCAGGGGGGCAGCAGCGCCAGGATAGCTACAATCCTCCCCACCGAGGCCGAGAGCGCTAACAGTGGCAAGCCGGTCACGGCTGCCAGCGCAATAATCGGCGCGCCCAGTGCGCCATAGGAGACGGGGGCATTGTTGGCTATCGCTGCGACTCGAATCGCATCCAGCTCGATGACGCCCAGCGCAACCAGGATGGGGGCGATGACCGCCCAGGGATAGCCGAAGCCGACCAATCCTTCGAGCAATGCGCCCAAGGCCCAGGCCAGCAGGATCGCCTGGACGCGAACATCGGCGGTGGCCTGCTCGACTAGCCAGTTTTTGAAGGTGTCGAAGAGACCCGTCAGTCTCAGCGTGTTGAAGATGACCACCCCCCAGAAGGTGATCCAGTCCACCGCCCAGATACCGGTGGCGCTGCCGATGAAATACGCCCGGATTCCATCGCCTATCGGCATACCCCACACCACGATGGCCAAGATCAGAGTGAGAACGGAGCCGATCAGCGTGGCAAGCCAGGCGGTGACGCGGAAGACTGCCAGCATAACCAGCAGCGCTATTACCGGGATGAGCGCGACCAGAACGGTTAGACCAAGATTCCCTAGCGGATTAAGTACCTGAACGAACATATAGTTCCTCCTCGTTGATAAGTCCGGGACAACAACAGTGCCTTCAGGCCGCTATTTACTGTAATGTTAGTATTCTACCATTTTTTCTACCGACGCATACCTGTAAATGCGGAATTAGCACCCCGGCCATTCATCATTCGTACCATCCAGGCAGCAAAGTACTCTCATCGCTTTCCTCCTAGCACAGTAAAAAAAGTTGAGTTGATAGCCTAAATATAGGCCAGAATGGGCATCCATCCTGGCCTAATAAGCTTACACAGGCTATGTCACTTATATCACCACAGGTGGTGAGGAAGTGTAGATGCTGCCATTCGAATGGTAGAACCACCTCTGTTTCCCAGGATTGGGGAAACTGGCATTGAGTGTACGTAGGGTGCCATTTTGCAAACCGATGTGGACGATATTATTCTTGACTGCCGCTGTTGTCGTAATAGGGGTGCCTATCTTCGTCTTCCAGAAGAGGGTCCCTGCAGCCCCAAAGGAAGAACCATCGGTGTTGATGGCATACATGTTTGTATTCGTAGAACCGATGTAGATTACATGACTGTACAGTACCGGGGAAACTGTTACAGCAAAGGGTTTTCCTGCCGAGTAGTCCCAGTGGAGTGAACCGTTACTCGCATTGACAGCGGTTACAAAGTTATTTGCTGATGCGTAATAGATGACACCACTTGTTGGGGTTGGTGTTGAGATAGGACCCCCGTCTACCTGGGAGCTCCATTTCAGACTTTTAGTAGTCTCGTTAAATGCATCCAAAGAACCTGTAACGTCACCAAAGTAGATTACTCCATTGGATTCAGCCAAATTGGTTTTAGGTCGAGCAGGCAAAGCTGGTGGTGGGCTCCAGACTTTTGTACCATCTGTTGCGTTGAGTGCAACCAATTGGGTAGGATTGCCCGAAACGGAAGGGTACTGCGCCACGTAGAGTTTTCCGTTGGCCACGATAGGATTACCGAAATACTTACCAGCTGCCGCCGGATGGGTCCATAACACTGTGCCATTGCCCGTACCCGAGGTATCCTTGGTGTTGAGGGCATAGATGTAACTAGTACCTACGTTTGAATCTACTGCGAAGTAGACTGCGCCGTTAGCCACGGCTATTGCGCTTTTGCCATAGGTCTGCGCAGGGAATGTGAAGATCCAGCGTTTCGAGCCATCGCTTCTGAGCGATACCACTGCTGTACTGCTGCTATTCGATACCTCGAAATAAATCACACCGTTCACCACGACTGCTGGAGACCAGATATCGCCGCCGGGCGGGTACTGATAACTCCAGCGGTAAAAGCCATCTGCCGCAGTGAGCGCATAGAACTTGTCATTATCTGAGCCGAAATAAACGCTCAGGGTTGTTGCATCTGGCCTGGTGGAAGCTGCGTGAACGTTAGATACACCTCGATGTGTTAAGGCGAAAGCTGTTATGCCAGATATGAAAGACAAAGCAAGCAGAACGAATAACGCCCGCTTTACGATGTGTAGCATACTACATTGCTCCTTAATCTGCTAAGAAATATTGGAATTTTTACGTAACGTTTGGAATATTATTGAAATTTGCTAGAAGATACAAGTACTTTAGTATGATAAAACAGTGCAATTCTGGTCATGTTAGGAAGTGCTAAGAGGTTCAGCTATAAAGATACAGCTAAGAAAGCACTAACAATAACCAGGTAGGTTAGAGCGCCTGTCACGAGCATTAAAGGTGTCACCAGTATGCAGATTTTGAAGTAGTCCAGGCCAGATACCTCGAGATTGCGGCGTCAGGTGCCTACCTCGGATTTCGGCCTGAAGCGCAGAGCTGACCACACCTCATCGATGGAAATCTGCGTCACGGGTCTCCATTCTTTGTTGGGAAAGACTTCCCAGAGCACATTGCGGGAAAGATCGGTGGGGACCTTCGAGCTCAGCTTCGGGTACGAGATCCAGAGCAGTCCGCCCGGTTTTACAAGCTTTATTGCCATTGGGCCGTGCTTTTCAAGCTCTGCCTTGTTGTGAACAAACAGATGCACCATATCGAAGTTACCCTCTGGAGATGTGGTAGTGACGAGTTCCACGCCGGCTGGTAGGGTACCGAGTTGTTCACGGTATCCTTCGGGGGCATGCAGAATTAGCAGGCGGTATTTTGGCTTGATGCCGAGTTTTTTGATCAAAGATGTATCGGCCATCTACTATCTCCTCTTAAAATTTATTGGTAAGATATATGCTAAGCCGCCCATGATGAGACCAAAAAGACTGAGCGATTCAAAATATTGCTGCTTGAGCCTTGCTGGACGAATGCACAGCTCTATGATATCATCGGTGGCGTCAACAACAACATATACTGGGAGGATCAGGCTACACTGTGTATTTTAAACGTCTGGAGATGTTGGGTTTTAAGAGTTTCGCTTTGCGAACTGTGTTGGAGTTCAGTACAGGTATAACGGCTGTAGTGGGACCTAACGGTGCGGGTAAATCAAATGTTGCTGATGCAGTGCGCTGGGTGCTGGGCGAGCAGAGCATGCGCCAGTTACGCGGCAAGAAAAGCGAAGACATTATTTTCTCCGGGGGGCACAGCAAGGCGCCGCTTGGTATGGCCGAAGTTTCGCTCACACTCGACAATAGTAGCGGCTGGGTGCCATCGGAATATAGCGAGATCACCGTTACACGGCGCAGTTACCGTTCAGGTGAAAACGAATATCTCATCAATAAACAGAAAGTTCGCCTCAAAGATGTCGTGTTGCTACTGGCCCAGGCTCGAATTGGACACGACTCCTACACAGTTGTGGGACAGGGTTTGATTGATGCTGCGCTCAGCTTGCGTGCAGAAGAGCGGCGTGGTCTCTTCGAAGATGCCGCGGGAATTCGCCCTTTCCAGGTGCAGCGTACCGATGCCGAAAACCGCCTGCGTCAGACAGAACAGAACCTCGAACGTTTGCGTGATATTGTCGGTGAAATCGAACCGCGCCTGGAACCTTTGGCAGAGCAGGCTCGCCGTGCTGTCGAGTCCAAGCAGGTGAATAATGAATTGCAGGAGGTCCTGCTCACCTGGTATGCCCTCCAGTGGAGACGCCTGCGCGGTAATAAAGAGCGTGCGGAGGTTGCGGAACAGGAACAGGCGCAGAAGGTACAGCAGTTGGAGCAGGCGCTCCAGTCGGCGGATGAGCACAGAGAAAGCCTGAGTTTCAAACGACAAAACGCTCAAGCCGACATTGTTGAGTCCCGTGAAGCATGTAATCAGGCCAACGACGTTGTGAAGCGAATTGAACGCGAGTTAGCGGTCAGTCAAGAACGTATCTCTAGCTTAGAGCACCAGGGGGCGGAGCAGCAACAGGAGGAGCGGCGTTTACGTGAGCGACTGATCGCTGCGCAACAGCAGGTCGTTGACCTGGAAGAACAATGTGAGCTTGCCGATGAAGCTATAGATGCAGATGCCGCAGCCCTGGCGGTACAAGAAGGGCGTGTCGCAAAGGTGCAGAAGGAATACGAGCTGGATGAGCGACGTTTACGCAACGCGCAGAGCGAACTCATTCAGGTTCAGGCACGTCTAGGTGCCAGTCAATCGGACCTGGGCAGGCAGCAGAAGCACCTTGGAGAGCGCAATCGCAACCTGGCTGCGAGGCGCGAAACTATCGCTCAATCCCAGCAGTCAATGCGTATGTTGGAGACGCGCCAGGTTGAGGAACTCGCACTCCTCGATACCGCCCGTAAAGAAGAGCAACAAATCACACAACGCAAACAAGCGCTTGCACGTGTCATCGCGGATGCGCAACAAGAGATAGAGCGTCTCAAGTCAGCGCTGGCTGAAGCCGAGAGACGCCGCCACAGCCTTTCAGATCGCCTTACTATGCTCAAAAACTGGCGTGCGAGCCTCAGCGGGTACAGCGATGGTGTACGCGCCCTACTACGAGCACCTGAAGGTAAGCTCAGCGGTGTTATTGGTCCTGTGCCACAACTTGCTGTCGCACCTATTGGTTTGGAGGCTACGTTAGAAGCTGCGCTTAGCCCATATTTGCAGGCCGTGGTAGTACAAACAATTGAGGATGCTCGTGCATGCCTGGGTTACCTGCAGGCGACCAAGGCAGGAAAAGCGATGGTCGTCTGGGCGGATATGTATGGCCCAGACGAGGGCCAATTTCAAGCGGAAGAAATAGCCCTCAATCGATTATTAGCGATTGCACCTGCGATGAAAGATCATGTCCATGGCCTGGCATGGCGATGTGTGCAGTGTGAGCCGGGCTACCAGCTCCTCTTTCGTAGAATGCTGCGAGGGACTGTCATCGTCCACGACCTGGAAGCTGCTCACACGCTTCTCGACTTGCTGGTATCATTGCGCGGCGATTCCGCATGTCCCCACATAGAGAAATTTGTGACGTGCAAAGGTGAGGTGCTGCATATCGATGGCTGGTTGACAGGAGGAAGCAGTAAGGAGGGCAGTCAGCAGGGGCTGCTGGCCTACGAACGCGAACTGCGGGAGTTGCCACAGCAACTCGATGAGCAAGTGACGCTTCTCAATCAGTTGAACGCCAGCATAAGCGAAGTACAGCGAAGCCAGGAAGCTCGGCGCGTAGAACAGAACGCGGTCGACAAAGAGCTACAGAAAAATGCGGCTCGTATCACTGAGCTAAACAAGACAGTAAGTAACACGCAGCGAGAACAGGAGCGCCTGCAAACGGAGTTACAACTGGCGATCTCTATTGAGCAGCAGTTAGCGGCTGAGCTTGGCGGGTTGGAACAGGAAGTGCAAGCGGCGTTTGAACGGGTACACGCACATGAGAAATCGCAACGCGAAATGACGGGCCTGGTTCAGGAGCTACAGCGAGAGGTTGAGGAGCGTGCAATCATCAATCGACGCCACCAGGATGAACTGGGCAAAGCTCGCACTGCCCTGGCTGTGAAGCGACAGGAGGCGAAATCGCTCCGCCAGCAATTGCTTGGGCAGCAGACACAGGTACAGGACCTCAAGTTGCAGGTTGAGCAACATATATCCCGCATGAAGGATGTAGGAGAGCGGCATCAAGCGATGCAACAGTCTGTCATATCGCTTCGTTCCGAACTTGAACAGGCCCAAAAGCGTACCCAAGTACTGGTCGGAGCGCTACGTGTAGCGGAGGAGCGGGCCAGTGGGATTGATCGTCAGATAACGACACAGGAACAAGAAATATTACAGTTGCGTCATACTATGGCTGAATTAGAAGTGAGCTATCGCCGCTGTCTGTTGGAGAGCCAGAAAGCGCGGGACGCCGTCGAGGCAATGTTGGAGCAGCTATACGAAGAGATGGGAATTACTGATCCCAGAGAACTGGTTCGATATGCTACTGATGCCTATGATGGCACTAAGGTGGCAGAAATGCGGGGGGAAAACGAGCAGGCTTTCTCACCCGATGGTACAGAGCTTCTTTCTGAGGAAGAAGAGACGCAATTGCGTAAAATGCGCAGACGTGTTGACAACTTGCGTAGTCGTCTCAAAGCCATTGGAGGCAGCGATCCCGATGCGCCTCAGCAGTATGAGGAGATGCGTACCCGCTATGAGTTCCTCTGTACGCAAATTGCCGATATGGACCAGGCTGTCATACAGTTGCACACGATCATCAGCCACCTTGATGTAACGATGGCACGGCAATTCGAGAAAACGTTCCAGGCCGTAAACGCCCGTTTCCGCGAACACTTCATTACGCTCTTCAACGGTGGTAATGCGCGCCTTGAGTTGACCATTTCCAGAAATGAGGAGAATGGTTCGCATGCATCCAGTATGCCCACGGGAGTAGAAGTAATCGTGCAGCCTCCAGGGAAAAAGGTGCAGGATTTGTCGCTGCTTTCAGGTGGAGAACGCGCATTAGTCTCAGCGGCGCTGCTCTTTGCCTTGTTAGAGATCAACCCGCCGCCTTTCTGCCTGCTAGACGAGGTAGATGCAGCGCTTGATGAATCCAACGTGGTGCGCTTCTGCGATATTCTGAAGCGGCTGGCTCAGCGCACGCAGTTTATCGTAATTACCCATAACCGCGTGACGATGATGGAGGCCCAGGTCGTCTACGGAGTTTCAATGAGCGGTGATAGCATCTCACGCCTGCTCTCATTGAAACTTGAGGAGACCCCAGTTGCAGGGGACCGATAGAGTTTGTTTACGCGATCCGAAAATTTGTTGAAAAAGGTATTGACAGGCTTTGATGGCTGTGATAGTATACACCCTGTCAAGAGAAACCGCCTGTATGTGCAGATGAACCGGTGACAATAGCGAAGAGGGTACACCCGTTCCCATCCCGAACACGGAAGTTAAGTTCTTCAGCTCCTACGATACTTTGGGGGTAGCCCCACGGGAAAATAGGACGTCGCCGTTTCACCCGCCCACATAGGCGGTTTTTTGTGGATTACAGTTAGACTACAGTACAAGTGCTTCCTTTCTAGACGATGAGAATGTGCGGCCGGGATCAAAGGTGCTGAGGTCGATAGTGTGACTATCGAAGGGTGATGGGAGACGAACCCGCCCATCCTCAACGTCTCCAGCGATAATTGCCTCCACTAAAACAGCGGTAATCGGTGCGTGCATTAAACCATGCCCCGAGAAGCCGACAGCATGAACAAGATTACTCAGATTGGAATCAATGCCGATCAAGGGATTCGCGTCAGGCGTTGTTCCGTAGAAACCAGACGTCGTTGCCGTTAATCCGCCAGCTTCAGCAAGGCGTGGGGCAAAGGCCATCACCTGTTCGAGTATCGCATAGCCATAGTTGTCAATGCCGTTGGCATGGTTAAATGGTGGGTCGATGCGATCCTGATCTTCGTCACTGAAGTCAGGCTCAGGGTTGGTCTCGTGTGCCCAGGCAAGTAAGAGGAGTTCATTCTCCGGACGGCTATGTGCTCCTCGGCCAACTCCCATGCCGTAGATAGTCATGGGTAACTGGTGCCATTCCTCCCGGCTCATGATCGGCTTGTCTGGTTTCAGGAAGTAATGATAGCGCTTGAGTGGTGAAATGGGGAGAGACATCCCACCGATGCGCCGGCTGAGGCGTGGCGCCCAGGCGTTCGTTCCATTAACAAACCAATCGGCTTCAATTGGACCTTTCGTCGTTTCAAGAGCGATGATGCGACCACCGCGAAGCGTGGCGCCAATCACCTCCGTGTCTTGCATCAGGTGGACGCCTAACTCTTGCGCGCGCCGAAAGCCTTCTATGTAGATCATCTGGGGGAAGAGAAAGCCGTCAGTTGGGCACCAGGTTGCCCCCACGAGGCGATCAGTTTCAATACACGGCCAACGGTCTTGAACCGTCTGGGGGTCCAGGATTTCGACCGGCAAGCCAATCTCCTGTTGCATGGCTACATTGGCCTGTGCCAGTTGCCATATCCTGGCAGCGGCGATTCGAATGCTCGGTTTCCACACTGGTGCAGCTTGCTCTGGATCCTCATACAAGAAGAGATACCCGTTTTGTTGGAAGACGGGTTGACTCCTTTCAGGTGGAGTTCGCAGCGCCTGGTGGAACTGTGTGTACCACCATTCGGAGTACTGCATCCCGATCACCGTTTCCTCGACACTAAACTGGGCACGGATGCCAGCTGCCGATCGACTCGATGAGCCGTTCCCAATCCTGGCCTTCTCTAGAGTTGTTACGCGGAAGCCGCGCTCTGCTAAACGGACAGCAGTCAGTGCATTGGTCGAACCACCCCCAATCAGTACCACGTGATCCGCTGAAGAGGCTGGCAAGGGACGTGGAGTGTTCACCGCTCATCGCTCCTTTCATTGACAACCTGGCGACCGCAAGGGTCGCCACACGGTTATTGGCTAGTTAACATTGAAAAGCATCGAACTTTTATCGACAACCTGGCGACATTTATTCGTCGGGTCAACTGTCACTCTCGGCCTTTGCTTGCAAAGCATCGAACTTTTATCGACAACCTGGCGACCGCAAGGGTCGCCACTACATTTATGGTTGCTTTGCGCGTATGGTTGCTTTGCGCGAGAAATGTAGTAGTACCCCTTGCGGATACCAGTTCCTGGATATCAGATGCAAAGGACTTTTTTAAAGTCTTTCACAAATCCTACATCTCCAACAAGGCTGATACTAGCTTATCTATCTCTTCCTCAGTGTTGTAGAAGCCCGTCGAGATGCGTAACGACTTTTTGGAAGGGATGTTGCGAATATAAATATTGTGATGGTCGCGCAGGTACGTAACTACCTCGGTATCGTCACGCCCTTCCAGCTTGAAAGCAACCAATCCACTTTCTCCCGGTCGTGGAGTTAGAATGGTTAGACCAGGTACTGCTCTTAGAGCTTTATAGGCGTATGCACTCAACGACTTGATACGTTCAAATAGCCACTGGTAACCAACTATTTCCTCCAGCCATTTCAATACTGCTACCTGGCCCGATATGGCTGCGGTTTGCCGTCCTCCCGCCTCGAAGCGCTGTGCATTCTCTAATAGTTCCCATTCCATCCCTTCTTCATGCTTAATAGACCAGGGGCCTACATAGGTTGGCGAGACATAGCTTAGCGCATCCTGGCGAACGTAGAGGGCACCTGTACCATCTGGTCCGCAAAGCCACTTCTGCATAGGAATAGCGTAGAAATCAACGCCAAGCGCCTTCACATCGATAGGTAACGCGCCCGCAGATTGTGCACCGTCGATCAGCACAGGTATGCCCCATTCGCGTCCCATGTAGCCAACTTCGCTGATATTGAGGACTGCTCCTGTGGTCCAGACAACATGCGAGATGGAGATCAGGCGCGTGCGTGGTGTCACAAGGTCCGCTATGGCTTTAAGAACAGGACGTTCTGCTACCGGGCCAATATCAGCGATACGAATGACAACGCCATAACGGTCCCGTATCTGGTAAAGTGGAGCAAGCAGGCTTATATGCTCGTGGTTGGTAGTTATGACTTCGTCACCTTCATGCCATTGAATGCCGTAGCTGACGATATTGAGACCGTCACCAGTGTTATCGGTGAGGGCGATCTCATCAATATCAGCGTTCAGGAGGCGGGCCACGCTGCCACGTGCGTTCACATAAATTGTCCTCATAGCATCATATGCTGCTGCCCCTAGACG
>WNGJ01004168.1_pt1 | contig 15856 bp, 12 predicted proteins | sample 5400611 | NCBI WGS metagenome assembly WNGJ01 (sample SAMN13153375, study PRJNA577476) | soil metagenome | isolation source: 40 cm soil or saprolite under Garry oak tree replicate 1 | place: USA:California | collected 2016-06-15
TTCTTCCCCGTGCTTGTGAACACGCTCCGGGGCCTAACCTCAGTGCGGCCGGAATCGATCGAGCTGATGCGGTCCTACGCCGCCGGGGAGGTCCAGACGTTCCGGCGCGTCCGCATTCCGACGGCGCTGCCGTTCATCTTCACGTCGCTCAAGATCGCAACCGTGCTCGCGATGATCGGCGCGATCGTCGGCGAGTACTTCGGCGGTGCCTTCACCGCGCTCGGCGTGCTGATCGACAGTCGCAGCACGACGTTCCAATTCAAAGAGGCGTGGGCTGGAATCGGGGTCGCCTGCGCCTATGGGATCGCCTTCTACCTCGCAGTTGCGGTCGTCGAGCGGCTGACGCTCCGGTGGGTGTCATCGACAGGGGAATGAGAGAGGTTCAGAATGGCGCCAGCTATCCAGATAGGAAAGGGGACCGGATGAAGGGTAAGTACTGGGTCGCGGCGACGCTTGCGGTAGCGGCGGCGCTCGCGAGCGTGGTCGTCGGAGCGGCGACGACGGCAGGAGCGTCGACGAAGTCGCACAAGCTGACGAAGGTGACGCTGCAGCTGAAGTGGGTCACACAGGCGCAGTTCGCCGGCTACTACGCGGCGAAAGCAAAGGGGTACTACAAGGCCCAGGGCATGGACGTGACAATCAAGCCGGGAGGCCCGAGCATCATTCCGGAGCAAGTCGTCGCGGGCGGCCAGGCGCAGTTCGGGATCGACTGGCTCTCGAGCCTGATGACGAGCCGCGATCAGGGGGTCAACATTGTCAACATTGCCCAGGTGTTCAACAAGAGCGGGCTGACGCTGATCTCCTGGAAGGACACCGGTCTCGATCGCGTCAGCAAGCTGAAAGGAAAGAAGGTCGCGAACTGGCTCGGCGGGAACGAGTTCGAGGTCTTCGCCGCGCTGGCGAAGTTCGGGATGGACCCCGTCCATAACAAAGGGGTCACCATCGTCAAAGAGCCGTTCTCGATGGACTTCTTCCTCAAGCGGCAGGCCGATGCGGCGTCCGCAATGACGTACAACGAACTCGCGCAGGTGCTGGAGGCGACGAACCCGAAGACGGGCAAGCTCTACCAGCTGAAGAACCTGAACGTGATCCCGATGCAGAAGGTCGGGACCTCGATGCTCGAAGACGGAATCTTCGTCCGCGGGGACTGGATCAAGAGCAAGGCGAACCAGGCGCTTTCGAAGAAGTTCGTCGCGGCCTCGCTGAAGGGCTGGCTCTGGTGCCGAGACCATCAGGCGGCCTGCGTCAAGATCGTGCTCGCGAACGGGCCGGCACTGCCAAAGGGCCACCAGACGTGGATGATGAACGAGATCAACGCGCTGATCTGGCCCGCCAAGCTGGGAATCGGGCTGATGGACCCGACCTCGTACGCGCGCTCGGCGAAGATCGTGAAGACCTACGGGGGGCTAAAGAAGCTTCCGGGGCACGAGGCGTACAGGACCGACATCGCCAAAGCGGCGCAGGCGATCCTGAAGAAGCAGCATCTGGACATATATGGCCGTAACTGGCACAAGGCCACGGTCAAGGTCACCCCGGGAGGGAAGTAAACGGAGTTCTTGCGCAGGGGACGCTCGACGCGTCCCCTGCGCACTGAAAGGAGCCTCATGTCGATCCTGATCAAGGGCGGCCGCGTCATAACGGCGGCGGACGACTACGTTGGAGACGTCTTCGTCGAGGACGAGCGGATCTCCCTGATCGGCGAGTCACTGGACATCCAGGCCGACCGCACGATCGACGCCTCCGGCAAGTACGTCCTGCCGGGCGGCGTCGACCCGCACACGCATCTCGACATGCCGTTCGGCGGCACGGTCACGATCGACGACGTCGAGTCCGGCCAGACGTCGGCAGCGTTCGGCGGCACGACGACTCACGTCGACTTCATCATCCAGCCGCAGGGGTCGTCGTTCGCCGATGCGGTCGACGAATGGCGCGCGAAGGCGAACGGCAAGCAGGTGATCGACATGGGCTACCACATGGCTGTCACCGACCTCAAGGAGGGCGGCACGCTCGAGGAGCTTGCGTCACTACCCGACCAGGGAATCACCTCCTACAAGTTGTTCATGGCATACAAGGGCGCGCTGATGGTGGACGACGAGACGCTCTTCCGCACGATGCAGGTCGCGGCCGAGACCGGTGCGCTCGTGATGGTGCACGCCGAGAACGGCGACGCGATCGACGTGCTCGTGAAGGAGGCGCTCGCGGCCGGGAACACCGAGCCGAAGTACCATGCGCTGACCCGGCCGCCCGAGACCGAGGGCGAAGCCACGAACCGCGCGATCCAACTCGCGCGCGTAGCCGGATCGCCCCTTTACGTCGTCCACGTTTCCTGCGCCGAGTCGGTCGAGCCGATCCAGCTCGCACGCGAGAAGGGTTGGAACGTCTGGGGCGAGACCTGCACCCAGTACTTCTTCGTCGACTACACGTTCCTCGAGCGCCCGAACTTCGAGGGCGCCAAGTACGTCTACACCCCGCCGCCGCGCGACAAGGCGAACCAGGACGTGCTCTGGAACGCGGTTCGCACCGATACGCTGAGCGCGATCTCGACCGACCACTGCGCCTTCCTCTGGGATGGCCAGAAGACGATCGGCAAGGATGACTTCTCGAAGATCCCGAACGGCGGCCCGGGCCTGGAGAACCGGCTGCAGATGATCCACGAGTTCGGCGTCCGCAGCGGCCGGATCTCACTGAACCGGATGGTCGAGCTCCTCTCGACGAACCCCGCGAAGCTGTTCGGCCTCTATCCGCGGAAAGGCACGATCGCCGTGGGTTCCGACGCCGACATCGTCGTCTTCGACCCCGAGAAGCGCGTCACGATCTCGGCGTCGACGCACCACTCGAAGTCGGATTACAACCTCTACGAAGGCACCGAAGTGACCGGGTCACCCGAGGTTGTACTGCTGCGCGGGAATGTCCTGGTCGAAGGGGACGAGCTCGTCGCGCAGCCCGGGATCGGGCAGTTCATAGCGCGGGCGAGGTTCGGCCGGGAGCTTCGGCCGGCCGCCACCGTCGCTTGAAGCGCCGCGTCAGCGCGTCTGCGGAAAACCGAGGTCGACCTTCGACGTGGCCGGATCGGGCCAGCGAGAGGTAACGACCTTGCCGCGCGTGTAGAACTGGATTCCCTCCGGCCCGTAGACGTGCAGGTCGCCGAAGAGGGAGTTCTTCCAGCCGCCGAACGAGTAGTAGGCGACCGGCACCGGGATCGGGACGTTGATCCCGACCATCCCGACGTTGACGTCGAACTGGAACTGCCGAGCCACGCCGCCGTCGCGCGTGAAGATCGCGACCCCGTTGCCGTAAGGGTTCTCGTTCACGAGCTGCAGGGCCTCGTCGTAGGTCGAGACGCGGGTGACGCCGAGCACCGGGCCGAAGATCTCGTCCTTGTAGACGTCCATCTCCGGCTTGACGTCGTCGAGCAACGTGACGCCGAGGAAGAAGCCCTCGCCGCCGGGCGCAGACTCGCGGCCGTCCGTGACCACGGTCGCGCCTTCCTCGCGGCCCTTGTCGATGTAGGAGGCAACCTTGTCGCGATGCTCGCGCGTGACGAGCGGCCCCATCTCGGAGTCGGGCTCCATTCCGTCGCCCACCTTCACCTTCGGCAGGCGCTCCTTGATCGCACCCACCAGCTCGTCGCCGGCATCGCCGACCGCGACCAGCATCGAGACCGCCATGCAGCGCTCGCCGGCTGATCCGTAGCCCGCCGAGACAGCGGCGTCTGCGGCCATGTCGATGTCTGCGTCGGGCAGGACGATCATGTGATTCTTGGCGCCGCCGAGCGCCTGGACGCGCTTGCCGCGCGAGGTGCCCGTCTCGTAGACGTAGCGCGCGATCGGGGTCGAGCCGACGAACGACACTGCGTCGATGTCTGGATGCTCGAGGATCGCGTCGACCGCGACCTTGTCGCCGTGAACCACGTTGAAGACGCCGTCCGGGACGCCGGCCTCCTTCAGCAGCTCGGCGGTGTAGACCGAAGCCGACGGGTCCTTCTCGGAGGGCTTGAGCACGAAGGTGTTCCCGCAGGCGAGGGCCGGGGCCCACATCCACATCGGGACCATGGCCGGGAAGTTGAACGGCGTGATCCCCGCGCAGACGCCGAGCGGCTGGCGGATCGAGTAGACGTCGATGCCGGTCGAGGCCTGCTCGGTGAAGTCGCCCTTCAAGAGCTCTGGGATGCCGCAGCAGAACTCGACTACCTCGATCCCGCGCGCGACCTCGCCGAGCGCGTCGGAGAGCACCTTGCCGTGCTCGGCCGTGAGGATCTTTGCGATGTCCTCGCGATGCTCGTCGACGAGGGCGCGAATGCGGAAGAAGATCTCGGTCTTGCGAGACAACGAAATCGCCCGCCATGCGGGGAAAGCGTCCTTCGCGGCCTGTACGGCGCGATCGATCTCCTCGACAGACGCGAAGTCGACCTCTCCGGTCTGCACCCCGGCCGCCGGGTTGTAGACGGGGCCGGTCCGGCCGGATTTGCCGGCGATAGAGGCTCCGTTGATCCAGTGCGCGATCCGCTTGAGCTCTTGCGCTCGGCGCGCGTCCGGTGCTTCCGCGACCTCGGTCATCCCAACCTCCTTCGTCGAGCGCCACCCTAGCGCGGCGCGACCGGCTCCGTGGCCGTGCCCCGGGACCCGGTCGCCCGACATGTCCGGGGACCCGGTCGGCAGGCATGTCCGGGGACCCGGTCGGCAGGCATGGCCCGGGACCCGGTCCCGGGCGCAGTAGGATCGCGCCATGGCTGTCGAGCAAGGACTAGACGCGAAGCGCATTCAGGAGCTCGACCGGCGTCACGTTCTTCACTCGTGGTCGGTCCAGGACCAGATCTCGCCTCTGCCTGTCGCGGGCGGAGAGGGCCGCTACTTCTGGGACTACGACGGCAACCGCTACCTCGACTTCGCTTCCCAGCTCGTCAACGTCTCGATCGGTCACCAACACCCCAAGGTCGTCGCGGCGATTAAGGAGCAGGCCGACAAGCTGACGACGATCGGCCCGCCGATGGCTCACGAAGCCCGGTCGGAGCTCGCGCGTCTGCTGGCCGAGGTAACTCCGGGCGACCTGACGATGTCGTTCTTCACGAACGGCGGCGCCGAGGCGAACGAGAACGCGATCAAGCTCGCGCGCTGGTACACGGGCCGCGACAAGATCGTCGCGCGCTACCGCTCGTACCATGGCGCAACCGCCGGCGCGATCACGCTCACCGGCGATCCGCGCCGCTGGCCTGCCGAGCCCGGGATTCCGGGCGTGGTGCGAATGCTCGACCCGTACACATACCGCTGCCCCGCGGGCCATCCGGACCCGTGCCCGGTCTGCACCGGCGGGCCGCATCTGGAGGAGATCTTGCAGTACGAGGGCCCAGAGAACGTCGCCGCCGTCATCCTCGAGACGATCGTCGGCACGAACGGGATCATCGTTCCGCCCGACGGCTACCTCCAGTCGGTGCGCGAGGTCTGCGACCGCCACGGAATCCTGCTGATCTGCGACGAGGTGATGGCCGGCTTCGGCCGCTCCGGCAAGTGGTTCGCCTGCGAGCACTGGGACGTCGTACCGGACATCCTCACGCTCGCCAAGGGAATCAACTCCGGCTACGTGCCTCTCGGCGCGATGGTGATCGGGGAGAAGATCGCCGACTGGGTGCGCGACAAGTACTTCGCCGGCGGCCTCACCTATTCCGGCCATGTCCTCGCGTGCGCGTCGGCGATCGCGTCGATCGAGGCCTTCAAGGAAGAGGGGATTGTCGAGAACTCGGCCGCGATGGGAGAAGTACTCGCCGAGGAGCTGCCGCGCCTACAGGACCGGCACGCGTCGATCGGCGAAGTACGAGGCAAGGGCCTCTTCTGGGGCATCGAGCTCGTCCGCGATCGTGAGACCCGGGAGCCGCTGGTTCCTTTCAACGCGACCGGCGAGGCCTTGGCTCCGGTCGGGAAGCTCGCGAAAGCCGCCATGGAGCAGGGCCTCTACCTGATGACCCACTGGAACGTCATCATCGTCGCTCCCCCGCTGACCATCACCCGCGACGAGCTCGACGAGGGGCTTGCGATCCTCGACGACGTGCTTTCGCTGGCGGATCAAGCCGCGGGGTAGGCGGCGAGGCCCGCGCCGCAGCTGGGCCCCGCCTTCTCTCACTGGGAGATCTTCGGCCGCAAACCGTTGGCGTCCCCCTCACCCGCGCTGCGCCGCAACCTATCCCCTGTACTTGACGTACACCTGTACGTCCAAAGTACAAGTCAAAATCCCTCGACCGAGGGAACACGCTCCCTCGAAGGAGGGATCGAGTCGACGCTCTTGCAGCCGACGGGCGACGGGCCCGAGAATCGCAACGGCCGCCCAGAAGGCGGCCGTCACTTTCATTTGCGCGCCGTGCGGGTGTGAGGGGAGGGGCGCGCTTCTGGGAGAAGCTTTTTACGAGGGGCGTGTCCCGATCGTTACCTGCGCGGTCTTCGTGCTGCCGTTCCGCACGTAGGTGACGGTGACCTTGTCGCCGGGCGCCTTGGCCCCCACCGCCGCGGTCAGGTCCTCGGGGCTCTGGATCGTCTCGCCGCCGAAGGCGGTGATCACGTCGCCGGCCTTCAGGCCTGCGCTCGCGGCAGGAGACCCGCTCTTGACCTGGCTGATCTGGGCGCCACTGCGGTTCGCGGGCGTCCCCACATAAACACCGAGGTACGGATGCTGGACCTTCTGGCCGCTGACCAGCTTGGAGGCGACCGTGGAGATCGTGCTCGAAGGCACCGCGAAGCCGACGCCTTCGTTTCCGCCAGAGTCGCTCTCGATCTGCGTGTTGATACCCACGACCTGCCCGGACATGTTCAGCAGCGGGCCGCCGGAGTTGCCGTGATTGATCGCGGCGTCGGTCTGGATCGCGCCCGAGATCGTGAAGTTGTTCGTCGAGCTGATGTCGCGGTTGAGCGCGCTGACAATTCCGGTCGTAACGGTCTCCTCGAGCCCGAACGGGCTACCGATCGCGACGACGCCGTCTCCCACCTGGAGCTTGCCCGAGTCGCCGAGCGCAAGCGGGTGCAGCTTGCTCGACGGCGCGTTCACCTTCAGCACCGCGAGGTCAGACGAGGGATCGGCGCCGACCACCGTAGCGGTGTACTTCGAGCCGTCGCTGAACGTGACCGAGATCGCGCTGGCGTTTGCGATCACGTGGTTGTTCGTGACGATGTGGCCGGCGGAGTCGTAGACGAAGCCGGAGCCTTGGGCCTGCGACTTCTGCGAACCGCCGAACGGGAAGGGTGAGTTGCCGGAACTCGTCGAGCTCGTCGTCGACGTGATCTCGACGACGCCGGGGCCGGCGGACTTGTAGACCCCGTTGACTGACATCGTCTGCGTCGCCGCGGCCGGCGAGCCTTTTGCAGACGCCTGCTGGACGACCGTCGTTGTGTTGGCGCCGTTCGAGCCGAACGCGGCGTAGCTGCCGGCGCCGGCTCCGGCACCGGCGGCGAGGGCCGCGGCGGCGATCAGGTAGGGCGTGCGCTTGTGGAGCATCTGTCGGAGTTCCTTTCGACTGGTTCGGATTCGTTTGTCGCTGAATCAGACCAGGTGCGCGTAAGAGAGCCCTTAAGAGCGACTAAGAGGGTTCTAAGAATCGTAATCGCGCGCTTTAGAGACTTCTTACAGCCCTCTTAGTCGTCTCTCAGGTGCGAGTGCGACATTTGAGTCGTGGCTCCTTCCCATGTCCCTTTTCGTAGCGGCGACCCGGTAACCGACCTCCTGGCGGCCGCCGGGTCGCCGCGAGGGACTCGAGGCCGCTTGTTGGGCTCTTAGGCGCTTCTAAAGCTTTCAGGCGACAATTCACGTATGGGCAGTGCACAAATCCTCGTCGTCGACGACGAAACGGCGGTCCGCGAGTCGCTACGGCGCGCGCTCACCCTCGATGGCTACGAGGTCGAGCTTGCGGCCGACGGCGCGGAAGCGCTGTACCGGCTGGACACCGGCGACGTCCAGCCGGACGCGATCGTCCTCGACGTGCTGATGCCCAACGTCGACGGGCTCGAGACCGCTCGCCGAATCCGCGCGACGGGCAACCGGATTCCGATTCTGATGCTGACCGCCCGCGACGAGATCGAGGCGCGGGTCGCGGGGCTTGACGCAGGCGCGGACGATTACGTCGTCAAGCCGTTTGCGCTGGCCGAGCTGCTCGCCCGCCTGCGCGCCCTGCTGCGGCGGACGACGAACGGCTCGGGCGAGACGCTTCGCTTCGCTGACATCGAGCTCGATCCGTCGACGCGGGAGGTCAAGCGCGACGGAGAGTTGATCGAGTTGACGCGGACCGAGTTCTCGTTGCTCGAGCTCTTCATGCTCAATCCGCGCCAGGTGCTGACGCGGTCGCTGATCTTCGAGCGGGTCTGGGGCTACGACTTCGGGCTCTCGTCGAACTCGCTCGACGTCTACATCGGCTACCTGCGGCGCAAGACCGAGGTCAGCGGCAAGCCACGCCTGATCCAGACGGTGCGCGGCGTCGGCTACGCGCTGCGCGAGCCGTGAGCTTCCGCACCCGCCTGACACTCGTCGCCGCCGCCGCGGTCGCCTTCGCCGTCGTTGTCGCGTCGCTCGTCGTGTTTCTCGTCGTCCGCAACGAGCTGCGCGGTCAGGTCGACAGCGCGCTGCAAACCCGGGCCAACGAAATCGTCAACGGTGGCCCGCCTGGGCTGCACATCGAGCAAGGCTATCTCGAGGGCGTCCCGCCGACGTTTGGCGGCGGCGACTACGTGCAGCTCGTCGACTCCCAAGCGCACGTTTTTCGGACGCGTTTCGAGGCTGGTTCGCTCCCACCGAGCAAGGACGCGGTGGTTGTGGCGAAAGGCGAGTCGAAAACCGCTCGGTTCAGTGACGCGACGATAGGCGGCCACGACGCCCGGGTTTACACGACCTTGGTCCTCGACCAGCAGGGCCACACCTATGCGCTGCAGGTTGCCCGTTACCTCGGCGAGGTCAACCACACGCTGGGGCGGATCACGATCTTTCTGATCTTGATCGCGGCCGGGGGCATCGCGATCGCGGGCGGGATCGGGCTCGCGGTCTCGCAGGCCGCACTCGCCCCGGTCCGCCGGTTGACCAAAGCGACGGAGAAGGTCGCCGAAACCCGTGATCTCTCGGAGCGGATCGAGGCAAACGGGGAGGACGAGCTCAGCCGGCTGGCCGGCAGCTTCAACACGATGCTCGCGGCCCTCGAGGAGTCGGACCGCGCCAAGCGCCAGCTCGTCTCCGACGCCTCTCACGAGCTGCGGACGCCGCTGACCAGCCTGCGCACGAACATCGAGGTGCTGGCGCGTGACCGGAACATGGCTGACGACGAGCGCGAGAAGCTGCTCAACGATGTTGTCAGCCAGCTCTCCGAGATGACCGCGCTCGTGACCGAGCTGGTCGAGCTCGCCCGCGGCGAGACGCACCCCGAGCAGGCCGAGGACGTGCGGCTCGACTTGCTCGTCGCCGAGGTCGTCGCGCGTGCGCAGCGAGACTTTCCGCAGATCGAGTTTTTGACCGATCTCCAGCCCTCCGAGCTCCACGGCGTCCCGAACACGATCGCGCGCGCAGTCTCGAACTTGCTCGACAATGCCGCGAAGTGGAGCCCGCCCGGCGGCAAGGTCGAGGTCGCGGTTCTCGACGGTCAGGTGATCGTCCGTGACCACGGCCCCGGGATCGAAGAGGACGACCTGCCATACGTGTTCGACCGCTTTTACCGCTCACCGGCGGCCCGCAAGCTGCCGGGTTCCGGCCTTGGTCTCGCGATCGTGAAGCAGGTGGCAGAGGCGCACGGCGGCGGAGTCGGCGCCGAACGAGCCGAAGGTGGCGGCACGCTGATGCGGCTCCGGCTCTCCGGCTCGAACGGCGCCGGCCCGCCGTAGCCCACCTGTCCGCGCAAGGCGTGCCCGGTGCCTGGCACGGGGACACGCCCCAAGGGTGACCCGAAGGTCCCAAAGCGGCGTGGCCTGGTGCCAGACCCGGAGACACGTCTGAAGCGGCAAAACCGCTGCACAGGGGTCGATCTTCCGTCGAACCGCGGACGTGTCCCTGGGCCGATCTGGTGCCAGGCACCGGGACACGCCCCGCTGAGACAGAGTCAGTCCTGAGTCAGAGAAAGGCCGGACGCGACGACTCGCCTGCCCTCTGCGCCGTAGACCACGTCGACGCTGTCGTTCTGCCGGTACGTCCCGGCCACGCCGAGGAAGAGCGAGAGCCAACGCCAGAAACCGAGCCTGCCCTCCTGCGCCAGCCGCCGCCCGAAGACGAGCTCGTTGCCCTCGCGCCGAAAATCACGACCCTCCTGCTGGGGGACGCCGTTGAGGAAGACCTGAAAGTGCGACCCGACACCAGCCGGAAGTTGCACACGCGTTCGTTCGCTCACCCTCCATAGAATGCCCCGCGCGTGAGGAGGAGAGCCGGAGTCCTCGTCTTCGTCGCCCTGCTCGGGCTTGTTCTCGTACACGTCGCGCTCGCGGGCGACCCCGCCGGCCTCTCGCCACGCGGCCCCGACTCACCACAGGCGGCGAAGATCGAGGACATCTACTGGCTGCTCCTCGCGATCACCGGCGGGATCTTCGTGCTCGTCGAAGGCGCCCTCGTCATCTTCGTGATCCGCTTCAGAAACCGTGGCCGCTCTCGAACGCTGGAAGGCCCGCAGATCCACGGCGCGACCCGGCTAGAGCTGATCTGGACGGCGATCCCGGTCGTGATCCTCGTCGCAATCGTGGCCTTCGTGCTTGTGAAGCTCCCCGGGATCAACGACACGAGCTCTGCCCGCGCCGCCGCCCAGCAGCTGACCGTCAAGGTCGAGGGACGCCAGTTCTACTGGAACTTCATCTACCCCAACGGCGTCATCCAGGTGGAGCGGATGCGGATCCCGGCCCAGCGTGACATCAACCTCGTGGTCAACTCCGAGGACGTCGACCACAGCTGGTGGATCCCGGCACTGCAAGGCAAGTTCGACGCGATTCCGGGCAAGACCAACCACCTGACCTTCAAGGCCGACAGAACGGGAACCTTCAAAGGCCAGTGCGGGGAGTTCTGCGGGTACGAGCACGCACACATGTTCGCCGCCGTCCAGGCGCTCCCGAGTAGTGACTTCCAATCCTGGTACGCCAGGGAGGCTCGCGCGCAGGCGAACGGCACCTCCGACCTCGGCAAGATGACCTTCGACGGCGTCTGCGCGACCTGTCACGGCTTCCAGGCTCAGGGTGGGATTGGACCCGACCTCCGAGGAAACCCAGTGCTCGCCCAACCCGCAGCGCTCGAGACGTTGCTGCGAAACGGAGGCATCAAGATGCCCGCCGTAGGCCGGGGCTGGACCAACCGGCAGATGAATGCCCTACTTGGATATGTCAAGCGTTTCGCAGGGACCAGCATCAGTGGCGGTTGACGTCGCCCCCACATCCGATCCCGCCGCGGCAATCGTCTCGCGCGGCCGTTTCTCCAGCTGGCTCACGACCGTCGACCACAAGCGGATCGGGATCCTGTACATCCTCACGAGCCTCGGCTTCTTCGTGGCCGGCGGGATCATCGCGCTGCTGATGCGCTCGCAGCTCGCGCGTCCGAACGAACACGTCTTCACGCGCGACACCTACGACCAGATGTTCACGATGCACGGCACGACGATGATCTTCCTCGTCGTCGTGCCGGTCTTCGCCGGCCTCGCGAACTACCTCGTGCCGCTGATGATCGGCGCGCGCGACATGGCCTTCCCGCGGCTGAACGCGCTCTCGTACTGGTTCTTCCTGCTGGGCGGGATCGTGCTCTACGCGAGCTGGTTCTCGGGAGGCGGCGCGGCCCGCGCCGGCTGGTACTCGTACCCGCCCCTTTCGGAGCACGCGTTCGAGCCGGGCAAGGGCCAGGACCTCTGGATCCTGGCGATCCACCTGACGACGATTGCCTCGATCCTCGGCGCGATCAACTTCATCGTCACGATCCACAACATGCGAGCGCCCGGCATGAGCTGGATGCGGCTGCCGCTCTTCGTCTGGTCGATCTACGTCTACTCGATCCTGATCCTGATCGCGCTCACCGAGCTCGCCGGCGCGCTGACGCTGCTGCTCCTCGACCGCAAGGCGGGAACGCACTTCTTCCTGCCGAGCCAAGGCGGGAGTGCCGTCCTGTACCAGCACATGTTCTGGTTCTTCGGACACCCCGAGGTGTACATCATGGTGCTGCCGGCCTTCGGGATTCTCTCGGAGGTGATCCCGGTCTTCTCACGCAAGCCGATCTTCGGCTACAAGGCGATCGCCTTCTCGACCGTCGCGATCGGCTTCTTCTCGATGCTCGTGTGGGCGCACCACATGTTCTCGGTCGGACTCCCGAACTCGCTCAACGTCTTCTTCATGCTCTCGTCGATGGCGATCGCCGTGCCGACCGGGATCAAGATCTTCAACTGGATCGCAACAACCTGGCGCGGCAATGTGATCCTCGACACGGCGATGCTCTTCGCACTGGGCGCCGTCGCCGTCTTCACGATCGGCGGCCTCTCGGGGATCTTCCTGGCCGCCTTCCCGTTCGACTGGCAGGTCACGGACACGTACTTCGTGGTCGCGCACATGCACTACGTGCTCTTCGGCGGCTCGGCCTTCGCCCTCTTCGCCGCCTTTTACTACTGGTGGCCGAAGATGTTCGGCCGCTTCCTCGACGAGCGGCTCGGAAAGATCAACTTCTGGCTCTATTTCATCGGCATCAACCTGACCTTCTTCCCGCAACACTTCCTCGGGTTGCTCGGAATGCCGCGGCGCGTGTACACGTACAACCACCACGGCTGGTGGGCCGCCTGGAACCTCGTCTCGACCATCGGCGCCTTCGTGATGGCATTCGGAACGCTCTTCTTCCTGATCAACGTCGTCCGGACTACGCGGGTCGGCCGGCGCGCCGGGCACGACCCCTGGGTCGCCGACACGCTCGAGTGGTACACGAGCTCACCGCCGCCGGCGTATAACTTCGACAAGGTTCCGTACGTGACGAGTGCGCGACCTCTGCGAGACTTGCGGCGCCGGTTACAGGAGGATGCAGTTCATGCCTGATATTCGACCCGGCCCTTGGCTGCGGCTGATCGCGATCGGCGCGGCGGCGGCGGCCGCCCTGGCGGTCGTGTCGGGCGCCCTGTCGTTGCACACCGCCCACCGCGTGCTAGCGGCGCTCGCGGTGCCGCCGCTCGCGGCTCTGGTCGCCGCGGCCTGGGTCGCGCATCGGCGGTTGCTCGGGCCGTCCCTCGCCGCGCTCGCTCTCTTCATCGCCGCCGCGCTCGCAATCGGGCGGCCGCTGCATATCACGTTCGCCGCGCTGGCCCTGGCGGCGGCGCTCGTCGCGACGGCGGCGACGCTCCGCGGCGAGCCGGTGCCAGCGGCGCCATGGCGCGACTACCTGACGCTGACGAAGCCGAGGATCATGAGCCTCCTGCTCCTCACGGGCGCGTGCGGGATGATCGTCGGCGCAGGCGGGTTTCCGTCGGCTTGGCTCTTCGCTGTCACGATGACTGGCCTGGCGCTCGCCTGCGGTGGCGCGAGCGCACTCAACCACGTCCTCGACCGCGACATCGACCGGCACATGAGACGGACCGACCGGCGGCCCGTCGCGGCTGACCGCGTCGTGCCGACCCGGGCACTCGAGTTCGGGCTCGCCCTCTCGGCACTCTCCTTCGTACTGCTCGCGTCGCTCGTCAACGTCCTGACGGCGCTGCTCGCGCTGACCGGAAATCTCTTCTACGTCTTCGTCTACACACGCTGGCTGAAACGCTCGACGCCTCAGAACATCGTGGTCGGCGGAGCCGCCGGGGCGATTCCGCCGCTCGTTGGCTGGGCGGCGGCCACCGGGAACGTGACAGTGCCGGCTCTGCTGCTCTTCGCGATCGTCTTCTTCTGGACGCCGCCTCATTTCTGGGCGCTCGCACTGCTGATTCGCCGCGATTACGAGGCCGCAGGTGTCCCGATGCTGCCCGTCGTGCGCGGCGAGCGCGAGACGACGAAGCAGATCGTCCTCTACTCGGCCGTGCTCGTGGCGGTGACCGCGTCTCCGTTCCTCTGGGGCACGCTCGGGCTGCCTTACCTCGTCGCCGCTGTGGTCCTCGGCGCGGTCTTCTTCGTCCTCGCGCTCGGCCTACGCCGCGAAACGACCCCGCGCCGCGCGGCGCTCCTGTTTCACTTCTCGCTCCTCTACCTCGCGCTGCTCTTCGTAGCCATGGCCGTGGACGCAGCGCTATGACAGAGCGCCTCCCGGAGCCCACGCCGCCGCTGACGATGGAGGAGCCTGTGGAGCCCGACGCCGAGCTCGCGCGCCGCAATGTGATCTTCGGCCTGGCGCTGTTCGCATTTGTCCTGCTCCTCTACGGCGCCACGATTCTCGTCGCGTACATCTATCTCGCCCTGGACTGACGGAATTTTCATCACGCCGACGGAAGCCCCTCCGCCGGGGCGACGCCTGGCCGTCAAAGACCTGTTCGACACGGCCGGGATAAGAACGACCTACGGATCGGTGATCTTCGCCGAGCACGTTCCGGAGCGAACGGCGGAATCGGTGCGCCTGCTCGAGGCGGCAGGCTACGCGAACGTCGGCAAGGCCAACCTCCACGAGTTCGCCTACGGCGTCACCTCGGAGAATCCGCACTACGGGCGCGTGCCGAACCCGCTCGTTGAAGGTCGAATTGCCGGAGGGTCCAGCGGCGGCTCCGCCGCAGCCCTCGCCGCCGGTCTTGCGGACGCTGCGCTCGGCTCGGACTCGGCCGGGTCGATCCGAATCCCCGCCGCCTGCTGTGGCGTCGTCGGCTTCAAGCCGAGCTTCGGACTCGTCCCGCTCGACGGCTGCTTTCCACTTGCGCCGAGCTTCGACCACGCAGGGCCGATGGCCCGCGACGTGGGCGAGTGCGTTCGGATGATGGAAGCGCTCGTCGCCGGGTTCGAGCGCCTCGAGGTAGAACTCGGCGACCTGAGCGTCGGCGTTGCCTGGCTCGGTCAGGCCGACCCGCTCGTCCGCACACGCGTCGAAGAGGCTGCTGCACGGTTTTCCAACCGGCGCGAGCTCGTCCTCGAGCTACCCGATATCACCGCGACGAGGTCGGCGAAGCACTGGAAGGGCTCGATCTGCTGCTGACGCCGACGCTTCCCTGCGTGGCTCCGCGCTACGGCGAGGGCACGCGCACGGTTTTGACCAGGTTCACCTCGCTTTTCAATCTTGTCGCGTGGCCGGCGCTCGCTTTGCCGTGCGGCCCCGCCGAGGACGGCCTGCCGGCATCGGTTCAGCTCGCCGCTTCGACCGGCCGCGACAACCTCGTTCTCGCCGCCGGGGAAGCGCTGGAGCGAGCCCTCGCCTCCCCCGTTTGAGGGACACACCGCGGCATTGGGGTGCCGACAACTCCAACGGATGTCTGTGGTCCTCCGTTTCCTTGCCTGTGCGGTTGCCGGCGGGCTCACCTTCGCTTACGGAGCGCACGCCGCGTCGGCTGCAAGTCCCACGCCGCCGGTTCGGCCGACCTCCGGCGGAACGTATGCATATACAGCTCCCGAAGCGACGCCTTATGTAGGTGCGCGGGCCGTCATCCACTACGTGACGACAGGCCCCGACGCGCCTCCGCTCAACGACGACGACGGGAGCGGCTACCCCGATTATGTCGAGCAGGCGAGCCTGGCCGCAGACACAGCCCTTCTCTACTACGAGCGGCACGGTTTCAAGCTCCCTCTCCCGGACACCGCCGGACCGGACGCCAAGCCGGACATCTACATCGCCAGCCTGCCGGCCGGTGTCTTCGGACTGACGTTTCCCGAGACGGCCCAGGGTGGGACGTTCGTGCTCATCTCTCCCCGACTCGATCCCGGGCCCACGGCGCTCGGCAGCCTGCGGATCACGGTCGCGCATGAGCTCTTCCACGTGATCCAGTTCTCGTACATCCAGAGCGGAA
>WNGJ01013370.1_pt1 | contig 15854 bp, 15 predicted proteins | sample 5400611 | NCBI WGS metagenome assembly WNGJ01 (sample SAMN13153375, study PRJNA577476) | soil metagenome | isolation source: 40 cm soil or saprolite under Garry oak tree replicate 1 | place: USA:California | collected 2016-06-15
GCAGCGCACTAGCCGCCAGCCCGAAAAGACTCCGTGTCGCGATCGTTATCACATTTCCCTCGGGAATAATTTCCATCACGTCGAGAATGAATCGATTGTCTTCGAATACGACGAAGTAAACGTTCTCACGGCCGACCATTTCGGTCGCACGACGAATTGCGGGATAGGCGAGCACGGTTGAGCCCTGCTCCGCAAACTTGACGAAGAGAATGCATTGAACTTGGCGCGGTCCTGGCGGCCTCGCGGATTCAAAGATTCTTCTGAGAAGGGTTAGAATAGTGCAAAGCGGCGCCCCAATCCAGCGATCGGTGCGTTGCAAAGTTGAAATGCGTGCCGGGAGATCCATTCTCTGGCGATTCCTAAGAGGGCCAATGTGGGACAGATTGTGTGAATCAGCCAATCTTTGCGAAAAGTTTTAGCTCGGGCGAAAGATGGTCTTTTCACGAGTTTTGTGCTAGAAAATAGGCTCGTCTATGCAGCCCTTCTTCCACCAATCCGAGTTTGATCAACCGCATCCAGGCCGTGCGAGAGCGATCGTCAAAGCACATCCGGAAGTTCGCCAGTTGATGGTACGCAACCCGTACACAGCGCTTATTGTATTATCGATCGTAATCATGCAAACGTCGATCGCGTATTGGATGGGCACGCTGGGATTCGGCTATTGGTGGCTCAGTCTGCTCATCGCTTATTGCGTCGGCGCGTTCGCCAATCATGCTAACTACGTGATCATTCACGATGCGACACATAATCTGATTTTCCGGAACAAAAGCTGGAACAAAATGGTGGCCATCCTGGCCGATCTGCCGAATCTCGCGCCCGGCGCGATGGGCTTTCGCGTTTATCATCTGAAGCATCATTCGCATCAGGGCGATTACGAATATGACGCCGACCTCGCAAATCATTGGGAAGCGCGGCTGGTGGGCAACAAATGGCATCGAAAAGCACTGTGGATGATGCTTTTTCCATTTTTTCAACTGACCCGGCCGCCCAGATTGAAAGCGATCACCATGTGGGACCGGTGGTTCTTCATGAATTTCATGTGTGCGGCAGCATACGATGCAGCCGTCGTTTATTTTTGCGGTTGGCCGGGACTCCTTTATCTCGGGTTCGCGTTTTTCTTCTCGATTGGGCTGCATCCGGTGGGCGCTCGCTGGATTCAGGAGCACTACACGTACGATTTCGACCAGGAAACGTTCAGCTATTACGGACCGATCAACCTCGTCGCCCTGAACATGGGCTACCACAATGAGCACCACGATTTGCCGTCGATCCCGTGGAATAATCTGCCGAAGCTGCGCGCAATGGCCCCGGAATTTTACGACAATCTGAAGTATCACTCGTCATGGACCCGGCTGCTCTTCCAGTTCATTTTCGACGAGCGTTACACTTTATATTCGCGGATTGAACGAATGAAACAAAGGACCAGTGCTCCGGCGATTCCAGACGTAACAACCGGTCGAATGAGCGGCGTTGATCTGAGCGCGAGGCCGATTACTTTTTAATTATGGCAGAGCGGCATTACGTCTCGAAGAAAAACGAAACGGTCCGGATGTTCGAGAGCGATTTCATCGAATTCTTTTCACGTGTGCATCCGGCGATCCCGCTACTGTTGTACGTGCCAGTCATCGCCTACATGATTTACGTTTCACTTTGGCACCAAAAATTGTCGATCCTGGCCGTAGCGGGGCTATTCTTGCTCGGCGTTCTACTCTGGACGCTCCTCGAGTACCTCATCCATCGGTACATATTTCATTATGAGCCGAAGACCCATTTAGGGAAGCGCCTGCACTATATTATTCACGGGGTTCATCACGATTATCCAAACGATGCTCGACGGCTCGTCATGCCGCCAAGCATAAGCATCCCGCTTGCGTTTTTATTCTACGGACTTTTTCTGCTAATTTTCGGGCGCCTGGCATCGACTATATTTGCCGGATTGGTTTTCGGTTACGTTTGCTACGACATGCTCCATTATGCGACGCACCATTTCTCCATGAAACGGGGTTTGTGGCTCTGGCTGAAGCAGTACCATCTGCGCCATCACTACAAGGATGATCACGTTGGATATGGCATCAGCTCGCCGCTTTGGGACTACGTTTTTCGGACGACAAGAAAATAGCGGGCGTCCTGCGAAATTGGTGCGCTCGAGGCGGCGCAGCCGATCTCACTAAAATCTTGTTCCAAATCCGAAAATCGGTAGAATAGCTGCCCCGACACGGAACTTCATGGCATGTAGGTGCAGCCGAGAACTTCGTAAGGAATCTAGTGAAGCAGAAAGAATCTCACTTTTGTTGGAAAGCGCCACTCGCCGAGACGGGAGGGGCGGAAAGGGAACGGACGGCGTGACGAACGAGGATCCGGCAAAACTTAGTCTGAGCAATTTTCTTGCGGGCGAAAGCAACGACCCGCTGCAAGCTCCAGCGAGCTTTACAAATTGGATACGGATGGGTGCGTGGGCGGTCGAGCTATATGAGCCTGAGCTTCTCGCCACCGCAGACGCGCGAACAACTATCACCTACGGCGGCAAGCCGCGCCCTGTGATTAATCTTTGCTCCTATAATTATCTCGGCTTGGCCAATCATCCTGAGGTGATCGCGGGCGCACACGAAGCGCTCAGGACGCATGGACTGGGCGCATGTGGCTCACCAATGCTCTCCGGGATGACCGATCTTCATCGGGAACTCGAGCGCCGCGTCGCGAAATTTCTCGGCCGTGAAGATGCGATGCTCTTCAATAGTGGATTTGGCGGCGCGCTTGGCACGATTTCCGGGCTCCTTCGCAAAACCGATGTGGCGTTCCTCGACAACCGCTCACACCTTAGCCTTCGAGACGGAGCGGTGCTTTCCCGATGCCGCACGGAGAAATTCGAGCACAATGATCCAGGCTCACTCGATACAGCACTCAGCCGTCAAAAAGGCCGGCGTCAACTCGTCATAGTGGAAGGCATTTATTCTATGGACGGCGACTTCGGCAATTTAAAGGAATTGATTGACGTGGCGGAATCGCACGGCGCCAGCGTTTTTGTTGACGAAGCTCACTCCATGTTGGCCTGTGGCGAACATGGTCGCGGCGCGGCTGAGAAATTTGGCGTAGAAGACCGAATTCCGCTCGTCTACGGGACGTTCTCTAAGGCTTTCGGAGCGCTGGGAGGATTTGTCGCTGGTTCGAAAGAGACGCTGCAATATCTGCGTTTCTATGCGCATCCGTATGTTTACTCCTGTGCGCTGCCGCCGGTAGTGATCGCGGCGATTCTAAAAGCCCTTGAGCTCGGCACGAGTCAACCAGAACTCCGCGCGCAGCTTTGGGAAAACGCCGATTACTTCCACACGCAACTTCGCAGTCTCGGGATCGACACCGGGGCATCGACAACTTACGTAATGCCTATTGTCATTGGCGATCGGGAGCGGATGTATCGACTAGGTCACGAATTGCGGACGCGTGGTCTCTGGGTCGCACCGGTGGATTATCCGGCCGTGCCGCAAGATCGAATCTGTTTTCGTGCCTGCGTAACGGCCAAACATACGCGGGCGGATCTGGACGAAGCGCTCAACATTCTCGAGGACACACTCATTCCGGCGGCGCTACAGAACGCCTGAGTTTGGGACCGTCTGAGTTTGATGCCGGAACAAAGCGAGCAACGGCCCTCTACCATCGAAGCCACCTACAAGGCGCGCGAGGTCGAAGGAGTTCTCGATCTTTATTTTTACCGGCCAATCGGATTTCGGCTGGCCCGGCTTTTCGCGAAGCTCAAAATGACGCCTGCAGGCGTGACCTGGTTTGGCGGTCTCCTTGGAGTTATTGCAGGGCACCTGTATTATTATCGTGATTTACGCACGAACATCATCGGCATGGCGTTTCATGTTTGCGCCAATGCGCTTGACAACGCCGATGGTCAGCTCGCGCGTTTGACTCACCGCGAAAACCAGGATGGCCGCATTATTGACAGCATCGCCGACCACCTTGTTTTCGTAAGCATTTACGTCCATTTGACGCTTCGTTACCTGGTTGAAGGCTCTTCGCCTGCTATCTGTCTTCTCGCACTTGCGGCAGGGATCAGTCATGCGTTGCAAGGTGCGGCGGCGGATTATTATCGCAGTAGCTATCTTTATTTTGTAACAGACCGAGGGAGAGTGGGATTGGATTCGTCTTCTGCCCTGCGATCGAGTTATCGAGACCTTGGCTGGCGCACCAACCGGTGGAATAAGCTTCTGCTCGCATTGTATTTAAATTTCACGCGTCAACAGGAACTGCTCTCGCCACATCTGAAAAGATTGCGCGATACAGCCGGTCAACTGTTCCACCGCGACATCCCGAACTGGCTGAGAACGCGTTATCGAAATTTGGCCAGCCCAATGTTTAAGTGGTGGAGTCTGTTGATGACAAACACGCGGATGCTGGTGTTGTTTGCTCTGCTGTTTATCGGTCAGCCGATTTGGTACTTCTGGTTCGAACTCACCCTGCTTAATCTGCTGCTCGTTTATCTCATTCTCCGCCAGGAAAACATGGCCGAATCGCTGGAGGAAGCTGCGGTGACGTGGCAAAATTCGGCATAGACGGCTTCTGCACTCGTGTCCGAGATCGAAGTTTCAGAAGTCAGTTCGCGCCGGGACCGCGATTCCTTCATCAAATTTCAGTGGCGAATTTACAAAAACGATCCGGCGTGGGTGCCGCCGTTAATCATCGAACGCAAGGCATTCCTCAATCGCAAGCGGCATCCGTTTTACGAGCACGGCGACGCTGCATTATTTCTGGCCCGACGGAACGCCGAAATCGCTGGGCGAATCATGGTGAGCGATGATCCGAACTATAATTCGCTGCATCAATCGAACGTCGGCTGTTTTGGCCTCTTCGAGTGCATTGATGATCGCAACGTCGCCGCCGCGCTCTTTGAGGCTGCGGCCAGTTGGCTCCGCAAAAAAGGTCGCACCGAGATGATGGGGCCGATCGATTATTCAACCAACTACGTCTGCGGTCTCTTGATCGACGGATTCCAATTCGCACCCATGATTTTGACCGCGCATAATCCGCCGTATTACCGGGAGCTGATCGAGAGCTGGGGTTTTACAAAGACCAAAGACTGGTACGCCTGGTGGTTTGCCGATCCGGCAAAAGCCGCGACGCGTTTGCGACCACTGGCAGAACGTTTCCGGAAGCGCTGGCCGGTCACAATCCGCGCCGGTAACCTCAAGAATATTCGCGAAGAAAGCAGGCGACTTCGCCAGATTTACAATCAGGCGTGGGAAAAGAATTGGGGTTTTGTGCCGTTCACCGAGGCGGAGTTCGAGTTCATGACGCACGAGCTCAAGCAGCTCGTCATTCCAGAGTTCACACTCATCGCTGAAATCGGCGACGAGCCGGCCGGCTTCATCCTATGTGTGCCGGATATCAACGTCGCCCTCCGCCATATCAATGGCCGGCTTACGACTTTTGGGTTGCCAATCGGCCTTGTAAAACTTCTCTATCACAAAAGCCGTACGCGAACCGCGCGGCTGATTGCGCTTGGCGTGATCGAAAAATATCGCCGTAACGGCATTGCCGAAATGCTTGTGCTGCAGATTATCGAAGACGCAATGATCAAACGCGGATTTAGGGGAGAGCTCAGTCTTACGCTTGAAGACAATTTCACGATCAACCGCTTCCTCGAGACGATTGGGGCGGAGCGATACAAGACATACCGAATTTTCAAAAGAACACCGACGTAATGAGCAAGCCTCAGGATGGTTTCGTTTCACGGTTTTTGAATCGGCCGATTTCGCGCCGTATAACGCGTCTTCTGCTCAAATTTCCGATCAATCCGACCGTCTGGACGATGTCGATCTTTGTTTTGCCCCTAATCGCCTGTGTGTTCTTTGTGCGCGGGGATTACGTGAGCGTCGTCATCGGCGCGGGTATTTTTCAAGCGTTCAGTATTCTTGACGGCTGCGACGGCGAAATTGCGCGCGCCAAGAATTTGGAATCGAAATTCGGGGAACGTTTGGATCAATTCTGCGATTTTTTAGCAAGCCTTTTCTACGTTCTCGCTCTTGGGTGGGGGCTTCATCGTTCGAGTGAAGGAATTGTCTGTGCCGTCCTGATTACGGCCAACGAATGGCTCCTACGAGCTGGCAAGAGCGGAATGTCGGTCGCTTCGTCCACGTTGCATGAGTCGTTTTACGCGAGACACCGCGGAATGATCGGGCATTCCGGTTTGCTCAATCTCGGCGAACGATTTGTGTGGTGGCTCTTCCAGCTGACCAAACGCGACGTGGCTGTCTTCGTTTTTCTCATGCTTGCGACACTGGGCCTGGCGGACTGGATCCTTCATCTTTGGATGATTGTTGCCGGCGCGAGCCTAATTCTCAGCGCGATTGCCGCGATCAGATCTAGCATTGGCCATGGCAATGTCGTGACGCGCGAGCCGCGATCGTAAGTGTTTCTCGGCGCATGCCAGCATCGCGGGCGTGTCGATGTCCTGCCACCAGGCATCTCCAATATCGACGGCGCGGGCCTTGCCCTCTGACGCCATCGATCGGACTCCGTCAGCAAGACTGCAATCTCTGTCACGTTTTACTCGCTCGAGGTAATCGAAAATGTCTAGTGGGCAGACAAAAAGACCAGTATCGATTCCATCGTAAACCATTAAATCTTTTCCGATCTTCAGAATTCGGTCTTGCCGAGTCTGAACTTTCATCGCATCATCGGCATCGAAAATTGAATCCAGCTTTCGGTCGACCGCGAGATTGAGTTGGTCGAGGACGGCGTTGCGAAGCAGAAACTCGACAATCGATTCGTCAAACAAATGGTCGCTCATTGTTAAGAGAAAGGGCGACGTCACCAGATTGGCCGCGGTGAGGAGTGAGACGCCGTTTTGTTTTTGCCAATTGCGATTTTCGATGAAACAGCGCTCGAGCCCAGGCGGAATCAACGGCTTGACCTTAGCGATCATGCGGTCGCTTTCGTAGCCAACGACAAAATTGATCTTTTTGATCCCGGCGTGAACGAGGGCTTCTATCGTGTAACAAATTAAGGGACGGCCAAGCACCGGAACGAATTGCTTCAAGAACGTCTCGTCCGAGCCGCGTAGACGCGAACCCGACCCTGCCATTAAGATCACTGCTTCGGAGATAGCAGTCATATGCCGTAATATTTCTTGAGACCCCAGATTCTGACGCGCTGGGGAAGAAATCTAAAAATCAACGGCGCAATTTTTGTTTGAAATCCGTCGCGCAACCAAATCGGGCTTCGGGGCGTTCTTCATGTTACGCTCGACTGACCTCCAAGTTTTGTCGACCTTTGCCTCATATCGCGAATCCTGCTTCTCGCCCTTCGTGACAGCAGCGTTGAAGTTGGTGCAAATATCGCCCGGTTGGAGATCGATAATGCGTATTCGTGAATCTGGCAGCTCGAGCTGGATCGACATGGTGAAAGCAGCGAGAGCCGCTTTTGCTGAGTTGTAGCCAGCCATGAACGGGACCGGCAGGCGCGAAGCAAGTGATGTAACATTGATTATCAAACCTTCTCCCCGCATTTGCATTGCTTTCAATGCCAGGCGCATTAATTGCAACTGCCCGAAAACGAGGACTTGAAATTGGTTGGTGATTTCCATTTTGGAAAGATTTTCGGCCGGACCAAAATGCCCGCTTCCAGCGTTGTTAATTAAAACATCAAAATTGCCCGCTTCGGCCAATGCGGTGTTAAAGGCGCCGTCGATTGAGTCAGGATTAGACAAATCAAGTTGCACGCAATGAAGACGGGGAAGGCTCGCAAGCCGCGAAATATCGCGTGAAGTCCCCCAGACTTCGTGTCCCTTTTCCGTGGCAACCTTCGCGATTGCCTTCCCAATGCCAGCACTGACGCCGGTGATAAAAATCTTCTTCACAATTTGGAAAATGGCTTCGCGTCGCACGACGCATTGCGTATTGCTACCGCATTGAGTCCTATTTTAATGGTCGCTCCGATGCAAGGCTGTCCTGCGAAGCAAGCTCAGTATTGTCCGACTCGTCTTGAACTCGACCGACCTTAAGGTGTCGATCTTGTCCCAATGTTACCGTGAATTCGGTTGTCCTTGCCATCTTGAGTGCGCTGGATCTTAAGCGTCTGCTTCCTGGCGCTAGAAAGCATCGGCGACAAGTCCGTTTCATCCGTGAAACTTTGGCAAGCAACAGGAAATCAGATCGTCACCGTGTCATTGCTTCACTTTCGACCGTGCCCGACCGGATCAACAATTTGAGGCCGACGATTCGATCCCTTCTAAAGCAAACACGCCCGCCGGATGAGATTGTCCTGGCCATTCCGGAATTTTCGATTCGGGAACAACGGCCTTACGCGGTGCCCGAGTATGTTTCGCGATTGCCGCGGCTGCGTGTTTTGCATTGTCGCAGGGATTGGGGACCAGCCACAAAGTTTATCCCCATCGTTCGAGAAGAATTGGCGGCGGGCCGGGGAAATACATTGATAATGGTAATGGATGATGACCGGATTTATCCGCGAGATGCGCTCGAAACGTATCTCCATTACAACGAGCAATTACCTGACGCGGCTCTTTGTTTTCGCGGTGCAGCAATGCCGCAAAACCTGGATTGGCGTAACGCCAAAATGATTCGCGCGAGCGAGCTTCGCGAGCCGCAACCTGCAGCGGTAATTACAGGGTGTGGAAGTTACTTAATCCAACCGAGGTTCTTCGACGAATCGCTCTGGGATTATTCCAGAGCACCGCGAGGAGCATTTTACATGGACGATATTTGGATCAGTGGGTGTCTCACTCGTCGCAACGTGAAGAGATACGTTGTGCCTGCATCGGCCATGATGCGCAGCGTGTTTCGGCAGCGCCGGACCTTATCGCTGCACGATGTTCCCGAAGGGCGTCAATACAACAACAACGAAACAATCGCATTTTTCGGCGACAGTTGGGACGTCTTCGCTTCGCACTAAGGGCGCTCGTCCTTGCGATGCGTATGGTGCCGCAACCACTGAACACCGAAAACTGCCAAGAAAGCCGCAGCGCTGGTGACTTGTCCGACAATTCCGCCCAGGAATACGCGGCAGACGAGCGCAGGAACAAGGGCGATCGCTGCGGCGATCAGTGGTGGGCGAATATCGCTCCAGGAGTCTTTCCAGCGAAACACCCATCGCAGCGTTGCGTAGCGTAGGATGCCCTGGACGATATAGGGCAAAAGAATGCCGAAGGCCGCGCCCATTGCTCCGAACCGTGGAATCAACCAGAGAAGCCCGGCACCAGCGACGGTGCATGTGATCGACGAATGCAGAAGATTCAAACGTGGCCGTTGGACCATGATTACCGTTTCGCCCAATGCGACAAACGCATTGATGGCACTGGCGAGAGCGACGATGCCAAGCCAGACACCGCCTTGCCGAAACGCTGGGCCGTAGATGAGCAGAATCGTGCCGCCCGCGAGCGACATCACTGCTACGAGCGGCAACAGGATCCAGAGCATCCATTGAGCAAGCCGAGCGTAAGTTGCGGCGGCAGTTTCGTGATCGCCCGTCGCGGTCATACCGGCTACGACCGGCGCGAAAATGGGGTTGAAAGCCTGATTAACTTTTCGCAGGCCGTTCGCGGTACCGATGACTGCACTGTAAACACCGACGGTTGCAAGCGTTACACCGGGCGCGCGCCCAGCGAAGTAGCCGAGCATGATGAGGTCCAGTCGCGCAATGAACGCATTGATTAACTGATAAGCGCTGATTGGAGCGGAATAGCCGATTAATTGCCGCGCTTCTGCAAGATGTGACACAACATGTCGACCTTCGGAAGCGCGCCGAAAAAGTTTGGCAGCGAGCGCGAGCGCAACAAGTCCGGATGTGACCGTGCCTATGATTGCAGCTAGCTCGGGCGCAAAGGTTTTCAATCCGATAATAAATACCACCAAAAATGCCAGCGTTGTTGCAATCGGTTCGGTTATTCCGCGCGAAAAGATATCGTGCCTCATCACTTTCATGCCGCGCGAAACCGAAGTGCTGATGCGGTATAACGCTAGGCCCGGCATGGCGCAAAGAACAACTACGAGCGCGGAAGCCATCTCCGGCTGGAGATGCAGGCGATCGCGAAACAGGCGAATTGCGGCGATTGCAAGGACAGCCACAACCGTGGATTGCGCGACCCCAAGAACTACGGCGACTCGAAAGAGGGCACGGCTGCGGGCGTGATGCCCGACCGCCTCCGAACGCGCGATGAATGTAGTGATGGCATTGTCGAGACCGAGAACACCGATCTTGCTGATGATGTCAGTGGTCGACCAGGCAACGGAGAATATACCGAGCGCCGCCGGGCCGAGCATCCGCGCGACGAGAAATGTGAAAATGCCGCGGAAATTCGACGCCAACATCGCGACGGTGTTCAAGAAGGCGCCCCGTTTTAGCTCCACTCCGGCTTCGTCTACGCGCGCCGGAGCATCCGTTGGCGGCGGCGGAACGGCCAGCGTACTTTCCGTCGTGCTCACGGACTTGGGCTGCTGCCATTCTCCGGTGAATTCGTTTGACGCGAATGAGTTAGGCCAATTGCTCTGTCCTGCATTCCGCGAATCCGGTCACAGGGTTCGGCGATTTCTATATTACATGTCATCGGAAAGAGCGGCTCGATTTATTTTTCGCCGAGGTTATGCTCGATGTAAGGGAGCATAAAACTAACACTCACGCTCATATTGTCTCGAGGCTACAATCGCGTGCCCCGGGCCGCCAAAATTTTTTCGCAAAGCGTTTTCGTCACGCATACCGGAAACGTTAGAGCAACATCCGTCCGGCTCGATGCAAACTGACGAAAGTCACGTTGAAAGGCAGCCTTTATTGCGTCGAGAGGAGATTGTCGCTAGACTGAGGGATCCGTTCCCCCAAACTCCATGAAGATTATCAAAAATATTGGCCGCGAATTTTCCGGCTATAACATTTTGGAATCGGGTAAGCGTCTCCTCGACCGCAAACCCCTGCAATGCAGTCTTTACGTCACGGACCGTTGCAATCTCGATTGTGCCTATTGCACCGAGTACGACAACAGCCGGCCGCATCCGAGCCTCGACGATTTGAAAAAATGGATACGGAAAATTCGTGAGCTTGGCACCATGCGTATCGCCCTAGTCGGTGGCGAGCCGCTTGTGCATCCTGACATTGTCGAACTCGTTCGCTACTGTCGCGAACTGGGCTTTGCCACCAGCCTGACCACTAACGGTTTTCTCCTCACTCGTAAGCTTCTCGCGGAACTGGAAGATGCGGGCTTGCAGGTCATGCAGATCAGCGTTGATCGGATGACACCGAGTCCAATTACAAAAAAATCGTTCAAGACAATCTTGCCGAAGCTTGATTATTTTCGCGATTCAAAAATCAGCCTGCATATCACCGGCGTGATTTGTGCCGATACCCTGCCCGAATCACGGGCAGTGCTCGAGACTGGTTTGTCGCGGGGAATTCCGACCGAAGTTCGCCTCGTGCATGCGGACCCATTGCAGCGGTTTCGCGTCGATCGTGGGCCGCGTGAAGAACTGGAACGGTTCATCGATTCGATGATCGAACGAAAACGCCGTGGAGAAAAGATTCACACCAGCGAGGCCATCCTTAATTACCAACGCAGTCTCCTCCGCGGCGAGCACGTCGAGTGGACGTGTATGGCCGGCTACAAATTATTCTTCGTGTCTGCGCAAGGAAAATTTTGGATATGCAGCATGGTGCACACGGACAAGCACATCATGGACATAACGTTGAATGATCTCTACGCAAACTACCGCAAGAAATCGTGCCAGAAAGGTTGCGGTGTTTATTGCGCAGTGAGTGCTTCGCTCCTCGTGGAAAAACCGGTTCACGTCCTCGGCAAGGAAATCGTCGCGCGCGCCAAGCGCATTCCATCGATGTTTCGTCGTTCCTTAACTCCGAATGCCGACAAAGCGACGCACACCACTATCACAAATCCAGATGGAACGCACGAGATGAACGGCAGCACTAAAAGCGGCCCATCCGCAGATGATCGCGTAACTTTGCGGAAAAGCGTTTAACAAAAAACCACACGCCAGCATCCAAACGTAAACGTTTCTTCGAGCCGCGATCAGCCGGAAAGCACGGTCGAATGGCGTAACGTCATCTAGCAGGCGGCCTTTCGCCATCTTCACCCGGCGTTTTGCGAATTCATCCAATAAGTGCGATCCAATTAGCAAAGCGAAAAAATAGAACACGTTCGGAAATTGGCCGCTTCGCCACAAATGAAAAGCGATAGCCGCCCACCACAAATTCTCGATCCAATAATCGAGATGATGTTCCCACTTGCCGCGCTCGGTCATTTCGATTTTGACGCGCGACTGCTTTCCGTCCAGTCCATCGACGATACCGAATATTAGAGCAGCGAGGATTCCGAGCGCGACACGAGCAAGCGCGAACGCCGCGGTCGCGCTGCATCCGATGATGAGACCTGCAATCGTGATTTGGTTCGGCGTGATTCGCGTTTTGCAAAGAACTGAGATGATTCCTGTTTCGATCGGTGCGTGGAAATAAGCCGGCAAGTCGAGCGTTCCCTTTTGGGCGGAATCGAGAATGATACGCTCAGCCAGGCGATGGTTCTGCTCCGGGGGCGCCGGAAAACAGACCGGCCGCACGCGCCGACGCATGCTGGGAATGTAATCATCCTCCGCCGCCGCATCGACGATGTCGATCTTTCGATTGTCGATCTTGTCTTTGAGTTCCTCAAAAAACGGCGCGGTGGGCCAAGACGCAGAAAGAAAATCCCTTATGACCAATGCCGGCCCGCACGGATTTCGGATTAAAGACCGCGCGAATTCCGGTGGATTGGAATCGACAAGCGCGGCGGATGAATCTTTCGCGCAGAGCGCGGCAAGCAAACGTGCGTCACAATAAATATTTGCTGGCACTATTAAGAAACGTTCCGACGGGCTTTGTTCCAAAAGCAGTTTCGCAGTCAGCGGTCCAATTGCGCACGGGACAAGATCAATAATTACTTGTTCACGGGCCCACGAACGCTTCGCTAATTCAGCCTCAACGATTTCCGGTGTTGTCGAAAAAACAATCGCGCGGCGAAATCCGAGTCGTTGCAAAATGCGGAGCAAACGTCCGAGTAAGTTGACGCCACACAATTCGATCAAAGCCTCGGGCGCATCCGCGATTAAGATTGGCAGGATGTTCTCCATAGCCCGCGAGATTAACGGCGGAGCCGCGCGCTGCCAACTGTCAGCGGCGTACTGGGATTACAACTTACCACAAGGGTGGCAGAGACATTTGTCTCCGATCAACTAATGATCGAACCGATCGAGGCAGACGTTATTGCGCGGTGATCGCCTTAACTAGTAACTTCAACTGACATCATCCATGAGAGTCGGCTTATTTCGGCCGTGCGCCAACCTCAAAACATGAGTTTGTAGTTTTTGAAGACTTGGACGGTGACAAAGCGACCGGCAAAACACCGAACTTAAAGAAGACGCCGCGCAAACGTCCGTTTTCGGCAAAGCAACTGTATGCGAAACTGCGAAGTATTTCTCGAACTGCGAGCTCGGTTCCCAGACCGACCTATCGATTGGAAAATGAGTGGATTAGCAATAGCTTGGTGCGCGAAAGGATAGACTTCTTTGTAAATGTTAGTCCGGAAATCGCTATCCTGGATGTTCCATTCCTCGTGATAGTTTGGGATTTGCAGCACCGTCTGCAGCCATTTTTCCCTGAGGTCGGTTCGGGCGACGAATGGCAACGCCGGGAGAATTTCTTTTCCCAAGTTTTAAAACGGGCTGCCTACGTTGTTACCGCCACGGATACAGGGAAGAAAGAGGTGCAAATGTTTTATGGCATACCTGATGAACGGATCCGCATTCTTCCTCACCCGACGCCGCGTTTCGCGCTCGAAGAAGGCGCGCAAGACACGTCGATGCTGGCCCAATTCAGATTGCCGCCCAATTACATCTTTTATCCGGCGCAGTTTTGGAGCCACAAGAATCACGTGCGCATCCTACGCGCATCCTGCACCTCAAACAGAAGTACAATTTGCGCCTGCCCGTTGTCTTCACCGGTTCCGATCAAGGGAACGAAAGTTATATCCGGCAACTGGTGCAAACGCTGCAGCTGGACGATCAGGTATTTTTTCTCGGCCACGTCTCGCGTCCGGCTTTGCGGGCCTTGTATCAAAACGCTTTCGTTCTTTGTTATCCGAGTTTTTTCGGGCCCCTGAATTTACCGCCGTTGGAAGCATTCGCATTAGGTTGTCCTGTGATTGCTGCCGATATACCCGGCGCAAAACAAGAGTTGGGAGACGCAGCCATGCTCGTAAATCCGGCGAACGAGTTCGAAATTGCAGAAGCACTCAAATCTGTTCGCAGCGATAGCGCGAAGCGCGAAAGCTTAATTGCTCGCGGGAAAGAACGGGCGCGGCGTTTTACGGGAAGCGACTTCGCCAATGGCCTGTTTGATTTGCTCGACGAATTTCAGCCAATCCGGCGTTGCTGGTCCGCGGACTCGCAATTCTCAGTAGGTTCGTAATTTCCTGCCTTTCACTTGAAATAAATGGCGCCGGCGCTAAGGGTTTCCATTCTGTTGGCGTGCTTAAATGCCCGGCAATTTCTCGAACCACGAATCGACTCGCTTTTGGCGCAAACGTTCCGCGATTGGGAAGCGATCGTCCTCGACAGTCACTCGACCGACGGCAGCTGGGAATTTTTTCGATCGGTCGCATCCAATGACTGGCGTTTTCGCCTTTATCAAATCCCGCGCGAAGGAGTTTATGCGGCTTTGAATCGTGGAGAATGGAACTGGCGAGCGGCGGGTTTCTCCTCATCGCCACGTGTGATGATACAATGCATGCGGACTTTCTTGCCACACTGCTCGAAGCATTCGCGATTTGTCCGGAGGCTGGGATTGCTGCTTGTGATGTGTCGCTGATCAATCGCGACGGCGGACAACTTACCAGAGAAGACATGGCCAGTTATTTACCGGGCCGAATCGCTCGATGACATGCTTGCCCTGGACGTCGTTCGTTCCTATCCCATCACGCGCAATCCCAACTACCGGCCACCTCAGCACGACTGTCTTCTGCATTTTTCGGCGAAGGGCGTTTACTTTTCTCTTACTCAGCTGCTGATTCGCACGTCTCTGGCACAATCCGCAGAGCCGTTCAACACTACTGCAGGTTCAGTCGCCGATTTGGGCTGGCTCGTGCGTCTGACAAACCTCGCCGGAACAGTCCATGTACCGAGAAAGCTGACAATGTGGCGCTTTCACGGAAACGAACTCAGCGTGCGTGAGGATAGCTCGCATCTCGGCTGCCTAAAAGCAATGTTCGGACGTGCGTTACCGGAAATCTACGAGCGACATCATTCTTTGCTTACGCATAGCGATTGCGCGGCACTCATGCTTCCTATCAAGTGCTATCTTGCGAACACGACGCCGAAGCGAGTTTTCTGTTGGCTGGAAGCGACTTTCCGTATCTTTCTCATGTCGATCCAACGCCCCGTCGCTACTGTGCGAGCCATCCGCGCGTCTCGCTTCTTGCCCCGCAACGTAAAGCGGTCGTTACTTCCGATGTTTCTTCAGCGAATGGAGATGTTCCCGAAAGCATTGAACTCACTCGAAGTGAGAAGTATGCTGCGAGAAATTTCTTCTGGGCCTGAAGTGGCGTGAGGGTCTCGCTTGCTATGATCGCGTGCTATAAGGGGTAATTCGATAAGAACGCATTAAGAACGCATCTTCTCAATAAGTGAATGAACATCTTGATTGACGTCACGAGCTCGTGCCAGTCTGTCCGAAATAGCGGTATACAGCGCATGACTCGCCAGCTTTTCGCAGAGCTGGCGGCACGAGTCCCGGTTACACCTTTCTGCTGGAACAGGCTGGGTAATTTTTATCAGCGCCTCGACTCACGCGAAATGGAGTACCTGAGA
>WNGJ01005574.1_pt1 | contig 15852 bp, 14 predicted proteins | sample 5400611 | NCBI WGS metagenome assembly WNGJ01 (sample SAMN13153375, study PRJNA577476) | soil metagenome | isolation source: 40 cm soil or saprolite under Garry oak tree replicate 1 | place: USA:California | collected 2016-06-15
CAAGCGCCGGACGCTGGGCCCGGGCGAAACGGGAGCGAAGGTGGCGCTGCCGATCTTCACCTCGATCATCGAGGGTGTCTGGGCGTCCTACGCGCCCAAGACCGTGCTCAACCCGCCGTCGGAAGAAGCCAAACGCGAACTGGTCGATCTGCCGATCGACCTGATCACCGGCGACGTGCTCCCGCGCGCGGGCCCACGCACCTTCGTCGAACACTTCCGGCGCGCCACGGACGGCGACTTCGCCGACACGCAATATCGGCTGGTCGCGCGCGAGGACGCCTACGCGTCGCGCGAGATCGATCCGCGCGATGGCGAAACGCTGGGCGGCTGGTTCGGCTCCGACTACGGCCGCTATTATCAGGTGCCGCAGTGGCGCGAGCCGCCGCGCGCGGCGACGCCGCCGTGGGGCGGCTTGTTCGGCGGCCGGGGCTGGTGGGACGACGAGGCGGCACGACGGCGCAGCCGCCGGGTCGATCCGGATTATCCGTGGGGCGGCCGAAACCTCAACTGACGCATCGCATGAGACCGATCACTAGTGTCCGGCTTCCGAAGTTCGCTCAACTTTGCAGCACGCTCGGGTGCGAACTTCGGAATCGAAGGACACTAGCAATCTATGATTCTAGTGCCGCTTTGAACCCGAAGTTCGCAACCGCGCTCGCGGCGATGTTGTGCGAACTTCGGGTTCGCGGCACTAGGGCGACCGCGCTTCTCGCCGTACTGCTCGCCTGCGGCCCGGCGGCAGCGGCCGGGGACTTCGCCATCGAGGAAGTAGCCTCGCTCGGCGCGGTCGGCGTCGGCCAGCTCAAGCCGAAGGTCATCACGTTTACCGATCATCGCAAGGATGATCTCGCCGATCCGGCCACCGGACTCATCCGCTTCGAGGATTGGGCACGCGTGCGACCGGTGCAGAAGCAGATGCTGAGCCTCTATCCCGGCTACGTCGAGCCGATCGTCGACGTCACCCGCGAGGGCGTGACCAAGCCGACCATCGAGAAACTGCAAATGTACGTCGCCGAGGCGCGCTTCCTCGTGACCAAGCCACCCGCCGCCGTCGATCTCGCCCGCTACGCGGTGTTGCCGTTCCTCCAGGGGATCGATCCGGCGATCACCCATAAGCTGATCACCGCCGCCGACCTGCTGCCGCCCAAGGAGATCGACCCGAGCGTCTACCGCCATCCCGACCGGCCGTGGTGCGATCCGCGGCCCAATCTCATCTGCATCCAGTCGCATTATCAGCTCGAGGGCAAGCTTCCGGTCGGCATTCGCCTCGCCAACAAGCTGACCGACAGCGAGAAGAAGGTCGCCGAGTATCTGGAGTTTCAGAGCGAGCTGCGCGTCCTCCAGCCGACGGAAATCGATCAGGTCGGCCTGGTCAAGATGACCGGCATCAATTCGCCGGTGACCGGCGCGCTCGAACAGAATATTTTCTACGTCAATCAGATACTGCGCTTCGGCAAGTTCCTCGCCGTGCTCCAGCAGCATCCGACCGAGGCGGACAAGACCGTCGCGACCGCCTACGTGGCGCTCGCCATAAAGGCGAAGGTGCTCGAGAACAGGAAGGAATACGAGGCGGTCCCGATCCTGCGCAACCTCGTGCCGGCCCAAGTGCTGGTCGGTAACAGCTCGTTCAACACCGGCCACTCGATCAGCGCCGGCCTGCCGTCCTACGCGCGCAATCAGATCAAGGCCGTCGCCGGAATTTTGGAGAAGTAGGGCGCAATAGCGCAGCGTATTTGCGCCGTGAGGAGTCAGTCGGCGCAATACGGCCTTCGGCCTATTGCGCCCTACGTTGACATCCCGAAGAATGCCAGCATCTCGTCGACTTGGCCCAGCATCATGTCCTGCCCGCGCACGATGGCACAGCCGCACGCGCGCGCATGGCGCAGCAGCGGCGTCTCGTCCTTGAGCACCACGTCGGCGACGACGACGTGCGGATCGAGCTTCCCGAGCGACGCCGGCAAGCCGTCCTCGGTTTTCATACCGACCGGCGACGCGTTGACCAGCAGGTCGATGCCGTCCGTCGTCGCCGGGCCGACCCGCAGGGTACAGGCGGGCGCGATGTGCCCGAGCCGCGCGGCGAGCGCGCGTGCCTTGCGCGCGTCCACGTCGCACAGCGTGATCGACGCGACGCCGGCCTCGGCCAGCGCGCAGGCGATGGCGCTGCCGGCGCCGCCCGCGCCGATCAGCATCACGTTGCGGCCGGCGACCGCGCGCCCGCCCGCCGCGATGGCGCGCACCATGCCGCGCCCGTCGAACATGTCGCCGCTCCACTGCCTGTCCGCCTCACGCCGCAGCGCGTTGACGGCGCCGATTTTTTGCGCCGCCGGCAGCACGCGGTCGACGAATTGGAGCATGCGCGCCTTGTAGGGCACGGTGACAATGATGCCGTCGAGATTGGCGAGCGCCATGATGCCGCGCACCGTTGGCTCGAACGCCGCGCCCGGCACTTGGAACGGCACCAGGATCGCGTTGCGGCCGGCGGCGCGGAAGCGTTCGCTGAATACCCGCGGCGAGCCGGTCTGCGCCACCGGATCGCCGATGATGCAGTAAAGCCGCGTCGCGCCGTCCACGATGCGGCCGCCGTCATTCGTCGCTGTCATGGGTGTCGCCGAGGCTTGTGAGCTGCGCGGCAATCGTTCAGAATTTTTCTTCCCTGTCAAATTCCGACTGAGAGGCAGCATGGCGCGCATCTTCCTCACCCACGTGCCCGACATGCTGCGCAATTATTACGGCGAGCGCGCGGTCGCGGCGCTGCGCGAGCTGGGCGAGGTGCGCGTCAACGACACCGGGCGGGTGCTCGACGCCGACGCGCTCGCGGCCGCGGCGCGCGGCTGCGAAATCGTGGTGTCGGACCGCCAGACGCCCGGCCCGGCCGCGTTCTTCCGCAACGCGCCTGATCTCGTCGCGTTCCTGCGCTGCGCGGTCGACATCCGCAACGTCGATGTGGCGGCGGCGAGCGCCGCCGGCGTGCTGGTGACCCATGCGACGCCGGGCTTTGCGGCTTCGGTCGCCGAGATGACGATCGGCTTCATGGTCAACCTTGCGCGCAATATTTCCGATTCGGTCCTCGTCTATCGCCAGGGACGCGCGCCCGAGGCGCATACTGGCCGCCAGCTGCGCGGCGCGACGCTCGGCATCATCGGCTACGGCGTGATCGGTGAATATCTCGCGCCGCTCGGCGTGGCGCTCGGCATGACGGTGCTCGTCACGGATCCGCACAAGGACGTGTCGGCGCCCGGCGTGTGGCAGGTTGATTTGGCAACTCTGCTCTCGCAATCCGATTTGGTCGTCTGTCTCGCGGCCGCGACCGGGGAAACCGAGAATCTGATGAACGCGGCGGCCTTTGCCCGCATGAAGCCGAGCGCGTTCTTCATCAACATGTCGCGTGGCAATCTCGTCGACGAGGCGGCGCTCGCCCGCGCGCTCGACGAGAAGTGCATCGCCGGCGCGGCGATGGACGTGGGCCGCGCCGCCGACCAGATGCCCTCGCTGGCGCTCGCCTCCCGTCCCGACGTGCTGGCGACGCCGCACGCGGCTGGGCTCACCCCGCAGGCGATCGAGCACCAGGCGTTCGACACGGTACGCCAGGTCGCTGACCTCGTCGCCGGCCGGATGCCGCCGCACGCCGTCAACCCGGACGCCGCGACCAGGCTCGTAAGGCTGCGCAAAGCGTGAGAAGATCGCGGCCGCTGCCAAGAGCATGATCCCGAAAAGTGGGTACCGGTTTTCGGAAAAGATCATGCTCCAGCAAAAGCATAGAGTGGGATGACGATTCGAAGAAAGTCATCCCGCTCTAGGAAAGCGAACCCATGACCGTCATCGACTGCCACGGCCACTACACCACCGCGCCGAAATCGCTCGACGAATATCGCAAGCGCCAAATCGCCGCCTTGAAGGACCCGACGCAGGCGCCCGGGCGAGACATGCTGAAATTCAGCGACGATGAGATGCGCGCGAGCGTGCAGTCGCAGCTCAAGTTCCAGCGCGAGCGCGGCACCGACATCACCATTTTCTCGCCGCGCGCCTCCGGCATGTCGCACCACATCGGCAACGCCGCGGTGAGCCTCGACTGGTCGCAGGTGTGCAACGACCTCATCCACCGCGTCTGCACGCTCTACCCCGACAATTTCATCGGCGTGTGCCAGCTGCCCCAATCGCCGGGCGTGCGGCCGGACAACTGCATCGGGGAACTCGAGCGCTGCGTGAAGGACCTCGGGTTCGTCGGCTGCAACCTCAATCCCGATCCCTCCGGCGGTTACTGGACCGACCCGCCCCTTACTGACCGCTGGTGGTATCCGCTCTACGAAAAGCTGGTGGAGCTGGACGTGCCCGCCATGGTGCACGTGAGCGCGTCGGCCAATCCCAACTTCCATCACACCGGCGCCCACTACATCAACGGCGACACCACCGCGTTCATGCAGTTCCTCACCTCGGATCTGTTCAAGGATTTCCCGACGTTGCGGATGATCATCCCGCACGGCGGCGGGGCGGCGCCGTACCATTGGGGCCGCTACCGCGGCCTCGCCCAGGACATGAAACGGCCGCCGCTCGACGAACTGCTGCTCAAGAACGTGTATTTCGACACATGCGTCTATCACAAGCTCGGCATCGAACTGCTGCTCAAGATCGTGCCGATCGACAATATTTTGTTTGCTTCCGAGATGGTCGGGGCGGTACGCGGCATCGATCCGACCACCAGCCATTATTACGACGACACCAAGCGATACATCGATGCGGCCGACTGGCTCAGCGACAACGACCGGCGCAAGATTTTTGAGGGCAACTCCCGCAAGGTCTATCGCCTCGACCGTATCAGTGATCAGTATACAGTAATCAGAAAGACCACAAATTGGCGACCACTGGTCACCGATTACTGATTACTGGTGACTGATCCGCAGCCCAGTTCTTCACGTCATTGGGCAATGTCGCGTATTCGCCCATCACGTACTCCGGCGTCAGTGCCTGCGTGGTATTCGTCGCGCCGAGGCCGATGCAGGCGCCGAGGTCGCGCGAGCGCGCGACGATCCGGTCACCGAACCGCCGCCGTTCTCGATCGTAATAGGCGAGCGCCGCGTCGAGGTCGGGCATCGCCGCGCTGGCGTCGGCAAGGCAGGCGGCGTCGAGCGCCGCCTTGGTCACGCCGGCGCCCACGTGCGGCCTCGCCACGAAGGCGGCGTCGCCCAGCAGCGCCACGCGCCCGAACACCAAGCGCGGCGAGGCGAGATCGAAGATCGCCTGGAAGAACGGCTGCTCGGCGGCGACGAACACGTCGGCGACCGCGGGCGGCAAGAGCGCCCGCGCGTCCGCCTTCACGGCGGCCGTCACCTCGGGACGGATCAGCGGCGGCGGCACCTGCTCGTGGCGGAATCCACTCGCGTCGGTGTTGATGTCGGCGAGCTGCCGTTCGTTGATCGGGCGGTACCAAACGATGTTGTAGTCGCGCCGACCGGGCCGGATGTCGCCGTCGCGCGCCGGCACCGGATACGAGATCGACAGCTCGCCGTCGGGAGCGCAGAAGGTGAGGCGCTCGCACAGCTCCTCGCGCGCGGCCGGCGTCATGTCGGCCTCGGGGACGAGGGCGCGCCAGGCGATGTAGCCCGCGTACTCCGGCTTCACGTCGGGGAGGAATTGCGTGCGCACCGTTGAGCGCCCGCCGTCGGCGCCCACCAGGAGATCGGCGGAAATGCGCGTGCCGTCGGCGAACACGGCGGTCGCGCCGCGCGCGTCGGTTTCGACGCACGCGAGCGTCATGCCGGGATGATAATTCGCGTCCGGCAGCGCGTCCCTGAGCGGGCGATAAAGCCGCGCCCACGCGCTCATCACCCGCTCGAGTTTGATCTCGTGCACCGCACGCCCGGTGTGGTCGCGGCACACGTAGGCGCGGGTGGCAACGCCGAGCGGCGTGACGACGTCGATGCCGACGCGCGCCATCATATCGCGCAGCGCGTCATGGGTGCCGAGCCCGGCGCCGCGGCCGGCGAGGTCGTCGCCGATGCGCTCGCCCAGCCGGCCGCGCGCAGCAGATGCGCGGCGAACAGTCCGCCGAGCGAGCCGCCGATGATCAGCGCGCGGCGACGAGGCATGCGGGTGCTAGAACTCGCGGCCCAGTTTGCGGTCGAGCGAGCAGGCGCCGCCGCCGCAAATGAGGAAATAGAACGCCACCAGGCCGATCAGGATCGAATATTCGGAGCCGCCGGCGGTCCAGAAGAACCCCTTGGCCGAGGTGAACCCAGATGGCGTTCAGCATGAAAATGACGACCGCAAGCGCGACCGGGCGGGTGAACAGGCCGAGGACGAGCAGCAGTCCCCCGAGCGCCTCGGTCAGCCCGACGACGATGACCCAGAACAGGCCCGGCTTGTAGCCGATGCCTTCGAAGATGCTGGTGAAACGAGCAAGGCCGGCGCCGCCAAACCAGCCGAACAGCTTCTGGCATCCGTGCGGAAACAGGATTGCGCCGAGGCCGACACGGAGCGCCACCTCCGCGCACGGCGAGAGACGCTGATAGATGCGGCCGAGCGCGGGAATGTAGAGGCGCGGTGACGGATCGGGCATGGTTTTCCCCCTTCAGCCGGACGGCTCGGGTTCGGTCGTCCTCTCCGGATGTTGGACTCAACTGATCGGCGGCCGCAAGCGGGTAGGTTTTTCGATTTGTCGCATTTTCTTTCGGAAAACCGGTTCCCACTTTTCCGGAAAATGCTCTAGACCCGCGTGCCGGCGAACTGGCGCTTGAACGCGGGCATCACCTCGCGGGCGAAGAGCTGGAGCGAGCGCGCGGCGTCGGCGAACTTCATCGTGCCGAACACCATCTGGCCGAGCAGATAGTTGATGCCGGTCTCGCGCTCCAGGTCCTTGAGATAATCGCGCACCGTCGCGGGCGCGCCGGCAATGCCGTGGCCGATCGCCTGCAATTCCTCGAACGTCTTGGGATAAATGCCGGCGAGCACGAAATCGACTTTCGAGCGCTCCCACAGGAATCCGATCGCTTCGCGCCAGGGCGGATAGGCCGCGCGCGCGATGCGTTGCGCCACCGCATCGGTGTCGGCGACCACAATGTGACGCGTGATGCCGATCATCGACAAATCATCGCCCTTGCGCCCGAGCGCGCCCCACTCCTTGCGATAGCGGATGGCAATGTCGCGGGCGCGCGCGGCAGGCCCGAGCGAGACCACGTTGACGCCGCGCGGCGCGGCCCAGCCGATCGCTTCCGGATTGGGCGCGCCGTACCAGATCGGCGGATGCGGCCGCTGCAGCGGCTTTGCGGTGATGAGGAAATCCTTGAAGTGATAGAACTTGCCGTCGAAGTCGAGGACGTCGGTGGCGCAGGCGCGCATCAGCACCTCGAAGGCTTCGTGATACATCGCCTGCGCGGTCGCCGGCTCGACGCCGTAGCGCGCATGCTCGAGCAGCGCGCCGCCGCGCCCGACCCCGAGCAGCAGGCGCCCGCCGCTCATATGATCGAGCATGCAGATTTCTTCGTAGAGCCGCAGCGGGTGGTGCAGCGGCAGCACGTAGACCAGCGGGCCGAAGCGGATGCGGCGCGTGCGCTGGGCGAGCGCGGCCAGGAACACGCTCGGGCACGGCACGGTTCCGAGCGGCGTCGCATGGTGCTCGGCCAGGTGATAGCCGTAGAAGCCCTCGGCCTCGAGCAATTCGACGAGCTTGATGCGATCCTCGAACTGCTCGCCGCGCGGCGAACCGTTGTCGTCGACGTGATCGAAAATGCCGAAGGTGAGCATGGCGCCTGTCCGTCATGGCCGGGCTCGTCCCGGCCATCCACGTCTTTCTTGCCAAGGTTAAAGACGTGGATGCCCGGCACAAGGCCGGGCATGACCGAAAGTGCGTCAACCGCGCGGGTTGCGCAGCACGAGGCAGTGGCCGCCGGCGGCGCGCAAGCCGACGCACAGCTTGTCGGCCTCGGCGCGGGTGCCGGCGCCGGCGCGCACCTGATAAAACGCGCTGGTGCCGCGACTCAACAGCCGGGCGCGGATGATCATCGGGTCGTGGCCGGCGAGTACCGTGCGATATTTGCGCTCGATCGTAGCGTAGACCGCGAGCGCCTTGTTGCGCGAGAAGCCCGCGCTCAGCTGCACGCCCCAGGGGCTCGCGGCGCCCTCGGTCACGTGCCGTTCGAGTTCGGCCACGAAGGTGTTGGGCGCGCGCCTGATGATCGCGTGGAGCTCGTTGCACGGCGGCGCCGGCGGGCCTCTTTGCTCGCGCGGCGTCGTGCCAAGCGCGGCCCATGCGTCGGCGCCGCGGCCGGTCACCGCCGCGACGTAGTTGCGCGTCTCGCGCGGCAGGGTACGGCGCCCGGCGAGCCAGGCGCGCACGCGCTGCGGTCCCGCGTTGTAGGCGGCGGCCGCGAGCCCGAGATTGCCGAACTGGCCGCGCAGATCGCGCAGGAACTCCGCCGACTTCGGCAGCGCCTCGACCGGATCGAACGGATCGAGCAGGCGCCGCTCGGCCGCGGTCCCCGGCATGAACTGGCCGATGCCCTGGGCGCGCTCGCCGCTGCGGGTCGGCGGGCCGACCGCGTTCGGATTGTAATGACTCTCGCGCCAGATCACGCGGGCGAAGAACTCGACCGGCAGGCCGTTGGCGGCGGCGGCGGATTCGATCAGCAGGCAGATGGATTCGGTCGCCTCGCCCGCCGGCGCCGGTGCGGGTTTCTCTTGCGCGGGCGCGGCGGCCTGTTCCTCTGCGGTCGCGGGCGTCTCGTCCGGCTTTTCCTGCGCGACGGCTGCAGATATCAGCGTGAGCGCAGCGATTGCAGCCCGGATGGAGCGCAGCGAAATCCGGGATACCTGCCCCGCATTACGTTTCCGCCTTCGCGCTCCGCGCTCCGGCGGACTCAAACCCCGCCGTAGCTCGCGCAGCGAGCGAAGGCGGGTCGCTCCATGCGGGCTACGAGAGACGCAACAGCATCGCATTTCCGAAGATCGACCGGTTCGGCGGGTGCCTAGGCCTATACCAGAATTCGTCAGAAGAGGTTTAGTTGCCGATCCTCGGGGCGGCGGCGCCCCGGTTCCGCCTGCTGGTGCCGCAGCAACTCGGCCTCGATGTCGGCGAGGAACGGGGAGGGCGCGAGCGTGGGGACCTTGCCGCGCCACAGGCGCTGCTTGGCGCGCGCGAGGATCAGCCGGTCCTTGGCGCGCGTCATGCCGACGTAGAACAGCCGGCGTTCCTCCGCGAGGGCGGCTTCGTCGCGTACCCCCCAGGTGAGCGGCAGGATGCCGTCCTCGAGCCCGACGATGAACACGACCGCGAACTCGAGCCCCTTCGCGGCATGCAGGGTGAGAAGCGACACGCGGTCGGCGCGCGGGTCGAGGAAATCCGCGTCGGTCGCGAGCACGACCGCGTCGGCAAAGCGCGTGCGATTCTCCTCGCACGACTCGGCGAGCGCGGTGAGCCGGCTGACGGTTGCCGCAATGTCAGGCTGATGGCTCAGCCGGGCGGCCGCGGCTTCGAGCGATCGGATGAGCGGCGCTTCGTCGGCCGCGATCTCCGCCAGCAACGCCCGGACCACGCCGTCTTCCGCGAGCCGCCGCGGCGAGCCGGTCTTGAACGGGATGCCGGCGCGCGCCAGCGCTTCCGCGAGGGCGTCGGTCTGCGCGTCGGTGCGGCACAGCACGGCGATATCGGAAAAGCCGAGCGCGGCCTCGGCCGGACCGGTGACGCGGCCGCTGTCGATGGCAAAGAAGCTCGAACCGCCGATCAGCCGCTCGATCGTCGCCACCACGAACTCCGCCTCGGCGCGCTCGCTCGCGGCGGCATGGATGGCGATGCGTTCGCGCATGTCGCGCACCAGCGCGAGGGCGTCGTCCGGTGACGCGATCACCTGAGCGGACGCCGTCACGATGGTGCCGCTCGAGCGATAGTTGCGCCGCAGCCTGACGACGGCGGCGCCCGGATGGTCGGCGGCGAAGCGGGTGAAGCAGGCCGCGTCGGCGCCGCGGAAGCCGTAGATGGCCTGGTTGGGATCGCCGATGACGCAAACATCGCTGCCGGGCGGCGCGAGCAATTGCATCAGGCGATATTGCTGCTCGTCGACGTCCTGGAACTCGTCGATCGAAATGAAACGGAAACGCGCGCGCCAGCGCGCCGCCAGTGCAGCGTCGGCCCCCAGTGCGGTTACTGGGAGCGCGACGAGATCGTCGAAGTCGACCGCGTTTTTCGTTGTCAGCGCGTGACGATAGGCGCGCGTCGCGGCGGCAATGTCGGCGGGCGCCGCCGCAGCGCTGCGCTGGGCCTTGGAGATGGCGCGCAGCAGGCGCTCCGCCTTGCGCTCCGGCACGACGAGGGCTTCGGTGAGCAGCGCCTTGCGCTCGGCTTCCCCGACAACGCGGAAGCCGGGATTGAGCCCCGCCGCGCCAGGGTTATCGCGCAGGATCGCGAGTCCGAGCGAGTGAAATGTGTGAACGGCGACACCGGCGGCCGCGTCCGGGACCAACTCGGCAAGCCGCGCGCGCATTTCGCCGGCGGCGCGGCGCGTGAACGTGACCGCGAGGCAGTGCGCCGGGTCGACGCCGCGCTCGGCGATTAGATGCGCGATGCGGAACGTGAGGGTACGCGTCTTGCCCGAGCCGGGACTCGCCAGAATCATCAGCGGCCCCGCGGCGATCAGCGCCGCCGCGCGCTGCTCGTCATCGAGCCCGGCGAGGACACCGCTTTCTTCACCTCTCCCCGGAGGGGAGAGGTCGGGTTCCGCGCGCTCGCGTGCGGAACCCGGGTGAGGGGGCTCCTGCCCTGACGATGGTGCGGGAACCCCCTCACCCCGGCCCTCTCCCCTCTGGGGAGAGGGAGACCGTGACGACGGCGCCTCCTTCTGACTAATCGACTGAATTTGTGTGTCTTCTATTTCGAACAACACCGCGCCGCCGGCGCGCAGGTCGCGCAACTCGCGCGCTTCGAACAAACGGATCACGCCGTATTCGCCGTCGTAACCCGCCTCGCGGATTACCTGCCCGGCGCGCAGCCGCGTGATCGCTTCGGCGAGCAGCGCGGACGAGGCGCGGGAAATATCTTCGACCGGCACCGCGTCGAGGATCGCAAGCTCCGGCCCGAGTGTCGCGATCAGCCGGTCGTAGCTGCGCTCGACCGCCTTGCTCGCCGCGCCGGTGGCGTTGATCTCCGCCAACACCTCCGGCAGCGGCACCAGGTTCTCGGCCTTCCCGGCGGTCGCCGGCGGCAGCGCTTGCTGTTCCGTCCGATCGGCCAGCATTTCGACCCGGTGCAGCACGCCAACGGTGACCCGCTCGCCGCACACCGGACAGCGGCCGTCATTCGCCAATGTCTCGCGCGGGGTGAGCCGCGCCGCACATTTGCGGTGGCCGTCGAGGTGATACTTGCCCTCTTCGGGAAAGAACTCGACCGTGCCGGCGTAGCCCGTGCCCGTCTCGAGCGCGCGCCTGATGGCGAAGTAATCCATGTCGCCGTCGAAGGCGGTCGCCTCGCGGCCGAGCTTGCCGGGCGAATGGGCGTCCGAGTTCGACACCAGGCGGTAGCGGTCGAGCATGGAGAGCCGCCAGTTCATCGCCGGGTCCGAGGAGAGGCCGGTCTCGACCGCGAAAATCTGCGGCGAGAGGTCGCGGTAGCATTCGGCGATCGAATCGAATCCCGACTGCGACCCGAGCGCCGCGAACCACGGCGTCCAAATGTGCGCGGGCACTAGATAGGCGCCGGGCCCGGATTCGAGCGTGATCTCTAGAAGATCGCGCGAGTCGAGGCCGAGGATCGGCCGTCCGTCTGAGGCGATGTTGCCGATGCGCGCGAGCCGCGCCGAAATGCGGTCGACGGTGGCAAAATCCGGCGCGTAGATCAGGTGATGGACCTTCCGAGTCTTGTCGCCTTTTTTGTAGATGGTCGAGATTTCCACCTCGAGCATGAAGCGCACCGGCGTGCGGCAGGCCGCCGGCAGGGTGCGCATCAGCGCGGTCTCGATTTCCGGCGCGAGGCGATAGAGGCCGGGCTCGGCCGGCACCAGCTTCGCTTTGAGCTCCGCCGCCCAGGCCGGATGGGTGAAGTCGCCGGTGGCCACGACCGCGATGCCCTTGCGGGCCGCCCAATGGGCGAGATGCTCAAGATCGAGGTCGCGGCTCGTCGCGCGGGAGTATTTCGAGTGGACGTGCAGGTCCGCGTAGAACCGCATGCAGCCCCGCCGCGCGCCGATTCGTGCGCGGGGATTCTACGGCGGGCGGGGGCGCGCGCGAGCGGAACGGCGCGGCGGAGAAAAGAATTATGGGGATTAATCGTAGGGTGGGTCAGGCGCGAAGCGCCGTAACCCACCGCGGTCCAGCCGGATTGTTTGAATATTTTCGGTGGGTTACGCCGCCCCCACTGCGCTTCGGCGGCTAACACCGCCCTACGCGTATTTATACTTCGGCGACCAGCCGCCGGAGCCTTCGGGGATCAGGTCGAAGAAATGCCAAATGCTGCAGAAATCGTCGCCAGGCGAGAAACTGGTGTCGGACACGCGGAATATCTTGCCGCCGCGCTTGCGGAACACCGACACGCCGGGATGGTGGCCGTTCTCGCCGCGGTAGCCCATGTCGGCCGCGAACGTGCTTTTGCCGTAGGACACCATGCGGAAGCGCCAGTCGCGCGACGCCTTGAACTTCTCCTGCTTCTCGGGATCGTCGGGGGAGGCGAGCACGAAGGCGGCGCGGCTCTCGATGTGCGGAAGCAGGCTGTTGAAGCCGTCCGCCCATAGCGTGCAATAGGGGCAGCCCGCGCCCATGTTGTGGATGACGAATAGATAATCCTTGCCGCCGAACAATTGCGACAGGCGCACCGCGCCGTTGCCGGTGACGAACTCGTAGTCGGCGACCTCCTGAGGCTCGATATTCGCCTGCAGCTCGCGCATCTTCTTGCGCAACGCGGCGATCTCGCTGCGGTACTGTGCGAGCCGGCTGCTGGCGTCCCGATAGTCCATGTTGATCCTCTTGCTGTTCAGGCGCGGCGGCGCGCGCGTTTGGCTCTCGGCGGCGGCGCGGCCGGGCCCGCCGCTGCCTTGTGGCGGTCGATCTCGTCGAGCCAGACAGCGAGCGTATCGAACTGCGCCTGCCAGTATTTGCTGTAGCGGTTGACCCACACGGCCGCCTGATAGATCGGCCCGGCATCGAGGCGGCAGCGGCTGATGCGGCCGGTGCGTTCCTGCGTGACCAGCCCGGCGCGTACCAGCACCTGGATATGGCGCGACACCGCCTGGAGCGAGATGGCAAAAGGCTCGGCAAGTTCCGACACCTCCTCGGGCGTTGGTTCGGAAGCGGACATCGCGAATCGGTCAACTTTTATGTTGATAATCAAGCATATCGTTGATTATTGGTCAATGCCTGACCGGCTCATCGGCGCTGCGCGTTCGCCAAGCCGAAAATCCGCGCCGGCAAACGGCGGCGGGGCCGTGAAGTACCTTTCGCTTGCGATCCTGGCGCTCGCGTTCATGGCGGCGGATGCGCGCGGCGCGCCGAAGGAAGACGTGCCGCTGCCGCGGCCCCGTCCGACCGACCTGCATGGGCCGAAGTCGCCGCCGCCGGAGAGCGGCAAGAGCGACGAGCACGAGAAGCCGGCGCGCGACGAGGCCTGCCTCGAGCGGCTCAAGGCCGCGGGCTTCACGTTCGAGCCGGCGACGCCGCACGCCGCGTCAAATCCAGCCTGCGTCATCGACACACCGGTAAAGCTCGTGGCGGTGCCGATTGCCTCGCGGCTGGGCGCGAGCGTGCGCCTGCCGGAAGAGCCGATGCTCGCCTGCCGGTTTGCCGAGCGGCTCGGCCCGGGCTATGAATGTCGCAACCGCAACCGCGCCGCGACCGGGCATATCAGCGCCCACGCGCTCGGCCTCGCGGTCGACGTGGCGGCCTTCGAACTGGCGAACGGCAAGACGTTGCCGATCAAACCCGACGGCGACACGCGCGGCCACGCCGCCGTCGAGGCGGTGCGCACCGCCGCCTGCGGCTGGTTCACCACCGTGCTCGGCCCCGGCTCCGACGCGGCCCACAGCGACCACATGCACCTCGACATCCTGACCCACGGCTCGAGCGACCGCTACCGCATTTGCCAGTGATGCGGCTCCGCATCAGAGTGACAGGCCCGCGTCACCGATCAGGAGCTAAAAATGCACAGGCCGATCCTTGCGCCATTGATCGTGCTCGTCTTGTGGTCCTTCGTCATGTGGGCGTGGCTCTATGCAACGCGCATTCCAGCCATCGTGAAACACAAGATCGTCCACGATCCGCATCGCCCCAACGAGGAATTTCACGCGCGCCTGCCGGCGCGGGTGCGCTGGAAGGCCGACAACTACAACCATCTGATGGAACAGCCGACGCTGTTCTATGCGGTGGCTCTGACCTTGGCGCTGATCGGCGAGGGAACGGGCCTCAACGCCGGCCTCGCCTGGCTCTATGTCGCGCTGCGGATCGTCCACAGCCTCGTCCAGGCCATCGTCAACATCGTCGTGCTCCGTTTCGTGATCTTCATGGCCGCGTCGGTCGTGCTCTTGGCAATGGCGCTCCGCGCCGCGGTCGCGATGCTGTAACCTGGGCTCGGGAAAAGCGGCCCACGTTGGCGGTGCTCATTCTTTCCTGCGCGCTCGCGGCGCTGCTGGGGTTTGCCGCCCAGCGCGCCAGCATTTGCAACGTGCGCGCGGTCGCCGAGGTGATCGGGTCGCGCACCGGCTACATGCTCACGAGCATCGGCAAGTCGGTGCTGTGGGTCGTCGTCGTCACGGTTCCGTTTCTTTGGTTGATGCCGGGCGCCGCCGCCGCGCTCGACGGTTGGCGGTTGTCGTGGATTTCGCTGCTCGGCGGCCTGCTGTTCGGCATTGGGGCAGCGGTCAACGGCGCCTGCGCGTTCTCGACTCTCGCGCGGCTGGCGGACGGGCAGCTCGCGATGCTGGGGACGCTTGCCGGATTCCTGCTCGGCGTCGCCGGCTTCGAGTTGCTAGCCGGCGCCGGCCTGCTGTTCGCGCCGCCCGCTGGCACGCCGCTTCTCGGCTCGGTGCTCGCCGCCGGCGGCGCCGTGGCCGCCGTGGTGCTGATCCTGTGGGGCGCCTATGAAGCAAGCCGCCTGTGGCGCACGCGGGCCGCGGCAACGCGGCTGCACGAACTCGCGGTTGCCGGACAGTATCGCCTCTCCACCGCCGCCATGATGATCGGGCTCGTCAACAGCGTGCTTTATCTCGTCGATGGCGCCTGGGGCTACACCGGCACGCTGCAGCAGAGCATCGAGGGATGGCTGCAAATCCGCATGTGGCCGGGCGCGGCCCAGTGGGTCCTGTTCGCCGCCATGTTCGCCGGGATGGTTCTCTCGACGTGGCAGCGCCGCAGCCTGCGGATCGCGCGTGCGGTGCCAGGCATGTGGCTGCGCACGCTCTCGGGCGGCGTTCTGATGGGGATCGGGGCGGCGCTCGCACCGGGCGGCAACGATGCGCTCATCCTCTACGGCATTCCGAGCCTCTCGCCACACGCGGTTCCAGCCTATGCGGCCATGGTGCTCGGCATCGCCGTCGCGCTGATCGCGCTACGCCGGTTGTTCGGATTCGAGATGCGGATTGAATGCCGTGGCGACGTCTGCCTCGCGGAGCCCGCCGCAACGGGTCGCGATGAACGGCGGCATTGGGCCGGGGAACCGGGAGGCCCATGCCTCCGTTAGTCTTTCCCTCCGGGGAGAGTGAAGGCGCCGGTCCTTGCAGCATTTTACGGCGCAGCTATAGATTTCGTTCGCGTCGGCCTGCGAGTCTACGAGAGAGCCCAGGGAGTTGCGCGATGGCCTCCGTGAGCGACTGGAAAGTGTCGCCGTTGGTGCAGCCGAAGGCGGAGAACTACCGCTACGACCTCGAGCGCGCGCTCGCCTCGGTGGTC
>WNGJ01005183.1_pt1 | contig 15851 bp, 15 predicted proteins | sample 5400611 | NCBI WGS metagenome assembly WNGJ01 (sample SAMN13153375, study PRJNA577476) | soil metagenome | isolation source: 40 cm soil or saprolite under Garry oak tree replicate 1 | place: USA:California | collected 2016-06-15
CTGGAGATTCGAGGGAATCCCCAACCTCAATTTGCAAGAAAATCGACCCAGGAGCCCCAATTTCCGGCAAATCCAATCGCTGGAATTCCTGCAATTTCTATTGCCCGTCAATCGCTTCGGGATATTTCACGGACGACTAAGTTAGGCGGCATCAACGGCGCACAGCGCCACCCTTCCGCGTGCCGGAGCAGGTATTGCATTAACGATCGACCCCGAATGAGTATTCCCCCTTCACGCGGTGGGTATCTTCGGAAACGGCATGCCAGGTGACCGTATAACGTCCCGCCTTCAACGGCGCCGGCAGGGGCACGACGAGCTGCTTCGGATCTTTGGGATCGTTCGCCGGCATGCCGGTGCTAATTGCTTTTCCTGCTTCATCCTTGAGCTCCAGCCCCGAAAACTTGGCTATCACGCCTTCGCTAAAATTCAGCTTGATCTCCGTGGGCGAGACCTTGCTCGCAACATCAGCCGCGGGGCTAGCTGATGTTAGTTTCGGATGAGCATTGGCCGAAGTAGCAAGCAGGCTGACCGCCAAAACTGCAAGGGTAGCTACCGTCACGGTATTCCGGGACATTTCAATTCCTTTCCGTGTAACTCAGATCGTAGCGTAGGATTGCAGGGGTTCTCTCGACCGGGGCGGCGCACTTCCCCAGTCGAAATTGGATCAGTAACCCCGATAGCCATAATAACGGGGCCTTGAATAGTAGTAGTATTCCGGAGCTGATTGATATCCGTGAGCCTCGTCATGAAGGTCCCGAAGGGCACGATGATAGGCACGATGCTCGCCACGACTATAAAAGCCGTATTCGTGAGCACGTTCGTGCGCGTCAGATAATCGGTCGTGGAACCGATCGTGGGCGCTGTAGCCGTAATCTTCGTCATCGTGAGCAAGTGCAGGCACCACGGGCACACTCAGCACCAGCACGGCCGCCATCAGAAGAGCTTTTCTCGGGGTCATGGTCTTTCTCCATCCACTGTGGGAACCGAAAGCGGCCAGGCGCTATGGGCTCGCTAACCTTCAGTCCCCGGAGAATTTAAACGAGTTGATATGAACGCCGGCCGAACGGGAAGTTCAGCGACCGTTTAATTCGAAGCCTCCCGATCTTTGTTGCTACCAAATTGCCACATTCATAACTCGCGCCTGTCATCGGCCGCGCCTTGCGGCGGCGGGGGGCTGATGCTGGTGATGGATGTGCCATGACCCCGACGGGGTACCCGCCGGCCGTGCTGTTCCGACGGCAATCGCGAATTCTCCCTACGACCCATTCCAGAGGTTCGGGCGGTCTCGTTGCATAACCGCTTGACCCGGGAGTTACCTCCAAGGATTAGCGTTGGCCGGCTTCGATCCCGAAGAAAGGCGGCTACGACCATCCGCGAAGAGGATCAAATGAAAGCCAAAGTATTCAAAATCGAAGGCATGAACTGCGACGCCTGCGCCGGCACGATCAAGACCCTCATCGAAAAGGAACCCGGAGTGCAAATGGCGGCCGTCTTACATAGCGACCGGCAAGCCCGCGTGCTTTTCGATTCGAAATCGATCGATGAAGAGCATCTTGTCAACACGATCCAGAAGCCCGGCTTTCGGGTTGTAGGACGCGAATAGCTGACGTGACCGACTGCCGTCACTCTCTTTCTCATCCCGGCAACAGCTTCCGGAGATTCTGATGACCGCTTCAACCGCAACTGTTTCACCATTCGATCTTTGGAGCGAAGAGCCCTCGGCGAGACCCGATTGCCGGAAGATCCGCGCTCGGATTGGAGGTCTTCATTGCGCGCTCTGCACCGGCACCATCGAGAAGGCGCTCGGCCGAATGCCCGGGGTCGACAAGGTGGCCGTGAGCCTGACGCACGAACAGGCGCTGGTCGAATACGACCCCGCTGTCGCCCGTCCGGAGCAGTTGCTGCAAACTTTGCGCGATATCGGCTACACAATCTCCGACCCCCGCAAGCTCAGGGCCTTCGAAGAAGAGGAGCGCGATCTCGTCCGCGAGGCCCGGCGCTTTGTCCTCGCGGTGGTTCTCAGCGTCGCTGCGATTCCGATCATTGCCGACCCGGCCTTGGGATGGTTCGGTTTTTTGCCCGCGCTGGTTTGCCTCAGCCTTGGTGGCTTCGTTTTCCTGGTCCTGCGATCGAGCGGGTTGTGGACCGCTATTGGCGCATCGGTCGGGCTCACGATCATGGCGCTGAGCCTGCTTTATCTCAACCTCCATGGATACCTGACAGATGCAGCGCCGTGGCTTGCGGGCGCGCTGGCGTTTGTTCTTGTCTTCGGAGTTGGACAGCGCATTCTTTTTATGACCTTCCAGGCACTGCGGCGCGGCATCCTCAACCAGCATGTGCTTCTTGAGATCGGAGCTTTCGCGGGAATCGCCGGCGGGATTATCGGGCTCTTTCTTGATCGTTCAGGATATCCGACTGCGGCTTTCTTTGTGGCGGTGATGGTCGGCACTTATCACATTTTTTCGAAGTGGTTGTCGCTGATCGTAAAGACGCGAAGCGAGGAATTCGCGGGTTTGAGGAACAAGGAATGCATCTCACCAAAGAACAGCAGTGCCAGGTCGAGCTAAACCGCGCACGATACGAAGAGTTGAAGGCCGCGGGCCAGAAAAATGTTCCCAAGGCGCTACCTGGAAATACGACTCGCGACGCCGCTGCGCCAGTCGCATCCAAGGTCATCCGGCGCGAGATCGTGCCGGGCGGTTGGTATTGGACAACGCGATTGGACCGCGGCGATGCGTTGCGGCTGATCAATGTCACCGGAAGGGCATGCGTCAGTGTTCTCGCCTTGGAATGCCTACGATCAAAGCGAGCGCCTCAATCACGCCGATACCATCAAGGTGCAGTGGGGCGCGAACCTTCAAAAAGGTCGGGTCATCCTTTCTGACATGGGAGGGGTTCTTTTCAGCATCGTCGAGGAAACCAGCGGAAAACACGACACCGTTGTCGGAGGCTCCTCCCCGGAAAGCAACCGTACACACTACGGCGCCGAAGCCGTCCTGTTTATTCACGCGTCGCACAGACCGAGGGAGGCTGGAGCATTGCCTTGATCGGCGGCCTTGGCGCGGCGACGCTTGGTCTTGCTATTCTATTCTTCGTCATCAATATCATCGCGCGCCGCTTGCCGTTGCGTCCTGTTTTCATCGCGACCTCCGCATTCCTGTTCGCGATGGCGATCCTATTCATCGGTCAGGGAATCCAAGAGTTACAGGAACAGCAACTCATTTCCCATACGGAATTCCGCGGAAGCAAATGGCTCGACACGATCGGCCTCAATCCGACCCTTGAAGCGGCATCAGTACAGCTCGCGGTGGTCCTGTTTGCCGCCGCGACTTTCCTCATCCTGCAATATCGGGCTCGGAGTATCGCGAAATCGGGGGTCATGGCATCTCGGCCGGATCATTAAAGTGCGGCACGTGCCGGTGAAGTTGGTACAACCAATTGGAATATCCCTTCTTGCGGCAGCCCTTGATCCCGCTCACGCCCGATCAACCGTGGGCGGGAACGAACGAGGCTGGTGGAACAACCGCCCGAACAAAATGCCGAAAGGAGGATATCGGCGAACCGGCAAACGGTGGGCTTGTCGTGTGAATGCCCCGCTCGATTCGCGCCGTTCGAACGGCTGATCCGCGACCTTGCTTGCGTCACCCTTGAATTCCGCAAAGACTTGGGCATCGCGCCGTGGCGCACGGGAGGCTTCCCGACACTCAACGTCGGGGGTGCGAGCCAGCGGAGCGCTACCGCCTCTCCTCTCACAGTCGCGGATGGCATCGAGCCCCTCGGCCCGAAATTAGATGATATTCCTTGGCTTCAGGGACATCTGCGTCAGATCCTTCTTGTACGGCGACTCACCGACCTTGATCAGCGTGCCGCGTCCGAGCTTATAGCGGTAGTTGCCTGTGATCGGATCCGGCACGGCGTGACACACTGCATTCGCCTTCGCGAGGCTGTTGTTGAAATGCGCTTTGGCTACTCCAGGCCGGATTTCGTCGGACACGATCGCAACGGAAGTGAACTCGCCCCGGCCCGGGCGAATATGCCCGTTCTTCATTAATTCCGTGAAGGTCAGATCTTTAGCTTCGACGCCGACCGGTGCGCCGGTCTGGACGTAGACGGCATCGTTCACGACCTTGACGAAGTCGCCGGATTCTATGCCCCGCGGCCTCGCGTCGTCGGGATGCATGATGATCGCCGGATAAGGCCAGCGCGCGTTCAGGACGTCCTTGCGCTTGTCGTCGAAGCTTGATTGCCAGGTTTCGTTGACTCGCCCGTTGGTCACCCAGATCTCGTTCTTGTCCTTGCGCGGCTTGACGGCTTCGTAGAAATCGCTCCATCCGGGAAAACTCCAGCCTGTGCGCAGCAGCAACGCTTTGCCCGAAGGCGTATCGAACGCATAGAGAAAACGGCGGTCAGCGGACACATCCTCGATCTCCTCCCATCGATTGGCGGGATCATGCAGGCGCTTTGTTCCGATCAATTTGCCGTCATTGACCCTGATCGGCGTCTGAATGCCGGTCGTGCCATAGCCCCGAAGCGCTTCGTGGGCTCGAGCGCCGCGTCGCTTGGCGTCGGCGACGAGGGCATAATATTCAAGAACACCTCCGCGCGAGAAGCGGCCCGCTTCTTCGAAGACTTCGTTTGAGTCCTTCCAATCATATCCCTGGAAGCCCATTTTTCTTGCAAAAGCAGCAATCGCCCCCCAATCGGGCATTGCCTCGCCAGGTGCGTCGCTGAAGTTTGCATAGAGCCGCAACCGCCGCTCGGAATTGCAGCGTGTCAGATCGTCCTCGCCCCAACCGGAGGCGGGAAGCACGATATCGGCGAAAGTGGTGTTAAGCGGTTCGACCGGATAGAGACCGACGCCGATGGGAAGCTCAAGCGCCTGTATCGGCTGGTCGAGGACGGCATGACAGAGATGGACGACGTCCTGAAGGATCGTCTCAACACCTTGAAGGCCGACCGGGACCGCGCCAAAGCGGCGCTCGAACGGGCCAAATCGCATTCATCGCAAGCCATCCAGATCGACCCCGCGTTGCTGGAGCAGTTCGGCCGAAGCATGCGTGAGAACTTTACCTCCGGATCGATTCCGTTCCGCAAGGCCTATCTGCAATCCCTCATCGAGGTGATCGAGGTGGACGATACCCAAATCCGCATCAAAGGCAGCAAAGACGTGCTCGAAAGAGCGGTCCTGGCCAGCCGGAATGGTGGGGCCGCTCCGGGTTCGCAGATGAGTACTGGGTGGCGCGCCCGAGGAGATTCGAACTCCCCGTCACGCCGCCCGTAGCTGGATCTGCTCCATCGCCCGGCCCTCTGCGTTCTTCAGAAAAGGCCAAATCCGTCCCGGCGGTTAGACCGGGGCGGTAAGTGAGTTATAATGAAAGTGGTTGCGGGGATAGGATTTGAACCTATGACCTTCAGGTTATGAGCCTGACGACCGACTGGCGGCATCGAACCGCTAGTCACGAGCGACCTATTCTGGCCGCCGGTCCAACCGCTAGAAAACTTCCCCAGATCAGGACCCAGACTGAAATGATTTTAAGTCTAGGCCAATTCCGACGATACCCTGAAACGCATTTGTTTTGAGCTATCGGGCGCATTAGCGAAAGATCGCACCATCGGACGAAACCACCGATTGACGCGCTAAGCTTTCCGTCTTTGCGACGCAAGGTAAGCCGCCCTTTCGTGGATATGCTGGCGGCGGCATGTTGCACGCATGGTTGGTAGCTTCACCACTTCATTGACCGTGGATCAAGAACCGGCGCGTCGGCGATATCGTCGCACTGATCGACGCCGCGCTGACGCAGGCCCGACGTGTCGGCTCCAATCCGGCGATCACTCCCGCGCCGGTCACTGCGGCGGCTGCTGCGCCAAGCGGGGCGCCGCTTTTTCGTCAACCGACGGGGCAGCATGAGGCCGATCAATTCGCGCCGCTTCGATCACGCACCCGAACTCCACGCGCTTTTCTTCCTCCGGCGAGTGCCGTTGGAGCGCTGGAAAGGCCGCTGGCTGATCGGCATCACTTGGATCGGCGACGACGTAAAGGGCCTCCTGGTGGCCAACAGCAATACCATCCGGAGCGGCGATCGGGTCATTCTCGCCATGGTTTCGAGCGATGCCTCCGGCCGTTAACCCACAAAAACCGCAAATTCCGCCCGGGGAGGACGTTCTTGCCGTGGTCAGGGCGCTTGCCAAACTGCGAGCCCGGATAGATCATGAAGCAGAAATCGCGCGCCGATCACTTCAAGCCCGCGCGACCGAGCCGAGTGCATGATCCGCGTCGCCATCTACGCTCGTTTTTCGAGCGACCTGCAAAACGATAAATCAGTCGACGACCAGATCGCGTTCTGCCGCGAGGTCTGCGCTCGCAATGGCATGACGGTGGTGTTGACCTTCGAGGACCGCGCTGTGTCCGCATCGTCGGCAAAGAATCGTCCCGGCTTCATCGCGCTGATGCGCGCTGCGACGGCAAGGCTGTTCGACGTCGTCGTTGCCGAAGACATGGATCGCATTTTTCGCGACCAGGCCGATTATCACGCTGCTCGCAAGGAACTCGATTTTCTCGGCATCACCATCCATACCGCGACCGGGAAAGTGACCAAGATCGATGGCGCGCTGCGGGCATTGATGGGCGAAATGTATCTCGAAAACTTGGCGCTGCATGTACGGCGCGGACTCGAGGGCGTGATCCGCGACGGTCGCCACGCCGGCGGACGCGCGTATGGCTATTCCATCGTCCCGGGTTCGGCGGGCGAGCTCGTCATCGACGACGCGCAGGCCGGGATCGTGCAGCGAATCTTCGCGCGCTTTGTTGCCGGCGTCACGCCTCGCGCCATTGCTGCCGAACTCAATGCCGATCGCATTGCGGCGCCGCGCGGCACTAGGTGGAACGCATCTACCATCAATGGCAACAACGCGCGCGGCCACGGCATGCTGCTCAATGAGCTTTATGCCGGTCGTATCGTCTGGAACAAGGTGCGGATGGTCAAGGATCCGACCACGGGCAAACGGATCTCGCGAATCAATGCGAAGGAGCAGCATCGAATTACCGAGGCGCCGCAACTGCGCATCATCGATGATGTGACCTGGAACGCGGCGCAAGCCATTAAGCTGAAGCGCTCGCACCTCGGCGCGACTCAATCCCGCGCGCCACGGCGTCCGCTTTCGGGCTTGCTGCGGTGTGGATCCTGCGGCGGCGGAATGGTGTCGATCGGCAATCGCAAGCGGTCCGCGCGACTGCAATGTGGCACCTACAAGGAGAGTGGGTCCTGCACCAACAGCCGGAAGGTCAACCGCGACGCCATTGAAGCGGCCGTGTTTGCGGGACTGAAAGACGAGCTGTCCAATCCGATTGCGATTACAGAATACATTAAGGCCTATAACGACGAGCGGCGACGCCTTGCACGCGAAGCTGGCGACCAGATGAGCAAGCTGACACGCCGCAATGCCGAGATCTCACGCGAACTTGAGCGCTTGATCGACGCGGTAACGCAAGGCGTCGACCTCGCCACCTTGGTGCCGAGGATCAAGGCGCTTGAAATCGAGCGCGCCGATATAGACGGCAAGCTGAAATGCGCCAACGCGGCCGATATCGTCACACTGCATCCCGCTGCGATCGAGCAATACCGCGCCGATGTCGAAAGACTGGCCGCCCTTGCCGCCGAGCACAGCGACTTTGTGGAATCGGCGGAACTGATCGAAGCGGTGCGGCGGCTGGTGGCCGGAGTCATCATACACGCCGAACCGTACGGCCGAGGCTTCAACGTCGAAGTGCAGGGACGACTAGCACAATTGACGAATTCGGATTTGTTCCCGAGCCGTTCTGAGGGAGGGGGGATCAGTGGTAGCGGGAGAGGGACTCGAACCCCCGACCCCAGGATTATGATTCCCGTGCTCTAACCAGCTGAGCTACCCCGCCACGGCGTCCATCGTCTTGGGCTCAGTATGCCGCAGGCGCGAACGCGCGGCATATAAGAAGCAGGTCTTGGGCATGTCAAGCAAAGCCGCCCGCTGCGCCAAGTGCTTGCAAAACGCCCTTATTTGGGCCGGACGCTCTGATCGCCGCCGGGGCTGCCGGGCGGCGGAATCACCGGCGTATTGCCGGTATCGGGCGTCGGCGCGCGGATTTCAGGGTCCACGCCCGAGGGCGGGCACAACACGCCGTCGGATTTCGCCAATTTGTCGCCGAGCGGCTCGGTGCGCTGGCCGGTGGTGGTGCCTTCCGGGGCGACCGTGCCCTGCGGCGGCACCGGCTTCATCGGCGTGCAATCAGTGGCGCGCTGGGGCGCGGGCGGCGCTGTCTGGGGCGGCGGTGTCGCCGGCGCAGGCGGAGCCTGCGCGATCGCGGTGCCGGACGCAGCCATCAGCAGGCAGGAAATAGCGAGAGAGTATTTTATCCGCATCGATAGAAAACGACCATCCCGGGCGGAGGTTCCGCGCGAGCATCCGCAATCTTCAGGATTTGCGATAGCGAATCAGCGAAAAGTGCCCCATCGGCGGCATCGGACGGCGTTCGGTCAGGCTGACGCCGCCATGCTTTGCGGCCCAGTCGGTCAACCGCGCCCACGGAAATTCCGGACGCCAGCCGAGCCGTCGCGCCAGCGGCGCGAACGCCAGTTCGAAGATGCGGCGCGGCCCGCTCTCGGCGCCGATGTGATTGACCAGAATGAGTTCGCCGCCGGGCTTCAGCACGCGGATGAAATCATCGAGCGTGGCTTCGGGATCGGGCACCGCGGTGATGACATATTGCGCCACCACGGCGTCGAAAAACGAATCCGGGAACGCCAGATTTTTGGCGTCCATCACCGCGAGTGTTTCGACATTGTTGAGGCCGAGCGCACGCACGCGCTGTTGCGCCTTGCGCAGCATCGGTTCGGAAATGTCGACGCCGCACAATTTCGTGGTGCGCGAATAGTCCGACAGCGACAGTCCAGTGCCGACGCCGACATCGAGAATCCGGCCGCCGATCTTGTCGGCTTCCGCGATGGTCGATTGGCGGCCGTGATCGAAAACCTTGCCGAATACCAGATCGTAGACCGGCGCCCAGCGCTCATAAGCCTTTGCGACCCCCGCGCGGTCGATATCTGACGCCATGCCCCCCGCCCTGAGATTTTTTAGCCGCGCATGGCCTCGACGAGAGGACGCGGCAGGCGCGCTTCGTGCGCGGCGTTCTTCGCGCTCGCATTCCTGATGAATCCGCCGCCGAGCACCCGTGCTTGGCCTGCGGGCGCATCGTAGAACACGCAGGCCTGGCCCGGCGACACGCCCTCTTCGCCGGCGACGAGTTCGACTTCATAGCCGCCGTCGGCCGCGCGCAGCCATGCCGGCTGCGGCGCTCGGGTCGATCGCACCCGCACGAAAATTTCCAGACCGCCGCCGACCGCGCGCTCGAGCGGGCCGTCGCCGATCCAGTTGATGTCGCGGAGCACGATGCGATCCATCCGCAAGGCCTCGCGCGGGCCCACCACGACGCGGCGGCTCGCGGCGTCCAGCCGCACCACATAAAGCGGCGCGCTGGAAGCGATGCCCAATCCCCGCCGCTGGCCGACAGTGAAATGAACGATGCCGTGATGCCGGCCGATGACGCGGCCGTCGAGGTCGACGATGTCGCCGGGCTCGATGGCATTCGGCCTCAAACGGCCGATGATGTCGGTATAGCGCCCGGTCGGCACGAAGCAGATGTCCTGGCTGTCCTGCTTGTCGGCGACCTCGAGACCGAAGCGCCGCGCCAGTTCGCGCGCTTGCGGCTTGGTCATGTCGCCCAGCGGGAAGCGCAGGAAATCGAGCTGCTCGCGCGTAGTCGCGAACAGGAAATAACTCTGATCGCGATCAGCGTCGGCGGCGCAAACCAGCGCGCGCGATCCATCGCGCAAACGGCGCGAGGCGACATAATGTCCGGTCGCGAGCGCGGAGGCGCCGAGTTCGCGTGCGGTCGCCAACAGATCGCGGAACTTGACCGAGCGGTTGCACTCGATGCAAGGCACCGGCGTCTCGCCCGAAGCGTAGCTGTCGGCGAAATTGTCGATCACCGATTCACGAAAGCGGTTCTCGTAGTCCAGCACGTAATGCGGAATGCCGAGCCGCTCGGCGACATTGCGCGCGTCGTGGATATCCTGCCCGGCGCAGCAGGCGCCCTTGCGGTGGGTGGCCGCACCGTGATCGTAAAGCTGCAACGTGATGCCGACGACGTCGTAGCCTTCGGATTTCAACAACGCAGCCGTCGCCGAGGAATCGACGCCGCCCGACATGGCGACGACGACCCTGGTGTCCTGCGGACGGCCTTCGAGATCCAGACTGTTGAGCATGGTTCCGGTCATTGATGGTATCGCGGCGGCAACGGGCGCTTCGCGATCGGAAAGCAACTAGCGAGTAGTCAGAAAGCCCTACGGTTAGAACGGCTTGCGGCACTCCTCGGAGCGAATTCACCCTGCCCGAATGGCTGAGAGCCGCTCTTTAATATAGGCCGTATTCCCGTGAAGCAATCAGGCGCACCTGTTTTGCCTGGCGGAGAGGGAAAATCTTGCCGCCGGACAGGAAAAACGCGCTCCCATGCTGGTTCCACAATTTGCCGTCGCGCACCTAACCAATTGAAAAGTATTAATTATTTTTGGAGAATGGGATGGCCCGGTCCTTGCTGATCTCAGGGCCAGCATCATTGCCAGAGGCCGCCCCGTGTTCAGTCCGACGTCAGAAGCCGTATCCAGCGTATCTTTTCAGGGAGCGCCGCCGCTGAAGTCCGCGAGGTCCGACCCATCGCCCGGAAACGATAATTTCGCGGCGCTGGTCGACAGCAACACGGCGGCCAACACCGCCAACGATCGCACGCAGGCGCCATCCGCGGCGCAACGCCGCTCTGACGATGCCTCCGCCGCTGCGGACGACCGGCGATCGCAGAATGCCGCGGCGGCCGACCGCGCCGCGAGAAACGATTCAGACGACCGCGACGCCGCTGCCAGACGCGCTTCCGACGCGAATGCTGACGCGAACGCCGATCCAACCCGGCGCTCCCGGACGAAATCCGCGTCGAAAACAGACGATACCAAATCAACCGCGAAGCCATCGTCCGACGACACAGCTTCGCCGGATCCCGCGATCGATCCGGTCGCAAAGGTGCTGCAGGAGCAGCCGGCCGCGACGACTCCGAATCCGGTCGCCGTAGCTATTCCCGTCGCCGCCGTACCGACGACGGTTTCCGCGGCGACATCATCATCCGGCAATGCAACCCCAGAGCCGCCGGCGATCGCAGCCGCCGCCATCGCCGCCAGCCCTGCTATTGTCCCGGCCCAAACCAAGATCAATTCCGATGCAGCCGCATCGGCGACCGCACCCGCAACCGACGTAGCCAACGCCGCTGATACCAAAATCGCAGCACAGGCCGCGGCCAGCAAGGGGGTCGCCGCGTCCGTGAATCCACAGGGAACGGTGAGCGAAGCAACCACAGTAACGGCAACCGATGTGGCGCTGGCTGCATCCGTTGCTGCGGCGAAACCGGTTGCGCCGAAAGCCACGCTGTCCAAGACCACCGCGCCGACGCAGGCAGGGACCGCGGCGTCTGACGAGCCGGACACGCCGGCTGGCACAGCCGATGCTTCCGCAACCGCGATATCGACCGGAACTCCGCTCAAGGACGCCGCGCAACCATCCGCCGCCGGCAAGCCGAAGGCGGATGGGATTGTCGAAGCCGCGAAAGCCGATCGCGCCGCCGGTTCCTCGCCGGCATCGGCGGTCGGCCTGTCGGCCCACGCCCATGCGGCGGCCGCCGAGGCCGGACCAGCGCCGACCAATTCGTCTGATAGCGGCGTGCTGGCGACACCGGCGTTTCAGCCCCAAGCCAGCGCCGCCCACGCGGCACTTCCCTCGGGATCCCTCAGCGTCACCGCGGCAACCGGCACCGCGGTGCCATTGAGCGGGCTCGCGGTTGAAATCGCGGCGTCGGCAAAAAGCGGCAAGAGCCGCTTCGAAATCAGGCTCGATCCCGCCGATCTCGGCCGTATCGATGTCCGTATCGATGTCGATCGCAACGGCCAGGTGACATCGCATTTAACGGTCGAAAAGCCGGAAACGCTGTCGATGCTGCGCCAGGACGCACCGCAGCTGCAACGCGCGCTCGATGACGCTGGCCTGCGAACCGGCAATGGCGGCCTGCAATTCAGCCTGCGTGATCAGTCTTCCTCCGGCCAGGACAATGGCCAGGGATCCGGCCGCAACGCGCAGCGCCTGGTCATCGAGGAAGACACCATTCCCGCGGTTGTCGCGGGACGAACTTATGGCCGCATGTTCGGATCGAGCAGCGGCGTAGATATCAAGGTCTGAGGAGATCAACATGGCGGTCGATGCAACAATGCCGAACACGATCAAGTCGGCGCCGGCGACGAACAGCGGCTCGGGCTCAACCAACAACACGGCCTCCACCGCGACGACGGGGATCGCGGATAATTTCCAGACCTTCCTGACGCTGCTGACGACGCAGCTGCAAAACCAGAATCCGCTGGACCCGCTCGATACCAACCAGTTCACCCAGCAACTGGTGCAATTCGCAGGCGTCGAGCAGCAGCTCAAATCCAACGATCAGCTGAAGTCGCTGGTCGAACTCGAAAAGAGTGCCCAGTCGACGCAGGCCCTGGTCTATGTCGGCAACACCGTCGCCGTCGATGGCAGCACCGCGCAATTCGACACCTCGGCGACCTGGAACATAACAGCTCCAAAGGACACCAATGCCACCATCACGATCACAAATGCGGCGGGGCAGACGGTGTTTAGCGGGGCCTACACCTTGAGCCAGGGCAATGCCAGTTTCGTCTGGGACGGCAAGGGCAATGACGGCACCCAGTGGCCGCCCGGCACCTACAAATTGACCGCCACGGGCAAGGACAGCAACGGCGCCGATGTCGCGATATCGACGGAGGTCCAGGGCGTGGTCGATTCAGTCGATCTCACCGCCAGCCCGCCGCTGCTTTCGATAGCCGGGCAGAATTATACGACCGACAAGATCAAGCGCGTCGTGCGTCCTTCCAGCACAACCGGCTAGAGCGCCGCCTCCCCGGCCGCTGTTTTCCGGCCAAATCACCCACTGACCACCCTCACCCGGCCTCTTCAGGCGCTGGGCCAAAGGTTTTAACGCCATTTTCAAGGAGACTCGTATTGAAGGCTTAGGCTTAGGTAAATTTTAAGCCGGCGGGCGTAGGTTACCACTGTGAGTTCAGTGGTTGAGAGTTTGTGAGTACGCCATGACAGAACCCCATCGCCCGAGGGTAAAATACGTCATCGGGCCCGACGGCAGTCCGTTAACAATTGCGGATTTGCCCGCGCCCGGAACCAAACGGTGGGTAATTCGCCGTAAAGCCGAAGTCGTTGCCGCGGTCCGCGGCGGCCTGCTCTCCCTTGAGGAGGCGTGCAGCCGCTACACGCTGACGGTCGACGAATTCCTTTCCTGGCAGTTCTCCATCGACCAGCACGGTCTTGCGGGACTGCGCACCACCCGTATCCAGCAATATCGTCAATAAGCGCTTTCCAGAACCGACTCCATTTTGACGAAAATCGGCCTCGCTTCGTGAGGCCGATCTTTTTCATGTTGAAGTTTCGCCACGGCTCTTAACTGCCGTTAACCATATCGAAACCATCCCATAGGCAATAATTGCCCAGTCGGCTCTTGGGGCCGAATCTCAGGGGCCGTGGTTTTGCAGAGTCTTGGTGACAACCGCGCTGATCGCATTCTTCGGCTTTGTCATCATGCGCGTCACCACGCCGCAGATGACCACCCTTTTTACCGACCTCGGCGCCGAGGATTCCTCCGGGATCATCAAGGACCTGGAACGCCAGGCGATTCCCTTCGAACTGCGCAACGACGGCGCCGTGATCATGGTGCCCAAGGACAAGGTCACCCGGCTGCGCATGAAGCTTGCCGAAGGCGGTCTGCCCAAGGGCGGCGGCGTCGGCTACGAGATTTTCGACAAATCCGACGCGCTGGGCACCACCAGCTTCGTCCAGAACATCAATCATTTGCGGGCGCTCGAGGGCGAATTGGCCCGCACCATCCGTGCCATCGACCGCGTGCAGGCGGCCCGCGTCCATCTGGTGCTGCCCGAGCGGCCGCTGTTTTCGCGCGAGACGCCCGAACCATCGGCCTCGATTGTGGTGCGCGTGCGCGGCTCGCTCGAACCGCAGCAGATCAGGGCCATCCGCCATCTGGTCGCCTCCGCCGTCAACGGCCTGAAGCCGCAGCGGGTGTCGATCGTCGACGAAGCCGGCCAGTTGCTTGCTGACGGCGCCACCGGCGACGCCGACAACGCCATCGGCGACGAGCGCCGGGCCGGCTTCGAGAAGCGGATGCGCAACCAGGTCGAGGCGATCGTGTCCTCGGTGGTCGGCGCCGGCCGCGCCCGCGTCCAGCTCTCGGCCGACTTCGACTACAACAAGATCACCCAGACCTCCGACAAGTTCGATCCCGAAGGCCGGGTGCTGCGTTCGAGCCAGACCCGGGAAGAATCCAGCCTGACCGCCGACAATAGCGGCCAGGTTACCGTCAATAACGAATTGCCGGGCAATCAGAACAGGGACAACGCGCCGGCGGCGCGCGACCAGAGCAAGAAGAGCGAGGAGACCAACAACTACGAGATCTCCCGCACCACCAAGACCGAAGTCACCGAAGTCGGGCGGGTCAACCGCATCTCGGTCGCTGTGCTGGTCGATGGCAGCTACACCAAAAACGAAAAAGGCGAGATGGTCTACCAGGAGCGCGGCAAGGAACAGCTCGACCGCATCGCGGCGCTGGTGCGCTCGGCAATCGGCTTCGATCAGAAGCGCGGCGACCAGGTCGAGGTCGTGAACCTGAAATTCGCCGAAGCGCCGGCTGCGCCTCCGCTCGCCGAGCCGACCGGACTTCTCGGGATGTTCCAGTTCACCAAGGATGACGTGATGTACGTCATCGAACTTTGCGTCATGATGTTGCTCAGCCTTGTCGTGCTGTTCATGGTGATCCGGCCCCTGGTCAGGCGTATCCTGGCTTCCGAAGTGATCCCCGCGCTTGCGCATGATGAGCCAGCACCGGCGCTGACCGACGACAGCGCCGGTACCGGCCATAGTCTCATTCCTGGCGCCAATGCCACGGCGCAGTTGATCGACGTCGCCCAGGTCCAGGGCCCGAGTCGGCGACCTGAGATGGCAGTACCGCAAACCACCAACGCCAAAGATATCACCAGTGTCATCGCCACGCTGGCGAGCCGTCAGAAGGACCGCCCCAAGGGAACTGCGTTGAGCGGCCCGAAGCGCGCTGCGGTTCTGATGCTCGCGCTCGGCGAACAATATGGCGGCAAGGTCTGGTCGCTGCTCGACGACGAAGAGGTGCGCGAGCTCTCGATGCACATGTCGACGCTCGGCACCGTCGAGGCCGACGTCGTGGAAGACCTGCTGCTCGAATTCGTCTCAAGGATGTCGGCATCCGGCGCCTTGATGGGAACGTTCGACGGTACCGAACGGTTGCTGCAGCTCTATCTGCCCGCCGATCGCGTCACCGGCATCATGGACGAGATTCGCGGCCCCGCCGGCCGCAACATGTGGGAGAAACTCTCCAACGTCCAGGAAGAGGTGCTCGCCAACTATCTCAAGAATGAATACCCGCAGACCATCGCCGTGGTGCTCTCGAAGCTGAAACCGGAGCACGCCGCGCGCGTGCTGGCGATCCTGCCCGAGGACATGGCGCTCGACGTGGTCGGCCGGATGCTGAGAATGGAAGCGGTGCAGAAGGAGGTGATCGAGCGCGTCGAACAGACGCTCCGCATCGAATTCATGTCGAACCTGTCGCAGACCCGCCGTCGCGACGCCCACGAGGTGATGGCCGAGATCTTCAACAATTTCGACCG
>WNGJ01003668.1_pt1 | contig 15849 bp, 14 predicted proteins | sample 5400611 | NCBI WGS metagenome assembly WNGJ01 (sample SAMN13153375, study PRJNA577476) | soil metagenome | isolation source: 40 cm soil or saprolite under Garry oak tree replicate 1 | place: USA:California | collected 2016-06-15
CGCCCGCAGACGAAGCAGGGCTGCTGGAGCGCGCGGCACTTGGCGACCGGGCGAGCCAGGACCGCCTGGTGGCTGTCCATCTGGATCGGGTCATCCGCCTCGCGGCCACCCGCGACGCCCAAGGCCTATCGGCGCCCGACCTCGTCCAGGAAGGCTCGATCGGCCTGCTCGAGGCGGTGCGGACGTTTGCCTACAGCGGCGAGAGCGACTTTGGTCGTTTCGCCGATGCGCGCATCGGCGCGCAGATGGACGCCGCCATCGAGGCGGAGACCGCCGCCGTCCGGGAGGGCGAGCTCCTGGTGGCGGCGGCCACGGACTACGAGCGCGCCGAGCTCGTGCTGAAGCACCTCCTGCAGCGCGAGCCCACGGACGCTGAGCTCTCCGAAAAGCTGGAATGGACCCTCGATCGCACCAGGTACGTCGCCCAGGTGGTCACCGACGCGCGGCGCCGGTACGACGAAGAGCTGCTCGCTCTCATCGACCCTGAGGCCCTCGACCTCGACGACGACGACGAGCGCACGCAGCTTGACGGCTAGTCCACCCCGCAGGACTCCGCTTTACGACCGACACGTGGCCCTCGGTGGGCGCATGGTCGATTTCGGAGGCTGGGAGCTGCCGCAGCAGTACACGTCGATTCGCGACGAGCACCTCGCCGTCCGCAGGCGCGCCGGCCTGTTCGACATCTCACACATGGGCCGTTTCAAGTTGAACGGCAACGGCAGCTTCGACTTCTTGCAGGGCCTTCTGACCAACGACCTCTCACGCATCGGCCCAGGTCGGGCGCAGTACAACCTGATGTGCAACGAGCACGGCGGCGTCCTCGACGACCTGGTCGTGTACTGGGGCGACGACGGGTTCATCGTCGTGGTCAATGCCGCCAATCGCGAACGCGACCTCGAATGGATGCGCGGCCACGCGCCGCGGGGAGTCGACATCGAAGACCGCACCTTCGAGCAGTCGCTGGTCGCTTTCCAGGGCCCGGACGCTGAGTCGCTGATGCCGGCCACCGGACTCGACGATCTGCCGTACTTCGGTTTTCGCCCCGCGAAGGTGGCGGGCGCGAGCGCGCTTGTCTCCCGCACGGGCTACACGGGCGAGGACGGTTTCGAGATCTTCGTTTCGGCCGAACACGTGGTGCAGGTTTGGGACGCGATTCTCGAGCATGCCGCGAACCAAGGGGCGCTGCCGGCCGGACTCGGCGCTCGGGACGCCACCCGGCTCGAGGCCGCCCTTCGCCTCTACGGCAACGACATGGACGAGAACGTCAACCCGTACGAAGCAGGCCTCGGCTGGACCGTGCGCCTCGACAAAGGGAGCTTCATCGGCCGCGACGCCTTGGCGTCGGTGAAGCGAAACGGTCCCAAGCGCACCCTGGTCGGCCTGAAGACCGCAGCCGGGGACATCGCCCGGCACGGAGCGGCAGTCCTCAAGGACGGGCGGCGAATCGGCACCGTGACGAGCGGCACGCACTCCTTCTTCCTCGGGCACCCTATCGCGCTCGCGATGGTGGAAGTCGCATCATTGCGAGTCGGGGAAACGGCTGCGGTCGATGTTCGCGGCCGCGAGGCTGCGGCGGAAGTCGTCCAGCTCCCCTTCTACCGGGGTTCGGCGCGATCGGCCGCCACCGCCCCCGCGAAGTCTTGAGCCGAGCCAGCGGCAGGGTTCACGAAGAGGGAGGAAGGGCATGGCGGGCCGGCTGTACACCAAGACCCACGAATGGCTCGTTGTCGATGGCAAGACGGTGACGGTCGGGATCACCGACTTTGCGCAGTCCCAGCTCGGCGATGTCGTCTTCCTCGAGCTGCCTAACCCAGGCCGCAAGCTGGAAGCGGGCGAGAGCTTTGGCGTGGTCGAGTCCGTCAAAGCCGCCTCCGACCTTTACGCGCCGGTCTCAGGTCGCGTGGCGGCGGTCAACGACAAGCTGGCCGGCAAGCCTGAGCTGATCAACTCCGACCCTTACGGCGACGGTTGGATTCTCAAGCTGGAGCTGACCGGCGAGCTGCCCAAGGACCCGATGGACGAAGCCGCGTATAAGAAGTTCACGGAGACCGGCGCCTAGTTGCCCTACCTCGTCCATTCACCAGAAGAGCGCGCCGAAATGCTGGCGGCGATCGGCGTTGACTCGATGGAAGGCCTCCTGGTCGACATACCGAAGTCTCTACGTATACCGCGCCTCGAGCTGACCGACGGCCTTTCTGAGTTCGAGACGATCGCCCAGGTCACGTCGCTGGCATCGCGCAACCGGGTGTTTCCCGACCGCCTGACGTTTCGCGGCGGCGGGGTCTATCGCCGATTCATACCGGCCGCGGTGGCGGCGGTGACCTCGAAGCCTGAGTTCTATACGGCCTACACGCCGTACCAGCCGGAGGCGAGCCAGGGCACCCTGCAGGCGATCTACGAGTTTCAGACGCTGATCGCCGAGCTCACCGCGCTCGACGTCGCCAACGCATCCCTGTACGACGGGGCGACCGCGGTGGCGGAGGCGGCGATGATGGCCTCTGTTCACACCGGGCGTAAGGAAGTCCTCGTCGCCGGATATGTGCACCCGGAATACGTCGACGTTCTGCGCGCGTTTGGCGACGGCCGTGGCATCAAGGTCAAGAAGGGCGCCGAGCCAAACGCCAAGACCGCCGCCGTGATCTTTCAGCAGCCTGATTTCCTTGGCCTCCTGGTCGACGCGCCCGACCTGGTGCGGCGCGCCCACGAGGTCGGAGCGCTTGCCATCGCATGCGTCGATCCGATCAGCCTTGCGCTCCTCGCGCCTCCCGGCCAATACGGCGCCGACATCGCGGTCGGTGAGGGCCAGCAGCTGGGCCTGACCCCCAGCTACGGCGGTCCCCACGTCGGCTTCATGGCGTGCCGGAAGGAGCTCGTGCGCAGGCTGCCCGGCCGGCTGATCGGGACTTCGCATGACGCCGAGGGACGCCGAGGGTTCGTTCTCACCCTGACCGCGCGCGAGCAGCACATCCGCCGTGAGAAGGCCACCTCCAACATCTGCACGAATCACTCGCTCTGCGCGCTGGCGGCGAGCGTCTACATGACCTACATGGGCGCAGCCGGCATGCGTCACGTGGCCGAGGTCAGCTTCAAGCGCGCCCACGCCCTGCAGGAAAGGTTGGCTGCGCTGCCGGGCTGGGAGCCGATCTTCGCGGAGCGGCAGTTCCTCAACGAATTCCCGATCCAGGTCCCGAAGACCGCCCTCGTGAATCGAAAGCTCGCGCGCACGGGCATCCTCGGCGGCTTGGACATGGGCCGCTGGTATCGCGAGCTCAAGGGCGTGCTCACCTTCACGTGCACAGAGGTCAACGACCCCCGCGCGATCGACGAGCTCGTCGAGGCGATCAGCACGTGACCGAGCTGCTCAGCTTCGAGAAGAGCCGGCCGAACGCCCACGCACCCCGCCTGCCCGAGGCGGACGTCAGCGCCCCCGGCCCCTCGGAAGTGCTTCCGCGCAACCTCCTGCGCTCGGAACCGCCGACGCTCCCCACCCTGAGCGAGCCAGAGGTCCTGCGCCACTACAGCAAGCTGGCTTCGATGAACTACTCGATAAGCGAGCAGTTCTACCCCCTGGGCAGCTGCACCATGAAGTACAACCCCGTCGCCAACGAGGCGGCGGCCGCCCTGCCGGGTTTCACAGCGCTGCACCCGTACCAGGACGAGGACACCGTACAGGGGGCCCTCGAGCTCATGTGGCGCCTCGAGCAGGCGCTCTGCGCGGTGGCGGGGGTCGACCGCGTCACGCTGCAACCGGCTGCCGGGGCCCATGGGGAATGGACGGCGCTGCGCATGATCCAGGCCTACCACCGCTCCCGGGGCGAGGCTCGCACCGAGGTCCTCGTGCCGGACTCCGCCCACGGCACCAACCCGGCCAGCGCCGCGCTCAGCGGCTTCCAGGTCGTCGAGGTCGCATCGGCGCCTGACGGCCGCATCAGCCTGCCCGACCTGGAGGCCAAGCTGTCGAGCCGGGTCGCCGCGCTAATGCTCACGAATCCAAACACCTTGGGACTGTTCGAGAGGGACATACTGGATATAGCGGAGCTGGTGCACAATACCGGGGCGAAGCTGTACTACGACGGCGCCAATCTGAACGCCTTCATGGGGGTCTGCCGGCCCGGCGACATGGGCTTCGACGCCGTACACATGAACCTCCACAAGACGTTCACCACGCCACACGGCGGTGGCGGCCCCGGCGCCGGACCGGTAGGGGTCAAGGCCGAGCTGGTGCCATTCCTGCCCACCCCGACCGTGGAGCGCCTCAACGGCCGTCTCAAGCTCGATTTCAAGCGTCCGCAGTCGATCGGCCGGGTGCGCAGCTTCTACGGCAACTTCGGGATGCTCGTGCGTGCCTACACGTACATCGTCGCCATGGGCGGCGACGGCCTCACCCAGGCCTCGCTCGACGCCGTCCTTTCCGCCAACTACCTGCGCAAGCGGGTCGAGGGCCTCCTCGACGTCCCCCACGAGGGCCCCTGCATGCACGAGTTCGTGGCCAGCGCCCACAACCTCGCCCCCGACGGGATCAAGGCCCTCGACGTGGCCAAGGGCCTTCTGGAGCGCGATTTCTACGCCCCCACGATCTACTTCCCACTGGTCGTCCCCGAGGCGATCATGGTCGAGCCGACCGAGACCGAGAGCAAGCCCACTCTGGACGCCTTCGCGGCCGCGATCGCAGAGATCGTCCAACAGGCCAAAGAGGACCCGGAGAAGCTCCACCACGAGCCCCATAGCCTGCCCGTCGGGCGCCTGGATGAGGTGGCCACGGCGAGGAAGATCAACGCCTATCTGCAGGGCCAGGCGGAAGACCCGATCCTGCGTTGGAAACCGCCTGCAAAGTAGCCGCTGTTAAGGGCCTTCCGGCGGGCCATTTTGAACTCGAAATCGGGTAAAATTAGTGTTCTGAAACTCTGCCCAGTTGATCCCCAAGACTTCTCCGGGCTGGGAGGGCTTGAATACCGGTGAGCAATGCCGAAAAGCCGCTTGCCGCGCGTAGTCGCAGGCCCCAGCCCTTAGGCGCCGACGTGGCGTATACCGCCGAGCAGATCCAGGTCCTCGAGGGCCGGGAGCATGTCCGACGGCGCCCGAGCATGTACATCGGGTCGACGACGACGACCGGCCTCCACCACCTCGTCTACGAGGTGGTCGACAACGCCGTCGACGAGGCCCTGGCCGGCTACGCCCAGCGGATCGTGGTGACACTCTTCGCGGACGGCAGCGTGCAGGTCGAGGACGACGGCCGAGGGATCCCGGTCGACATCCACAAGAAGGAAGGCCTTTCCGCCCTCGAGCTGGTTCTCACCCGGCTGAACGCCGGCGGCAAGTTCGGCGGGGGCGGCTACAAGGTCTCCTCCGGCCTGCACGGGGTCGGCGTGTCGGCAGTCAACTTCCTGAGCGAGCGGCTGCAGGTGTGGGTCCACCGCAACGGCAAGATCCACCACCAGGAGTTCGCAAGGGGCGTGCCCAAAGGCGGCGTCAAGGTGGTCGGCAAGACCGACCACACCGGCACCACGGTCCGGTTCTGGCCCGACCCGCAGATCTTCCCCGACACCAAGTTCGACCGCGAGGTCATCCAGCACCGGCTGCGCGAGATGGCGTATCTCAACAAGCGGCTGCAGATCGCGCTGGCTGACGAGAACCTCGGGTTCACGAACACCTTTTATTTCGAGGGCGGCATCGTCTCGTTCGTCCGCGCGCTCAACCGCGACAAGGCGGTCGTCAACCCGACGCCGTTCTATGTCGACCGCGAGGTAGAGGGCACGCAGGTCGAGATCGCGCTGCAGTACAACGACACGTTTGTCGAGAACGTCCTGGCCTTTGCCAACACCATCCACACCATCGAAGGCGGCAGCCACCTCACCGGCTTTCGCTCGGCGCTGACCAACGTGCTCAACCGCTACGCGCGCAAGGCGGGCATCCTCAAGGAGTCCGATCCCAATCTCACGGGCGACGACGTGCGCGAAGGCCTCACCGCCGTCGTCAGCGTCAAGGTGCTCGAGCCGCAGTTCGAAGGCCAGACCAAGGGCAAGCTCGGCAACGCCGAGGTCCAGGGCCACGTGTCGACCGCTCTTACAGAAGGCTTGACCCAATACCTCGAGGAAAACCCTTCCGAAGGCCGCCGCATCGTCGAGAAGTCGCTCACAGCCGCGCGCGCGCGCGAGGCCGCTCGCAAGGCGCGGGACCTCGTGCAGCGCAAGAGCCTCCTCGAGTCGAGCACCCTGCCGGGCAAGCTCGCGGACTGCTCCGAGCGCGATCCCGCGCTGTGCGAGCTCTACATCGTGGAGGGTGACTCGGCCGGCGGCACCGCCAAGGGCGGCCGCGACCGCCGCACGCAGGCGATCCTTCCGCTCCGCGGCAAGATTCTCAACGTCGAGAAGGCACGCCTTGACAAGGTCCTGACCTTCGAGGAGATTCGCAACCTCATCACCGCGATGGGCGCCGGCGTGGGCGACAACTTCAACATTGAAAAGTTGCGCTACCACAAGATCGTGACCATGACGGATGCCGACGTGGATGGCAGCCACATCCGTACTCTGCTGCTCACTTTTTTCTTCCGCTACTTCCCGGACATCATCGAGAAGGGCTACCTCTACATGGCGCAGCCGCCGCTGTTCAAGGTGTCGAAGGGCAAGCAGGTCGTCTGGTGCCACTCAGAGGCCGAGCGTGACAAGGCGATGCGCCAGCTCGGCAAGAACGCGGAGGCCGCGCGCATGAAGGGTCTAGGCGAGATGAACGCCGACGAGCTCTGGGACACGACGATGAATCCGCAGACGCGCGTGCTGCTGCGAGTCCACGTCGAGGACGCGGCCGCCGTCAACGAAGTTTTCGAAAAGCTGATGGGCCCGGACGTAGAGCCGCGCAAGAAGTTCATTCAGGCGCACGCCAAGAGCGTCCGCAACCTCGACATCTAGGGCCCGCGCAGTGCGAATAGCAGTCGACGCCATGGGCGGCGACCACGCGCCCGCTCAAGTGCTGCAGGGCGCTTCGGACGCTGCCGCCGAATACGGAATCGAGATTTCCGTCGTGGGTTCGCCCGCGGTTGTGCAGCCGATGCTCGACCGCCATCCCCGCCTTCGTCTGGTCCCGTCGACGCAGGTCATCGCGATGGACGACCACCCCGCGCAGGCGGTGCGTTCGAAGCCTGACTCGTCGATGGCGGTCTGCGCGCGCCTTTGCAAAGAAGGCAAGGCGGACGGATGGATTTCGGCGGGCAACTCCGGCGCGATCATGGCGGCTGCGCTCTTCATCCAGGGCCGTATCAAGGGCGTGGAGCGGCCCGCGCTGGGTTCGATCATCCCGGTCAAGGCCGGCTTCGCCTACTTTCTCGATGTCGGCGCCAACGTCGATTCGCGGCCCGAGTTCATGGTCCAGTACGCGGCGATGGGCGCCGTTTACGCGCGCGAGATGATGGGGCGCACCGACCCTCGCGTCGCCCTCTTGAGCAATGGCGAAGAAGAAGGCAAGGGCGACGAGCTGGTCAAGGAAACGGCGCGACGGTTGAAAGGTTCTATGCCCGGATTCGTGGGCAACGTCGAGCCCAAGGACCTCTATGCGGGCAAGGCTGACGTGGTCGTGGCGGACGGATTCGTGGGCAACATCGCGATCAAGATGGCCGAGGCGACCGCTGAGTTTCTCTTCAGGAGCATGCGCGAGGAAATCCCGCGCACGCTGAGCGGCAAGCTTGGCGGCGCACTCATCCGTGATGGAGTGCAGCGGCTGCGGAGCGGGATCGACTGGAGAGAGTTCGGCGGCGCGCCCCTGCTGGGCATCGATGGCGTCGCCGTCGTAGCCCACGGGCGCTCTGATGCAAGGGCGATCAAGAACGCCATCCGGGTGACCAAGGAAGCGGTTGAGAATCAACTCGTGGGTAAGATTCGGGCTGAGGTGGGGAAGTGAAAAAGAACGGGCGCGCGCGCGTCGTCGTGACTGGGATGGGGACGGTGAACCCACTCGGCAAGACTCTCGAGGAGTACTGGGACGGATTGATCGAAGGGCGCAGCGGGGCCCGGATGGTCGATGGGTCGTACTCGACGGACAAGCTGGCGACCAAATTTGCCTGCGAGGTGCCCTCGTTCGACCCCACGCAGTACATGGATCGCAAGGCCGCCCAGCGCATGGCGCGGTTCTCGCAGATGGCCGTGGCGGCGTCGGGGATGGCGCTGGCCGATTCAGGCATCGACCTCTCCAAAGAGGACGACTTCCGGGTCGGCGTCGACATGGGGACCGGGATCGGGGGCTTCATCGAGATGACAGGTGGCGCCATCTCTTATGCGACCAAGGGCCGGCTCAACCCGCTGTACGCGCCGATGATCATCCCCAACATGGCGGCGGCATCGGTCGCCATGGCCTTCCACCTTCGCGGCCCGAACACCACCGTGACCACGGCCTGCGCTGCTTCGACGCACACGCTTGGTGACGCGAGCAGGATCATCCAGCACGGCGACGCCGACGTGATGCTCGCCGGCGGCAGCGAGGCTTCGCTGTGCGAGGTCGGCATCTCGTCGTTCAACGCCATCCGCGCCCTCTCGACACGCAACGACGCCCCGGAGAAAGCAAGCCGCCCGTTCGATCGCGATCGCGACGGGTTCGTGCCCGGGGAGGGCGCCGGCACTTTGGTGCTCGAGTCGCTGGAGCATGCGATCAACCGCGGAGCCCGCATCTACGGCGAAGTGCTGGGCTTCGCGCTCACATGCGACGCGTTTCACCAGGTGGCGCCCGACGAGACTGGCGAGGCGCCGGCCCAGGCCATCAAGCTTGCGCTGCGCGACGCAGGTGTTGGGCCCAAGGACGTCGACTACGTCAACGCCCACGGCACCTCGACGCAGTTGAACGACGCCGGTGAGACGAAGGCGCTGAAGCTCGCGCTGGGCGAGGACGCCTACAGGGTGGCCATCAGCAGCACCAAGTCGATGATCGGCCACCTACTCGGCGCTGCCGGCGCGGTCGAGGCGATCGCGACACTTTTGACCATCAACCGCGGCCTCATCCACCCGACCATCAATTACGAGAACCCGGATCCACAATGCGACCTCGACTACGTGCCCAACACCGCCCGCCGCAAGGATGTGCATATCGCCATCTCCAACGGCTTTGGGTTCGGCGGGCACAACGCCGTCGTCGTCCTGAAGAAGTACGAGGAATACCTTGACTGACGAACTCGGCGGCGGAACGGTTCTGATGCGAAGTCTCCAGGAGGAGATGCAGACCTCCTACATGGAGTACGCGATGTCCGTCATCATCTCGCGGGCGCTGCCCGAGGTGCGTGACGGTTTGAAGCCGGTGCAGCGCCGGATCCTCTACGCAATGCATCGCGCTGGGGCCACGTCCGGAAGCCGCCACCGCAAGTGCGCTGCATTCGTGGGCGACGTGCTGAAGCTGTATCACCCGCACAGCAATGACGCGGTCTATGACGCGCTCGTAAGGATGGCGCAGCCATTCTCGCTTCGCTATCCGCTCATCGACGGCCAGGGCAACTTCGGCAGCGTCGACGGCGATCCGCCGGCGGCCATGCGCTACACGGAGGCGAGGCTTTCCGCCATCACCGCCGAGCTCATGGCGGACATCGAGAAGCAGACCGTGGACATGGTCCCCAACTACGACGGGTCTGAGGAGGAGCCGGCGGTGCTGCCGTCGCGCCTACCGAACCTGCTCGTGAACGGCGCGACCGGCATCGCGGTCGGCATGACCACCAACATTCCTCCGCACAACCTGCGCGAGATCGCGGGCGGCATCAAGCACCTGGTCGACAACCCGGAAGCCACCGGCGAAGATCTCCTCGCGTTCATCAAGGGTCCAGACTTCCCCACCGGCGGCCTGATCATGGGCACGGCCGGGATCAAGGCCGCGTATTCGACCGGCCACGGCCGCATCATCGTCCGTGCCCGCCACACCTTCGAGCAGGCGCCCAACGGACGCGAGCGGATCATCATCGACGAGCTTCCCTACGCCGTGAACAAGGCGGCGCTGGTGGCCAAGATCGCCGAGCTCGTCTCGGAGCGAAAGCTCGAGGGGATCGCGGACCTGCGCGACGAATCCGACCGCCAGGGCATGCGCATGGTCATCGAGCTCAAGCGCGAGGCCCAGGTCTTCTCTGTGCTCAACAACCTGTACAAGCACACCGCCCTGCAGCAGACATTCGGCGTGATCATGCTCGCCATCGTCGAGGGTCGCCCGGTCGTGCTGAGCCTGAAGCAGGCCCTGCAGCTCTTCATCGACCACCGGCGCGACGTCATCCTGCGCCGCACTCGTTTCGACCTCGAAAAAGCCCAGGAGCGCGCCCACATCCTCGAGGGTCTCAAGATCAGCCTCGACCACCTGGACGAGGTGATCAAGACCATTCGCGCCGCGAGCGACACCGAGGTCGCCGCGACCCAGCTGCAAAGCAGGTTCGGGCTGTCCGAGCGGCAGGCGAGGGCAGTGCTCGCCCTCACCCTCGGCCGCCTCACCAAGCTCGAGCGCGGCAAGATCGACGAGGAGTACGAGCAGGTCATCAAGACCATCGCCTACCTCGAGAGCATCCTCGCCAGCGACCAGAAGGTTCGCATGCTCATCAAGGAAGAGATGGACGATGTCGTCAAGAAGTACGGCGACGACCGCCGCACCGAGATCACTGACCAGGAGCCGAACGAGCTGTCTGCCGAGGACCTCGTCCCGAAGGAAGAGGTCGTGGTGACCCTCACCCACCGGGGTTACGTGAAGCGCCAGCCGCTGCGCGTCTTCCGCGCCCAGAAGCGCGGTGGCGTGGGCTTGCAGGGTGCGCGTCCGACCGCAGGTAGCGAAGCGCCCAGCGGCACCCGTGAGGAGGATTACGCGGAGCACCTGCTCATCACGCACACCCACGCGTCGATGCTGTTCTTCACACAGAGCGGACGCGTGTTTCAGCTGCGTGTGCACGAAGTGCCTGAGCGCGAGCGGCAGGCGAAGGGCGTGTCGGTCAACAACCTCATCGATATCGGGCCCAACGAGCGCATCAGCGCCGTCTTCGTTCGCCCGGAGTCGGAGACCGAGGCGCACTACATGCTGATGACGACCCGGAACGGATATATAAAGAAGACGGCGCTCGCCGAGTACGCGAACGTGCGCCGCAACGGCCTCATCGCCATCAACCTGCAGGAGGCCGACGAGCTCAACTGGGTGACGCCCACCACTGGCTCCGATGAGATCCTCATCGCCACCGCGCTCGGCAAGGCGATTCGATTCAGCGAAAAGGAAGTCCGCGCGATGGGTCGCGACACGCAAGGCGTGATCGGCATCAAGCTGGGCAAGGGCGACACCGTCGTGGGCGCCGCGACGGCAACGCCCGACGGCGATCTTCTCGTCGTCACTGAGCGCGGTTATGGCAAGCGCACGCCGGTCGCGGAGTACCCCATGCACCACCGCGCCGGCCAGGGCGTGTTCACTCTCAAGGTGACCGACCGGGTCGGTAAGCTGGCCGCGATGCGAGTGGTCAGCGATCCCGAGGAGGAGGTGCTGATCATCAGCGCGAGCGGTATGGTCCTGCGCACGCAGGTCGGAGCCATCTCGCGGATCGGCCGGCAGACGCAGGGCGTGATCGTCATGCGTGTGCCTCCCGACGACCAGGTGGTCGCCATCGCGCCGGTGGCGGCGATCGAAGAGGGCGACAGCAAGGAGTGACCGATGCGACGATCGCGTTGCTCGGCACGATCGGCATGTGGCTGCTCGTGGCGGGCGCGGTCGCCATCGCTATCGAGATGGTGCTCGTCGCCGTCTGGGGCGTGGCGGTGAGCCGGCGCATGCGCGCGCTCACCGCCTCCATTGAAAGCGAGCGGTCCGAGGCTCAGGCTGACCTGGAACGCCTCAAGCTCGCCATCGAGGAGACGAAGCGACTGTGGCGCCCTTACCGGCGGGCCCTGCGCTGGCTGCGCCACCCGCTGGTCCTCGCTTTGCTAGGTTCGTACCGGAGGCGGATGACGACGAGGTGAGTGAGGTGAAGGATGTGAAGGAAGCGCCGAGCACAGCGTCCGAGTCTCCGGCTTCGATGGCCCGCTCCGCCGCCAAGCAGGCAGCGGAGGAGGCGGTCGACCGCGAGCGGTCTCGCATCGCGCGCGAGCTGCATGACGGCATCGCCACAGATCTCGCGGCGGCTATCTCCCTTTTCAAGACGTACATGGAGGCCCATCCAAAGTTCGGCAAGGCGGGCGGCTCCGACGAACTCTTGAGCAACGTGTTCGGCATCCTCGAGCGGATGCTCAAGCAGGTGCGTGAAACCCTGGCCGAGCTGCGCCCGCGACCGATTGGACCCGAAGGCCTGATGGGCGACCTGCGTATGCAGGCCGAGGAGTTCGCGCGCCTGTACTCGATCCGGGTCGAGATCTCGAGCAACGGGAGCGAGGACATGCTCCCGCCGCAGCAGCGCGAAGTCGTCTACCAGGTCGTACGCGAGGCGCTCACGAACGTCAGGCGCCACTCTGGCTCATCGATCTGCCGCGTGAAGATGGCTTTCGCGGCGCGCCCATTCATGATCGAGGTCGCCGACGAGGGTCGTGGTTTCACATCGAACCCGTCGGGCGGTTACGGCCTGGTGGGCATGAGGGAGCGGGCGGCTGGTATCGGCGGCCGGCTCGAGGTCGTCAGCACCGAAGGGCGGGGTACCACGGTGTTTCTGTTCGGCCCGACCTAGGAGCTGCGACTCCTAACAGGTCACAGCCGCAGCTCCCGGGACCTCACAGGCACCTCCGGAAACGACAACCCGGCCTCGATGCTGACTATTCGGAGCTTGCGCGTCACCTTGTCGACGAGCACCCTTGCGCGCCGCTCTGAAACCTTGATCGCCCTCGCGATCTCGGACTCGGACAGGCCGTTGCTGAGCAGTTGCGCGACCTCGTGCTCGGTCTCGTTCAGCCGGCCGAGCGGGCGGCGCAGCGCGGCCACCATCGGGGCGAGCGTCACGCCGAGGCTGCCCGCGTAATGAACGTCCGCGTCGGTGTACCAGTGGTCGCGGCGGCATCCGATCGTGAGCAGTCCGATCGGCCGCTGGCCAAGGTCGCCAACCGGAGCGTAGAGGACGGCGGGCCAGTCGAGCTCCCAGTCGTAGCCGCTCGAGGGATTCGGGTTCTCGATCACCGAGTTCACGACCACCGGCCTCTTCTCGTATAGCGCTCGGCGCGAAAGCGGCGCGAGCGGGCGCCCATGCAGAAAGCGCGGCGAGATTTCAGAAGCCGCGATCGGCTGCAGCGATCCCCCGCGCAGGTATCCGAGCACCCAGCGGTCGTGGCAGAGGGCGTCTAGGGCCAGTCCCAGTCGCCGCCTGGCTTCTTGGAGGTCCGGGAGCTGGCCCATGCCGAGAGTCTGTGGACCCACAGAGGATCGCGCCTCACCTGGGGTTCAGCACTTCCTCAAGAAACCCTGAACTATCGATAATGGCTGCGGGGATGGGCGGGTGACCGCGAAACTGCTTGTCGTGGACGACGAGCCTCGCATGGCGGAGCTGACCGCCGAGGTGCTGCGCCGCGCCGGCTATACGGTCGAGGTGGCCGGCAGCGGAACAGAAGCGCTGGCACGCGCGCTCGTGAACGCGCCCGACCTCATGCTGCTCGACTACGAGATGCCCGACATGCAGGCGCCAGAGGTGCTCGACGTGCTGCGATCGGGCGCAGACCGCGTGGCGTTTCCGGTGATCATCTTCACCGGGGCGCGCCATTCGCCAGGCGACCAGGTGCTGGGCATCGAGCGCGGCGCGACTGATTACATCGCCAAAGGAACGGACCGCCAGGTGCTGCTTGCGCGCGTTCGTGGGGCGCTGCGGGAACGCGCGTCGACGGAACGGGTCATCGTGCGAGGTCGGCTGCGCATCGACACGGCGAAGGGACAGGCGTTTCTGGAGTCGAAGCCGCTGAAGCTTGAACGCCGGCCGCTGCTCATGCTGGAGATGCTTGCGGCGCACGAGGGCGAGGTGGTCACCCGCGCAGAGCTGCTCGAACGTGTATGGGGCAACAGCTACAAAGGTTTCGAGCACAGCGTCGAGCAAGCCGCGTACGAGCTACGCCGCGCACTGAAGGAAGCCGGTTGGATCGAGACCGTACGTGGCATCGGGTATCGGTTCGTCACCCAAGCCTGAGCTGGCGGCGGCGCTCCACCGCCTCCGATCCACTTTGGCCCGACTGAAAGCGGAGATCGAGCTCGCGTTGGCGGACGGTGTCGGGCCCTCGCCGGAGCGGCTTCTCGAGGACGTTCGCGAAGCGCTGTCCTTTCTCGGCGAGGTGGAAGATGCGAGCCATCTTCGCGGCGCCGTGCTGGTGGTCGATGACGACGCGCGGCTGGCCGACATCACCGCTCGCGGCCTGCGCCGCATGGGTTTCGACGCGGACTCGGCTGTTGCCCTGCGCGCGATGCGAGCTGGAGAGGTTCTGGTTTTCGATCTCAGCCTTGTCGACGCTCTCGACGGCCCGGCCTATCAGCAGGTGCACGCCACGCGCCCGATCGTCGTCACAGGCGCCACCGACCCAGCGTCGCGGGCGCTGGCTGCGGCCCTTGGTGCCAGCGACTATCTGGTCAAACCGGTCGAGCTGGAGGAGCTGGCCGCGGCCATCACCCGCCGGATGACATAAGGGCGATGCCAGCCCATCGGCAGCGTCAGCATCTCCGCGACGCACAACTACCCAGCCCTCTCCCCTTGTGGGGGAGAGGGGTGGCGGGTAGTTACCACGTCACGGGACTAGAAACGCTGGAAGCCGCCGGATCGGTCCCTAGCTCGATCCAATTCGTCCAGCTTCCCTTGAGGCTCCCGCCGGAGTGAGGCTAGGCTTTTCCCTGGCATGAGCGTGGCGCCGATGTACGAGGGCTGGCAGAAGGTCCAGGCTCACCTGACCCGCCGGCTGCCACACCTCACGTCAGAAGAGCTTCAGCTGAGGGCGTCACCCGATGGGTGGCCGGTCTGGGCGCTGGTGAGCCACATGGCGGGTGCCCGTGTCTATTGGCTGTGCGGTGTCTTCAAGGAGGCTGGCGCCGATGCGACGCCGTTTCCAGATCCACTCGACGGCGACGGTTGGGAGGATCACCTGGATGTCCCTCGCGGTACGGACGAGCTCATGTTTGCGGTCGCAAGCTCCTGGCTGGTCGTCGAGTCGTGCCTGAATCGTTGGACGCCGGAAATGCTCGGCGAGACGTTCACGCGTGACCGCGCCGGCACGATTCAGCGGCATACACGTCATTCGGTTCTGACGCGCCTAGTGATGCATGACGCATTTCACTGCGGGGAGGTGTCACTCCTTCTAGGCATGCATCGTCAACCGTCGCTAGACCCGTGGATGCCGCTGACGTAGAAGGCTGCGATCAGCCGTTGTATGCGGGAAGAACGACGGTGAACACAGCCCCGCGTCGGTTTCCCTCGAACAGAAGTTGGCCCTGGTGCTCGCGCACGATGCCATAGGACATGAAGAGGCCTAGTCCAGTGCCGCCCTCCTTGGTCGTGAAGTGCGGCTCGAATAAATGGTGGCGCAGGTCGTCCGAAACGCCGGGCCCGTTGTCGGCGATGGTGAAGTAGGGCGATCCACTACTTCGCCTGCCGGTGGTCGCGTCGACTCGGCCGCCCTGGCCGACCGCATCAATAGCGTTGTTCAGCAGGTTGGTGATCACTTCCCGCATGAGAAGCGGGTCGGCGCGCACGCCAACCGGGTCCGGAGTCTCGCGCACCGCCAGCTGGACCTCCTTCGTGCGGGCACGGGGCCGCGCCATGCCGACAGCGCGGGTCACGAGCTCATTGAGATCGACAGGTTCGGTCGCAAAGGTGACCCGGGGCGTCGCGCCCTGCGAAAGATCGCGCAGCACAGTGACGGCATCGTTGGCCGCAGCCGTAGCCGTCTCGAGGCTCTCGCGGTCAACCGGATCGAGCCGGCG
>WNGJ01014224.1_pt1 | contig 15847 bp, 15 predicted proteins | sample 5400611 | NCBI WGS metagenome assembly WNGJ01 (sample SAMN13153375, study PRJNA577476) | soil metagenome | isolation source: 40 cm soil or saprolite under Garry oak tree replicate 1 | place: USA:California | collected 2016-06-15
CCTACATCTGGTTCTTTCGCGGTAGTCCCCTCCTGGTACAGGTACTCCTGCTCTGGGATGGTCTTCCAAGGGTGATCAACGATCCTCGCTTCTTGCTGCCTAACTACGCCTGTGTCTTAGTTGCCTTTTCACTCAATGAGGGCGCCTACATGGCAGAGATCATCCGTGCTGGCATCACTTCGGTTGATCCAGGTCAGATGGAAGCGGCAAAATCACTTGGCATGCGTTACGCTCTGGCTATGCGTCGTATCGTGCTGCCGCAGGCTGCCCGTGTCATTGTCCCGCCGCTCGGCAATGAATTCAATAATATGCTCAAAACAACATCTATTGCCTCCGTCATTGGGCTGCTCGAATTGACAGGTACGGCTGAAACCTACGGCTCGCAAGATTTTGTCATCTTTGAATTGTTGATTGTTGCCACCGTCTACTATTTAGTCCTAACAACCTTGTGGGGCTATTTCCAGAGCTGGATTGAGAATCGCCTGAACCCAGATCGTGCTATCAAAACCGAACTCGTCGAGAAAAAAGGCTGGACCGAGCGCATGCTCGGCATTGGCCCGTCTGCACGTAGCGGCGGCACCCTGGTCAGCGGACGTTAGGAAAGAGGAAATATATACCATGAGCATACAACAGGTAAATGGCAATGATAAAGAAATGGTACGCGGCGAGCAGATTGTCAAGCGCTTTGGCAACCTCATCGTCTTAAACGGCGTCGACCTGTCCGTCAAGCGCGGACAGGTCGTCGTCATCATCGGCCCTAGCGGCTCGGGTAAAACCACCCTTCTCCGCTGCATCAACCATCTTGAAAAGATTGACGATGGGCGTATTTACATCGAAGGCGAACATCTCGGCTACCGTGAAGTCAATGGTCGCCTGGTGGAGGATCGCGGGACCAATATCGCTCGTATTCGTGCACAGATTGGTTTCGTCTTTCAACGCTTCAACCTGTTTCCGCACATGAGCGCCCTGGAAAACGTCATCGAGGCTCCCATTCACGTCTTGCACGAACCGCGCGCTCAGGTCGTTGAGCGTGCCCAGGCGCTCCTTGCCAAAGTAGGGCTTGCAGAGAAGGCAGACGTTTATCCACACAGGCTTTCTGGCGGTCAACAGCAGCGCGTTGCCATCGCGCGCGCCCTCGCCATGAATCCCAAACTTATGCTTTTCGACGAAGCCACCTCTGCCCTTGATCCAGAACTGGTTGGTGAGGTATTGAAGGTGATGCGCCAGCTTGCCGAAGAAGGCATGACCATGGTCGTCGTCACCCATGAAATGGGCTTTGCCCGTGAAGTAGCCGACCACGTGATCTTTATGGACAAAGGGGTAATTGTGGAGCAAGGACCGCCGAAGCAGATCTTTGATGCTGCTGAAAACGAGCGCACGCGCAATTTCTTAGGAATGATTGAAAAATAGTGCGTGTAGCGTTGGAACATACTTTGGGTCAAAGCTTCTGTGTCGTGGTGGACCTGTATTTGATCTGAGAGATATTGCCCGCTGGTTACTTGCTCCCTCGAGAGACTTGCCGTACTGGGGTGCTGGGGTGCTGGGTGGAGGCGCGGAGGCGGCTGGATATTGACATGCTATGCTATACTATAGCCATGCTCGCGTAACTCAGTGGTAGAGTATGCGCCTTTTAAGCGCAGAGTCGTGGGTTCGAGTCCCACCGCGGGCACCTCACAACTCGTAGTCTTTCGCTCAACGACCTTTCTTTTCCTGCTTATTTTGATTGGCACTTTTGGGATGCGGATTCGTGCCTCTGGGGTCGCTTATAGATCCGCTTGCGGGGCAGTGGGATACCTCCCCAGGCAGGAAACGAGGGCACTTAAAAAGTAACAGTGAAAGAGGGCAGAGTATTGGAGGCCGGGTGTATCATTACAACATTAGATCTTCCTTAAAGTTTACCCGTCCTCCGGAGAGGTTTCTCACGAGGGGATAGCAGATTTCGTCAAGATTGGCCAGGCAACCTGTTGTATATCATAGCGCATTTGTAGGTGTATATAGATTCAAGATGGTCTTGCCTGTTGACGTTTGGCGTGATACACTACTGTTGGGTCTTTGATCGAAAACTGGAATGACGATGACAGGAGGCGGCGTCTTCTGTCCATGGCTTGTGAGCCTGGATTGCTGCGCCGATTAGAAGTGACAAAACGCATACTTGTCGTTGACGATAAAAATGAGCTACTTCACCTGATGCGAAGAGTTCTGGAGGATGAACAGTATCAGGTCTCTATTTTACAGGATGGTAAAGATGCTTATACTCGCGTCAAAACCCAGTTACCGGATTTGCTGATTCTTGATTTGAAATTGGGAGATATTTCAGGACAAGATATTTTGAAGCAGTTAAAAGATGACCATGTAACGGCTGATATCCCTGTCATCGTTTACACTGCGGCAGTGCTTGAGGCTGAAGAGGTGAGCAGGCTGGTATCAAGTCATCCAATACACTACCAGGGAGTACATGTCGTTCAGAAACCATTCGAATTGGAAAATCTGCTGGCCCTGGTGCAGCAGGTACTGAACGAGCCTGTAAGGTAATGGCTCATCAAATCAAGGAGTTGTTCAACCGGAAGACCCTCCGGTCATTTTTATGTTGTATCGTATGTAGTTAACTTGGCTTTACGGCCAGAAAGGTAGGTGTTGTTCATGAAATTTTTGTGGGGAATTCTTGCTGGATTTGCCTTAGGTGTAGCTGTTGGCTTACTGCTCGCGCCTCAATCAGGTGAAGCTACACGGGCACAGCTTGGCGAGCAGGGTGTTACGTTGCGCAACCGCTCAGGTAATCTTACCGGTGATTTGCGCTCGCGTGCCACTGAACTCAGCCAGGAGATGCGTGTTCGTGCTAATGAAGCCCTGGAACAGGGTCGTGAGATGTATGCGCGCACCAAGGATGATTTGGCCGACCGCTATTCGAAGGCTAAGTCTGGCGATCTGTAATCTCTGGGTTTAACGGAGACCAAAGCGAATAAGGCTGGCATGCAGTTCGGCCTTATTCGCTTTGGTCTCCGTTTGAAATGAACCACAAACCTTAAACAGGAGATAGTTCTCTACTTGTCGTGTTGCTTGATGAGTTTCTCGACCATGTTGCCAATTTCATGCCAGATATGATGTTGATAATCTAACATAGTGGCCTGGCGTAAATCGAACTCTCTATTTGAGGCGTCCCTCTTTGCATTTTCTTCAAACTGCTTAGAAAGCTGCAGGGTTTTATCGCCCCGGTTATGCAGATAAGCCGCTAACTGCTGCAAATCTTGAATTAAAGCCGCAAGTTTCTCATTTTCGGTAGGCATAGTCTCTCATTTCTGTAGAAATCAGGAAGTGCCGGGAGATATCAGGTTTTGCAGCTTGCTCGGGAACTTTGCTCACTCATTGTTTTGCGCATAAACTGAGAGTTCTCCTGGCGTATTCACATTGATAAACGAGCGCAACTCTGGGTCAACCTCGCGTAGTTGTGCCTCGTCAATGTAGTGAACAGGCGCCACCTCTAGCAAACTACGCGGGTCACAACGTCCTTCTTGCAGTCGCCCTTCAATGAATGGCAGAATTGCACGTGGATAGACCGCGAGCAGGACTTGAGGTATATTATTGACCACGGGCACGAGCAGAGAGCCAGTTAGAGGTTGATCGAGCAAGAACGATAGCAGGGCAGGCTGAACAAAAGGCATATCTACGGCCACCACTAAAGCATGGAAGTTATGCATTGTACTCAAGCCACTACATAGTCCCATCAAGGGCCCATAGCCAGGTACCCTGTCGGTTAGAATACGTACCCCTTTTAAGTGGGCATAGCTAGCCCCTTGAAGATCATCTCGGGCGACCAGTAGAACTTCACTGCATAATGTCGTGAGCATTGCGGTGAGATGTTCAACAAAGGTGACACCTTCATTATCTGGAAGTGGCAGCAGCGCTTTATCTTTGCCCATTCGCCTGCTGCTACCCCCGGCAAGAATGATACCTGTGATATTATCGAACATAGCAATGTCTTGCGCTGCTCCAGGCGACCTTTGCTGTTACCTGGAGAGAGGACGGCTACCATATCAAGTGTACAACTTCTAGCGGGAAGAGGCCGTTTTGCGCTTGCTACTCTTGGGAATATACTGCTGGCGATTCTGATAGGCCCGGTAGTTTGCACGCTCCTTTGGATACTTGCGCACCAGGTACACGATCCAGATAATTGCCCAGGCGAGCAAGGCAGCCAACCACAGGTAGCGCCAGACACGCCAGGCAAAGAAGTATGGTGCCAGGTATTCGCGGGCAAAGATCATTGGATAGCCAACAAGACAAATGACGGTTAGCCATCCTAAATAGCGATCAAGCATATATTTGATGATGGGCTTGTTTTTCACGAAACGTTTGCGGCCCTCGACCGAATAGTAGAAGGCAATCAAGACCCCCACGCTACAAAAAATGAGCCAGGGATATAAGTAATGAAACGTTTCTGGTCCTGAAAGGCCGGCATTGGTTCCGGCCGTATACGGATCATCAAATAACCAATGAATCAGATTGAAGTTCATAACTATGCCTCCACCTCTCTAGTTGTTCCTGTATACATATCGGTGTTAATGATAGCATGGTTAGGGCAAAGAGTCTATAGTTTAACACCCTTGCACTCGACGTGTGTATACTTTAGTTTGTATAATGCCTTATAAATGAGAGCAAGCTTGATGAGCCATGATACTGTAGGGCAGGAGGAATAAAGTCGTATGAGACGCATAGCAATACTGGCAGAGGGAGCCTTTGAATGGCATTACGGTAAAACAGCTACAGGGGTGATACGCTACGGAAAAGATACCGTTGTGGCTGTAATTGATAGTACTAAAGCGGGGCAGGATGTAGCACAAGCTCTGGGAGCTTCAATTGGCAGAGGTATACCTGTTGTACATGACATTAACGAAGCGTTGAAATATCAACCAGATACGCTCTTGATCGGCATTGCCCCCATGGGCGGCGCGCTACCCACAGCATGGCGCTGGCAACTTCTCGCCGCTATCGAAGCAGGGTTAGATATTGTTAGTGGCTTGCATTTCTTTATTTCGGATGACGAGGAGTTACGCGCTGCTGCAGAAAAACGCGGTGTGACTATTTGGGATGTACGCCGCCCACCGGACAAAAACCGTGTGGCTCAATTTATGCCGCATCGCCCTGGTAGTCACACCATCCTCATGGTAGGCTCCGATTGTGCAGTGGGCAAAATGACCGTTGCCCTGGAATTAGACCGCGAGGCACAAAGGCGAGGCTTGAACAGCGCTTTTGTGGCCACCGGCCAAACGGGCATTATGATCTCAGGAACTGGCTTGCCGGTAGATCGCATCATCAGCGATTTTGTGGCCGGAATGGTAGAGCAGATGGTCCTTGATTTCACGGATACCCACGACTGGGTCTTTGTTGAAGGGCAGGGAGCATTGAATCACCCAGGCTACTCGCCCGTTACCCTTGGACTCATTCATGGCTCCATGCCAGAGGCTATGATCTTCTGTCATCAAGCCGGGGCAACAACCATCGAGGGTTATGAGCACTGTCTCCTCCCTCCTTTGAGTCGCATGATTCAATTCAACGAAGATACGGTAAGTTGGGTGCGACCCACGCGCCCCTGCAAAGTTGTTGGACTGGCTCTTATGACTATGCACCTGAGTGAGCAAGAAGCACGAGAGGCCTTAAAACAAGCGGAAGATGAGACAGGTCTGCCAGCTACCGATGTATTACGTTTCGGAGCTGGTACCTTGATGGACGCACTAAGCAGGTATTTTGCTTTTTAGCGAGCGGCACTTTCAGTTAGTAAGCCTCCGTCATCAGCCTTAACCTCTTGACAAAGGGTATTTTGATTCTGTATACTTTATGCAAACGTGTGCATTCATCAACTTGCAGCGTTTCATCCTCATGCAAACGTGTGCATAAAGGAAGGTGAGCTGCTTGCGTCGACAAGAGGTCTCCATCGAGGATATTGCCCGAGTGGCAGGTGTCTCACACTCGACCGTTTCGCGCGCGCTGCGGGACAGTTCACTCATCAGTGTCGGGATGCGGGAGCGTATCCAGGAGCTTGCGCGTGAGATGGGCTATACACCAAATGCCATTGCGCAGAGTCTTCTAACACGACAAACTAGCACAATCGGCTTAGTCGTGACGTCGATTTCCGATCCATTCTGGGGCGATGTTATGAAAGGGGTCGAGGAAGTGGCACGTGCGGCTGGATTCAGTGTATTTCTCAGTGCCTCCCACAACGATCCCGATGAGGAAATGGCCATCATCGAAACCTTCCACCGCCGACGTGTTGATGGAATTCTGATCGCCGCGTCCCGTATCACCAGCAATAACAAAAAACGCCTGGATTCTTTCCGTGTGCCAACTGTACTGATCAACAGTCAGGCTGAGTCAGAGGCCACATTGTTGAACTGGGTCGCCGTGGATGATCGCAGGGGTGCGCAACTCGCGGTAGAACATCTGCTGCAACTCGGTCATCGTTCAATTGGCTATCTTGGCACCAGCAATCGACCAAGATCAAACAGGCAACGACTCCTGGGATATCAAAGCAAACTGGTGGCAGCCTACGTGCCACATCGTGACGAGTGGATAGTAATCTCGCCTGGCAATGATGCCTCGCACGAGGAAGATGTGGCTGCTGGGCAGACTTCTTTACCCAGTTTACTTGATACCGGGATTACGGCTATTTTCTGCTACAACGACATGATCGCAGCGGGTGTGCTCATAGCTTGCCGGGAACGGGGCATCGCGGTGCCGGAGGAACTGAGCGTCATCGGTTTCGATAACATCAAGATGGCCAGCTACCTGACGCCTCCACTTACTACAATTCATCAACCAAAGATAGAGATGGGACGCCTTGCGACCCAGGTGTTATTGGATTTGTTGCATAATCGTCCAGTGCAAAACTACGTATTGCCGCCTGCGCTCATACCACGCGCCAGCACGGCACCATTAGCACACAGATAGAAAGTCATGAAAGGGGTCCATGCATATGTCTACTCCACTTAAGATAGGCGTAATCGGTCTTGGCAGGATGGGCCAGTTATATGCACGGACGCTTGCGACCCGGGTCTCCGGAGTCCAACTGTACGCCGTTGCGGACGTAAGCGAACAGGCGAGGACGCGAGTGGCTGACGAATTCAGTGTATTCCACGCGTTTGCCCACGCCCATGAACTGATAGCACTCCCTGATCTGGATGCAGTCGTGATTGCCACACCGACCAGTACGCATCAGGACCTGGCAATCGCTGCTGCCGAAGCAAGCAAAGCGATTTTCTGTGAGAAACCACTCGCTCTGACGCTCGAAGAGAATCACAGGGTATTAGAAGCTGTAGCGCGAGCGCAGGTACCACTCCAGGTCGGTTTCATGCGCCGCTTTGACGCAGCGTACCAGAAGGCGAAAGCACTGATCTCCGACGGCCGGATTGGTCGTCCGATCACCTTTCAGTCGATTGGGCGTGACCCGTTCTGTCCACGGCGCGAGTACGCGGACCCAGCTTTGAGCGGCGGATTGATCGTCGACATGGCTATCCATGATTTTGATCTCGCGCGCTGGCTCATGGGCAGCGAGGTGAAGCATGTATTTGCGGAAGGCGCGCTCCTGGTGTGTGAGGAGCTTGCACAGGTCGGTGATATCGACAACGCCGTGATTACCCTACGTTTCGTGAACGGGGTGCTTGGCACTGTCGAAGTAAGCCGCAACGCCTTCTATGGCTACGACATTCGCACGGAAGTGCTTGGTTCCGAGGGAGCGGTCACAATTGGCGTTCACCAGCATACGCCGGTGGTGGTGTTGACGCGGAGTGGTGCTCAGCACGATGTCGTGCCGTACCTGATGGAACGGTTTGGGGACGCCTACCGAGCCCAAATGCAACACTTTGTGAATTGCCTGCGCGATGGCCAGCCACCATCAGTCGGCGGAGCTGATGCGTTAGCTGCACTTGAGATCGGCATTGCTGCCACACGGGCCTACCAGACAGGTCGCCCAGTCACTCTCAGTGAGCTGCGAGTCACTTCCTAAAATATCAAGCAGCACTGGTTCCTGGGTAAGCAGTAAGAGCCCGGTAATCGGGCCTGCTTGAGGTGGTGATGAATGATCCAGCGCGGCGATAGCACATTCCAGGAAAGGAGGGACTTGAAAGGCATTACGCCACGTTCCGCTACGCGTCCTTGTGGCTAATGCAAGGAGGGTACATCAGTAAGGAAGATTTATCCAGCACGTAAACTTCAATGGCGATTATTTTTTTAAGGAGAACAAAATGCGTCGACTCTTCAAAACACTCATCGCTCTGGTAGTAATGTTGCCATTCGTCCTTGCCGCCTGTGGTGGGACAACAAACAGCACCACGTCACCTACGGGCAGCAACACATCACGTAATCTGCATTTTGTAGTCGTGACACACGGTCAGGCATCGGATCCATTTTGGTCAGTGGTCAAGAAAGGCGTAGAACAGGCTGCCAAAGATATGGGCGTCAGTGTTCAGTACGAAGCCCCGAATACCTTCGACATGGTCGCGATGGCACACCTCATTGATGCGGCAGTGGCGACCAAGCCAGATGGCCTGGTTGTCTCTATTCCCGATCCTACCGCAAGCCGGCTTCGGTGGTGGCCAGAAGATGGCAGCTGCCGGAGTCAAACATGCCCTCTGTATCAACCAGGAAGTCGGCAACGCCGCTCTTGACGCACGCTGTAAGGGCTTCACACAGGCCATGAATCAGGCAGGCGCTAAGGTCGATGTGTTGCCGGTTAACTTGAATAATCCAACCCAGTCACAGCAGACTATTGAGGCGGCGCTTACGTCGAAAACCGATGTTGATGGCATCATGGCACTAGGCCCTACTGGTGCAACGCCTTCCTTGAAAGCAGTGCAAGATCTGCACAAAATTGGACAGATCAAGCTGGCGACCTTCGACCTGTCACCAGATGTCCTGCAAGCGATCGAGAAAGGCGATATGCTGTTTGCCATCGATCAGCAGCAGTATCTGCAGGGATACCTGCCAATTGTTCTGCTGACGCTCTACAGGACGAATCTCAACACCATTGCGAACCCGGTGTTAATGACCGGGCCTGGCTTTGTGACGAAAGAGAACGCTGCGAGAGTTATTCAGTTGTCGCAGCAAGGCACACGCTAGCAAGCTTCCTTTCGTTAGCCACAAGCGACGCGTAGCGGAGACGTGGCGTAATGCATTTCAAGTCTAAAGTTGGAGCCAACGATCACTACGTAACGTTGGCTCCAACCCCAACCGGACTTCCTTGCGACTCGCCACAAGTGACGCTTAGCATAGTAGGGGCAATGGCTTGTCCTTGCCCTGCCCTCGTTACACAAGCGCGAAAACGTGGCGTAATGCATTTCAAAATTGGAGGGAGAATATGAGTCTAACCCAACAAGCCGCGCCTCCTCCTGTGGAGGAACGAGTCAGGCGCGTAAATCCAATTGGTGAGCTACTGGTTCGCCCCGAAATGGGTTCAATCGCCGGGGCGATTGCCGTATGGATATTCTTTGCCATTGTTGCCGGCAACAACGGCTTTCTATCCCTGCGCGGCACTTCGAGCTATCTGAGCATCTCAGCAGATATCGGCATCGTGGCGGTTGCTGTCGCACTTCTAATGATCGGTGGTGAATTCGACCTGTCGATCGGTTCGATAACCGGTGCCAGTGGGATGATCCTCGCCATCCTATCCACCCAGTTCGGCTGGAATATCTGGGCGGCGATTGTGGTGGCTGTGCTGTTTGCGCTCGGCATCGGCTACCTCAACGGCTACCTTGTCCTACGCACCGGTCTTCCGTCGTTTATCGTCACGCTGGGTTCTCTCTTTATCCTCCGCGGCCTGACTATAGGCCTCACCTCTCTAATAACCGGCAGGACACAGGTGGGAGGCCTGGATGCAGCACCCGGCTATAACTCCGCCCTTACGATCTTCGCAAGCAATATCCAAATTGGAGGAGTCGGCTTTTCGATTGAGATTCTCTGGTGGCTGGCAATAGCCGCGCTGGCCACGTGGGTACTCCTACGCACCACATTTGGCAACTGGATCTTCGGTGTTGGCGGCGATGTCAATGCGGCACGCAACGTCGGCGTACCGGTCAAACGGGTCAAGATCCTCCTGTTTATGACGACCGCGCTTGCTGCCTGCCTGATAGCCATTATCCAGGCACTGAATCTTGCCAGCACGGATGCCCTGCGTGGAATGGGCAACGAGTTCATTACAATCATCGCGGTGGTCGTTGGCGGCACACTACTGACTGGAGGCTATGGCTCGGCCATTGGCTCCGTCTTTGGTGCGCTGATCTACGGCATGGTAAGCGTAGGCGTCATCTTCGCGGGTGTGGACGCGAACTGGTACCAGGTGTTCCTGGGGGGGATGCTATTGGCGGCCGTACTTCTTAATGGATATGTTCGCAGGTTTGCAATGGAGGCACGACGATGAATGCACAGATTCCTCTGCTCGAAGTGCAGGAAGTTTCCAAGTATTTCGGCAGCGTGATCGCGCTGAAGGACATTTCTATGCGTGTGAATGCCGGCGAGGTGATGTGCCTGCTCGGCGACAACGGTGCGGGCAAGTCAACACTGATCAAAATCCTCTCCGGCGTCCACCAGCCGAGCGAAGGTCACTACCTGGTCGAGGGGAAGGAGGTCAATTTCACCTCGCCGCGCGATGCGCTCGCTGCGGGTATTGCCACAGTCTACCAGGACCTGGCGATGATCCCGCTGTTGAGCGTCTCGCGCAACTTCTTTCTCGGCTCGGAACCGACGAAGGGCTGGGGGCCCTTTCGTGTTTTCGATCTGGCGTTCGCGGACCGTGCGACACGTGAGGAGTTGGGGAAGATGGGCATCCGGCTGCGCGATACGGCGCAGCCGGTCGGGACCTTGTCCGGTGGTGAGCGCCAGTCTGTTGCGATTGCGCGCGCTGTGTACTTTGGGGCGAAAGTATTGATTCTCGACGAGCCTACGGCGGCACTGGGCGTGAAGGAGGCTGGCGTGGTCCTGCGCTACATCGCCCAGGCGCGAGCGCGTGGCCTGGGGGTGATCTTTATTACGCACAACCCCCATCATGCCTATCCGATTGGCGACCACTTCACACTGCTCAATCGGGGGCGTAGCTATGGTACCTTTGCCAAATCCGAAATCAGCCGTGAAGAGATCGTCGCGATGATGGCAGGAGGCGAAGAGATGAAAGAGCTGAGCCACGAGCTGGCCGAGTTTGCACGTAGCGATGCGGTTGCGGGCAAACATTTAGCCGAGGTCGCACACGTACTTGAGGCGGAAGTGGAAGATCTGCAGGTGAGAGAGCCTCCAGAATCAAAGCAATCGCAGTAAGGAGGAAGGAGATGTGCTATGCCTGCACATTCGTTGAAGCTTGGTCTGATTGGCGCCGGACGCATCGGCAGCTTGCATGCTGAGCATCTTACCTCACGCATCCCGGCAGCTGATTTGATAATGGTGGCAGATGCGTTCGAGGAAGCGGCCAGGCAATGTGCGGAGCGCTATGCCATTCCCTTCGCTACACAGGATTACCGGGATGTATTGACACAACCGGATATTCAGGCGGTAGTGATCTGTTCGTCCACCGACACACATGCGCAAATCATCGAGGCGGCGGCGTTAGCTGGCAAGCACATTTTTTGCGAGAAACCGATCGCGCTTGATCTTCCCTCAATTGACCGGGCGTTGGATGCCGTGGAACGTGCAGGAGTCAAACTACAGATCGGCTTCAACCGGCGCTTTGATGCTAATTATCGTCGCGTGCGCCAGGCAGTGGAACGAGGTGAGATTGGTCGCCCACATCTGCTTCATCTCATCAGCAGCGATCCCAAGCCGCCGCCAATTGAATATATTCGAGTCTCCGGTGGCCTCTTCCTGGACATGACGATCCATGACTTCGATATGGCCCGTTTCCTGGTCGGAAGTGAAGTGGAAGAGGTCTTTGTCCTGGCTGGCGTCCTGGTTGACTCCGCGATCGGCACTGTGGGCGATGTGGATACGGCGGTTATCACACTGCAATTTACTAATGGAGTAATCGGCACAATCGAGAACAGCCGCCAAGCCATTTACGGCTACGATCAGCGCGTGGAACTATTGGGCAGTGCAGGGGCGATCCGTACCGAAAACAATTACCCGAACACGGCCATCCTCAGTAATGGCCGCAGTGTCCAGCGTGATCTACCGCTCCACTTCTTCGTCGAGCGTTATGCTGAGAGTTTTCTCGCTGAGATGGCAGCCTTCGTGGACACTGTGCTCCACGACACGCCTCTCGCCGTCACCGGGCATGATGGGCGCGTCCCAGTGGTCATGGCACTGGCGGCGCGCAAGTCTCTTGCTGAACATCGACCGGTCCGACTCAGCGAAATCGAGCAGTGAATAGAAGAGGAAGGAAGAAGAACATGCTTCACATCAATGCTAAGCCTGTGGATCTCAAACTCACCACACCTTTTCGTATTGCGAGAGGAGTGCAGCTTACTTCACCCAACGCCATTGTGCAAATTAATTATGACGAGTATACAGGCTACGGTGAAGCTGCACCTGACGAGTATTATGGCGAAAATCAGCAGACGGTACTAGCTTGCGTCAGCGCCTTCGCAGGCAATCTTGGCGATGACCCCTTTGTTATTGAGGATATTATTCACCGTCTAGACAAGGTTATACGCCTTAATCCTTCTGCAAAGGCTGCTGTAGATATGGCGCTCTACGATCTCATGGGGAAAGTGCTTGGTGTGCCCCTTTATAAGCTGCTCGGACTCAATCCGAAACACACGCCACATACTTCTTTTACCATCGGTATTGATACGCCGGTAGAAATGGCGAAAAAGGCACTCATAGCGAAAGATTACCCTATACTCAAAATCAAGGTTGGTACGAAGCACGATCTTGACATTATCAAAGCCATCCGTGATGTTACAAACGCTGTTATTCGCGTCGATGCCAATACAGGCTGGACACCAAAAGAGGCTATCAAGACGATAAACGCGCTGGCACCATATAACATTGAGTTTGTCGAGCAGCCGATCGTTGCTCATGATCTCCCCGGGCTAAAGCTTATACGTGATAACGTACCAATTCCCATTATTGCAGATGAGAGTTGCGTTACTGTCGAAGACATTCCCAGAGTAGCCGAGTGTGTTGATGGTGTGAACCTCAAACTAATGAAGTGCGGAGGCATTCGCCATGCCTTGAAAATGATCCATGTAGCGCGTGCGCATAATTTGCGAGTTATGATCGGCTGCATGATCGAGAGCTCACTGGCAATTACCGCCGCAGCTCATTTAACGCCGCTGGTTGACTATGCCGACCTCGATGGTCATCTGCTTATCAGCGATGATCCCTATGTGGGAGTGACGGTTGAGAAGGGAAAATTGGTACTGCCGGACAGCGCAGGACTTGGAGTAAAGGTAAGAACATAATTCCATATCAGGTCTCTACAGTGTAGGTAATTTAGCTATGCCTGAAGGATGAATAACGTTACTTTCCCCCCTTGACAATTGTTGAGGCTAGGTGGTATCGTTTTAACATCCTCAAGCGTAGCTAGCTTACTTTGACCATATCAGGCATAATTGTAAGAGAAGGTCTTGTCTTCTATTAACAACATCGAGGAACATCTATGAGCACATCTGTACCCTCTTTCAATCGATACCGGGTTGCAGCAATTCAATACGAATCAACGCTTGGGGAGAAAGAGAAGAATGTGACCGACCTGCTGCGTCTGGTCGAAGAGGCGGCCCAACATGAAGCGCGCCTGATTGTCGTCCCAGAAATGGCAACTACCGGCTACTCTTGGGAATCTCGCGCTGAAATTGCTCCTCATGTTGAACCTATTCCTGGTCCCACAACTGATCGCTTTCAACAACTCGCGGCCAGCTATGGCTGCCTCATAGCCATCAGCCTCCCTGAAGTTGACCCGGCTACCAATGTATACTATAACAGTATGGCCTTGATTGGCCCAGAGGGGGTGATTGGCACATATCGCAAAATTCACTCCTATATATCAGAACCCCGTTGGGCGCGGGATGGTGATCTAGGTATGCCTGTCTGGGAAACTCCGCTGGGCCGCTTAGCCGGCCTCATCTGCATGGACGCCGAATACTTTGAGACGGCGCGCATCCTTGCATTGCATCATGCGGATGTATTGCTTTTTCCCACCAACTGGCTCGATGAAAAAAGTCCCAGCAGCTGGTGGATGGCACGCGCATTTGAAAATGGCGTCTATTTCATCGCGGCTAACCGCTATGGACTTGAGCGCGGCGTACAGTTCAGCGGCGGCAGCTGCATTCTCAATCCGGACGGTTCCATCCAGGCCTATCTCGATAATGGTGAAGGCATTGTCTACGGTGAGGTTGATCTCAGCCGATGCCGGAATAAAAGTTGGGGACATCCCGCTGAGGAACCCAGCGGAAATCTTCTTGCTGATCGCCGGCCCGCCGAGTATGTGACACTCGTCAGCAACACCTATTTGTGGGAACCACTACGCTACCATGGCCTGTATGCCCTCGGGGAACTGCCGCCTGGCCAGCTTTCCTGCGTTGGCATCATCCAGACCAATCTGCAAGGATTTGCTGTCCGGCCGCAGCAGGACAAGTTACAAACCTTACGAGGCATGGTTGCCGCGCTCATGAGCGACCATGCGCCGGCACGCCCGGATGTGTTAGTGCTCCCCGAGCTCATATTGCCAGGACCCGTGCCTGATGACAGCCCGGGAGCAGACATACGTGCCCATTTTCAAAGCGAGGCTATCGAGTTGCGCGGGCCTGAAACCGCTGCCCTGGTAGAGCTGGCTAGAGAATTTCAAATAAGTCTGGTCCTCGGTGTTGCGGAGCGAGAAGAAGGGTCATATTACAATACAGTTCTGCTCATGGACCCCGAAGGCATCTATGGCATTTACCGCAAGCTGCATCTCACCACTCAAGACCGCCTTTGGGCCAGCCCGGGAAATTTGGGCCTACCAACATTTGATACACCTACAGGGCGCATTGGCCTGGCAACGGGCTATGATGTGCTCTTCCCAGAGACACTCCGTGTCCTGGCAGGCAAAGGAGCCGACCTGGTGTGCGCTCCCGCACTGCTCAATTTCCCTGATCCCATTGGCCTGGCACCAACAACCATCTCTTACAGCCATCCTCTTGCTCCTGAAGAATATGATCCAATCCATCACCTTATCTGGCGTGTGCGAGCTGCCGAGCACAACGTGTACCTGGCTCTGGCGAATTGGAGTGGCCAATGGCGTAACATACGGGCCAATGGCAATAGCGGTATCTTCTCACCCTCCTACAGCACCTATCCCTGGCCAGAGGTTATCGCCGACGAAGGTGAGCCAGCACTGACCATGATGACCATCGATACACGCGAGCAGCGTACTGGCCGCCGTTCGTCCACCCATCCTCTCAGCTATGCTCCTGGTGATGTGGCGGGCTCACTTACAGGGGAGCTTGCTTATGATATTCGCGATACCATTCCTGGCAATGTAGTACGCAGTAAACCCAGGCTGAGAAAACGCATGCCATTCTGGTACCTCGACCTGGTAACTTGAAATGCATAAGGCCAGGTAGGTGCTGGATCAATGCGCATTACCTGTCCCCAGACAGGGTCCTACGCAAGGAGTACATCCCATGAGATTAGCATACAAAGTAGCCATAATCACCGGCTCCGCAGGTGGCATGGGTAAGCTCGCCGCCGAAGTTTTTGCGCGTGAAGGCGCCAGTATTGTCGTCACCGATATTGCTGCCAAAGAGGGTGAGGAGACGGCCAGGGCCATCCGTGAGGCTGGTGGCAAGGCTTTATTTGTCAAGTCCAATGTCACCAACGAAGACGAAGTTAAGCATATGGTCAATGCAGCGATCGACGCCTTTGGCCGCGTGGATATTCTCTATAATAATGCAGGCAT
>WNGJ01004413.1_pt1 | contig 15845 bp, 14 predicted proteins | sample 5400611 | NCBI WGS metagenome assembly WNGJ01 (sample SAMN13153375, study PRJNA577476) | soil metagenome | isolation source: 40 cm soil or saprolite under Garry oak tree replicate 1 | place: USA:California | collected 2016-06-15
GGCCGGACCGCATCCACGATCGCCTGCGCACACTTCACGCCGCGTGCGGGCCCGTCGAACGTTGCGAAGAAGCCGTCGCCGGCGACGTCTTGCTCGATACCCCGATAACGCCCCAGCATGGCGCGCACGACCGTGTGATGGCGTTCGACCAGGTCCCTCCAAGCGCGGTCGCCGACGGCCGTCGCCTTCTCGGTCGAGCCAACAATGTCGGTAAAGAGGACGGTCGCCAGAACACGATCGAGTTCGGCCTCCTCCTCGCGGATGCCACGCAGGAACGATTCGATCGAATCGAAGAGCTGCCCCTGGTCGCCCGCCCACACGGGCCAGTCGTCGCCCGCGAGCTCCACGAATCGCGCTCCGGGAATCCGCTGGGCGAAGTCGCGGCCGGCCTCGACCCGCTCGACCGGATCGCCCCGGCGGTGCAAGACAAGTGTCGGCGCCTGAATCGTCGGCAGAACCGGGCGGATGTCGAGCTCTGCCCAGATCCGCTCGATCGCGATCATCGAGCTCGGCGTTGCCGACAGCCGGTGCATCGTCCGCCACCATCGCCGCTGTTCGGGGTCGGCCTTGGCCGAGGGCATGATCCACTCAAACATCCTCCCGGTGTACTCGTCTGTTCCCCACCCGGCGTCCATCTCAGCGAGGTACGCCTCCCATTCTTCGGCCGTCCAGGCCCACGGATAGTCGTTGCTGGCAGTCCCCCTAGCTTCCGGGCCGTACACGATCAGTGCAGATGTCAGGTCAGGGTGGGTAGCCGCAAAGAGCGCGCAGATGCAGCCTGCGTCCGAGCCTCCGAAAAGCACGGGCCGCTTGAATTCCACCGAGTCGATGACGACACGGAGATCCTCCATCAGGGTCTCCAGCGGCGGCACGTCTGTCGCCGAGAGCCGATCCGAGAGCCCCATTCCGCGCCGGTCGACGAACACAACGCGCGCGAACGACGCGAGCCGGTTCAGAAACCGGGCGAAGACTGGGTTGCTCCAGGCAACCTCGAGATTGTTGATCCATTGCGGCGCGTACACGAGCTCGACCGGCCCATCTCCAAACACCTGGTACGCGAGCGCCACACCCCCGTTGCGCACGTAATGGACGTCCGGAACTTCCACAACCCGCAAGCCTGCACCAAGCGTCGGTACGCAGCAATGAGCTGGGGCCTCGACCGGCGCATTGGGCGCGACCGAACTCCCCACATCCGACGATTCCGAATGTTGCTATCTGGACTCGAACCAGTAATCGCCTAACGGCGTCCGTGGAGGTCGCGACGGCCTAAATGGCCCTGGCGGAAGGGTGGCCGATCTAGGGCTGGTCCACTGCAACAGAATCAAGGAGGCAACCGATGCCCGGCAAAGCGTGGAGGCTTCGCTGCGAGGAACCTCCGCCGCAGCCGCATGCGACCGCTGCCGGTACGACTACGGCTAAGAGGCGGAGGGTGTTTCCACGCACTATCTGAGCGTAGTCAGACTCGTTGGCAGTGGCACTTCACACGACTTGATCGCCTAAACCACGCCGGTAACACGACCTCTCGCCTGAGCGAGCGTCCTCTCCCCAGAGAAGGCCCAGTGAAGAGGCATACAGGGTGCGCAAGGCCCGGGGGCTGCCTTTTTTTGGGACGGCGTTGGCTTCTAGATCGCGCCGGTCTAACGCTTCAATCTCCCAGTCTGGGAGAAATCGCCACGCTACCCCGCTCGCGCACGACGCCTTGCCCTCCCTTGCCGCCCCAAGAATTTTGACGGAAACGGCCAAAATACGAGCGAGTTCCGCATAGCCAAGCCGTTTCCGCCGCTCAACCTATTTTGACGGAAACCGACAAAATGCGCGCTCGGCCGGCGCGTTGTGGGAGGCGGGGCCGCCTCAAAAAACGTGTGGCCCCGTTGGCAACCAACTTGACGGAGGCTGCTCTGTCGAAAGGACGCTCGCCCATGCCAGGCGCCACTTCGTCGGCCCAGGGAGAATTGCCTACCGCTGAATACGCTTGTCAAGGGATGGCCGACGTCACACGTCTCACGGTTATGCCGAATCACTTAGACGCCGAGATGCTTTCGGCGGCTCTCCGTTCTGAGGGCATCAAGTCGTTCACTAAATTGACCGACGTCTCGGCAGGCTCTTGGGGTGATGCACCCGGCGTCGGAGGCGGTCCGCTTGAGGTATGGGTGAACGTCGACGACCTCGATCGTGCCCGGGTGGTTCTAGGCCGCACAGGGATATAGGCCGATTTGCTCGGGGGCCCATTGCCGAACACTGGCCCAGGCGATGCCGCTAACGCCTCCGGCGTACGAACCGGGCTGTCCTCTTTCGGAGCGATACGCGCTCGCCCAGCCCCTCTTCTCCATCCATCGCGGCACGCTCCGCGATGAGTTCTTCGGCGAGCGTCCGCGCGGCCTGCTCGGTCATTCCGATGTCGACGAGTGGGGGCATCAGATCCTCCCCGCGACGCGCGAACACGTCGAACACTTCTTCCGCCGTCTCTAATCCTTCACGTCGCCATGCCAGGACCCACTTGTCACTCCATAGCGCGACCCGCAGTGGACCTGCGTCGGATTCGGTATCGACGATTCTGTTCTCGTAACGTCTAATGCAGACATTCTGCCCGGCTGCGCCGGGTCGTTCGCCGTTCGGGGAACATTCCCGAACGCTGCCCCAGACGAGACCGCGCAGCCTTGGCTGGCCTGATCCGAGTGACCGACGCAGTTCCACCCGCGGCGTAGATCGCTCCTAAGCTTAGGCGCGTGACAATCAGGCGTCCGCCTAGGGGGTTCGTGGTCTGGCTGATTGTGCTCAGCCCGCTAATCGTCTGGTTCCTTTTAACCCCGTCGCCGTTGGCGGCCTACTTACAGATCGCGTGGACGGCGATCGTGATTTTGTTTCTGTACGCACGGCGCTTCGCTCGTCGTTTAGCCAAGCCCTCCTAAGGATTTCTGATCGCGCGGCTGCTTCGGGGGACGGTAAGACTCAGCGGGTCGGTCTGTCTGGGGCAGTTGCCAGCCTCATACTTCTCAGCGGCAGGCTTCGCGAGCTAGTCTCGATCAATTGGAGCTGCTCGAAACAGGACCATCCGAGCTCGCTCGGGTGATCTTTTCGAATGCTGACGCCTCCTGGCGGGAACGGTCCGGCGATCAGCGGCTCGCGGCTCAGGGGACCCAGGGCGCCGACACCCAGTTCGCATCATCGCCGGGCAGGTAGGCGAACGCATCCGCGAGCTGGGAGCGGGCGACGACCTTCCCGCCGTGGGTGTGCAGGGCGAGCACACGGATGTGGTAGTTGCGCTTGGGCTGCATCGGGCCGAGCTTTCGGCGTGCGTTGCAAGGGACGGTTCTCGAAGGGCCGCCGACCACGCTGAAGCGGACCTCGCTGACGTGGTTGATGCAGGCTCTGGGCTCGACCGCGAAGTAGTACTGGAATGCTCCGGAATGGCCGTAGCGGTAGGGCTGGAGATCGTAGAAGGCCCCGCCCGAGCGCGCCGAGGGGCGGCTGGCAAGTGCCCGGAAGCGGTAGTGCTCGCTGCAGGGAACGATCGTCCCGTTCAGATCCTCGGAGCGCGAGGAGTCGATCGTTCCGGTTGCCGTCTTGCCCACGATCCTTCCGGCCACAACGACATGGGTGACGACGCTGTAGTCGTCCAGCACATCGGCGAGGATGCGAAAGCGGCCGCCGCTGACTTGGATTGGATCGAGGTGGTAGGCGGTCGAATAGAGACGGGCGCCCATCACCGACTGGCCGCACATCGTCGTGGCCCTGGCGCTGAAGTGCGTGATGACGCCCCGGCGGAAGTCGAAGTTCACATCCGGCGCCGTCCGTCCCGAGCTGGCAGGCGTCGCATCGACGAAGGTGGTGCGCTGCGGCGGGAGCGCGCTCGTCGGCGGGATGATCGCGGCAACCCGGAAGCTGCGCGAGCAGGTGCCGGAGCCGATCGGCGGCGGCCCGGAGAGGGAAACCGTGCCCAAGATCGTGCGCGTGACCGAGATCGACGCATCAAGCGACCACTGGATCGGGTGCCTGTAGTCGTCGAGCGCCGTTCCCTGGGCGTGGAACTTCCCGTTGACCACCGGCACGGGCGCCGACAAGCTGAACAGCACCGGGTTGATCTGGCTCGGCCCAGCACAGGGGATGCCGCCGCTACGCCCTTGCAGCGCAGTCACTTGGTTGTTGTTGATGCTGACCGTGAGTGCGCCCCAGTAGTCGACGTCACCCTTGTAGCCGGTGGCTGACGAGCCGGTGGCTGACGCCGTGATGAAGGCGACCGCAATGACGAGGGCGACGAGCAGAGTAAGGCGGCGGCGGCTCATAGCCCAATCATCGGTTGGGAGCGAGCACCGCTTTAGTGGCGCCAAGTTGACGGAGCAATGCCAAAATCAGACGTTGCCTGACCTAACGGCCATTGCGAAAGGCGCCCAAACGAGGCTCTTTTGCGTTTTTTTGATGGCAGTTTCACTGGGACGCCCGCGAGGTCGCACAGCAAACCTGGAGTCGGTGTTAAATCAGGAGGACGTTCCGTGAACCCTCGGCAGCTTCCGCTCTTCCTCCTCGCCGCGCTCGCCGCCGTGCCTGGAGCGACCGCAGCCGCCGTCGCGAACCGCGCACCGTCGCCGCCGCGCCTTGCCGTCTCGATGCAAGGACGCATCGTCGTCGTCGACGCAGCGGGAAGGAACGGCCGCGCGCTCACGGACGCAGAGGATGGGCGCGCCGTCGAGCCGGCGTGGTCACCCGACGGCAGTCGGATCGCTTACGTCCGGCTCAAGCTCCACGCGGCGGCGGTGTACGTCGTCGACGTCGCTGGCGGCAGGCCTCGTCGGCTCAGCCACGACTTCGTCACGTCCGAGGCTGAGGAGCCCTGGCTCGGCCAGCCGGTATGGTCGCCGGACGGAAGAGAGATCGCGTTCGCGGCCGCGCACGGGTTCTACGTGGTCGCGACGAGCGGGAGCCTGAGGCGCGTCGCACCAGTGATTAACGCCGGCGACGGGCGGCCGCAGTGGCTCGCAAACGGGCTGCTCGCTCTCTGTCGCGGCTACTCGGACGGCGGCGTTTTGCTCGATCCGACTAGCGGCCGGACGATCGACATCGCCGCGAGGAACTGCGGCGAGCAGGGCCCCTTCTGGTCGCCCGAGGGTACTCGCTACCTGCTCGCACGTGGTGACGCACGCGCGAATGCTCAGCTGGTCGTCCTCAAGAGGGGCGGGCAGCGCGCGAAGCTGACGAACGACGTTCCGCGTGATCCCGAGGCGCACTTCGACGACTGCTGCGCCCGCTGGTCACAGGACGGCTCACGGATCGTCTTCCTGAGCGACCGGCTCGGCCAGTTTCGGCGCGACGCGTTTGTCATCCGCAATGACGGAAGCGGCGAACGCCGGCTGACGTCGACCGGCGACGCCGGCGACGCCGCTCTCTCTGCCGATGACTCGACGCTCGCTGTCGTACGCGGTCGCACGCTCTGGACAATTCCTCTCCACGGCGTTGAGACGCACCGAGTCGCTGAGCACGTCAACTGGGGGTGGGCGTGGGAGCCGCAAGGGCGACGGCCGGGGCGGCAGCCGGCGGTCGGCGCGATCAGGCGGCCTCCGCGCCGGATCGCCATCAAGCAGCGCTACTACCCCTTTCGGCCGCATCGGCTGCTCGAGGTTCGCCGGTTCGCGCCCGCTACACCCGGTGAGCTCGGTTCGATCTCCCGCGACGGCAGTTTCGTGACCTACGCGACGTGGAGCGCGCACCACGTCTATTCGGTCGGCGTGATCGACCTGCGAGAGGCTCGGATCCGGAGACTCGCCTCCGGAGCGTCGCCGTTCTACCCCTCGGCGCCCTTGTCTCCCGAAGGCGACGCGATCCTGCTCCGGCGCTGGAGTCGCCTCTACCGGGTCGACATCGCGACCGGCCGCACAACGTTCATCGCCTCCGGCGCCGCCGGCGAGTCGGCCGGCTGGCTCTCGCACGGACGCGTCCGTTTCGTCGACCGCCGCGGGCGGCTGGTCGACACGACCGCGCGGGGCCGGATTCATCGCACCGGCGTCGTCCTGAGCCGGAAGCTCCGTAGCTACGTCAGCTGGAGCCCCGGCGGCCGTTACGCCCTCTACGCGCACGACTGCGCGACGTGGCTGCGCGACCTTCGCACCGGCCGCGAGCGCCGCATCGCCGGTCCCGCGATCCCGGGCGCCTGGTCACCGGACGGACTGCGTTTCCTGCTGACCACGGCCGAGTGGATTGACCATTGCAGCAGCGCCTGGACGGCGCTCTGGGGCGGCTTCTCCGTCCGCGACGTTCGCGGGCGATCCATCCTAGGCTACGGCAACGGCTATCCGGCGTGGAGCGCGGATGGCCGGCTCGTGACGGCGAATGGCGGCGTCAGCGGCACCGCCGTCGCGTATCTGCAGCCATTGGCGATCTTCCGCCTGCGCACCGGGACCTTCGTTCCGCTGCTGCGCGACCGCCTCGACGGCACGGCGCTCGCCGGCCCAGGGGGCTGGATTCTCTACAGCCGCTTCCCGAGCAGTGCGAATCCGAACGGACCTGAAGTGCGCTCGTCGATGTTCCTCGCCCGGCTCGCGCCGCGCTGGCGTTGAGTGGGACGACGTGAGCCGGTGATCGACGCGCCAGGAGGGCTCGTCACCGCGCGAGCCCCTGACCGTAGAGGTGACCAAGCCCTCGTAGGTGATCTCAGCCACGAAGCAAAGCTGTTTCGCGTTGCGTGACTTGGCATCGACTATCTCACACGAATTTGGGCACGTGAGCTCTCGGAAACCGAGTCCGAGCGCACGTCTGCGTTCCGAACCGCACGCGCGTGGTCAAGTTTTGGTCAAGTAGCGGCGACGAAGCATCGCGAACGGTGGCGTTGCAGCGTGCCGCAGATCGCGTTCGTTGAGGCAGACGTCGTACGATGGCGAAAGCTGGCGAAGCCTCTCGCGTAAATCGCACCCAGGAGGTCGCCGGTTCGAGCCCGGCTAGCTCCACAAGAAAAGGCCCGCACAGCGGGCCTTTTTGTTCTCTGGCTTGGCGACGAAATCGCCGAAATCCGGCCGTGGTCAAGTTTTGGTTAAGTAGCCCCGCATCGCCGGGACAAGCTGTCGTCGAGTCGTCGACCCGCTCGCTACCATGCGCTCCGAGGTCGCCGTGGGTTAGGACCGGTTGAGGATCGGTTTGTTAAGCGGCTTCGCCCTGTCTCATTTGCGACCGGTTTCCACCGGTTGCGCCCGCTCGGCCCCGTAGAGGCTCCATCCCCGGACCGCTGTAGTGACCAGCCGCGGGAGGCGGATAGCCAAATTGCGGCAACATCGTTACGCACCGATCGACGCGAGGTAGCGCTGCGCAAGTGCGGGCCCTTATCTCTTCTCTTAGGTACATAACGGTCGCGGGTTAATTGGCGCCGACGACCTTGAAGTTCTGGTTGACGAAGACGTGGTGCGGCCAGTTGACGCCGATGTTATGGACCTCGTATTCGCCGTTGCTCAGCTTCACAACACGGTCGACGATTCCGCCTGGGTAGGCGGCCAACGCAGCTTCCGTCGCCCTATTCGCTTTCTCCCCGCTGACGATCGTCCCCGATCCCTGCGTGTAGTTCGCTGGGATTTGACCGATCTGCTTTGACGTGGACGGTGCACCACGCTGGAAGGGGACCACCTTTGTCGCCGAGGAAGTCGCAGATCCGCCTCCGCCAGTCGGTTGCGCGATGACCTGGCTGGCCGTGATGGTCGGTCCGTGGACCGTCCCAAGTACGAGGACGCTTTCGCCTTTCTTAATGGCACTCGCCGAGGTAGAGCTTGTGCCTTTGCGATACGTCGTAGAGGGCGCCTTGTTGACGGTCACCTTCTGACCCGCTGATGTCGAGAGTGTGAAGCTCGACGTGAACGCGCTGTCGACCGTGCCGGATGCTCCGCCTGCGGCCGGTCCAGACCGAGCGTTGGATCCCCCGTCGGCCAGCGCGGGTCGTCCCGATGGTGCCGCGGCGGAAGTGGCTGTTGTCGCGGTGCCCGAGCCGTTGCTGGCGGTTACGTTGACGATGCCGTAGGCACCGCCCCCGATCGCGACGGCCGTGGCGCCGACAGCGATGAACCTGGTGAGTTTGCCGGAGAACATGGACTGATCCCTTTCGTCGTCCGTTGATCGTGGGTTGGCGGATTAGTCCGAGGATGCACGGACGCACTAAGAACTCCGTGAACTGGACCTAACAGTTGCCTATGAAGGTGCGCCAGGCTGGGCGAGCGTCCTCTCGTCAGCGCAGGGCAGCCAGACGCTTGGCGAGCCCCCTTTTTTGAGACGGCACGCCTCCTAGATCGCGCGCCGGTCTAACGCTTCAATCTCCCAGTCTGGGAGAAATCGTCACGCCGCCCCTCGCGCACGACGCCTTGCTCTGCCTTGCCGCCCCAAGAATTTGACGGAAACGGCCAAAATACAAGCGAGTTCCGCATAGCCAAGCCGTTTCCGCCGCTCAACCTATTTTGACGGAAACGGACAAAATGCGCGCTTGGCCGGCGCGATCTGGGAGGCAGTGGCACCTCAAAAAGCCGAGGGCCGGCTGGCAAGCATCTTCACGGGGATCGCACCCAGGACCGGTGTCCTTACCGGGACTCTGGGTTCGCGCCAGCGAAGCTGCGTGGAGTGAGAGCACAATGCCGAGGGGCGCCCCGTTGGCGCCCCTCGCGAGCGGTCTGGTGGACACTTCCCGCGGATCAGCAGATGGCGGCCACGTAATACAGCCGATCGGCTGCGTTCAGGCTGCCTCCCGAAAGCACGTACGTGCTGACGGTCACGCTGTTGGCTGTGTCCTGAGCATTCTGATTGGCGTACGCGAGGCTATCGCTGTTTTGAGGGGTGGTCGCGAAGGTGACGCAGTGGGTGATGTCCCGGTTGAACGTCACCCGGTAGTAGCCGGTTCCGATGTGATCAACCGAAACGACTCCGCTCGACTTGGCGGGTACGAAGCCCCCCGGCATCATGCCGTAGGCGAACGGCCCCGCGGAGTCGCCCTTGTCGCCCTTGGGTCCCTGGATACCCGGGATGCCTTGAAGGCCTTGAACTCCAGTCGCGCCGGTTACGCCGGGGGCACCCGTGGCACCCGTTGCCCCCTGCGGACCCTGCTCACCCTTCGCCCCGTGGAGCGAGGCGATCGTCTTCTTGTTCAGGTCTGCCTTCTGGAGCGACCCGTTCATAACCTGTGCCGAGCCGATGCTGTTCCTCGGTATGGCGACCGCCGCGTAGCTGACGCCGCCGAGGGCGACGATGAGTGCGATGCTGGCGACGATCAGCGCCGGTGAGGGCAGGTGCCTGACGATTGCTCCTTTTCTGGTGATGCCGCTTTTGGGCTGGTCTGTCGTAGGTCGATGAGCGGTGTTCATTTTGCCTCTCCTCTGCTCGCTTGACTGCGTGAGTCGAGGATCGTGGAGAGCCGTCGCGCGGGGAATACGGCGAGCCCGTGTCTTAGGGTGTGGCTAGCCGCACCCGATGCTGCGGCGGCGTTCTTGGACGAATGGACGGCCCCTGTTTTTCGCGGGAGGTCGTCGCCAGATCGCGCCGGGATCACGCTCGTTCCCCCAGCCTTGGCAAAACCCACGGCTGAAGGGCATGTTTTGCAGCCTTGGCTTTGACACGTCTAATGCGCCAATTCCGGAAAAACGCTCCGGTGAGGCCAGCGCGCCTGCCAGGCGGAAAGACGCAGCCTGTGAGCTCCGACCTGACCGGCAAAGAGATTCGAGACGAGAAGGACTCGGCGCAGGTTGTCATCGAGTACCCGGGTGTTCGACGCGGGCAGGTAACGCTCGATGTTCTCGCCTCCGAAGTTGAGGACCCTGCGAGCAAAGGCAAGAGGACGGCGAGGCGTGGGCGCGAGCGAGAAATGCGAACCTGAGCGTCGACCCTTAGTGCTCGGTGAGCTTCGACTGTCTCGCCCGGCTACGACGAAGAGCCTGCCGTTGGCGTCCCCTCTGCTTCTTGGGCGGCGGCGACAGCTCGACTTCGCATCCCACCAGCGCGACAATGAGCTCGCGGGCGAAGGAGGGCAGGTCGAGGTGAGCACCAAGAGACCCCCGGATCAAGGCGGGCAAACCGGCGGCAGGTTCATCGCGACCGAGCACGCCGTTGCGCTGATCCTCGGCGAGACGGCGCTCGCACCCGAGGCCTACCCGAAGATCCTCCAGGCGATCGCCACCTCGCTCGGCTGGCAATTCGGAGCTGTCTGGGAAGAGATTCCGGACGCTGCGAACCTCTTGCGCTGCGCTGAGGTCTGGTGTGGCGACGACGAGCGGCTGACCGAGTTCGCAGAGGAGAGCAGGGGCACTGTGCTCTCGGTCGGGACGGGGCTTCCCGGCCGGGTCTGGTTGAGCGGGCGGCCGGCCTGGATCGACGACGTTCGCCTGGACCCGAACTTCCCTCGCTCTCAGGCCGCTGTCGCGGCCGGTCTGCGGGCCGCATTCTGCTTTCCGATCCGAAGCGCACGCGGTATCAGGGGTGCGATCGAGTTCCTCGCGAGCGACTCGCGAGATACGGACGGCGAGCTCCTCGCCACGATGGAGACGGTTGGCAGTCAGATCGGGGAGTTCATCGAGCGCGGCCGCGCAGAGCAGGTAGCGCACGAGCGGGAGGCGCGGCTTGCAGCAATCCTGGACTCGGCGCTCGACTGCATCATCACGATCGACGACACGGGCCGTGTGCTCGAGTTCAACGCCGCTGCCGAGCGGACGTTCGGCTACCGCGCCGATGAGGTCGTCGGGCTCGAGATGGTCGACCTGATCGTCCCGCCGGCGCTCCAGGACGAGCACCGTCGAGGCTTCGCGCGCTACCTCGAGACCGGGGAGCCCCGGCTGCTCGACCAGAGGATCGAGATCGTCGGTATGCGGGCCGACGGGAGCGAGTTCCCGGTCGAGCTGACGATCACCCGGATTCCATTGCCGGGGCGGCCGGCCTTCACCGGGTTCCTCCGGGACATCACCGAACGCAAGCAGGCCGAGAAAGAGCTCCGCGCCTCACGCCAGCGGCTCGTCGAGGCCCAGGACACCGAGCGCCGTCGGCTCGAGCGCAACCTCCACGACGGCGCCCAGCAGCGGCTCGTCTCCCTTGCCCTGGCGCTGCGGCTTGCGCGTGAGCGCGTGGCCGGGGCGCCGAAGGAGGCGACGGATCTGCTGGAACGGGCGGCTGAGGAGCTGGCGCTCGCGCTCGGCGACTTGCGCGAGCTCGCTCGGGGGATCCACCCCGCGATCCTGACCGAGCGAGGTCTCGGCCCGGCACTCGACGCGGTCGTGGCTCGCTCCACGTTCCCGGTCGAGCTCACGGCGATCCCGGACGAGCGTCTTCCCGAGCCGGTCGAGGCGGCGGCCTACTACCTCATCTGCGAGGCGCTCGCCAACGCCGCCAAGCACGCGAACGCGTCGTCGGCGACGATCGCCGTCCTGCGCTCAGACGGCCGCGTCGTCGTCGAGGTCACGGACGACGGCGTGGGCGGGGCCGACGCGGCAAAGGGTTCGGGACTCCGCGGGCTCGTCGACCGTGTCGAGGCGCTCGACGGCACACTGGAGTTCGAGAGCGAGCCCGCCGGCGGCACCCGCCTCCGCGCCGAGATTCCACTCGGGTAGCGGAGGAGAGGTCCCGTAAGCGGGTCTCTCCTCCGTACCTCGCCGGCCGAAGAGTGTGGCTACCCGTACGGCGAAGCGGACGCGTGTCTGCCACCATCGAAAGGTGGCGAGAATCCTGATCGTGGACGACGACCGGCGCTTTCGCGGCATTGCCCGGACGCTTCTTGAAGCCGAAGGCTTTGACGTCGTCGGCGAGGCTGATGGCGGACGGGCCGCCCTCGCCGCCACCCGCGAGCTCGAGCCGGACGTCGTTCTCCTCGACGTGCATCTGCCCGACATCGACGGTTTCGAAGTAGCCGAAAGGCTCGTGACCGAGGGCAACCGGCCGGCGGTGGTCTTCACCTCGACCCGCGACGAGTCTGACCTGGGGCCGCAGCTCTACAGCAGCGGCGCCCGGGGGTTCGTCCCCAAGGACGAGCTCTCGGCAGAGCGGATCGCCCAACTCTGCGGATGAGCGAAGCGCGCCCCCTTCGCGTCGTCATCGCCGAGGACACTGTCCTCCTGCGCGAAGGAATTGCGCGTCTGCTCGGCGAGGCCGGCTTCGAGGTCGTTGGTCAGTCCTCGACAGCAGACGACCTGCTGCTCAAGGTTCGGAGCTACCACCCCGATGTGGCGATCGTCGACATTCGAATGCCGCCGACAAACACCGATGAGGGGTTGCGGGCCGCGAAGACGATTCGTGACCAGCACCCGGGGGTCGGCGTGCTCGTGCTCTCGGAGTACCTCGAGCCCACTTACGCGATGGAGGTCATCGCCGACAACGCCGCGGGGGTCGGCTATCTACTAAAGCAGCGCGTCTCCGAGCTCGACGAGTTCAGGAGCGCAGTTCGACGGGTGGCGGAGGGCGGCTCGGCGCTCGATCCGGCAATCGTGACCCAGCTCATCGGCAGACGCCGCGGCGACGACCCGATCTCGAGCTTGACCCCTCGGGAGCGCGAGGTGCTCGAGCTAATGGCCGAGGGCCGCTCGAATCAGGCGATCGCCGAGCGACTGGTCGTCACCGAACGCGCGATCGAGAAGCACGTCACGAACATCTTCGGAAAGCTGAGGCTCACGGCCACGCCCGAGGATCATCGCCGCGTGCTCGCCGTGCTCGCGTTTCTGGGCTCGTAGCGGCGGTTCTACGCGGTCGCAGCAACTATCCCGATCGGCCGCCTAGCACCCGGAACATCAGAGGGCCGCCCCAAGGCGGCCCTCTGAGTGGGCACTAGCCAGGCCTTCGTTAGGCGCGGGCGAGCTCAGGAACAATGCCAAGCTGCTGCATCATTCCGAAGGTGTCCCAGTTCGTGTAATCCTCGATCACCTTGCCGTTCGCAAGGCGGGAGAGGGTGAGTCCCGAGACCTTCACCTGCTTGCCGGTGGGGGCGACGCCCATCAGGTCACCGTCGTGCTTGCCGCGAGCAGTCCAGCGGGTCGCGACCTTGTCGCCCTCGGCGATCTGCTCGTCGACGGTGATCTGGGCATCCGAGTATGCCTCGCGATACGTCGAGACGTTTTCCTTGAAACCGTCGGGGCCGCGCAGTGGCTCGGGGATGGACGGGTCGTGGCCGACGTAGTTGCGGTCGATGAGCTCGTCGACGACGCCCAAGTCCCCCTTCCACGGTTCCTCGAGGAGACGGCGGACGATCGTTTTGTTCTGCTCCGAGGACATAGCTCTCCTTCCCTGCTCTATGTGCCCACGCGGCGACGCTGCGCCCCGAGGGCTGGGACCGAAGCTGCTCGGAAGAGGGCTTCGGGACATGAGGAGTGAGGCGTGGCGCTCGCGTTGACGCTTCGGGCGTCGAAAACCGACTTCTCGCTGCCGCGACCTACGCTACAAGTGATTAGGCCCGTCACCAACAAAGCGCGAGAACCGTCGAGACGTAGACCGCAAACTGCGATCTTTTTCGCACGCGGCCCGGCGCCAAATAACTAGGCGCCTCGGCCTTCCGTTTTCAGGTTCCGGGTTACGTGCTGTCAGACAGGCGAGGCGGTCGGCGAGCCCACCTATGGCTGAAGCGCCCTAGGCGTTCGGCTCACCGCCCCCGGCCCCTTCGCTGGCTGCAGGTATAGGCTCGCCGTGATAGAGGAGAAGCAGCATCGGCACCGTCCGGATACAGACCAGCGAGGAGCTCGTCGAGATGCCCTGGCAGACGGCCAAGCAGCTCCGCGGGCGCCTTCTTGCCGCCGACCTCTACCCGCTCGAAGATTATTTCGCTGCAAAGGGGACGAGCGCGCCGGTCGTACTCGACCAGGCCGACAAGGAGCCGCTACTCCTCGTCGTAGGCGCGTGGGTCGATGAGGTGGGTCAGGAGCCGGCCGTTGCGCTGGGTGGGCTCCTCGGTCTCAGGGAAGCGCTTCGGGCTGACCTCGCGGACCCGCCGTCGGACTAGACGCTCAGACAAACCACATGGGGAAGGGTTTGCCGAAACGATTTGGCGAACGCCGTTGGTCGCCCTCGCCGGAGCCCTTCCGAAAATGGGCGACTTTAGATCGACTGCCGCAGCGCCCTTGCTGCGGCCTGCAGACGGTCGCTGACCTCGGCTAGTTCTCGCGCCGCGAGGTCAATTCGCTCTTGTTGAGTGTCCGCGCGGCTTTGCTGAGTCTCGGCTCGCAGGCGCATCGTTTCAAGCTGGTTCTTCATCTCTTCCACGCTGTGAGTGAGATCAGCCAGCTGGCCGGCGACTTCCGCGATGTCTTCACTGTCAGTCATGCGTCGTCTCCATCGTACGCGGGGGCCGAGCGCGCGACCCAGCCCGCCACATTGGACGCCGAAGCCGGCGACTCGGGCTCACGCGCAGAATCGAAGCGAGTCCCGCAAACTCCGACAAGTCCCGGTAGGCAACAAGGACCGTCGTCTCCCTCGGCTATACGGTGGATGGACCTTCCTGGATGAGCCTGTCGGAAACTCGTGGAAACCTCTGGTCGAGCTGTCGATGAAGCGGTCCTATGCCGACTGCGGCTTGCGATCGATGTCGAGGCCGGAGGCGAAGAGGAGCAGTTGGATGGGGTGCTGCGGATGCTCGCCGCGATTGGAGGGAGCGTAGAGTCTGCTCATGGCCAGCCTCATGGCGAAGATCCGTCAGTGGCTCGGGCTCGGTAAGAAGTCCTAGCCAACCAGCCGAAAGCCGGAAGGCGCCGACGCGCTTCGGCGCGCGAGGCGATGAGCCTAGGCAAACAGAGTCCGACTTGCAGGGCTCATCGTCGACTGGCGCGCGCGAACGTCGCCGACCTCGAAGAACCCCGGGAAGCGTTAGGCGTTCGGCTCGCCGCCCGGCCCTAGATCTCGGTCAACCAAGGACGCCAGGCAGGTAAGTGAAATCCGCAGCGATATGCCCTTGCGCGGAGAGATGCGACGGTGTATTGTCCCGCTCCTATTTCTGGAAAGGAGGCGAAGACAACGTGATCGAACTCAACACCTATCATCGGATCGTCGTCTCCGCCCCGGCCTTTGTAACCGTTCACGCGGAGCGGCGCGACGGTGGACTCAACCCCAAGGAAGCCCTTGACTGGAGGCGCTCCGGCTAACCGGACAGCGTTACAACTAAGTCCAGTGAGGGCGACCCAAACGGGTCGCTTTCGTCGTTTCTAAGGCAAAAACGGACGTTTCGCAGAGTGGAAGGAGAAGCATGCAAGTAGAACCCGGTAATGGCATATAGCCTGAATTGATCCCGACTCGGAGTGACTTCGGTCCGCGCTTACGCGCGAGCAATAGGCCCTAAATATAGGGTCACGCGTTAGCCATCATTATTTTGCGGTAGCTAGGCCTTAATCCCTCCTCTTGCCAGGACTCGATTCGGGTGGATCCCCAATCGAGACCAAAGGAGAGGAGGTGAGAAAGGTGTACAACTACGACCCTGACTTCTACCGTCAGTGCCATCGAGAGCGGATGGAGCAGCTGCGGGCGGAATACCAGCGCGCACAAGCGCGGCCTCAGTCGAAGGCCTCTTCGCGCTTCATGAGGTATGCGCGGTCTGCGTTCTCGCGTGCCCGTTCCCCCCGTCGCGCACCTGCCTTTCGGGCATGACGCCGCCGTTCGCCGCGGAGAGCCGCACGCCTTTCGGGTCGAACTCCTCAGTGACCCGAAAGGCGGTGTGGCTCTTCCCGGCTACTTCCTGGGAGGGTTTGACGAAATACAGTCTGTGCCGCCGGGCCGCGCTGCTCGCCCCCTGGCAGCGTCCTCAGTCGCGCCCATATCTACCGATATGGACGCTCCCTGCGTCCTCCCCAGGGAACGAGCATCGCACCCCGGCGACGAGCGGTATTCCGCCAAACCCTCCTAGGTGTAGTTACTGAGCACGTTGTCTTGACCACCAGCAA
>WNGJ01029092.1_pt1 | contig 15845 bp, 15 predicted proteins | sample 5400611 | NCBI WGS metagenome assembly WNGJ01 (sample SAMN13153375, study PRJNA577476) | soil metagenome | isolation source: 40 cm soil or saprolite under Garry oak tree replicate 1 | place: USA:California | collected 2016-06-15
GGGCTCGTCAACGACGTCGTGCCGGCCGAGCGCCTGCGCGCGACCGTGCAGGCGCGCGTGGACGCGATCCTCGCGTGCGGTCCCGAGGCGGTCCGCCTGCAGAAGGAGCTGATCGTCCGCTGGCGCGCGACCGACCTGAGGACGGCGGTGCGCTCGGGGGTCGACGCGTTTGTCGCGGCCTACGCGACCGACGAGCCCTTCGAGGGGATGAGCGCGTTCCTCGAGAAGCGGCCGCCGAAGTTCAGGAGCCGACGCTGAAGATCACGACGGTCACGCTCGACTTCTGGGGCACGCTGCTCCACGACCCGCCATCGAGCGACAACCGCTACAAGAAGCGCCGCATGGCCGACTTCGGGACGGTCCTCGCCGCGGCGGGCCTGCGCGTCGCGGCCAGGGCGCTCGAGCGCGGCTACGAGGAGTCGGGCGCGTTCCTCTCGAAAGTCTGGAGTCGGAACCGCGACGTGCCGGTGACGGAGCACGTCCGGGCGATCCTCGCCGCGGCCGATGCCGGACTTCCCCGGCGGGTGACCGGCGAGACGATGGCGATGCTCGTCGAGGCCTACGCGCGCCCCGCGCTCCTGGTGCCGCCGGCGGTGGACGAGTCCGCGCGCGCGGCCCTCGAGGCGCTCGCGGCGCGCGGATACACGCTCGCCGTCGTGTCGAACATCATGCGGACGCCCGGCGTCACGCTGCGCAAGCTCCTCGAGCGGTTCGGGCTCCTCGGCTACTTCCGGCATACGACCTTCTCGGACGAAGTGGGCGTGCGCAAGCCGGACCCCGAGATCTTCGCCCTCACGCTGCGCGCCGTCGGCGCCGTCCCCGAGAGCGCGGTGCACGTCGGCGACGACGAGGTGCTCGACATCCAGGGCGCGCGCGCCGCCGGCATGCGTGTCATCCACGTCACGAGCGAAGCGCCGCGGGCGGTCGGCCTGTGGCGTCCCGACGACGCGATCCCGCGGCTCGGCGGCTTGCCCGACGCGATCGCACGGCTCGAGTCATGAGCGTGGCAGTCGGGCGGTGGGGAAGTCGGCGCGCGGGCGACGCGTCAGGCGTGCTTGAGGCCGGAGCCCGCCGGCGGCTTCTGGAACCGCGCCTCCGGCGGGGCGACGACGCCGATCTCCTCGAAGTAGCGCCGGATCGGGTCCGTGATCCGGTCGGCGTATGCCTCGAGGACGCGATACGAGATGCCACGGTGGTAGGTCGCGTTCGGGAGCTCTCCCGTCCGCCGGCCGAGAACCTTCGTGGCGCCGGTCACCCGGTTGTGGAGGACGAGCCCGAATGTCCCGAGGCCGGAAGCCCAGTGCTCCGCCCTGTGTAGACTGAGCTCCGTGCAGGCTCCGCTGATCTCCCAGTCGGGCGCGAACTCGACCAGGGCGAGTTGGAAGAGCCGGTGGACTTGCTCCGGGAGCAGCATGGGTGTCTCGTGTCGAAACTTGCCTCACTCTCGAACGAAGCAAGTTGAGTGCCACGCAGAACTCCACGTGGCATCGGCGCTAGGAAATTCGTGGGTTGAGCGGCGGCGCTCGTCGGACGCTCGTCGGTGACCTGACGGATGGCCGTCCATTGGGTGTCACGCGGGCACGTCGGCGCCGTCGCGCGGCGTCCGTAGGAACTCATAATTCAGGATGTACGACCTCCCGCTCGGTAACCTAGATTTTGATGTGATGCGCCGTCTTGCGCGCTGCGACATGGAGCGCGTAAGATAGGCGCGCGATGAACATCGCCGACCTCAGGGCGAAGATCCGTGACATCAGGGACTTCCCAACCGAGGGGATCCTCTTCAAGGACATCACCACCCTTCTCAAGGACGGTCCGGCGTTCCACTACGTGATCGACGTGCTCGCGGGCCGCTATCAGAAGGAGCGCGTGGACGTCGTGGTCGCCGTCGAGTCGCGCGGGTTCATCTTCGGCGGGGCGCTCGCCCACGAGCTGAGCGCGGGTTTCGTCCCCGTGCGGAAGCTCGGCAAGCTCCCGGGCAAGACCATCGAGGTCGAGTACGAGCTCGAGTACGGGCGCGACGCGCTCGCCATCCACGAGGACGCGGTCAAGCCGGGCCAGCGCGTACTCGCCGTCGATGACCTGCTCGCCACGGGCGGCACGATGGCCGCGACGCTCCGGCTGATCGAGCAGCTCGGGGGCCACATCGTCGGCGTGGCGTTCCTGATCGAGCTCGCCTTCCTCCACGGCCGCGAGAAGCTCAAGAGCTTCCCGCTCCATTCCCTCATCGTCTACGACTGAGGAGGCATCACAGGTGGGAATCTCGACACGGATCGCTCTCGTGCGCGGTGGCGCCACGCTCCTGGCCGGCACCCTCCTGACGCTCGGCGCGTGGGCGCCCGGCGCCTCCGCCGAGGAGGCGAAGACGCCGGTCAGCGCGTCGATGATCCTGAGCATCTTCGCGCAGCCCATCGAGCCGCGCGTGTCGGCGTTCGATCAGGCGCTCAGAGAAGACGGTCCGCCACCTCGCGCCGCCGAGTGCACACCGCAGGCCGATGGCAGCGTCCGTTGCGGCACCGGCGCCGGCTCCGTGGCGGTCACCGTGCGGAATCCGTGCCCGCCGGGGACGGCCCACTACGAGCCGCCGTCCCTGCCGGGTCGTCGCGCGCGCAACTAGCCTCCGCCGGCCCCGGGAGACGCTCATGACCATCAAAAACGTCGGCGTCATCGGCTGTGGTCTCATGGGCTCGGGCATCGCCCAGGTCGCGGCCCAGGCGGGGTTCCCCGTGCTCTTCGTCGAGGCGAGTGCCGAGCTGGTCAAGCGGGGCCTCAGCCGGCTCCGCGAGGTCTTCGAGGGGCTCGCGGCGAAGGGCAAGCTCGACGCCGCCACGAAGGACGCCGCGCTCGCGCGCATCGGCGGCACGCCGCGACTCGAGGACCTCAAGGGGTGCGACCTCGTCGTCGAGGCCATGACGGAGAACCAGCAGCTCAAGAACGAGACCTTTGCGAAGCTCGACCGGATCTGCCCGCCCCACGCGATCCTGGCGACCAACACCTCGTCGTGCAACGTCACGGCCCTGGCCGCGGCGACCACGCGCCCCCGCCAGGTCCTCGGGCTCCACTTCTTCAACCCCGTGCCGCTGATGAAGCTCGTGGAGGTGGCGCGGACGATCCTGACCGACGAGGCGGTGGTCGCGACGGCGACCGAGTGGGTCCGCGCGGTCGGCAAGACCCCGGTCCAGACGAAGGACTCGACGGCGTTCATCGTGAACCGGTTGCTCGTGCCGTACCTGCTCGACGCGGTCCGGCTTTACGAGAGCGGCCTCGCCTCGCTCGAGGACATCGACACGGCGATGAAGCTCGGCTGTGGCTACCCCATGGGGCCGTTCACGCTCCTGGACCTCGTCGGGCTCGACACCGCGATGTACGTCGCCGAGGTGATGTTCGAGGAGTTCCGCGAGCCTCGCTACGCGCCGCCGCCGCTTCTCAAGCGCATGGTGATCGCGGGCCACCTCGGACGGAAGACGGGCCGCGGCTTCTACGCCTACACGGGCTAGGCAACTCGGAGGGGGGCTTCGCCCCCCTTCCGATGCCTCCCCCCGGATCGGTTGCGCCGGCGGAGCCGGCGCTCGAACAGCGGTGATTCCGACGCACGGGTTAGACGCGGCGGGCGCGCGCGAGGACGAGGGCGCCGACGGCACCGGCGAGGAGCAACGGGACGCCGATCCAGTAGCGCTGGCGCTCGCGGGCCCTGGTCCGCAGGGTGCGTAGCACCATCCGGTCGCCAGCCGTGAGCTCGCTCCGGCCCGCCACGAACTGCCTGAGCCGCTCCGTCGTCTCCTCGGGCATCGCTCGGGCGCCCCACAGGACCTCCTGCTGCAGCGCGCGTAGCCGCGCGAGATCGGCGGTGGCCTGCGCGATGGCCGCGTGGCTCTCGCGGTACGTCTCGCGCTCCCGCGGCGTGAGGAACGCGAGCTCGACGACGGGCAGGGGCGCCTCGATCCAGTCGAGCCAGACATGGTCCATTCGCGGGAAGAGCGCCACGAGGAGTCCGGCAAGCGCGACGAGGGCGCAGGCGCCGGCGCCGAGCGAGCGGAGCGCCGAGGCGCCGCGCGTCCGGACCGCGCGGCCGAGCCCGCGCGCCGCGAGCGCCAGCCCGACCACGGCGAGCAGCGCGCCGAAGGTCGTGACCACGGTGGCGCCGGTCGGGAGGTCCCAGGCGTAGGAGGCCGCGAGCCCTGCGGCGCTCACCCCGGCGCCCGCGGCCCAGCCGAGGAGGAGGCGGCCGCGCACGGAGCCCGTGAGCAACGCCCCCACCGTCGCGGGCACGACGAGGTACGAGAAGACGAGGAGCACGCCCGCGACTCGCACCGAGCTGGTCACCACCAGCCCGAACGAGGCGTAGAAAACGAAGTCCCACGCGCGGACCGCGTGCCGCCCGGCGGCGCCGTTCGGGTCGAACGAGATGCGGAGGAGCGGACGGCGCACGACCCAATGAATGGCGCCGATCAGGGCGTAGAGGAGGGCGAGCGCGCGCACCTCGTCCCCCGTGACCGTCAGGATGCTTCCCACCAGGAGCTGCTTGATGTGCTCGTTCCCCTGCGGGGCCCGATCCACGACGAGCACGGCCGCCGCAGCCGACACCGCGTAGACGATACCGATGAGGGCCTCCTGCGGAACACGTCCGCGATGTGTCCGGCTCACGGCGAAGAGCCCGGCGCCCGCCAGCGTGAAGACGAGCGCGTACCAGTACGCCGCGTCGCTCTGGATCGCGTGGCCCGCGAGGAGGGCGACGGTGATCCCGAGGGCCGCCGTCTGGGCGAGCGCCAGGTCCACGAAGATGACGCCACGCGCGAGCACGTGGAGCCCGAGGTAGACGTGGATCGCGGTGAGCACGAGGCAGGCGAGGAACGGGAGCGCGAGGAACTCGATCACGGTCCGAGCGCCTCGACGAGGCGCCGCACGTCGAGCTCGAAGAGGGCTACGTAGTCGCCCGCCTCGGGGTCGGCCCCGACGGAGGGGACGAGCACGACCGCCCGGGCGCCGCCGCGCGCCGCCACGTGACTCACGAGTGACACGTTCGACGACGGCTCGCCGATCACGAGCCGGACCCGCGCCTGGCGCATCTTCGCGGTGAGCGCAGCGAGCGACGCCGCCGACGGGGGCACGCCGGGCGCGGGCTCGACCGCGGCGACGACGACGAGCCCGAAGCGTCGGGCGAAGTACGGCCAGCTGTCGTGCACGACGACGGCGCGCGTGCCGCGATAGGGCGCCAGCGCCCGTGTCCAGCGGGCGAGCGCGTCGTCGAGCCGCGCGAGCCAGCGCGCGCGGTTCTTGGCGAAGACGTCGCGGCCGTCCGGCGCCAGCCGGACGAGGGCCTCGAGGATCGCCCCGGTCATCGGCCGCGCGTTCGCGGGATCGAGCCAGTAGTGCGGGTTACCGAAGCCGTGGACGTGGGCGACCCCTTCGCCCCTCACGCGCGCGGTCGCCGTCTGGAGCAGGTCGACGGATTTCGAGACGTCGAGGTCGTACGCGCTCCCCGGCGCGAAGCGGGGATCGTTCGCGGCGCGGAGGACGCGGGCGAGCCAGGGCTCGTGGTCGAGCCCGATCCGCACGAGGAGCGCGGCGGCCTTGAGCTTCTCGAACTGCCCGGGCGTGACCTCAACCGCGTGCGGCTCGTGCGCGGCGGGCGCCAGGCTCTCGACCCCCACGCGGTCGCCGCCGACGGCCTCGACGAGGGCCTGGAGGTCGGTCGAGGTCGTCACGACGGAGAGCGCGCCGCCCGCCCAGGCCGGGACGGCCGCGAGCAGGACCAGCAGCGCGGCGCGCACCCTACGACGGCTTGACGAAGATCGACTTCGGGATCATGCAGTGGACACCCTTGCGCACGTCCACCACCTGCGTCACGCGGCAGTCGCCCACCATCGAGACGAGCGAGTAAGCCTCGTAGCGGGTCAGCGGCGCCATCTTCTGGCTCGCGAGGAAGTCGACGGCGGTGAGGTTGACCTCGCCATTGCCCTGGCGGCAGTGGGAATCGCCCGTCCAGACGAGGCCGCCCTTGAGGAAGATCGGGATGTAGATCGTCGTGCCCTCCTGCAGCTCGTTGATGTCCATGTTCGAGCCGTTCTTCCAGGGCCGGAGCGTCGACACCGGCGCCATCGGATCGGTCGCGCCGCCCTTGCGCGGCGAGGGGTCCTTGGGGTCGATGCCGACGGCCAGCGTCCCCGGGAACGGCTGGAGGTCGACGACGATGCCGGGCTTGAACTCCGCCTGACGCTTGTCCCAGTCGAGGTAGAAGTACCTGACGAAGCCGTCGGGCATCTCTGAGGCGAGCGCGCCGATCGTCGGGAACTCCCTGCCGGGGAGGTTGAAGTTCACGCCGAACGCCTTGGGAGTGATCTTGAGGATCCGGATCTCCATCACGTCGCCGGGCTCGGCGCCGTTCACGTAGATCGGCCCGGTCAGGGAGTGGGGCCCGCCCCCCGGGTTCGCCTTGCGGAGGGCGACGATCTCCTCCATCGTCGTCCCGGGCTGGATCTTGTTGTGCGCGTGCATCATCGTCTCGACCGCGACCGTGTCGCCGGAGTTGACGACGAGCTTGGGCGGCTCCTTGGGGTCGAGCCAGCCCCACTGCGTCGTCTCGAGCGTCGCCGGCAGCACGTGGTACTTACCGCCGAACACGGGGACGGTGCGGTCGCGCTTCGACTCGTCCATCTGCTGGGCGACCGCATAGAAGCCGGCCGCGAGGACGAGGACGAGGATCGCGAGGGTCGTGACCAGACGCTTCGTCGCCGCGAGCTGCGCCATGGCGCGTCTCCTTGTAGCGGGGGCCGGGTGCCCACCTCCACGGCAGGTGGCCTGCCGGAGGTGCACGGGCTCCGCGTCGGGTGGGACGACCGAGCGACGCCCGATGATCGTCTAGGGGCGGGGGATCGTCAAGAGCGCGCGCGGGCCGCGACGCGCTCCGGCGGCGCGAGGCGCGTGTAGCGGCCACGGAGGCTGTCGAAGCGGTGGGTCCGCAGGAGCCCTCGACGGTGGAGGACGTAGCGCGCGAGCAGGACGAGGATGGAGAGCCCGTACGTGATCGACGCCCAGAAGCTCGCCGACGACGCCTCGGGAAAATAGCGCGTCGGGACCGCGATCTCGGCGATCCGGAAGCGCGCGGCCACGACCTGCGCGATGATCTCCTGGTCGAAGACGAAGCCGTCGGAGTTCAGGACGAAGTTCACGCGCTCGAGCACCTCGCGGCGAAACGCGCGGTATCCGGTGTGGAACTCCGAGAGCCGGAGGCCGAACGCCCGGTTCTCTAGCGCCGTGAGGAAGCGGTTCGAGACGTACTTCCACCACGGCATCCCCTGCCGGAGCGCCGAGCCCGTCTTGAGCCGTGAGCCCAGCACCACGTCGGCCTCGCCGCGGAGGATCGGCTCGATGATCTGGGGGACGAGCCGCGGGTCGTACTGATAGTCGGGGTGGACCATGACGACGACGTCGGCTCCGGCGCGGAGCGCTTCCGCGTAGCAGGTCTTCTGGTTGGCGCCGTAGCCGTAGTTCCGGTTGTGGACGAAGATCTCGAGCCCGAGCTGCCGGGCGATCTCGAGCGTCGCGTCGGTCGAGCCGGCGTCCACGAGGATCACCATGCTGACGGCGTCCTTGGGCAGCTCCTCGTACGTCATCCGAAGGGTGCGGCCCGCGTTGTACGCGGGCATGACCACGATGACCTTCGCGTCTGATTTCACGTCAGCGAAAAATGCACGGCCGGTGCCAACGATGGGGGGTTCGGGAACTCAAGCACTTGCCCGAGGGCGCCGCACCGGCCGCCTCGCGCATGACCCAAAGTTACACGGCCGGCGTGACGAGAATTGTCAGCGGGCCCGGTGTGGCCGATAATGCTTCCGGAATGCGCGACCTCTTCGATCTGACCGACGAGCAGCGCCAGGTGCGCGACCTCGTCCGGGCTCTCGCCCGCGAACGGGTCGCGCCACTCGCCGCGCAGGTGGACGAGACGGAGACGTATCCGACCGACCAGCTCACGTCACTCGGCGAGCAGGGGCTCATGGGGCTCTACATCCCCGAGGCCTACGGCGGCGCCGGGCTCGGCGCGCTCGCCTTCTGCCTGGCGGTCGAGGAGATTGCCTGGGCGTGTGCGTCCACCGCCGTCATCTATCTCGTCCAGTACACCGGCGGGTTCCCGATCGTCACGGCAGGCAGCGAGGCGCAGAAGCGGCGCTACCTGCCGCGGCTCGCCGCGGGCGAGATCACCGCGGCGTTCTCCCTCTCGGAGCCTGGCGCCGGGTCCGACGCCGGCGCGCTCACGACGACCGCCGTGCGCCGGGGCGACCGCTACCTTCTCAACGGGACCAAGATGTGGGTCACGAACGGCAGTCACGCCGGCGTCATCACTCTCTTCGCCACCGTGGACCGCGGCAAGGGCCACCGCGGGGTCACCGCGTTCCTGGTCGAGCCGACGTTCCCCGGGTTCGCCCTCGGCAAGCTCGAACGCAAGCTGGGGATTCGCGGGTCTCCGACGGTCGCGCTCCACCTGAGCGACTGCGAGGTGCCCGTCGAGAACCGTCTCGGCGACGAGGGCGAGGGGTTCAGGATCGCGCTGCGCGTCCTGGACGGCTCGCGCCCGGCCGTGGGCGCCCAGGCCGTGGGGATCGCCCAGGCCGCGCTCGACGCCGCCGTCGCCTACGCCAAAGAGCGGCAGCAGTTCGGCCAGCCGATCGCGGCCTTCCAGGGGATTCAGTTCATGCTCGCGGACATGGCGATGCAGACGCACGGGGCGCGCCTCATGGTCCACCACGCCGCAGCGCTCCTGGACCGCGGCGCTCCCCGCACGGCGTTCGAGTCGTCGATGGCCAAGTGCTTCGCGGGCGACGCGGCGATGCGGGTCACGACGGACGCCGTGCAGATCTTCGGCGGCTACGGCTACACGCGCGAGTATCCCGTCGAGCGCTTCATGCGCGACGCCAAGATCACGCAGATCTACGAGGGCACGAACCAGATCCAGCGGGTCGTGATCGCGCGCGAGCTGGTGCGCGCCTAGCACCGCGGTCCGAAGCGAGCCGATGAACGCCGAGGCGCCATGACCTTCCGGGATCGCGCCGACGCCGGGCGAGCGCTCGCCGACGCGCTGGTCCCGACGCCGGCGCCGCCCTTCGTCGTCGGCGCGATCCCGCGGGGCGGCGTGACGGTCGCCCTGCCCCTTGTCGAGCGGTTCCGCGCGCCGCTCGCGCTCGTTTACGCGGGCAAGCTGACCGCGGCGGTCGCGCCCGAGTTCGCCTTCGGCGCGCTCGACGAGGACGGCGAGGCGTACGTCAAGGCCGAGTCGGTCGCGATGCTCGGGCTCTCGCCGGCGGAGGTGGAGCAGGCGAAGGCCCGGGTGCGCGGAGAGATCCAGCGCCGGATGGCGGCGTACGGCGCGCGGTCCCTCGGCGCCCACCTCCCGGGCCCCGGCGTGGTGCTGGTGGACGACGGCCTCGCCACTGGCCTCACGATGCGCGTCGCCCTCGCGTACGCGCGCCGACACGGGGCGCGCGACGTTACCGTGGCGGTGCCCTGCGCCTCCGCGCAGGCCGCGGGAGAATTCGAGCGCGCCGCCGATCGCTTCGTGAGCCTCGTCGTCGACCCGGAGTTCCAGGCCGTCGGGCAGTACTACCTCGACTTCTCGCCCGTGCCGGACGACGAGGTGCGCGCGATGCTCGCGTGTGGGTGATCCGCACGGTGGCATCCGTCTCGGTCGTTGACGACGTAGAGGCGGGGTGCTAGATGTCTAGACATCCTGACAGCGGGAGGTTCGGCGCGTGAACTACCGTCCAGGGATTCCCCGGTACCTCCAGATCGCCGACGCGATCCGCCAGGATCTGCGCGGGGAGGGCGAGCGCATTCCCTCCGAGCACGCGCTCTGCAAGCGCTTCAAGGTCAGCCGGCCGACCATCCGGCAGGCGCTCGACGTCCTCGTGGAGGAGGGGCTCCTCTACCGTCACGCCGGGCGCGGGACCTTCTCGACGCCGTCGGCGGGAGCCGACCCGAAGCTCCGCGTGATCGGCTCGGTCGGCGACATGATGGCGCTCGGCGACGAGTCGTGGTTCAAGCTGGTGGCGCGCGAGATCGTCCCGGTCCCGGCAAACATCGCGCACGCGCTGCGTCTGCCGCCGCGCTCGTCCGTCTACCAGATCAGCGGCGTCCGCCACGCGGACAACGGACCCTTCCAGCACGTGACCGCGTACGTGCCGCTCACGATCGGCACGGCGCTCTCCGACGAGGACCTCTCGAAGACCTCGCTCATCGGCGCGATCGAGCGCGTGCTCGGCGTGCCGATCAAGCTCATGGAGCAGGTGGTCGACGCGGCCCTCGCGCCGCGGCAGATCGCCGAGCTGCTCCAGGTGCGGCCGCGCACGCCACTGCTCCTCTTCGAGCGCACGTACTTTGCGGCGAGTGGTGAGCCGGTCGAGTACGCGATGACCTACCAGACGCCCCGGCGCTACCCCTATCGTCTCGTCCTCTCCCGAGCCGAACGCCGGAGCTAGCATGCCGGCCTTGCGGCTCGCTGGAATGGGAAGCGGCGGGCGGAACGGAGCCGGGGCGCACCTCGTCTCAGGCCACCAATAATGCCCTACCGGATCGGGTTCGACGTCGGGGGGACGTTCACCGACTTGGTGCTGCAGTCGCCGTCGGGGGAGCTCCTCATCGCGAAGCGGCTGACGACCTACCCGGACCCCTCCGAGGCCTGCCTCGCGGGGCTCGACGAGCTCGTCGCCCGGAGCGGTGTCACGTGGCGCGACGTGGCCCAGGCGGTCCACGGGACGACACTCGGCTCCAATGTCGTCATCGAGCGCAAGGCGCGAGGCGTCGGGCTCCTCACCACGCGGGGCTTCCGCGACGTGCTCCTGATCGGGCGCGAGAAGCGCTACCAGGTCTACGACCTCCAGATCGAGAAGCCCGCGCCGCTGATCCCTCGCCGGTTGATCGGCGAGGTGACCGAGCGCGTCCTGGCGGATGGCTCGGTGCGGAGCCCGCTCGACGAGGCCGACGCCCGTCGGGCCGTCCGCGAGCTCGTCGCGCGCGAGGTCACGACCCTCGCGATCTGCCTCCTGCACGCGTACCTGAACCCCCTCCACGAGCGGCGCCTGGCGGAGATCGTCGGAGAAGAGGCTCCGCACGTGACGGTGACGATGTCGCACGAGGTGTCGCCGACCTTCCGCGAATACGAGCGGACCTCGACGACCGTGGTCAACGCTTACGTGATGACGGCCGTGCGCGAGTACCTGCGCGGGCTCGCCGCCGCCCTGGCCGAGCGCGGCTACCGGGGCCGGCTCTTCGTCATGCAGTCCTCCGGCGGCGTCGCGACGGCGGAGGCGATGCAGCGCTACCCCGTGCGGATGATCGAGTCGGGTCCCGCCGCGGGCGCCCTGATGGCGGCGGCGTACGGCGAGCTCACCGGCCACCGCGACCTGATCGCGTTCGACATGGGGGGCACGACCGCCAAGCTCGCACTCGGTGCGGGCGGCGGCTCGATCGCCCGCGCGCGGCTCGGCGTGATCGCCGTGGGCCCGGAGAGCGCCTCGTCGGTGCCGGGGCCCGTCTGCTACGGGCGCGGTGGTGTCGAGCCCACGGTCACCGACGCGAACGTGGTGCTCGGCTATATCAACCCCGACTACTTCGCGGGCGGCTCGGTCAAGCTCGAGCCGGCGGCGGCGACGCGGGCGATCGAGACGAAGGTCGCGGCGCCGCTCGGCCTGTCGCTCGAGGACGCGGCGTGGGGGATCCACGCGATCGTCACCACCAACATGGAGCTGGCGACCCGCGTGGTCTCGATCGAGCGCGGCCGCGACCCGCGCGACCTCACGTTCGTCGCCTTCGGCGGCTCGGGCCCCGTGCACGGCTGCCGACTCGCCCAGGCGCTCGGCATCCCGCGCGTGATTCTCCCCGCGGCCGCCGGGGTCACGGCCGCGATCGGCCTGCTGGCCGCGGAGGTCCGGTTCGACGTGGCGCGCACCTACGTCCGCCGGCTCGACGCCGTGGATCTCGCGCAGCTCGGTCGGATGTACGCGGAGATGGCGCGGCAGGCGACGGAGGTCGTCCGCGAGTCCGCCGTCGCGGGCGAGATCCACGTGGCGCGCTCGGCCGACGCGCGCTACGTGGGCCAGGGGTACGAGCTGACCGTTCCCGTGCCGTCGGGCGAGCTCGACGCCGCCGCGCTCGCCCGGGTGCGCGCGACGTTCGACGAGGTCTACGCCGCCCGCTACGGCTATGCGAACCCGCGCGAGCCCGTGGAGGTCGTCACGTGGAAGCTCTCGGCGGTCGGCGGCTCGCCCCGCATCGCGCTCGCGAAGGCGCAGACCGAGGACCGTGGCCGCGCGGTGAAGGGGAGCCGTCGCGCCTACTTTCCCGAGGCGCGCGGCTACGTGGACACGCCGGTCTACGACCGATACGCGCTCGCGGCAGGGGCGCGCCTCACGGGGCCGGCGATCGTGGAGGAGCGCGAGTCCACGACCGTCCTTCCGCCCGGCGCCTCGGCGGCTGTGGACGAGTACGCGAGTCTCCTGGTGGAGTTGGAATGACGGAGCCAGACCGCACCCACAGCACGCCACCTACGGAGTGCGCCGGCCTCGCCGCCCCCGCGACAACGGACCCGATCACCCTCGGCGTCATCTGGGGCGCGCTCCAGTCGATCGCGGTCGAGATCGGGACGACGGTCCATAAGACCGCCTACTCCGAGCAGGCGCGTGAGGGCCAGGACTTCTCCGTGGCGGTCTTCGACCCCGAGGGGCGCATGGTCGCTCAGGGGCCGTACAGTCCCGGGCACATGGGGGCCATGTCCTTCGCCGTCAAGAACGCACTCGCCGCGCACCCCGTCGAGTCGCTGCGTCCGGGCGATGCCATTCTCATGAACGATCCGCTGCTCGGCTCGGGGCACCTGCCGGACTTCTTCGTCACGCAGCCCGCGTTCCACGAGGGTCAGCTGGTCGGTTTCGCGGTGAACATCCTCCACCACACCGACGTCGGCGGCCAGCGCCCCGGCAGCCAGGGCGTCGAGGGCATCTTCGACTACTTCCAGGAAGGGCTCCGTATCCCGCCGACCAAGGTGTGGAGGGCGTACGAGGAGGACGCTGGGATCGTCGGGATCATCGCCGCGAACACGCGCACGCCCGAGAAGGTCCTCGGCGACCTGCGCGCCCAGCGGAGCGCGTTGCGCGTCGGGGAGCTGAGACTCCAAGAGCTCGGCGCGCGCTACGGCCGCGACCTGCTCGTCCGCGCGATGGACGAGATCATCGAGCGGACCGAGGCGAACATGCGCGCCGCGATCCGGGCCGTCCCGGACGGCGTCTACACGTTCGAGGACTTCATGGACGACTCGGGGCCGGGGACCGCGCCGCTCCGCGTGGCCGTCGCGGTGACGGTCGCGGGCGACGGCATCGTGATCGACTATGGGGGCTCGAGCCCGCAGACCGCGTCGGGCATGAACTCCTACATCAACTACACGCGCTCCTACTCGTATGCCGCGGTCAAGTGCCTGACCGACCCGTTCGGCCCGATGAACGACGGCGCGCTGCGCCCCATCACCGTGACGGCGCCCGAGGGGTCGTTCCTCAACCCGCGGCCGCCGGCGGGCGGGGGGCCGCGCGCGATCATCTGCTACCGCACGTTCGAGTCGGTGATCGGCGCGCTCGCGCGGGCGGTGCCCGACCGAGTGGCGGCGGCCGCGTCGCACATGGCGAATCCGACCTTCGGCGGCTCGGACCGCGCGCGTCGGCGCCGCTTCGTCGCGTACGAGCTGGTGCTCTCGGGCACGGGCGCGCGCGCGACGCGGGACGGGTGCGAGGCGATGGCGTGGGCGTTCAACGCCTCGAACATCCCCGTCGAGGCGCAGGAGGCGAACCTGCCGATCATCGTCGAGCGCTTCGAGCTGCTCCGTGACTCCGCCGGCGCGGGGAAGTTCCGGGGCGGCTGCGGCATACGCCGCGACATGCGCTTCCTCGCCGACGACGGCAAGCTCACGAATCTCTCCGACCGGCAGACGTTCGCGCCATACGGCCTGTTCGGTGGCCGGCCGGGAACGCTCGGCCGAACGGTGATCAATCCCGGCCCGGACGAACAGCTCGTCCACGGGAAGGCCTCTCGCGAGTTCGCGTTCGGTGACGTCATCTCGTTCCAGCAGCCCGGCGCCGGGGGCTACGGTGACCCGCTCGAGCGCGAGCCCCGGCGCGTGCTCGAGGACGTCCTGGACGATTACGTCTCGATCGCGGCGGCGCGCGCGGACTACGGCGTCGTGATCACGGGGATGGGGGTCGACCTCCGCGTGGACGAGCAGGCCACGCGCGAGCTCCGCGGCGCGATGAGAGCGGAGCGGAAGACGTCATGAGTGCCGCGCCCGGTGGAATGAAACGCGGCGTGCGGAACGGAACCGGGTCGCGCCTTGTCTCAGGCCACCCACCTCATCGGAGGGGGCCTCGACGGCCCCCTCCGAGCCTCCCCCAGGATCGGTGGCGCGGGCGAAGCCCGCGCTCGAAGGGCGGTCGGTCCGACGGCCACCCACGGAGTGTGGCGGCCCCGCGGCCCCCGGTACAATGATCGCCTTCACGCCAGAGCAAGAAGAATTTCGCAAGGCGGTCGCGCGGCTCGTCGACGCCGAGGTGGTGCCGGCCGCAGAGGCGATCGACGAGCGCGCGGAGTTCCCGTGGACGCTGTTCAAGCGCCTCGGCGAGCTCGGCTATCTCGGTCTCCGCTACCCGGCGGCGTACGGCGGCGCCGACGCGGACATGGTCACCTATTGTCTCTTCGCCGAGGAGCTCGCCCGGGGCTCGCTCTCGGTGGCCGCGACGGTGGCCATGCAGTCGCTGATGGGGACCTACTTCATCTACAAATACGGCACCGAAGGGCTCCGCCGGAAGTACCTCGTGCCCGCGCTCCGGGGCGACCTGGTCGCGACCTTCGCGCTCACCGAGCCCGGCGCCGGCTCCGACGTCGCCAACATCACCACGCGCGCCGAGCGGCGCGGCGACCGCTGGGTGCTCCGCGGGGGCAAGACCTGGGTGACCAACGCGCCGGTGGCCGACGTCCTGACGGTCGCGGCGAAGACCTCTGCCGAGCGCGGCATGAAGAACATCGCGCTCTTCCTCCTGGACCGCTCGGCGATGCGCGGGATCGCGCTCGGGAAGTCGATCGACAAGATGGCGGTGCGTGGTTCCGTGACGGGGGAGATCCGGCTCGACGACGTGGAAGTTCCTCCCGAGTATCTCCTCGGTGGTGAAACGGGTGGTGTCGAGAAGATCGGGTCCGTCCTCTCGGAGATCCGGGTGATGACCGCGGCGATCTCCGTCGGGATCGCGCGCGCCGCGTACACGGCCGCGCTCGCCTACGCCCGGGAGCGGGTCGCGTTCGGGAAGCCGATCGTCGAGCACCAGGCGATCGGCTTCAAGCTCGCCGACATGCTCACCCGGCTCCACGCGGCGACGCTCATGACCTACCAGGCCGCGGCCCGGCTCGACGCCGGACGCGCGATCACCCGTGAGGCGGCGATGGTGAAACTCTTCGCGTCGGAGATGGCGGTGCGCGTCACGGACGAGGCGGCGCGCATCTTCGCCTCGTACGGACTCGCGATGGAGTACCCGATCCAGCGCTACTTCCGTGACGCGCGCTTCCTCTTGCCCGGTGGCGGGACCTCGGAGATCCTGCGCGTCGTGATCGACCGCGACCTCGACTGGGACCGTGGTCAGGCGTTCGCGTGATGACGACGACACGGGGAGGGACGCCGCGACCACGCGGACGCTACTGGGAGGATTTCGAGGTCGGCGAGGTGCTCGTGACCGGACGGCGCACGGTGGACGGCGGCGACGTCTCGCGCTTCGCCGGGCTCACGGGCGACTTCAACCCGCTCCACGCGGACGAGGAGTACGCGACGACGA